>Ga0075420_100001095_pt1 | contig 22607 bp, 22 predicted proteins | sample SoiMetdeltSBSDD4_FD_75296 | JGI IMG/M metagenome (GOLD analysis project Ga0075420, IMG submission 75296) | Bulk soil microbial communities from a Populus tree surrounding site in Tennessee, USA - Soil MetaG P. deltoides SBSDD4 | ecosystem: Environmental > Terrestrial > Soil > Tree plantation...
GAGTACAGGTAGTTGTATCGATCCTCGCTTTTCTCGTGGCGCCACCACTGCGCGGCGTTTCGTCCGTGCAGGCGCATGTAGTAGAAGCAAGTCACGTTTGGCAGATAGTTCTGTCGAATCGAGAATCTGAACTTCGGCTCGTCGATCTGGACCCACGCGGCGCCGAACCCGTCGAGCAGCGTTAACGTCTCGCCAATGGCATCGCTCCAGCTCTTGTGACGGAGCTCGACGGCAATCGGGTAGTCGCCAAACGCGCGCAGCAGGCTCGCGAGATAGTCCTGTGACTTCCTATCATTCTTGAAGCTTGCGGGAAATTGCGCGAGCAACGCACCGAGGCGGCCGGCAGCGGCGAGCGGTTCGATGCCGGCGCGGAACTCGTCGAGGTCACTCCGGGTGACCTGTGACAGCAAGTCGAGCAGCGGGCCCTCGGAACCCGGCGCCCGAGCGAGCGCGGCATTGCGGAACATTCGAGGGTGCGTGAACTTCTGATACAGCTTCAGCGAAAACTCGAAGCCCGGAGGAGTACGTTCCACCCACGTTTGCGCGACCTCAGGTCGTGGCTGCCCATAGAAGGTCGAGTTCACTTCGACGGTGTCGAAGTGCTCGGCGTAAAAACGCAGCTCGTCGAAGCCGGCTGTTCCCTGACGCTTGGACCTGGTGGCCGGGTAGAAGAGACCGTTCCACTTTCCGTTGCCGGTCGGGTAGCTCCAGCCAGAGGTGCCGATGCGGAGACCCATCCCGGTACAATACCGTAATGGCGTCGGGAGTCATTTGTTGAGGACACTCGCGGCGAAGCTCGGCGAGTTGCTGTCCTGATCAAATGACTCCCGACCCCCATTTACGATGCTGACCATCAACGAGATTTTTCACTCTGTTCAGGGTGAATCGACCTATGCAGGTCGGCCCTGTGTATTCGTGCGACTCACGGCCTGTGACCTGCGATGCTCGTGGTGTGACACACCATATGCCTTCCACGAGGGGAAGAAACGCAACCTGGATGATGTCCTACAGGAAGTCGAAAGCTACGAGTGTCCGCTGGTCGAGGTCACTGGCGGCGAGCCGCTCCTGCAGGAAGAGGTCTATCCCTTGATGGAGTCGCTCGTGGCGATGGGCAAGACCGTGCTGCTCGAGACGGGCGGTCATCGCAGCATTGCTCGCGTGCCGGCCGAAGTCGTGGCTGTTCTCGACGTGAAGTGCCCGGGCAGCGGCGAGTCGCATCGCAACTGCTGGGAGAATCTCGCGAACGTGCGACGACACGACGAAGTCAAGTTCGTCGTCAAAGATCGAACCGACTACGAATTCGCCCGCGATGTGATCTCCGAGCGATCGCTGGCCGGACGAGTGGCGGCTATTCACCTGTCGCCCGTGCACGGCGTGCTCGATCCGAAGACTCTGTCCGAGTGGGTGCTCGCTGATCGCCTGCCTGTTCGCGTTCAGCTTCAACTGCATAAATACATTTGGAGCCCCGACACGCGCGGCGTGTAAAAAGACACCGGGTGTGATTTTCTCTTCGAAAGTGTACGAAAATCACACCCGGTGTCTTATGTCCGACGCAGTAGTGCTTCTCAGCGGTGGGCTGGATTCCTACACGGCGGCGGCGATCGCGCGAGCCGACGGATTTCGCCTCAACGCGCTCACGATCCTGTACGGCCAGCGCCACGCGCAAGAAGTAGAAGCGGCTCGAGCCGTCGCGAAATGGCTTGGCGTCGATCGTCACGTCGAGGTCAATGTTGATCTCGGTGTTTTTGGCGGCTCATCGCTCACGACCGATGCGCCGGTGCCCAAGGACCGCCCGATCGATCCCACAGAGATTCCCTCGACCTACGTTCCTGCCCGCAATACGGTGTTCCTGGCGCTGGCGCTCGGATGGGCCGAAGTACTCGGCTCCCACGACATCTTTATCGGCGTGAACGCACTCGACTACTCCGGATATCCCGATTGCCGCCCTGAATACATCGCTGCCTTCGAGCAACTGGCATCGCTCGCAACAGCTCGCGGCGTTCACGGTGAGCAGTTTCGAATTCATGCACCGCTGCAGACGATGACCAAGCGTGACATCATCACGCGCGGCTCTGCTTTGGGCCTGGACTACGGCCTGACTCACAGTTGCTACGATCCCGATCCGGCCGGTCGTCCTTGCGGACGCTGTGACAGCTGCGTCCTTCGTGCGAATGGGTTCGCCGAAGCCGGCCTCGAGGATCCCGCACTCCGCCGATGACCGATCGAATCTATTACACAGAGCCGTCCTGCCGCTCGTTCGAGGCCACTGTCATCAGAATAGGCGAGCGCGACGGTCGATCCATCGTTGTGCTCGACCGTACCGCGTTCTATCCGACATCAGGAGGACAGCCCTTCGATACCGGGCAGCTCGGATCAGTTGCCGTCGTCGACACGATCGACGAGGGTGACGAGGTCATCCACGTGTTGAGCGGCCCGATGACCGCTGGCGCGTCCGTTCATGGGGAGATCGAATGGACCCGCCGGTTCGACCACATGCAGCAGCACACTGGTCAGCACGTGCTTTCAGCCGCCTTCGATCGTCTTTTCGAAAACCGGACGACCAGCTTTCACATGGGCACCGAGGTGTCGACGATCGATCTGGCGCGCGAGGCCGCTGCTTCAGACATCGACCGTGCCGTGGAGGAGGCCAATCGAGTTGTCTGGGAGGACCGCGAGGTCTCCGTGCGGTTTGTTTCCGCAGACGAAGCGGCGCGCCTTCCACTCCGCAAGGAGCCTGTGCGGGAGGGAACCCTGAGGCTCGTCGAGATCAAGGATTTCGATCTGTCGGCGTGCGGAGGGACGCACGTCCAGCGGACCGGAGCGATCGGGATGATCGCGGTGACGAGTGCCGAACGGTTTCGCGGCGGCTCGCGGCTCACGTTCGTGTGCGGCGGCCGCGCGCTGCGCGCGTTTCGAGATTACCGGGATGCTGTAAGCGGCGCCGTTCGCGTGATGTCTGTGCTGCCGCACGAGCTTCCCAGCGCTATCGAGCGGGCGCAGCTCGAATCCAAGGAACTGCGCAAGACCGTCACTCGGCTCCAGGGAATGCTGGCTGGTCATGAGGCTGCGCGCATTCTCGCGGAAACGCCGGTCAGTGAGCGTGGCGTCATCGTTGCGGCTCTCGACGGCTGGGACGCCGCCGGGATCAAGGCCATAGCCAGCGCGCTCACGACGCAGAGTGGTGTGGGGGCGACGCTCATCTCGACGGGCAATCCAAAGGCCGTCGTCGTCGCACGATCACAGGACGTCGCGATCGACGCCAACAAAACTCTTCGCACGCTGCTTGAGCGCTTCGGCGGCCGCGGCGGCGGAAGGCCCGATCTCGCGCAAGGTGCGGGCCTGAACGGCAAGATCGATGACATTCTTGCGGCCGCGCGCGCGGTTCTCATCCGCGGGGGCTGAAGCCCCCGCTCTACGGGGCGTGGAGTGCGGATGTCGTAGAGCGCAGGCTTCAGCCTGCGCGTGATCAGGGTGTGCGAGAGAACTCGGCGAGCCTCACCGCGATCGCGTCAATCGCCTGATTCGCTTCAGCGCCGCTACCTTCGAAGTTGTTGATCACGACCACGAACGCGAGATGTTCGCGGCTGCGCGTGGTCACGTAGCCAGCCAGCGATCGAATATTCGACATCGTTCCGGTCTTTGCCCGCACGTTGCCTTCGGCCGCCGTTCCCTTCATCCGGCCCGCAAGCGAGCCGTCGACGCCGGCGATCGGCAACGCAGCAACAAAAGGCGAGGTGCCCGAGGATACAGACATCCTCTGAAGCACGGTCATGATGGCCTCGGGCGAAATCGCGTCTCGCCTCGACAACCCTGATCCATCCACGAGTTGATAGCTGCCGTCCGGAATGCCCCATGCCCTCAATCGCTTTTGCAATCCCTCCAGCGCAGCATCATTGGTCGGAAAAGCGCCCTTGTCAGCGTTGAGGCGCATGAATGCCTCGCCATACAGATTGATACTGTCCTTCAGGAGCGGCCGCGCGATTTCGGCGAGCGTGGGCGACCGATACGTGAAGAGCGTCATGGCGTCGGTGCGATCCGGCGGAGGCGTGAGATCGTCGATATCGACGGCATCGCCGGTCACGACGATGCCTTCCTCGATCAACCACTTTCGCAAGACGCTCGCGAACCACAGGGTCGGATTCCCGGTCGATATCCCCAGCTGGATTGGCTGAGTGCCCAGCGGAATCGAACCGGCGATGGTCAGGGCGGACTCGCCGGGGCGCTGTTCGGGCCATACGAGCGAGGGACTGCCGGATGGACCCGTCACCGCCCGGTTGACGATCGGACGCGCATCGGCGCGCGAATCGAGGCTTACGCCGGCCGGTGCTCCCGATGCGGGTCCTGGCGCGACCGTCGCAATCGTGCGGTTCTCGGCCAGATTCAGCGCGCCAAAGATCGCGCCGGTCGTGTACCCGAGGTCGTCCCAGGCCCACGACAGTTGAGGCCGCGGCTCCTCGAGCGCATCATCGTCGCCAACGATTCGCCCCTCGATGCGCTCAAAGCCGGCTGCCTTCACGCCCGCCACGAATGCGGAGAGCTCACCACCTCCGCGGCCTCCGATCGAGGGATCACCGGAGCCGACGATGACCAGGTCGCCGAAGAGTCGTCCTTGAGAAACCGAACCAGTCGTGAGAAGACTGGTCTCGAAGCGATAGTCCCAGCCGACGGCCTCGGCCGCCGTCGCCACACTCACTAGTTTCGCGATTGAGGCGGGAACGAAGAGTACGCCGGCGTTCAGATCGACTAGGCGATCGTGGCGATCGAGCGAGTCCACCACGATGCCCCACGACGCGCGGCTGACACCGGGCTTTTGTGTTTCCGCAATGATGTCTGCGCGAAGCCGGGCGGTCGCATCGCCGCCCGGACCGGTGCGCCTTGCTGCGCAACCGGCGAAGGCGATGTGCAAGATGCAGAACCCAGACGCGACCAAAGACACCGGGTGTGATTTCCTGAGCGTACGCGCGGAAATCACACCCGGTGTCATTTCACTGCGTCGATCGCTTTCATCACGTCATCGAGTCCTGAACCCTCGACCTTCGCTGTGCCCGGTTCATCCGAACGGCTCGCGACCACGTTTGCTCCCGATCGCCCGAAAGTCACCGTTTCCTGCTTGTTCTCGCCAAAGGCGACGATGACGACGAGCGCGGGCGTCTTGAGCGAAGGATCTGGCTTGTCTTCGAACGAGGCGGCACGCAGCCCCGTGAGCTTCGTGAGCAGGTCGTCGACCTTTGTCGCGTCGACGTCCTTACCGGACGACTTCCAGACGTCCATGTTGTCCTTGCCCTTGCTCTTCTCCAGCACGATGGTCTCCGCGCCGCGCTTGAGTTCGGCTCGCGTTGCCGTGAACGCGCGGCCGTCGAACAGATCTTTACGCCTGAAATCAGCGACCGTCCTGATCACATCGTCTTTGAGGACCGGCGCGATCGTGAAGACCATCGGTCGCGACGAGTCCTTCGCGAAGAGCAGTGCGTTCTCTGTCGATCCGAGCGTCAGCGCGGCGCTCGAACTCCCCGTCTTGACCGCGATCGTGCCGGTCGGTTTCGTCAGTCCGTACTTGGCGAGCTCTTTTCCCTCCGCATCGACGATACCCTGCATCTGCGTGGAGGAGAGCCGCTCGAGCGCTCCTTCGACGGCCGCGAAGTCAGCTCGTACCGAGACTGGCGATGTGAGTCTCCACTCGGATCCGCTCTTGGCCAGGCTTGTCTTTGACGTGCCGCTCGTCAGATCCAGTCCATCAACTGTGTTGCGGTCGAAGACGAGAATGCGGCGGTCGCGAAGGGCAAAGGTGTTTTTGTTGAACGTGCTGTCGAGGTACGACGACACCAGGAACACGCGCTTCTGGTCGGGAAAACGCGCGTAGAGATCGCTGCCGGTCGGCGTCTTCTCGCCAATCTGGAGGCGCCGAAGATCTTTCTGCCCTTTCGAACGGAAGCCGATCTCGATGCGCGCGGGCTCGAGCCCGTACTGTTTGAGATCGCCAGCGTTCTCGTCGACGACGCGCTGAATTTCAAGAGACGACAGACTGCTGGCGATTGTCGTCAGCTCGCCTGTATCAGCGGCCGCCTGAACCGGTTCGACGAGCTGCCATTTGCCGTCCGCTTTTTGCAGCCGAGTCGTTTCGCCTTCGGCGCTCTTGACCTGGATTTCCTCTATATCGTCGGCCTGCACCGACGTGAATGGCTTCTCCCTGGCGGTAGTGCCACTTGGATCCCGCTTGGAATCGACGAAGTAGATGTAACCGACGAGCCCGACAAGGGCGACAGCTAGGATCAGGGGGGACCAGACGCCGCGCATGTTAGCGCCTCCGCCACCAGGTGAAGACGCCCGCGCCTAGCACGATCGCTGGGATGACGAAAAGCGTCAGCCAGAACATCGCGCTCGACGAAGTGGCGGTCAGCGTGATCCGTCGATCGGCTGCGTCGCGCGGCCTGATGGAGATCAGGTTCTCCTGTTGCGAAAGCCAGTTCACGGTGTTCATGAACAAGTCGCGATTCCCTTCGATCCCGAGGTAGGCGTTGGCCGCAAAATCCGAGTCACCAATTGCGGCGACGCGACTCTCCGGCTTCGGTGCCTGCTCCTCGGGCTTGTCGGGCTGATTTGAGGCAGGAGTCGCATCCGGCTTGTCGGGCGACGGCGCCGCCACCGCCGTGGCCACTGCGATCGACACTGGCCCGCTGACGTCGCCCTTTTCCGGCTCCGGAGTGAGCTTGGCTGGATCCTCGAGAGAAGCGAAGTTCGTCTCTCCCCAACTGCGTTGCGCAGTCTGCACGAATGACTGTCCGCTGCGGCCCGCCGGCGCGTCTTTCGCCGGTGTGATGGCCCGCGCGACTGGGAACATCGTGATCAGGTTGAAATCCTGCGTGATGGCGTGCGAAGGATACGGCGGCGCGCTCACCGGCACAGTCGCCACCTGTGTCCGTCCGCTCAGATCGACAACGACGGATTCCGGAGCGTCGATGCCCCATTCCTTGAGGAGTCCTGTCAACCGCGGCATTGGCGACGGCTGCTTGAAGTTCTCCGGCGGGTCGAGCATGACGAGCAGCTTGCCGGCCTTCTTCGACAAGTACTCCTCGAGAATGGGAACCTCCTGCTCGAGAAGATCAGTACTCGGCCCGGCGACCACGAGCATCGTCGCGTCGGCAGGAATCTCGTTCGTTTGTGCGAGCACCAGCTTGTCGAATTGATAGTTGTCGCGCTTCAACGCGTCGCTGATGCCGCTATAGCCCGTGCGCTCGTTGCTGCCCGGGTCCTTCTCACCATGACCGCTCAGGAAGTAGACCTTCCGCATCGTCGGGTTGAGCAGCTTGATGAGAGCGTTGGTGAGATCTTGTTCGGAATCCGTGCTCACCCGTTCGGTGCGTCCCATGTAATCGATGACGACGGTCGGGATCGTGTCGACCTTTTGCGCCGTTGCCAGCATCGGGTTCTTGACTGCGTCGACGTACTCGACTTGCACCTGGCCGGAGACGTACTTGTAGCTCTCGAGCCTCGGGCGGAACCGATCGAAGTTTTCGGGCTGGTCGAACACGGTGAACTTGACTGGCGCCTTCAGGCCCTGCGCCAGCTTCACCGTCTGTTCAGACAGGCTGTATTGCTTGTTGGCCGTGAGATCCCAGCGCGTGTTCCTGCGCGTCGATAGATAGTTCACGGCGACGAGGATCCCAAGGACGACGATGATGCCGAAGCCCGCCAGCGCGCCGTAGCGGGCGTTACGCTGACGGAAGTAGGCAACGATCTCGCGCCACTGACCGATGGTGTAGAGGAGGACGAGGGCTAGTCCGGTCCAGGCTGCGTAGATGGCGTACTGGTCGTAGTCGGGATACCTGACCCTGACCAGCAGGGCCCCGAATACGAGCACCATGCCGACATAGCTGAGGACTCCAAGAACGCGTTTGACCATGGCGTTACCCGCGCCACCTTTCCGTGTCGACCGACCTCATGGTCAGGTACAAGCCGAAGCTGATGAAGCTGATGTAGTAGACCAGATGTTTCGTGTCGATCACGCCTCGTGTGAAGTCGTCGAGATGATCCGTAATCGACAGGTAATTCAAGACGTCCTGCGCGCGCGGTCCCATGAATGATGCGATCCAGTTGATGACCCACAGCATCAAGAACACGGTGAACGTGGCCATGACCGCGACGATTTGGTTCTTGGTCAGGCTGGAGATGAACAGTCCTACGGAGATGAAACAACCGCCCATCAACAGCAGGCCGAGATAGGTGACCACGATCGGGATCCATTCCGGATTACCGAGCCAGAACAGCGCCGCGATATGCGGAAGCGTCACGGCGAGCATGGCGGCATACAGGCCCATGGCGCCGAGGAACTTCCCGGCGATGATCTGAAAATCAGTGAGCGGCGCCGTCAGCAGCAACTCGATTGTGCCCGAGCGCTTTTCCTCGGAATACGTGCGCATCGTCACCATCGGCAGGATGAACAGGAAGATCACGGTGGTGTTGAGGAACACCGGCCTGATCAACCCCTCGTTCACGTTGACGGGCTGCGCCCCGCCGAGTCCGGCCATCTGCATACTCTGCCGGTCGAAGTAGAGCAGCAGAGCGTAGAAGAAGTAACCGAACATGATGGCGTAGAGACCGATCACGACGTAGGCGATCGGCGAGGCGAAATACCCCTTCAGTTCCTTATGGGCGATGGCGAGAATGTTACTCACGGCTGGCCTCCGCCGCGGCCTCGGGTGCTCCAGCCGCATCTTCCGTGGTGATGATTTGCAGGAAGATTTCTTCCAGGCTCAATCGCATCGGTCGCAACTCAAGCAGACCCCATCCCTGGCTGACCACGCTCGACGCCAGATGCCGGCGCACGTCACGGCCGGCTTCGCTCTCGACTTCGTAGCCGATGCTCCCGTCATGTCTGTCCGACAGAGATACGCGCGTGACCCCCGGGATTGATGACAACGTTCCTTCTGCATCCGCGCCCATGGCGTCCACCTGCACGTACATCGTCTCTGATCCCCGTAAGCGGGCGTTCAAGTTGTCGGGTGTGTCCACCGCGACGACCCGCCCACGGTTCATGATGATGATCCGGTTACAGGTCTGGCTGACCTCAGGAAGGATGTGCGTGCTGAGAATGATCGTGTGATCGCCGCCGAGGCCCTTGATGAGTCGACGCGTTTCGTTCTGCTGCTTCACGTCCAAGCCGGCGGTCGGCTCGTCGAGGATCAGCACATCCGGGTTGTGCAGCAACGCCTGGGCAAGGCCTACGCGCTGCCTGTACCCTTTCGAGAGCTTCGCGCAATGGCGGTTGCGCATGTCGGTGATCTGAGTCTTCTCCATCACCGATTGAAGCCTCGAGGCGCGCTCGGACCGGGGCACGCCCTTGATCCGCGCGCAAAAGGTAAGGTAGTCGAACACGGTCATGTCCGGGTAGAGCGGCGGCGTTTCCGGAAGGTAACCCGTTCGTCGCTTGGCTTCGACCGGCTGCTCGAGAACGTCGTAACCAGCCACGAGAGCCTTGCCCTCGGTCGCAGGCATGTAACCCGTGAGCACGCGCATCGTGGTGGTTTTGCCCGCGCCGTTCGGTCCCAGGAACCCGAGAATCTCTCCCCGCTCAGCTTTGAAGCTCACGTCGTCGACTGCCGTCACCGGACCGTACCGCTTCGTGAGGTGTTGAACTTCGATCACCTGTCGTCCCTCCCAGCCTTTTTCCTTAACTCGTAGAGCACGTGTGTCTTAAGTCTGCCCAACGCGCGATCGTAGCCGAAGCGTGAGTACGGCGGCAAGCCCATTGTAGTAACATATGAACAAGTATTCAGATGTCGCAACTCGATGCTCACACGGTTGAAGGCCTGACGGAGATCTTCCGAGTGCTCGGAGATCCCACTCGCGTGCGCATTCTCGACGCGTTGTCACGGTCTGAACTGTGTGTGGGCGATCTCGCGCTCCAGCTCGGCGTGACCGAGTCGGCCGTGTCTCATCAACTGCGCCTGCTGCGAAACACTCGAATCGTGCGGTCACGGCGCGAGGGCCGGATGATCTTCTATGCCCTTGATGACAAACATGTTCTGGCGCTTTTCCGGCAGGGCATGCGCCACGTACAGGAGGACGGCCGACGGGCCGACGACTGATGGCGACGGCCCGGGCACCTGTCTGCACCACCTGTGAAATCCACGCGGAAGCCGTGTTCCGCGTCGAGGGCATGGACTGTAACGAAGAGGTCGTCATCCTGGAGCGCCGGCTCCGTCCGCTGGCCGGCATGGAGGCGCTCTCAGCCGACCTCGTCGGCCAACGCCTACACGTTTCATATGACGCCGCGAAGCTGACTACGGCCGCTATTGTCGACGCGGTCGGGCAGACGGGAATGCGGATGTGGCTGGAGCACGAGGGTCCGGGGGCCTCCAGTCCCGATGTCCGAGTTCGATTCTGGCTGACCTTCGCCTCTGGCGCCGCCATTGTCTCTGCCTTTGCGATCAGAGGGTGGAGCTCGCCGTCGGCTGTCGGGCTCCTCATTGCCGCGACCGTCGTCGGGGGGATTTTCCCCGCGCGCCGGGCGCTGGTTGCGCTTCGCACGCGCACCGTCGACATCAACGTCCTGATGGTCATCGCGGTGATTGGGGCGATGACGCTGCGCGAGTGGTTCGAGGGCGCAAGCGTCGTTTTCCTGTTCGCGCTTGCGCAATGGCTGGAGGCGCGCACGCTCGAGCGCGCTCGCCAGGCGATCCGCGCGTTGGTCGAACTCTCGCCGCGCGACGCCATCGTCAAGCGCAGCGGCGTGGAGTATCGGGCGCCGGTTGAGTCCATCCCGGTTGGCGCGGAGATCATCGTGCGGCCCGGCGACAAGGTGCCTCTCGATGGCCGGGTGCTGGCCGGGCATGGGGATGTCAATGAGGCACCGATCACGGGGGAGTCACTCCCGGTAGACAAAGGGCCGGGAGACGAAGTCTACGCGGGCACGATTAACGGCAGGGGATCGCTCGATCTCGAGGTAATCCGGGTCGGACGGGATACGCGACTCGCCCGCATCATCCACCTCGTCGAGGCCGCACAGGCGCGCCGCGCGCCTGTGCAGTCGTTCATCGATCGATTTGCTCGCATCTACACACCAGCGGTGATCGCACTCGCCGCCGTGATCGCGGTTCTGCCGCCCCTTCTCGCCGACGCCGATCCCGTGACGTGGTTTTATCGCTCCCTGGTGCTGCTGGTCATCGCCTGCCCGTGCGCGCTGGTCATTTCGACTCCAGTGTCAATCGTCGCTGCACTTTCGGCGGCAGCGAGAAACGGCGTGCTCATCAAGGGAGGTGCGCACCTCGAGAAGCTTGCCGACGTGCGCGTCGTCGCGTTCGACAAGACCGGGACGCTGACGCGTGGCGAGCCGCGCGTGAACGATGTGATTGCAACCGCCCAGGAGCCCGCCGCTCAGGTTCTTCGCTACGCCGCAGCCGTCGAAACGCGATCCGAACACGCGATTGCGCGCGCTATCACACATCGAGCACGTGAGCTCGACCTGGCGCTTCCGCCGGCGCGAGGATTCACGTCAACGCCGGGGCGAGGCGCCGAGGCGCATATCGGCGACACGCACGTCATCGTCGGCAACGATCTGATGCTGGCGTCGCGTGGGATTGAGGTTCCTCGAGACGCGATCGAACCGGCGAGAGGTCGTGGCAACACGGTTGTTTGCGTGGCCATCGACGGACGACTGGCCGGATTCATCAGTGTCGCCGACCCCGTGCGCGAAACCGCACGCGAGACCATCGAGATGCTGCGTTCAGAACATGGTATCAGGCGCGTGGCCATGCTGACCGGTGATCACGCGGTGACGGCACGCGCCGTCGCAACGACGCTCGCCCTCGACGAGGCTCACCATGGCCTGATGCCAGACGAGAAGCACGCGCGCATTCTTGCGATGCGATCGGCTGGCGCGGTGCTGATGGTTGGCGATGGCGTCAACGACGCGCCCGCGCTGGCCGCGGCCGACGTTGGCGTCGCCATGGGCGCTGCCGCCTCGGATGCAGCTCTCGAGACCGCAGATGTCGCGCTGATGTCCGGCGAGCTCTTGAAGCTACCCTATGCGCTGCGCCTGGCGCGTGCGACTGTTCGCAACATCAGGACGAACCTCGTGGTCTCACTGGCGCTCAAGGCGATTTTTCTGGTCACCGCGATGACCGGCGCAGCAACACTGTGGATGGCTGTTCTGGCTGACACGGGCGCCTCGGTCATCGTGGTCGCCAATGCGCTGCGTCTGCTGCGCGCGAAATGACACCGGGTGTAATTTCAGTGGCTTCTCTCGAAATTACACCCGGTGTCTTTACGCCTTGCGATTCGAGAAGAAGTGGGACTGCACGTACTCGTCGATCTGCGCCTGCTCTGACCCGCCAATCTTCGTAAAGCGCACACCCATCCCCAGCCGTCCATCGGCCCACGCCACACGACCCTGCGCCTCGATTTCGCTCTTTCCGCTCGGCAGCCGGAACCGGACCTTGACTGGCGTGTCCAGGGAAAGGGGGTTTGTGGTGCGGATGGCGAGGCCGCCGTGGCTGATGTTGATCGTCAGCGCGGCCGCGATCGTATTGCCGAATCGATAGGCCACTGGTATACCCAGCGTCGCGCGCGGGCTCGATCGTCTATCGGGTGATTTCGGAAATAGGTGCGGAAGCAGTGACGGCAGAATGTGATGAACGGCCGTGTACTCGTTGACATAGCCGAGCACACCGATCGTCTCGAGCTGGCGCACTTCATCGGCGTTCGCGATCGTCCCGCTGAACACGACGATACCGGCTCGATTGTCGAGCTTGCGGATGGCGTGGAGGAGCATGACGCCATTGCCCTGCGGTATACGCAGGTCGAGAACGATCAGATCGATTTTGGAGTTGGCGCGGACCTCCGCCAGCACCTCCTGGCCCGTCTGCACGGTGACCGCGTCGTGCCCCGCCGACTCGATGGCCGCTTTGAACCGGTCGCGCACGAACGCCGTATCGTCGGCGACCAGCACGGTTCGCCTGGCGAGCCTAGTCGCGACGGTCATCGAAAGTTCTATCGGTAATCAACAGTGTGATCGTTAGGCTTCATTGCCCAAATTCGTGGCTCCTCGCTATAATTCGAATCTTGGCCGGGAAGGGGGCTGCTTTGCTAGCGAAGTGGACGGTAGATCCGCTCGTCACCCTCGGTTCCCGGATATTTTCGAGCGGCCGTTCGACTGATGGAGCCCGTATGGCGACCTGCCCAGAGTGCGAATTCGACGAGATTGACACCGAGGACCTCGAGGAGGGTGACCGCCTGAGTTGTCCGGAGTGCGGCAAGAGCCTCGTCATGGTGGGCTCCGACGAACTCGACGTCGCTGACGAGGACGACGAAGACCTCGACGATGACGACCTCGAGGACGACGAAGACGAAGACGAAGATGATGACGACGACGACCTCGATGAGGACGACGACGAGGACGAGGAGGACTACGACGAGTGATCCGGGACGGCCAGAAGCGCTCGAGGTCAAGGAGTCGCGCCTTCGAGCCCTGCTGGCCGGTTACGACTCGCTGATCGTCGCCTTCAGCGGGGGCGCCGACAGCGCGTATCTTGCGTGGGCAGCCACAGACGTGCTGGGACGGTCAGTCCTGTGCATAACCGCTGATAGCCCGAGTTACCCCGACCGGCACAGACAGCTCGCCGTCACCGTTGCGCGCGAGGCCGGGCTCCGCCACGAAATTATTCACACCTCCGAGCTCGATCGCGCCGAGTACAAGGCGAACCCCACGAATCGCTGCTACTACTGCAAACACGAGCTCTACACAGCGCTGACCGGTATTGCATCCGATCGCGGGTTTGCGGTGGTTGCGGACGGCAGCAATGCCGATGACCGTGGTGACTATCGGCCTGGCCGTCAGGCGGCGCGCGAATTCGGCGTGCGCAGTCCTCTCGATGAAGCCGGCCTGACCAAGCCCGAGATTCGGGAGTTGTCGCGCCGCGCCGGCCTTCGCACGTGGGACGAACCCGCGTCGGCGTGCCTGTCGTCGCGCATTCCGTATCATTCCGAAGTCACGCGCGAAAAACTGCGAGCGATCGAACGCGCCGAAGACGTTCTTCAGTCAATGGGATTTCGCGTGTACCGGGTGCGTCATCACGAGCTCGGCTCCCCGGACGGCACTGGATCGGCGGTGATGCTGGCGCGGCTCGAGATCGCGAACGACGAACTCGCGCGCGCACTCGATCCCGACATTCGTGCCCGCATCATCCAGGAGATTCGGGCCGTCGGCTTCCGACACGTCACGATTGATCTTCAGGGGTATCGGATGGGCAGCCTCAATGAGGGCATTCGCCTGGATCCGGCCTGACCCTGTCGGACTCTCGACTCTCGGACCCGTACCTGTCGCACCGTCGAACCTTCCCACCTCGCACTTTTCGGTTCGAGTACCACTGAACATCTGTCGTTCTCGTGCCGACATTAATTGACAGCGGATCGATCGGACGCTAAGCTCCAACCGTTCCCAACGACAGGTAAAAACGCAGGAGAGATTGCCAATGAATCTGCGCCGGTTCGTGTGGTTGACCACACTGATCTTGTTAATCGCGCTGACTGTGACGGCTTGTTCGAAGAAGATTCCGCCACCGCCACCGCCACCTCCGGCACCTCCCGCTGCGCCGCCGTCGCCACCACCACCGCCGCCGCCACCTCCGCCTCCGCCGGCTCCTGCGCCTGCGCCTCCGAAGCCGCTCACCGAGGAGGAGGTCTTCTCGAAAAAGACGGTGGACGAACTGAACGCTGAAATGCCCCTGGTTGATGTGTCGTTCGACTACGACATGTCGCTCATTCGCGATGATCAGCGCTCGGCGCTGCAGAAGAACGCCGACTACCTGCGCCGCTGGACATCAGTTCGGGTGACCATTGAGGGGCACGCGGACTCGCGCGGCACCAACGAGTACAACCTTGCCCTGGGCGAGCGCCGTGGCAACGCTGTGAAGGACTACCTGGTCGGACTCGGTATCGCCGCAGAGCGGATGCTGGTGATCAGCAAGGGCGAGGAATCCCCCTTGTGCCGGGAAGAGACCGAAGGTTGCTTCGCGCGGAACCGCCGCGGTCACTTCATCATTACCAAGAAGTGAACGACACCGGGTGTGATTTTCGCGGCAGGACCCGAGCCGCGAGAATTACACCCGGGGTCTTATTTCGTCCACGATCCCTTGCGCAGCTTGTCGCGGATCTGCAGCCGCGATGATAGGCCGGCCCACAACCAGATAACTGGCGCCCGCCTTCACGGCTTCTGCCGGCCCCATCGTCCGCGTCTGATCGTTCTTCTCAGCCCCGGCCGACGCTCCCCTGATCCCCGGCGTCACGATCACGAATGTTGGGCCGCATGCCGCCCTGATTGCCGCCGTTTCCTGCGGCGACGCGACCACGCCATCCAGGCCGGCTTGCTGAGCCATCCGCGCGAGCGCAACCACGTGATCGAAAAGTGGCCGCTCCACACCGCCGGCACGCAGTGTTTCCCCGTCCATGCTGGTGAGCACCGTGACGGCAATGACGAGTGGCTTTGGTCGCTTCGATCTCGTGGCAGCCTCTGCCGCGGCCCTGGCGGCGGCCTGCATCATAGGAATGCCACCCGAGGCATGGACGTTGATCATCCAGGCACCCGTGATGACAGCCGCCTCGACGGCTTGAGCGACGGTATTGGGGATGTCGTGGAACTTCAGATCGAGAAAGACGGGCGTCCCCCCGTCCGCAAGACGACGAACGAGTGCCGGTCCCTCGAGCGTGAAGAGACGACTGCCGACCTTGACGCCATCGACGATGCCACGCAGGGAGGTCGCCAATTCGAGCGCACGCGCGCCGGATTCGACGTCGAGAGCGACTAGGAGCTGACCCACTCTTTTTCTCGAGCACTCGTATCGATGCTGCCCACAAGGTCGGCCACGCGGCCCACACCATGGCGCTGCATGTATTCCTCGATGCCGGCGGTCAGCTTCGACCAGATAAAGGGGTCGACAAAGTTCGCCGTGCCAACCTGTACGGCTGTTGCGCCCGCGATGATGAACTCCAACACGTCAACGGCCGTTGCGATTCCTCCCATGCCGATCACGGGAACCTTCACCGCTCTCTTGCACTCGTACACCATGCGCACGGCAATAGGACGAATGGCCGGCCCGCTCAGACCGCCGACGATGTTCGATAACTTCGGACGTCGGGTCTCTACATCGATTGCCATCGCCAGGAAGGTGTTGACCAGTGAGACGGCATCGGCGCCCGCATCTTCCGCCGCCTTGGCAATGGCCGCCACATCCGTGACGTTTGGTGTGAGCTTCGGGATGACCGGCAGGTGTGTGACTTTCTTGACGGCGTTAACGACGTCGAACGTGCCATGAAGGCTGCAGCCGAAGGTGATTCCGCCTTCCTTGATGTTGGGACAGGAGATATTGAGCTCGAGGGCGTGCACACCATCAGCGTCGGAAAGGATGCGCGCCAGCTCCACATACTCATCGAGAGTGCTGCCGCAGATGTTGATGATGTTGGTGGCCCTGAGGCGTCGCAACTCCGGAAGCTTCTCGGCGATGTAGCGGTGCACGCCGATGCCTTGAAGTCCGATGGCGTTCAGCATGCCCGAGGGCGTCTCGACGATCCGTTGTGGCGGGTGTCCTTCGCGGGGCTTGAGGAACAGACCCTTCGAGGCGATCGCTCCCAGCGTCGACAAGTCGACGGCATCAGCGTATTCGAGGCCATAGCCGTAACAGCCGCTGGCGGCGATCAGCGGATTCGCGAGCCTGAGACCCCCGATGTCAACAGATAAGTCGATGTCAGTCATGATCCCAAACCAAATCCGCAGCCGTGAAGACGGGACCGGCCAGGCACGAACGCACGTAGTGGTGGCCGCCGCCGGGCTCGCGCACCGGGATGACGCAACTGTAGCAGCCGCCCATACCGCAGCCCATGACGCGCTCGACGGATACTTGCGCCGCTCTCTTGTATTTTCCCGCCACGTGAGAGACAGCTTCGAGCATCCTCTCAGGGCCGCAGGCGTAAATCATGATCTCGCCGCCAGACTGGCGAAGCGCCTGCTCGAGAGGACCGGTGACTCGACCTCGTTCACCGAGGGATCCGTCCTCGGTGCTGAGCACGACACGCACGCCTCTCGAGGAGAACCAGTCCAGGTAAAAGAGCTCGGCGCCTGTGCGCGCGCCGTAGAACAGCGTCGTGCTGGTTCCGCGTTCCTTGAGTGCCTCCGTCAACGTCGCGAAAGGCGCAAGCCCCACACCGCCTGCAACCAGCCACGCTTCGGCTGGAGGCGGCACCGCCTCGAACGGACGGCCAAGCGGCCCCAGGCATGAGATGACATCACCGTAGACCGCATCGAACAACAGGCGCGTCGTCGCACCGATACGCTTGCTGAGGAGCGAGAGTCCTTCGATGCGGTTGCCGGAGCGGATGATTTCGAAAACCGAAAATGGTCTGCGCAGAAGCGGATCGCTTCCATGGCCCGATCTCACCATGACGAACTGACCCGGCTTGGTCGCAGCGGCTATTTCGGGAGCGGCGAGGGTGATGACGTTGTAATCGGGCGAGAGGCGCGTGTTCTGAATGACCTTGGCCTCGACATCGAGAGGCATTGGAGTGAGTATACCTTGCGATGCGTTTCCTCCGGATGCTGAGCAACTCCGCGTTTGCCGGATTGCTGGCGGCAGCCTACTTCACCCTGCTGCTCCTGCTGCTGAATCCAGAAGTGCCTCTCGGCGCGTCCGGCCCGATGCTGACCGTGATCGTGCTGTCCTACGGGATTCACATCACGGTGGTGTCATACGCGTTATACGTGCTTCGACAGATCGTGATCGTCGAGCCGTCGCCTCCAGGGTGGATCAGCCTTCGGCTGCTCACGTGGACTGCCGCGGCGCTTAGCGGCACGGCCACGGTCATTACCTGGCTGCACGCATCGGGTCTTCGCAACGCGCTCGATCCGCGCGCGGTGCCGCTACTCACACGGGCGGTCGCCTTGTTTGCTGCGGTCACGTTGGGATTCCTTGTACTGGGCCTCGCTCAAACAACCACGAGTTATCGGCGACGAACGCTAGTCGCGATTCTGTTTACGGCTGCAACCACTTTGTCCATCGTTGGTCCATTGTGGATACGGGGCTCGGGACTGGGGCCGTTGGTGTCGGTCCGAGCTCCAACCACGGTGACAGCGCTCCCCACTGAGCATCCGCGCGTGCTCCTCCTCTGCCTGGACGGCGCGTCGCTCGACGTTATCTCGCCCGCGGTTGCGGCTGGGCGGTTGCCCAACTTCAGCAGGATCCTCGAGGCGGGAGCGTCAATGCACCTGGCCACGACGCGTCCGACGCAGCCCGAACCAGTCTGGGCGTCGATCATGACGGGCATGTGGCCGTCGCGTCACGGCGTGCGGGGCTCATCCCGATACCGGCCCTTCAATGGCGACGCGGAGCTCGAGGTATTACCTGACTACATGTTCTCGCAGGCCCTTGTCCGCTTTGGACTGCTGGTCGAGGAGCCGTACTCCTCGTCGAGCCTGGCGACGCAACCGCTGTGGCGGATCGCGGCCGGGTACGGCATCCGGACGGGGCTCATCGGCCTTCCGTTGACGCATCCGGCGACCAATGCCAGCGGCTTCATCGTCAGCGATCGATTTCATCGTCGATCCGATCGGGTCGTGACGCTCGACAGCGAACCGGCGGTGGATCCGAGCCGCCTGGATGACATCGCTCGAGGAGTGCTTGCAGAAGAACAGCCGACCCGCGAGCTGCGCGTTCGATTCGACCTTTTACCCTGGACTGGCGAGAGCGGATCCACGGTAGAGGCGGATCGGCTGCATCACCGCCTGGCCAATCAACTATCGGCGGTCGAACAGGTGCAACTGCTCGCGGTTCGATACGCGGGACTTGACGCCGTCGGTCACTATTACCTGCGCTACGCGCGCCCCGAAGCATTTGGCGATGTCACGGAGGACGAACGGCGGCGCTTCGGACGAGTGCTCGATGATTACTACGCCTACGTCGACTCGCTGGTGGGCGACGCCATGGCCTCGCTTGCTGAAGGGGATCTGTTGCTGGTCGTCTCCGGCTTCGGCATGGAGCCGCTGACCGTGGGTAAACGCGTGCTGGAGCGCGTTGCAGGTGATCCCAGGTTCAGCGGAACGCATGACCGAGGCCCCGACGGCTTCCTGCTTGCCTATGGCACCCCGGTGGTGGCGGCGCGCCAAAGTCGCGGCGCGGTTGTCGACGTTGCACCCACGCTGCTCTATTTCCTTGGCCTGCCCATGGCGCGCGACATGGATGGCTTCGCGCGAACGGATCTGTTTACGCCTGCCTTCAACGACCAGCGCACGATCACGTTCATACCGACGTACGGAGTTCAGTAGTCCGTTCTGCGGCTCGAAGCGCGACCAGAGATAGAGGAACCAGCCAGAGGCGCTGCAGGATATCCAAGGCGCGAGCCCTTGGCTGGTTCACTGTCCTGCTATAATAAGTGTGCTTCTTTAAACGCGGTCCCGAGAGTCCGCGAAGAGGTGTACATGCCTGCGCTCGCCTTCCACACCACACACCCGAAATTCACCAGGAGCTCCGCATGCCTGTCGTAATGGATGCGGATCGAATCGGCCGTACGCTGACCAGGATTGCGCACGAGATCGTGGAGCGAAACAAAGGCACCGACGATCTTGCGCTGGTAGGTGTCCGTACCCGCGGAGTGCCGATTGCGCGCCGAATTGCGCGTACGCTGCGCGAGATTACGGGCAACGAGATACCAACCGGTTCGCTCGACATCACGCTCTATCGTGACGATCTGATGCGTCACGCGGTTGGCCCGCAGCCACTCGTGAGAAAGACGGAGATTCAGTTCTCCATCGACGACCGGAAGATTCTGCTCGTCGATGACGTGCTGTACACGGGACGAACGACGCGCGCCGCGCTCGATGCCTTGATCGATTACGGAAGGCCGAAGGCGATTCAACTCATCGTGCTCGTCGACCGCGGGCATCGGGAGCTGCCGATCAAGGCGGACTACGTTGGGAAAAACCTTCCGACCGCTCCCGAGGAAAGCGTGCAGGTCCGGCTTATTGAGATTGACGGCGAGGACGAGGTCGTTCTGGAAACTGGAGGTGGGGCATGAGTTCGACCAGCCAGGAAATCGATCCGAAACAGGCGGTCACTGCCCTTCGGCGCAAGGACCTCCTTGGCATCGCGGAGCTTTCGCCCGAGGAGATCGAGCTGGTTCTGGATACTGCCGAGGCGATGAAAGAGGTTGGCACCAGGCCGATCAAGAAGGTGCCGGCGCTGCGGGGCAAAACAGTTGTGAACCTGTTCTTCGAGCCCAGCACTCGAACACGAACCTCGTTCGAGATTGCCGAGAAACGGCTCAGCGCCGACACGCTCAACATCGCAATCGGCACCTCGAGCGTCGTCAAGGGAGAGACGCTGGCCGACACCGCGCTCAACCTCGAGGCGATGTCGCCGGACATGATCGTGCTCCGCCACGCGTCTTCAGGGGCCTGCCACATGCTGTCCCGCATCTGCCGCTCGGCCATCATCAATGCCGGCGATGGCATGCATGAGCACCCGACGCAGGCCCTGCTTGATGCATTCACGATTCGAGAGCGGAAGAAGAAGCTGGCCGGTCTGAAGATCGCCATCATCGGCGACTTGCTGCACAGCCGGGTCTTGCGCTCGAACATTCATCTGCTGACCAAGCTCGGCGCCGACGTGTGGGTCTGCGGCCCGCCGACCCTGTTTCCAACCGATATCCGCCGCTTCGGCGTGACCGCGACGAGCGTTGTCGATGAGGCGGTCCGGAATGCGGACGTCATCATGCTGCTGCGCATCCAGTTGGAGCGAATGGAGGGTGCGTACTTTCCCTCGCTGCGCGAGTATTTCCGCGTGTTCGGCATGACCGAAGAGCGCATGCGGCTGGCCAAATCCGACGTGATGATCATGCATCCCGGCCCGATGAACCGTGGCGTCGAGATCGCCTCCGAGGTCGCTGACGGGCCGTACTCCGTCATCCTCGACCAGGTGGCGAACGGAGTCGCGGTGCGTATGGCGGTCCTGTATTTGTTGGCGGGCGGAGCGGAACATGAAGAGGCTGCTTAAGGGCGGGCGCGTCATCGATCCCGCCAACGGGATTGACGGGGTGCACGACCTGCTGATCGAGGACGGCCGCATCGCTCGCGTTGGCCGCGACCTGCCGGTCGAAGGAGCCACGGTCGTGGAAATCCCGGAAGGCCTCGTGGTGTGCCCAGGCTTGATCGACATGCACGTGCATCTGCGCGAACCTGGTCAGGAACACAAGGAGACAGTGGCGAGCGGTGTGGCATCGGCCGTGGCCGGTGGATTCACGGCAGTTGCGTGTATGCCGAACACGTCGCCCGTCAATGACAACGCGAACGTCACGTCGCTGATTCTCGCCAAAGCCGCTGAAGCGAATCTCGCACATGTCTACCCGATCGGTGCCGTCTCCAAGGGATCCAAAGGGGAACTGCTCGCCGACATCGCCGAGCTGAAACAAGCCGGCTGCGTGGCGATCACTGACGATGGGCATCCTGTGGCGACGGCTCTCCTGTTACGGCGAGCCCTCGAGTACGCGGGGATGTTCGGCATGCCCGTCATCGAGCACTGCGAGGATTCGACGCTCAAAGGGGATGGCGTCGCGCACGAAGGATTTCACGCTGCGTCGCTGGGTCTGCGCGGGATTCCTGGCGCAGCGGAGGCGCTGGGCGTCGAACGCGGCGTGTTGCTGTCCGAGTTGACGGGGTCCGCTTTTCATGTGGCTCACATGAGCGCCCGGGCGTCGCTTCGGGCGGTCCGCAAGGGGAAAGAAGCCGGCGTACGAGTGACGTGCGAGGTCGCGCCACACCACTTCACGCTCACCGACGAGGCGCTGGCATCGCCAATCCCTTACGACACCAACGTCAAAATGAATCCGCCGCTGCGTGAAGCCGCCGATCGCGACGCCATGCTGGCGGGCATTGCGGACGGTACCGTGGATGCGATTGCGACCGATCACGCACCGCATCACTACGATGAGAAAAAAGTCGAATTCGATCGCGCCCCATTCGGTATCGTCGGGCTCGAGACGGCAGTACCGCTGTCGATCGATCGACTTGTGCATAGCGGCCTGATTCGATTGCCGAGACTGGTCGAATTGATGTCGACCGGGCCTGCGCGGATCCTGCGCGTGGCGGGCGGCACACTTTCACCCGGTGCCGCAGCGGATATCACTGTCCTCGCACCCGACCTCAAGGTCCGAGTCCGTGCGTCGCAATTGCGATCGCGATCGAAGAACACGCCCTTCGACGGCTGGGAGCTGCGCGGTGGCGTGGCGGCGACGATCGTAGGCGGCCGCACGGTGTACGTGAATCCTGAATCTGTAATGGGGTCGGGAGTCATGTGATCAGGGACACTCCCCCGACCCCACATAAACGCATGAACCGACGAGACGAGATTCGCCAGAAGGCGCTCAAAGATCTTCAACGCTACGAGGTGCTCATGCTGGATGGGCATTTCGATTTCGGCAACGGCTTTCACGGCCGCGTTTACCTGAATCCGCACCAGTTATTCCGGCAGCCTTCAACGATCTGGCGGTTTACCCAGGATTTGATCGACGTGTTGCCAGGATCGATTCTCGATTCGGCCGAGGTCGTGGCTGGACCGGTGACGGGTGGTGCC
>Ga0075420_100001099_pt1 | contig 22589 bp, 18 predicted proteins | sample SoiMetdeltSBSDD4_FD_75296 | JGI IMG/M metagenome (GOLD analysis project Ga0075420, IMG submission 75296) | Bulk soil microbial communities from a Populus tree surrounding site in Tennessee, USA - Soil MetaG P. deltoides SBSDD4 | ecosystem: Environmental > Terrestrial > Soil > Tree plantation...
CGGAATGACGAGCCCTCACCCAGCGTCACCCACCTACCAGCTCGAGCCTCCGGCTCAAGCCACCAGCTACCAGCCGGTCTACATATTGGCGCCTTGCATCTGCCTTCCGCCGGCGGATCCCATCGTGTCGCCGTGCTTCGCTTCGGCGTTGCTGGCGAATGGGTGCTTCGCGGTTCGGGCGCGGGCGATGACGTCGTCCACCTTCGGCTCGTTGCCGATCGCGCGCTGGATGGCCTCGCGGGTCGCCTGGTAGTTGTAGTCGTAGATCTTCTGATCGTCCGCGGCGTCCCAGTGAATGAACACGCCGACCATGACGCAGTAGTCGTCGGCCTTGTTCTTCGGGATCACACCGGCTTCGACGGAGTCGACGACCGCGCGCGCGACCGCCGCCTGCGCCGGCCCGAACATCTGCACGGCCTGCTTCGCGCCTTTGATCGTGACCTTGTTGAACATGATCGTGTCGGGCTTGGCCGGCAGGTTCGGCGTGACGACCGCGAGGAGGGTCGTGAAGCCGTCCTTGTTGTTCGTGAGCGCGTTGCAGAACGCGGTCCCGGCGGGGCCAGACTTGGAGCCGATGATCAGGTCGATATGGGCGACCTCGTTACCGTCGCCGACGAGCGACTCGCCGAGAAAGAAATCCGCTGCCATGGGAACGTCCCCCGTGAGGAAAGGTGAGCCGGCACTGCGAAGAACAGTCTTTCCAGTCAACGGAGCGGCGCGTCGTGCGCAGTCCCGCCGAATTCATTGCTCGGCGGGTAGCCCGTGAACTTTCAGTTTGTCGACAGCACAAAGTTGGGGTCGCGATGATGGCCGACCCACGAGACAGTGTCAAGCGGACTGAACCCGGCCGCGGCGTTCAGTCGGCGCGGAGAGCTTCGATGGGGTCGATCTTCGCGGCGCGCATGGCAGGTAGCCAGCTCGCGACGGCAGCGACCGTCAGCAACGACAGCGTCACGCCGCCGAGGGTGATGGGATCGTGGGGGGCGATCCCGTACAGCAGGGAGCTGATGAGACGGGATAGCCCTAACGCGCCCGCGAGTCCGATGGCCGCGCCGATCCCCGCCAGCACCAATCCCTGCCGCACGATCATCCCGCGCACCTCACCGGTCTGAGCGCCGAGCGCCATCCGCACGCCGATTTCGCGCGTGCGCAGGCTCACCGTGTAGCTGATGACGCCATAGATCCCGATCGCGCCCAGCAGCAGCGCAACGGCCGCCGCCGCGCCGATCATGATCAGCGTGAACGTCGTGCGCGCCATCGCATTGCTGACGACGCCGGACAGCTCGCGGACGTTCACGAGCGGCAGCGCGCGATCCATGTCCCAGATCTCGCGGCGCACCAGGGGGAACAGCGCGAGCGGGTCGCCCGCGGTGCGGATCGTCAGCGTCATCGACGGTTCGGCGAAGATCGAGTCGGGGCTCCCCGGCTGCGGCTGAAGGGTCTGCACGACCGGAAGATAGATCATCTCGTCGACCGGTCGCGTGATGGCGTTGTCGTGCACATCGCCCACGACGCCCACGATCGTGCTCCATGCGCCGTCGGGGCCGCCGGTCTTCACACGCCGGCCGATCGCGCTTCCGTCAGGCCAGAAGTGCTTCGCGAACGCCTGACCGACGATCGCCTCCCGTGACGGGCGGGCCGACCCGTCATCCCGGAACGTCCTCCCCTCGACGAAGGGGATACCCATGGCCCTGAAATAGTCGGCAGTCACCCCAGCGGTCGAATGCACGCTGGGCAGCTCGTCGGGCCTCGTCCGCCGGTCCTCGACCCACACGCCGTTATTGCTGCTGCCGTCGGGCCAGAGCGGCAGCTTCGATGTCGCACCCGCGGCCTGCACGCCGGGCAGCGCGGCCAGTCGCGTCGTCAGCCCGTGGAAGAACCGGCTGATGTCGCCCGTCGTTCGATACGTCGAGGCCGGGAGGGTGAGTCGCAGCGTCAACACACCGTTCGCGTCGAAGCCCGGGTCCACCGCGCGCATCTGCTGGAACGACCGAGCCAGGAGGCCGGAACCGGTGAGCAGCACGAGCGCGAGCGCGACCTGCGCGACCACGAACGAGTTCCGCACGCGCTGGCGCTCGCGGCCGCTGGTCGAGCCGCGACTGCCGTCGCGCAGGGTCGGCGTCAGCTCGGCCTTGCCGGCGCGGATGAACGGCACGACGCTGAAAAACAGCCCGGTGACGGTCGCGATGGCGACCGCGACGCCTAACGACGTGGCGTCGATGGCGATCTCCGAGGCCCGTGGAAGTCCGTCCGGCGCGAGGCGGAGGAGCAGCCGCAGCCCGGCATACGCCAGTCCCACGCCGACGACTGCGCCGGCGGCGGACAGCACGAGGCTCTCGGCGAGATAGAGACGAGCAACCGCGCCCGGCGACGCGCCGAGCGCAGACCGTACCGCGATCTCTTTGGTGCGCGCCTCGGCTCGAACGAGGAACAGGTTCGCGACGTTCGCGCAGGCAATGAGGAGCACCAATCCGACGGTGCCGAGCACCGTGAACAGAATCGGCCGGATGTCGCCGACGACGTCGTCCCGCAGGCGATGCAGGACGACGCGCAGCTTCGCCTGCTCGAGCATGCGGGTTGTCATCAGACCCGGCACGTCCTCCGGCAGCCGCATCATGATCGGCGTCATCTCGGCGGCTGCGGCTTCGAGCGTCACGCCCGAGCGCAGGCGCGCGATGGCGTTTCGGTTGAAGCTGCCGGTATTGAGGTTTGCCGGATCGACCTGCATCGGGATCCAGAGCTCATCGGTAGCATCGGGGAAGTGGAACGTCGCCGGCATGACACCGACGACTTCGCGCGCGACCCCATCGACCTGAATCGTCTTGCCAACGATGGACTGGTCGCCGCCGAACCGACGCTGCCACAGCGAGTGCGAGATCATCGCGACCGCCGGACCGTTCGGTCGGTCCTCCTCCTCGCTGAAGTTCCGCCCCATCAGCGGCCGAACGCCGAGCGTCGGGATCAGTGATGCCGTGATCTCGGCCGACAGGATGCGCTCGGGGTCCTGCCCGCCCGTCAACGTCAACGAGACGTTCCGATAGCTGGCGATCGATTCGAACGAGCGCGTCGCCTTCGTGCGATACTGCCAGTACGACGCGTCCGATTGCTCGACCTGCGGGATCCCAAGCCCTTCCGCGGTGTGCCACAGCTGCACCAGCTGCTCGGGATCGTGGTAGGGCAGGGGGCGCAGGAGGACGGCGTTCACGACAGTGAAGGCGGCCGTGGTTCCGGCGATGCCGAGGCCGAGCGTGAGGATCGAGACGGCCGTGAAGCCGGGCGCGCGGGCAAGGCGGCGCAGGACGGGGCGGAGCGGAGCGAGAGCGGCCATGGAACCGGTGTGGCTGAGGTGGTGCTAGGCGGTACGGTGACCAGCGGTCGTGCGTTTCAGCCCGCGCCCGCTCCATGTGGTGTCAGAAAGTGGGTCGAGGTTTGCGTTTCAATGGGTGTGAAGGAGCGGCCGCTGTGCCGAACGCGCGTTTGGACCGCCTCGTGATTTGCCGCCGACCCGGAGATCCGCCGTCGTGTCATGCCGTACCCAGCCATTCGTGTCGCGCCCCCGGTCGATCGGCATGAACGCACGCCAGGCGTTAGGCAGTCGCCCCGGTTGCTCCTCACGTTGGTGGTCGCGCCCATGGCCTGGCCGGATCGCGGGCGCCCGTGCGGTCGGCCCCCCGGATTCGGCGTCGGAGCGGACCGTCCCGCGACGCCCGAACGGGACAAATCGTCCGGAATGGCAGTGACATTCGCGCCGAGGCTGATGAGGTGCTATTCTGGCTCGCCGAAGCCCGGGCTCGTACGGCGCTCGAAACGACCGAGTGTGGCGCGGAACGTGACAGAGTGCTTACCGCTGCACCGCAGTTGACCAGAATCGAACTCCGTGCGATGAGGAGCCGTTAATGCAGATGCCGGCGGCGGTGAAGCGACTCACGAACCCGGTAGTTGGCCGGCTCCGCGTGCCGATCATGTCCGGCCCCAACCGCGGGCTGTGGTGGAGTCTCGCGAGTGCGGGCAGTGGCTATGCGACCGGCCGTCGAGCCGCGCGGCAGATGGACCTCGTCGCATCGCTCGTCGGTCCTGGCGATGTCGTGTGGGACATCGGCGCGCATCACGGGTTCGTCACCCTCTGCGCGGCGCGGCGTGTAGGGCAGAGCGGCGAGGTGCACGCGTTCGAGCCGTCGTCGGGCAATCTGTGGTTCATCGGCCGCCATCTTCAGTGGAATGGCATCGAGAACACGACGGTGCATCCGTTCGCCCTGAGCTCGTTCGACGGAGAATCGCGGTTCGGTGGCGGGAAGACGTCCAAGATGCATGCGCTCGGCAACGGCGATGAGTGCGTGCGTGTGTGCACGGGTCAGCAGCTGATCCGGAGTGGCGCCGCCCGCGCGCCCACGTTCGTGAAGCTCGATGTCGAGGGCGCGGAAGGGTCGGTGCTGGCGGGGCTGATCGGCACGCTACGACGCGACACGATCCTGCTCATCGCCGTGCACTCGCGCGCCGCGCACGACGAATGTGCGTCGATCCTCTCAACGGCCAGCTTTTCGATGCTGCCGTCGCGTGGTTTGCGGGCGAGTCTCGACGGCCCGTGGCGGAGCGATCCGGACATGCTCTGCATGGGCCCTGAGCACCAGGTGGGTGCGTTGACGCACAAGCTGCTCGAGGCGCTCGGGTTCGACTAAGCGGCGGACGCGGGACAACTCACGACTGAATACTGGATACTGCTCACTGAAAACTGCTCACTGAAAACCGATGACCGATTACTGGTTCAGCTTACGATGTCGTCCTCGAATACAACACCGAGAGCTGAACCAGGGATCAGCAATCAGTCGTCAGTAATGGTCAGTAATCAGTCTTCAGTCGTGAGTTTGTCGGCCGTGGCTTCCTGTTCCCGGCGTCAGGCCGAGTCCCCGAGTCCCCAGTCCCGCCATCACTGCGATTCCCTGGCCGGCCTTAGAATCTCGAGGTCCGTCGCACGAACGTCGCGTCGCCGGAGTGGATCGTCACCACGGTTGGTCCGCGTGTGGGCACCGGCACTCCCTCGGGAAGGCCCGGCGAGCGCGCCGTCAGGCCGAGTGTGAGCTCGCCCGGCTCGGCCAGCGTGAGGCCAAGCGTGAATCCGCTGTCAGACGGAGCGGTGTAGTCGAGCTGCCACTGCCTAACGGGTGAGCGGAAGCGCGTCGTATCGACGACGCGACCGTCGACAACCGCGCGAGCCACTCGCGGCCCATCCAGCCGGATCGATACCACTTCCGTGCCCGGTGCGGCGCGGACCCGCAGCTCGATCGCGCGCCCGCCGCCGGCCACCGAGTCCGCGATGACGGTCGCGGTCGGCGGCTCGATCGACACACGCGGCATCTGCGTGTAAGCGACAGGAGTGCCGCCCGGGCCGCGAACACTCGTCACCCACGATGGAACACTTACCGCCGAAGTGTCAGCGCCAGCTGCCGCCGCGATTCCTCGCGTGACGAGCCACGCATCCGGCGAGTCGGCCTGCATGACGAGCACTGCCGACGACGACACCGGATACTCGGACGACGCACGCACCGTTGCGGCGCCTGTTCCGAAGAGGCCGAGCGACAGCACGAGAGCGACGGCAGCCGCTCGCCAGTGCCTCCCTGCCGCGAGCGACTCGAGCTGCGGCGCGAGCAACCAGGCAACGAGCGCCGTCAGCGCCGCCGCCGCGATGCCGCCTGCGCCAATGGAGCCGAGGAGGACGGCGCTCACGGCGTAGACGACGGGTACGACGATCGCCAGTGCAACGACAGTCGCGATCCAGAGCGTCACATCGCCCGCGACGGATCCGCCGGGAGCGCGACGTGTGGCGCCGGCGGTCGTGCGGATGGATACGTGCGCCGCGATCGTCGCGACGATCAACGGCCAAGTAAGAAGAAAGCTCACACCGGGGGCCCGGACCGAAACGAACACTGCGAGGACGGCCCAGATGACGAGCGCGCCGACGTGAAGCCCGACGGCGTTGCCCCACCGGCGCACGGCTGCATACGAGACGAGCGCGAGGCCAAGGGCGAGCACCGCGATCGCGGCCGCGTAAATGCCACGGAACGCCGGCGCGCCTCCCCACGTCATCGCGTCGTGCGCACCCGCGATAGCCATGCCCGCCACGTACGCTCCAGCGCCGGCCAACGCGACCGCACAGAGCGACCCGAGCATGCCTAACGCGACGGATCGGAGCCAATGGCCGGTGCTCCGCGCCGTTCGTACGACCGCCGCCAGTACCAGCAATGCCGCCGCAATCGCGAGCGGAAGCGACCGCGTCGCCGGTACACAACGAGTCCAACGACGGGTAGGTCGAAGAACACGGCATCCCCCGTGGCCGGGCGAGGGAGCGGACCATTTCCGAACGCCCGCGCGAGCACGAGTGCCTGCGAGCCATGGTGCTGCAGGCTGCCCTGGTCGAGATGGGCGACGTCATCGTGCGCGGTGTGATAGCGCGCGACGCCATCCGCGAACGCGAAGTTGAGGGCCGGCCGACCGAGCACCGCGATCTCGGACAGGTCCGTGTCGTTCGGCAGCAGCCGATACACCGTGACGGACAGCGACGTCGCCGACACGTCCGGCGCCGAACGGAGCACCCGTGCGACGTCGAGGTTGCCCGACCCCGTCTCGAACATATACGACCGCCCGGCCGTGCCACGCGCCTCGAAGTTGAGCGTCACCCCGACATCCTTCGCCCACGGATGCTCGCGCGCGAACGCCGCGGCGCCGAGCAGGCCGGCTTCCTCTCCGTCGGTGATGAGCGCGATGACGTCGCGTTCGAGTGGCGGACCGGCCGTGATCGCACGCAGCGTCTCGAGAATGGCCGCGACACCCGCTCCAGCGTCGCTTGCTGCCGGTCCGCCCGGGACGCCGTCGTAGTGCGACATCAGCACGACTGCGAGCCCGCCCGGACGGCGACCGGGCAGCCGAGCGAGCACGTTCTTCACGCGGCCGGCGGTGCGGTAACGCGTGCCGATTCCCGTCGCGTCCTGAACCTGCGGGTCGAGCCCCAGGGCACGAAGCTCCGTCAGGAGATACTCACGCACACGTGCGTTGTCGGCGCTTCCCGCTGGGTGGGGACGTTCCGCGATCGCGCGCACGTGTCTGAGTGCCCGCTCGGACGAGAACTCGGTCGGCGGCGCGGACGCGGGAACCGGGTCGGGGGGGAGCGCGGCGTCCCTAACGATTGCCGCACAGAGGATCGTCAGGCCAACGAGCGCGAAGGCGGCGCGGCGGGAGTCGAAGGGCATGCGCTCGATTCTACACGAGCCCTCCCCCGCCGCTATGGGCCGGTGCATGTCAATCACACGCATACGCACCGGGGTCGCGAAGTCCGATCCCCGCATGGCGCTCGCGGCGCGGGAGGTATAGCGTTCGTCCCACTCGCCTGACACGGAGACCGTAGTGACTCGCCTTCTCGCTTGTGTTGCCGTCGCGCTTGCGGCATGCACGTCCTCGCCTCCCGACTCGGCGAAGACCGCCGAGTCGGCGCCGGAGCCCGCCGCGGTTCAGGGCATCTCACTCCTCGGCGACACGCTCCGCACGCTGCCACTCTCGGCCGAGACGAAAGCGCGGTACGAGACGCAGCTCGCCGACGCGAAGGCGTCGTACGATCGTGCACCCACCAATGCGGACTCCATCATCTGGTATGGGCGGCGCCTCGGCTATCTCGGACGTCTGCGCGAGGCGATCGACGTGTACACGCGCGGTATCGAGATCCATCCGGAGAATCCGTGGCTCTACAGGCACCGCGGGCATCGCTACATCTCGGTGCGCGAGCTCGACAAGGCGATCACGGACCTGGAGCGCGCGACGGCGCTCACCGAGGGGAAGCCGGATTCGGTGGAGCCCGACGGACAGCCGAACGCGCAGAACACGCCGATCGGGACACTGCACTCGAACATCGCCTATCATCTCGCGCTCGCCCATTACCTGAAGGGCGACTACGAGCGCGCGATACCGGTGTATCGGAAAGAGTTGGCCGCCGCGCGCAACGACGACCGGCGCGTGTCGACGGCACACTGGCTGTACATGTCGCTGCGGCGACTCGGGCGTGCCGCCGAGGCGGCGAACGTGCTCGAGCCGATCCGGCGCGACATGAACGTCATCGAGAACGACACCTACCGCGACCTGCTGTTGATGTACAAGGGGGAGCTGCCGCCGGACTCCGTGCTCAAGGTCGGTCCGAACGGCGAGATGTCCGTCACCGACGCGACTGGCGCATACGGCGTTGGCAACTGGCATCTCTACAACAACCGTCGTGCGGACGCCGAACGGGTCTTCCGCCAGATCGTGGCCGGTGGTCAATGGGGCGCGTTCGGGTACATCGCGGCCGAGGCCGAGCTGGCCCGAATGCGTTAGGCATGCGATGAAGACGCTCGGCGTGATTGGCGGGATCGCCCCGGCGTCGACGATCGAGTATTACCGGCTCATCGTCTCGACGTATCAGGCGCGTCATCCCGACGGCAGCACGCCGCCGGTGATCATCAACAGCATCGACTTGCAGACGATGCTGCGGTTGATCGCGGCCGACGCCCTCGACGAGGTTGTCGGCTACCTGACTGGAGAGCTCGAGAAGCTCGCACGGGCTGGCGCGGAGGTTGGGCTATTGGCGTCGAACACCCCGCACGTCGTGTTCGACGCGCTGCAGCGAGTCTCTCCGATTCCGCTCATCAGCATCGTCGAGGTGACATATGCGGTCGCCAGCCGCATGCGGCTCACGCGGGTCGGGCTGCTTGGCACGCGGTACACGATGCAGGGGACGGCGTATCCGAAGGTGTTCGCGCCGCGGGGGATTGCCGTCGTGGTGCCTGACGAGCCGGACCAGGCGTTCATTCACGCCCGATACATGGGCGAGCTCGTGCGCGGCGAGTATACCCCGGAGACACGGGCCGGGGTCGTCGAGGCGATCCAGCGTCTCCGCGAGCGGCATGCGGTCGATGGCGTGATACTCGGCGGAACGGAGCTGCCGCTCCTGTTGCGCGGCGTCGGGGACGTCGGGATTCCGCTGCTCGATACGGGGCGCCTCCACGTCGAGGCGGCAGTCGAGGCTATGCTGGCTGGCTGAGATCACCGGCTCTTTCACCTGGAGGACACGTCCGGGTGCGTCGCGGGCCGAACCCGGCCCACGGGTCGGTCTGCCGAGCGTAACGATCAGGTAGCTGCCACCGTACGGTCGGTACGCCTTACGCTCTGCGTAACCACGGCCCAAGATTCCTCGCTACGCGCCCCGCTCGGGCTCATGCCTCTTCTCGAAGCCATCCGACTCGCGCTCGCCCAGATCCGCGTGCAGAAGCTCAAGAGCTTCTTCACGCTCATCGGTGTCGCCATCGGCGTGATGTTCCTGATCGCGATCGTTTCTATCGTCGAGGGGGTCGGGCGGTACATGGAGGACGACCTCGTCGGCAAGCTCATCACGAAGAACTCGTTCCAGCTTCGGCGCACACCAGACATCCAGATGGGCGACGTGGACGAGAGCGAGTGGCGAACGTGGCGCACTCGCCCTCGCATCACCGAGGATGACGTCCCGATTGTCGTTGCCGCGCTGCCGCCCAGCGCGCGGTGGTCGGTGGAGGCGGGCGGCCAGGTCACGCTGGAGTCGCGCTACGCGAAGCCGCGTGGTGTCGCGATCCAGTGCGTCGAAGGCGCGTGGTTCGACATCAAGAACATGAGCGTGTCCGAAGGGCGGCTGCCGACGCTGCAGGAGTACGAGCTCGGCTCGCCGGTCGTCGTGATCGGCGATGAGACGCGCAAGCACTTCTTTCCAAGCGTGAGCGCGATCGGCCGCGAGCTTCGCATCGGCCGCGTGCCGTACACCGTGATCGGGATTGCCGAGAAACAGGGAAGCGCCTTCGGGATCTCGCTGGACAAGTTCGCCATCGTGCCCTATCAGGCGCCCGCGCATCGGCTCGTGACGCGCTTCAAGATCATCGACGGGATCACGATCCAGACGCTGACGACGCAGGACATGGTGTCGACCATGGAAGTCGTCAGGCAGGCGATGCGCATCCAGCATCGGTTACGGCCCGGCGTTCCCGACGACTTCTCGCTCCAGACGCAGGACTCCGCGCTGGCCTTCTGGCGGAAGATCCAGGGTTATCTCGTCCTTGCCGGCATCGCGCTTCCGGCGATCGGCCTGCTGGTCGGGTCGATCGTGATCATGAACATCATGCTCGTCGCCGTGGCCGAGCGAACGCACGAGATCGGGATTCGCAAGGCGTTAGGCGCGAAGCGGCGGGACATCCTGTCGCAGTTTCTGGCGGAATCGACGACGCTCGCCATCATCGGCGCGGCGGTCGGGATCGCCGCCGGGTTCGGGCTGGCGGAGCTCATCGCGGCCATCTCGCCGCTTCCCGCAGCGGTCGCCGTGTGGTCCATCGTGGTCGGGGTGCTCGTTGGCGCGACGGTCGGGATCATCTCGGGCGTGTATCCGGCGACCCGCGCGGCGCGGCTCGATCCCATCGCGGCGCTGAGGCAGGAGTAGACGATGGCATTCCGCGAACGCGTCGCGAGTCTCACCGAAGGCGTCTGGATCGCGGTCGACGCCTTGCGCGCCAACAAGGTGCGTGCGGCGCTCACGATTCTCGGAATCGCGATCGGCGTGTTCGTGGTGGTGCTGATGTCGGCGGTCATCAACGGCATCAACACGAGCGTGGCGGCCGAGTTCGAGCGTGCGGGGCCGACCACGTTCTTCGTCTATCGGTTTCCGATCGCGCTCGAGGGGTGCAGCGACTCCGACGAGGACAGCTGCCGGTGGCGGCGGAATCCGCCGCTGAGGCTCGGTGAAGCCACCGCGATCGAGCGGCTGGCGTCGGTGCAGGACGTGACGATTCGGAGCGGGACGTCGGCCCCGGCGAAGTACCGTGATCGCGTGCTGTCGGGGGCGCAGGTCAACGCGTACACGGCGAACTGGATCGACGTGACCGGCGGCGACATTGTGCAGGGGCGGAACTTCACGCCCGCCGAGGCGGCGAATGGCGCGCGCGTCGTCGTGATCACCGAGACGATGGCGGAGCGACTGTTCAACGGCGTCGATCCGTTAGGCAAGGACATGCTGCTGAACAAGTCACCGTTCACCGTGGTGGGGATCTACAAGCCGCCGGGCGAGTTCATCGCGACGCCGCGGCCGGGGGCGTACGTGCCGTTCACGGCGGGCAGGCGCTACCTGAACCTGTGGATCGACTGGATCGATTTCACGGTGCGGCCGAAGCCCGGCGTCGAGCGCGATGTGGCGATCGACGATGTCGTCGCGACCATCCGCGGACTTCGCGGGTTGCGTCCGGGTCAGGGGGACAACTTCGCCGTGATCACGCAGGACAAGCTGTTCGAGACGTGGAACAAGGTCACGGGGATCTTCTTCATCGTGATGCTCGCGCTGTCGGGCGTCGGGCTGATGGTGGGCGGTATCGGGGTCGTCGCGATCATGATGATCTCGGTCACCGAGCGGACGCGTGAGATCGGCGTCCGGAAGGCGTTAGGCGCGACGCGTGGGGTGATTCTCTGGCAGTTCCTCATCGAGGCGACGACGCTGACGGCGATCGGCGCGGTGATCGGTCTGCTCGTCGGTTGGGCCATCGCGGCGATCGTCCGGAACGCCACCCCCGTGCAGGCGGTCGTGCAGCCGCTTGCAATCCTGACGGCGTTCGGTGCGAGCGCCCTCACGGGGATTCTCTTCGGCCTGTTGCCAGCGTCCAAGGCGGCTCGGTTGGATCCGATCGCGGCCCTTCGCTATGAGTGAGGCATGTTGGGGTCAGATTCGATTTTCATCGAGACTTGCTCTCCCATGAACTCTGCGAAAATCGAGTCCGACCAGTCTGACCCCAATTCTGTCGAGGTCCCGCCGCCCGGCCGGCCATGAGCAACACCGATGGCCACGCTATGGATGGGCGCATGCGGCCAAGCTAGGCTTCCGCGAGGTGACGCCCATCGGTTGACGGCAAACCGACAACGCTTCGCGAGTCCGCCTGTCGCGAATTCGAACCGACCCGAGCACCCATCGAGCAATGCAAGCGATTCGCATCCGCGAGCCAGGTGGACCTGAAGTCATGCGACTGGAGGAAATCCCCGACCCGACGCCGGCGGGCGACGAGATCCTCATTCGCATGGAGGCGGTCGGCATCAACTTCATCGAGGTCTATCAGCGAAAGGGGCTGTACCCGATGAAGCTCCCGTACACTCCCGGGCGCGAAGGGGCGGGTACCGTCGTCGCGGTTGGCGCCGATGTCACCGCGATTCGCGTGGGCGACCGCGTGGCGTCCGAGCAGCTCATGGGCGCCTACGCCGAGCTGGCGCTGGCGAAGGCCGACCGCGTCGTGACGCTTCCGGGGGGAGTGAAGAGCGACGTCGGTGCCGCGGTCATGTTGCAGGGGCTCACGGCGCACTACCTGACGCACAGCACCTATCCGCTCAAAGCCGGCGACCGGTGCCTCATCCACGCCGCTGCCGGTGGCGTCGGCCTCCTGTTCTGTCAGGTCGCGAAGCGGCGCGGCGCGTGGATCATCGGGACGACATCCACCGAGGAGAAAGCTGCACTCGCGACGCGAGCCGGCGCCGATGAGATCATCCTGTACACCAGGCAGGACTTCGTCGCCGAGGTGCGGCGCCTAACGGGCGGGAAGGGGCTGCCAGTGGTGTACGACAGCGTCGGCAAGACGACGTTCGACGGCAGCCTCGATTGCCTCGCTCCGCGGGGAATGATGGTGCTCTTCGGCCAGTCGAGCGGCCCGGTGCCGCCTTTCGATCCGCAGATTCTCAACCGAAAGGGATCGCTCTTCCTCACGCGGCCAAACCTCTCGCACCACCTCCTCACGCCCGACGAGTTATCCGCGCGCGCCGCCGACGTACTCGGCTGGGTCGCCGACGGCTCGCTCGACGTGCACATCGGCCGGCGCTTTCCGCTGGCGCAGGCGGCCGAAGCGCATCGAGCGCTGGAAGGCCGAGGGACCGTGGGGAAGGTGTTGCTCGACGTGCACTCGGGCTGACGGTATGGCGGGCGACGACGTGCGCGTGAGGCGGGTAGCACTCATTCCGAGCGGAGCCGCGCAACGGCGCAGTCGGAATCGCCGTCGTCCCGACCGAGGGTCATCCTGAGTGGTCAGGCACGTTGTCATCCTTCGCTGCGCTCAGGATGACATCTCGCTACCGGGATGACCGCGATCCCCTTCGTCGCTAGCGCTCCTGGAAGGACATTCCGCCATCACACACTCGGACTCGGTCAGTTAGTTCTTCGTCCCTCCGGCAGGCGTCCCGTCCGACCAGTGTGGCAACTTGACCACAACCTCCGCCTGGGGCGTCCCGGGCGAGCCGACCTGAATCGCGTCGTTCGGGCGGGCCGCGCCGAGGCCGAGCTTCGCCGGCGTCATGCCGGGCGTGTAGAACATGAGGTGCGGGTGCCAGGCGCCTACCCTGCGGCCATCCTTGCTCGCCGATGAGAAGAGGATCTGCTTCGGCGACATCATGTACGCCAGGGCGAGCTCACGCGGCGCCTCGAGCTCTCCGCGCGTGTACGCGCTCGCGACGGCGCGGTCGATGGAGTCTTCGGCCACGCCTAACGAACGAAGCCGCATCTGCATCAGCTCTCGCTTCGCGACCGTGCGTGCCGCTTCGGGGTTGAAGCAGATCGGATAGAGGCTCCCTGGATGGAAGTCGCGCGCGACCATGCACGCAGTCCCGTTCGATCCCTGACGGATCGTGAGGATCTGCCCGTCGCGGACGGCGTACACCGTGGACCTGCTCGCGAGGTCCGCCGGCGCGGCCGACTCGGCAAGCGCGATCTCGACGGAGTCGGCCAGAGGCACCGGCTTGACCGGATAGCTGCCGGGCTGCGCAATCGCGGCGGAAGGAAGCGCGGCGAGGACGAAGGAGACGAGGCGAGAGCGGCGCATGAGTCGTGGGATTTGGGGCCGGACGTCGATCCAACGGATTAGATCGGCGCTGCTCCGGACTTGTTACACGATCTCGTAGAGGTTCGCGACCGCGATGAGCACCGTCGCGTCGTCGCGATCGGCGAACACCGGCACGAGCATGCGTTGGTACTCGTCGCCTTCGAACGCGTCGATATCGGGCCACGCGCCGGCCAGGCGTTCGGAATCGAGCAGATGCACGGGCACCCACGGCCCGTCGGCGCGCAGGCGAAGGGCGGGGTATCCGACGACGGCGCCCCAGCCGGCTTCAACGAGATCGCCTCGCACGCGTCCGCGCGTCCACGTGCCGCCGTATGGCTCGACGATATGGTGGTTGGAGCGACCCGGCGCGAGCGTGCCGTAGACGGCCAGCCGATGGGAGTGCCGATACGACCGCTCGAGCTGCCGTTCGGCCTCCATCGCGCGAACCGCGTCGGCCTGGCGGAGTCGGCCGCGGCGCCGGGCGCGGTTGGCCAGTTCGAGGAGATCGGCGTCAAGCTCGGTCATTATCGTTTCAGTCGGAAGGTGTCATTCTGAGCGAAGCGAAGAATCTTCGGGTTCCCGATAGAGCGCGTCGTCATTCTGAGCGAAGCGAAGAATCTTCGGGTTCCCGATAGAGCGCGTTGTCATTCTGAGCGAAGCGAAGAATCTTCGGGTTCCCGATAGAGGGCCCCTCTTTCGGGATGATGAGGATCCTTCGCCTGACGGCTCAGGATGACAAGCGCGCCGGACGGCTCAGGATGACAAAGTGCCTGACGGCTCAGGATGACAAGCGCGCCCGACGCCGCCTCGCTCGGAATGACTCGCGATTTCTCGACTACCCGTAGCTTCCAGACATGGTTTTCACCAGCAAGGCTCGCCGCCGCGAGCGCCTCCGAGCGGAGCCGTTCCCTGAGCACTGGCGACGGATAATCGAAGTCCGCGTGCCAGTGTTCGGCCGACTCTCGTCCGAGGACCAGCAGGAGCTGCTCGGGCACACGCGCGTGCTGCTCGAGGAGAAGCACTTCGAGGGGGCGGGGGGCCTCCTCATGCGCGATGAGGTGCGCCTAACGATCGCTGCGCAGGCGGCGCTGCTGCTGTTGCGACGCGATACCGACTACTTCCCGCGCCTCAAGTCGATCATCGTCTACCCCACCGGCTACGTGTCGAGCGAGCCGACGCGTGACGACAGCGGCATCTGGACCGAAGGCGACGACTCACTCCTCGGGCACACGCAGCGAGATCTGCGGGCGATCGTGCTCTCATGGGATGATGTGAGGGCAGGGGCCGCGGACCCCGACGACGGCAGCAACCTGGTCCTGCACGAGTTCGCGCATCAGCTCGACTTCGAGGACGGCAGCACCGACGGTACGCCCGCGCTCGACAGCGGCGCGCAGGTTCGCTCGTGGGCCGAGGTCCTCGGTCGGGAGCTCGAGGCGCTCCGAGAGGCGGCCGATGCCGGTGAATCCACCCTTCTCGATCCATACGGCGCCGAGGACCCGGCCGAGTTTTTCGCGGTGGCGACGGAAACGTTCTTCGAGCGAGGCGCCGATCTGCGTCGCAGGCACCCGCAGCTATATGACGAGCTGCATCGGTACTATCGACAGGACCCCGCGCGGTGGTAGGAGCGTCATGCTGTCGGCGCGAGACGCGAATCGACACAATGACCGGTTGAACACCGGGGCACGCGCTCACGGTGATGAACGGGCATCGCGAATGCGATGCAGATCACGAACGCGCGCGGTCCGGCATGGACTGGTGACGCCTCGGCGCGCCTCTCGTCGCTCATAGTGGCCAGCTGAAGGTCGCTGTGCCGCCGTCGCGTTTCGTACGACGGCAAGCCTTCCCTCAATCATCGCTCCTATGACGTTCGCCTGCGCGCGAGTCCTGCGCATCTGCGCCCTGCTCGCCATGCCCGCCAGTGCCTTCGCCCAGTCGACGCGGTCGCCGACCATCTTCTCGCCGTCCGCGCAGACGGGAACCGTGACGGTGCGAGCGGGGATCGTCCTTGCCGACTATTCCGTCAAGCCGCTGCCGCTCCTCAAGATCGTTGCGCGGAAGGCCGATCGTCCCGATTCGATGACGGCGCAGACCGATCTCGACGGACGGGTGATGCTGACGCTGCCCGTCGGGCGCTACACGATTCGCGCGAAAGCGACGCAGCCGGTCAACGGCCGCACGTACGCGTGGATCATGCCGGTGGTCGTCAGGCCATCGCGCACGGAGGCGTTGCAGCTGACGAACGCGAACGCCACGTCGTCGGACAGCATCGCGACGACCACGACGGTCGTTGCGGCGGCGCCGGCCCCGACGCCGCGAATCGTGCCGCCGCAACCGTCACCAACGCCGCTGCCGGCCGCGCCGGCGAGCAAGCCGGCGCCCCAGCCCGCGAAGCCCGCCGTGGAGCGCCCGGTAACGCACGCCGAACATCACCCCGCACCGGTCGCGCCTCGGCCCGCGCCGATGCCGGCGGATTCGATGAAGAAGAACACGCTGGCCGCGTCGATGAAGCCGATCGACGCGCCGCCGACGAGCCGTCAGCTCGCTGCGATGTCCCGCACGAATACGTCGGGCCTCATGCTCGGGTTCTCGCTCAACGGCTCGGCGCTCCGGGCCGATGACCTCAACAGCGACACCGAGTCGGGCGCGGGCCTCGCTGCGCAGCTCGGCTGGGGGTTCACGAAGAACTTCGCGTTACTCGTCGACGCGAGCGCGGCCCGCATCGAGAGCATTGGCGGGAACTTCAATCTCGCGCATCTCGACGTCGCGGGCCGGTGGCACTTCGTGAGCAAGTCGCACGGCTTCGTGCCGTTCGTGGAGGTCGGATACGCGGGCCGCGCGCTCGCGAAGAACGACGTCGTCGTGACCGACGAAGATGGCAGCACGTACGCGGGCAACCTCGCGGTGCTCGGCGGTGGCGTGTCGTTCGGCGGTGGGCTCGAGTACTTCCTCTCGCGCAAGTGGGCGTTAGGCGGCGCGTTCAAGTGGACGGCCGGCGAGTTCACCCAGATGAGAATCGATGACGTGACGATCGACGGTTTCGGCATCGACGCCACGAGCGCGCGGTTCAACATGGGCTTCACGTGGTATCCGATGGGCGGCCGATAGGGAATGATCTTCGGGGTCCCGACCAAGGGCCCTTCTACCGGACGATGATGTCGTTCGCTACGCTCAGGATGACAAAGCGCGCCGGGCCAATGCGGCCCGGCGCGCTTTGTCTCAATGCTCGGTGACTCGCTCTACCGCTGCGGCGGGGTCACCGAATCCGGCCTCGGAACGAGCTCACCAACCTGCACGCCCCGCACTTCGCGATCGAAGACGTGCGCGACCGCGGCCAGGTCCACCGGCACGACGGACGGATCGTCGGTCCTGCCCTCCACGCGGGCGAGGCTCAGCTTCGCCTTCGTGTAGCCGGCGTCAACCCTGACTGCATCCTGGTACGCTTTCACAGCCAGCACGTACCGTCCCGTGTGCTCGAGCGCGATACCGAGGTTGTTGTGGAACATGGCGACGCTCGAGTCGAGCTGCACCGCGCGCGCCAGCGGTCCCAGCGCCTCCTCGTACCGCCCCTGCTGGATCATGAGCAGACCGAGGTTGTTCATCGACCAGACGTCGGACGGATCGCGCGACAGCGCTACACGGTACGACGCGATCGCCTCGTTAGGCTGGTTGAGTGCCGTACGCACGCGTCCCATCAGTCGGTACGCCTCGGCCGAGCTCGAGTCGAGTGCGATCGCGGCCGTCACGCGCTGCCGAGCGTCCTTCGGCCGCCCCTGGTCGAGGTGTACACGCGTGAGGTTGAGCAGCGTCTTCACGTGCTTGCGATCCAGCTCGAGCGAGCGGACGAAGGCGTTCTCGGCCCGATCCAGGTCGCCGGACTTCCACGCCGACAGGCCGAGCATGTAGTGGCCCCAGGGGTTCTTCGGATGCTGGTCGGTGTACACGCCGAACAGCTCCGCCGCTTCACCATACTTCTTCTCCTGGTAAGCCTTCTCCGCGTCCGACAGCGACACCTCGACGACGGGCTTCTCGCCCATACCGACGAGCGTGTCGGTGCTGCCGACGACGACGGGGCTGGTGGACGGCGGGGTGACGTCGCCGACTTCCTCGAGCTTGACCTCGTCGCCGCACGCGACGGTGGCGACGAGCGCGGCGGTCGCGAGCGCGAGCGCGGCGGTGCGAATGGTCAACATGTGATCGCGGGCAATCTGGCTGGTGCGAAGCATCGAATCCTCCTATGGTCAGGCGCCGGGCGCGGCGCTCATCGAGTGGGTTGCGGCCCTCGTTAGGGCAAGCGCAGGCCCACGGTTCGGGAGGTCGTGCTCGCGTGGCTAACTGCTTGTTGTCAGGTGACTTACATAGACACGGCCGAATCACATGGGCCAGGGTCGTGTTCTCGTGGACACACCTCTCAAGTCGCCTTGTGTCCCGTTGGACACGCCACGGGGCGATGTCGACGTGCCGCGAGCAACAGGCGCCGAGCAAGCCGTTCAGGGCCGGCTCACACCGTGGCGACGCATGATCTTCAGCAGGCTCGCGTGGTCCGCGAGGCCGAGGTCCTGCGCGGTTCGCGTGATGTGCCACTCGTTTCGCTCGAGCGCCGAGATGATGATCTGCCGCTCCGCCTCCGCCTTGCGCTCGACGAACGTGCGCGCCTCACTCGCGGCCGTCACCGACGACGGCGATGCGACGAGCTCCGGCGGCACGTGCTCGGGGCCGATCACATCAGCGTCGCTGTCGATCACCATGCGCTCGACGACGTTCCGCAGCTCACGCACGTTGTTTCGCTGCCAGTCATAACGCGCAAGCAGCTCGAGCGCAGGCGGGGCGATCGCCTTCCGGCGCACGCCGAACCGCTCGCAGATCGCGGCGACGAGGTGGTCGGCGAGCTCGGGCAAATCGGACAGTCGATCGCGCAGCGGAGGAACGCGCAGCACGTGCACGTTCAGTCGAAAGAGCAGGTCCTGCCGGAAGCGGCCAGCGGCGACGTCATCGTCAAGGTTGCGATGGGTCGCAGCCACAACCCGCGCCGCAACGTCGATCGGCTTTGTCGCACCGAGCCTGACGACCGATCGCTCCTCGAGGACGCGCAGCAGCTTCGCCTGCGCAGCGGCCGGGAGCTCGCCGATCTCGTCGAGGAAGAGCGTGCCTCTGGCCGCGCTCTCGAACGCGCCCTTCCTCGTGATGTGCGCACCGGTGAACGCGCCACGCTCGTGCCCGAACAGCTCGCTCTCGACGAGGTTCTCCGGCAGGGCGCCGCAGTTGATGGCGATGAACGGCTCCTTCGCGCGACCGCTCAAACGGTGGAGGTCGCGCGCGACGAGCTCTTTCCCTGATCCGCTCTCGCCGAGCACGAGCACCGGGCTCGGGATCGGCGCCACGCGCGCGATGGCGTCCTTGAGCTTCTGCATTGCCGGACTACCGCCACGCAGCGCGCTGTCGTCCGCCGCATAACGACGCAGCGTCGCCACCTCCGCCAGCAGGGCTCGTCGTTCGATCGCGGTCTCCACCTCGCGGGCGACACGCTCGACCGGGTCGGCCTTGTCGATGAACGTATAGGCGCCGAGCCGCATGGCCTGGACGCACCGGTCGAAGCTCCCCGTTCCGGTATAGACGATGACCGGGAGCTCCACCCCGCGCTCCTTGAGCGCGCGAAGCACCGCGAAGCCATCGCGGCCCGGCATCTCGAGGTCGAGGATCATGCAGTCCACCACCTCCGACGCAACGACCTCCAGCGCCTCGTCACCGCCGGCCGCGATGCGCGTGTCGAGACCCGCGAGCCGCCGCAGATCGTACGCATACTGCTCGGCCATCGCGGGAACGTCGTCGACGATCAGGACGGTGTGCATGCGGGCAGCTCGATGGTGAACGTCGTGCCTTTGCCCGGCGCGCTTTCCACGCGCACGGACCCGTGCAGGTCGGCCGTGAGACGACGCACCACGGACAGGCCGAGGCCTGTGCCGTCCGGCTTCGTGGTGAAGAAGTCGTCGAACGCCCGCGAGAGCTCGTCCTCGCTCATGCCGCGCCCCGTGTCATCGACGGAGATCATCACGGCTCCGTCGCGTGTCCGGGCGGTGGTGATCGTCACGTCGCCACCGCGCCCATCGATGGACTCGATCGCGTTGCGCACGAGGTTGTCGATGATGCGGCGGACGATGACCGGGTCGCCGTTCGCGCGCGGGAGGCCGTCGGAAAGACGCGTGCGGAGATTGACGCCACCGGACGTCGCCGACGATGCCACAAGCTCCTGCACGATGCCGTTGACATCGACGGCGCGGTGATCGACGCGAGGCGTCAGGCGCGCGTAGTTGCGGGCGAGCGTGTCGAGATAGCCGACACTCGACTCGAGCGTCGCTCGCCGCTCCGCGAACACCGACGCGAGCTGCTGCGGATCCTGCTCCTGTACCTGTACGAGGTGGCGCAGCACGTTGCGAATCGGAATGAGTCCGTTCTTGATGTCGTGGTTGACCTGGCGGGCCATGTCTCCGACGGTCGCGCGTCGCTCTGCCTGACGCAGTCGCGACGCGCTCGCGCGAAGGCGTGCGGACAGCGAGCCGAGTCGGCGAGCGAGCGTTCCGACTTCATCATCTCGCCCCGCGGCGATCACGAGATCGGGACTATCGAGGTCGATGCTCGACATCGCCTGCGCGAGGTTCGTGAGCGGCCCGCTGAGTCTCGAAGACAGCCAGGCCGCGAGCAACACGGCTGCGGTGACCACGATCGCCATGGCGCCGAGGAACCATCGATCGACGTCGCGGCGAAGTGTCTCGAGCTCGGGAATCGTGTACGCGATGCGCAGCGTGGCCGACGCCAATCGCGTCGAGTCAGCGTCGGTGTAGGCGAGCTGGATCGCCGCCACGACATCGGCGGCGCTGGTGCCGGCTGGCGAGCCTGCGCGGAGTGAGTCGGCCGGCGTCTCGAGCGACACCGCGAGCCCGTCGTCGACCGCAAAGCGACGCAGGAATGCACTATCCACGCGTACTCCGCCCACGATGTCGTAGCGACGGTCCCCGAGCACGACGGAGTCCACCCGTGTCAGCGCGAGGAACGGGCCTTCGGGCGCTCGCGCCCGCACCAGAACGGCGCCGCTCGCGGCCCTAACGAGTCTGGGCAGGTCGGGCTGGAGCCTGTCGAACTCGTTGCGGAAGTGACCGGAGCTCACGATGCGCCCGTCGGCGTCGTGAAGCTGAAGCATCGACAGCCCCGATGTGCGCATCGCCTGTTCGCCCCAGTCGAGAACGTAGGCGCGGTCGCCCAGGCGAAAGCGGTCGTCGGTGCGGAGCGCACGCGCAATGCTCCCGAGTCGCGTGGCGACGGATGCGCTCTCGCGCTGAAGGTCACGTTCGACGACGCGGGCGAGCGCTTGCACGCGCTGCTCGTGCTGGGTCACGAGGCGGGCCGTCAACTGACGGCGCACGCCGTACGCCAGGAGCCCGAGTGGGATGATCGCCGCGAGGGCGAATGCGATGAGGAGGCGGGAGCGGAAGCTCACCGGCGGGCTCCTGAGGTGCGTGTCTGAGCGGGGCCGAACGACTCAGCGTTTCAGCCCCGGACCATTCCTGCTCTTATGACGCCTCGACCGCTGGTGCACACTTCGTCAGCTCTTCGAGCTGAGCGAGCACCGCCTGACGTGCACTCGGATTCTTGAGGGCGCCGAATCCAATCCGAAGTCCGCGCTCGTCGGCCGTTGGCTGACGGCAGTGGGCATTGAGCGTCTCCTTGACCTTCTCGCGCAGCTCGGCGCTCAGGGTCCGACCCGTGGGCGGATAGATCTCGAGGGTCGGAGCGTCGCCACGCGTCACCTTTGCGGACCAGAACATCGTGGTCGGCGAATCGGCGAGCTGAAACCCGAAGACGGTCCTCGCGGTGTCGTCCCGAAACGCGAGCGCTTTCGGCCTCGCGACGCTCCACTTGATGAGGTCGTCGAGTACGGCGACGAGTCGCGTCAGCTCGGGGCCCGTGGTCTCACGCTTCATGGAGGCGACGAAGGCGTCGCGGGCGGCGGCAAGGTTTTGCTTCATGGGCGTTTCCTGCTGCTGGCGAAAATAGCCTATGCTCCCCGTGCGTCAGCGCGACGGGGCAAGCGGACGATGAACTATAACGTCTGGAACGCCCGACCGGGCCTATCGGGACGAGATGATGAGCGTACTATCCGCGGCCATCGTGAGTCCAAGCCAGTCCCGCCTGACGACGGCCAGGAGGCGGGTCTCGACGAGGGCGTGAATCCGATCAGACATGGTGACCGACGACGCCTCGTCGACCAACCACGGGGCGCGCGCGCGAAGTCGCTCGACGGCGAGGCAGGGCGTGAATGATCGCCGGGGCAGCGAAACGACGAACGCGAGCTCGGTTCCGGTCCGTAAGGCAGTCCCGAAGTCGTTAGGTGCCAACGCGATTGCGGCCGCGCGCGATCCGGCGGCCCGTACCTCCGGCGCCAGCAGCGAAATCGCCGTATCCTGGCCCGCCCCCGGTCTGACTGCCAGCGCCACCAGCCGCTCCGCCAACGACCGCGCGATCGGCTCGCCGGTTCTCGACGCCACGCGTCGGTTGGCTCCCTCGCTCGGCCCACGCGCTCCCGGCGAAAACCGAACGCAGCTCTCCAGCCCTCGCCACCAAACCGGTCGCTCCGCTGCCCGCGCATCTGCCCGAACGACGTCGCGGGCGAGCGCCGCGCGAAACACGGCCGTGCGGGCTGCGATGGTGTCAGGGTCGGTCGTG
>Ga0075420_100001100_pt1 | contig 22584 bp, 15 predicted proteins | sample SoiMetdeltSBSDD4_FD_75296 | JGI IMG/M metagenome (GOLD analysis project Ga0075420, IMG submission 75296) | Bulk soil microbial communities from a Populus tree surrounding site in Tennessee, USA - Soil MetaG P. deltoides SBSDD4 | ecosystem: Environmental > Terrestrial > Soil > Tree plantation...
TGAACGTGCCTTCAGTCGCGTCATCGGTCGTGGGCGGGGCGACCTCGATCTGAATATCCGCCGGCGGTGTTCCCTTGGGCGTCGCGGTGATCGACGGCAGCGCCTTCGCCGAACGCCCGGGGATCTGCGCGACGGGTCGCGCGGGCTCGGCCTTCGTGGCGACGTCGGCGAGCTGCTTGCCGTGCCCGTTTCCGTTGTTGGCATCGACGCGCACGACGTAGCAGCGACCGCCGCCGTTGTTGAAATACCCGTAGACGGCGTGGGACAGGTACGCATTGTCGAGATGCGGGTTGCGACGGCCGCCGTTCGAGCCCGCGCCGAACGTGTCGACGTACTGCGACCAGTTGGTGACGAGCACCGGCGTATTGGTCGGACCCGCCGGCGCGAACCCGATGAATGCGGCCATCGCCGTGCCCACGCCCTCGATGGGGCGCGTCCCGGTGTTGACTTCCTGGATGTAGACGCCGGGGGCTAGGTACTCGGGCATTTGTCTCCTCCTAACGCGGTGGGTTAATCGACCACGATCTCGTACTCGTCAGACGGGATGGCGAACGTGACGCTGGTTTCCGGGCGGCCCTCGTACGTGACCCGCAGCGTCACGGGTCCCGCGCCAATGCCCGGCAGGACGAACTCCCCGTCGCGGCTCGTCGTCGTCTGCTGCGTGCGGCCGTCGGCGCTCACGACCGCCCCGTGTAGCGGCTGCCCACGGCGGTCGCGCACGACACCGCCGATGTGCACGCCATGCTCGGCGCCGGCTCCGTCTCGCGGGTCGCCAGCACCGCGCAGGTAGCGCGCGGTACGGGTCAGCACGAGCGGAGCGACAATGGCCACCTCGAGGTCGACCGGAAGCGTCACGACATACAGCAAGGCCGGTCGCGGTGGCGTCTCGAGCGCGCTCCAGATGTCCAGGGCGCGCGGACTATCGTTAGGCTTCGTGACTTTCGTCGACACCGGGAGGTCGTACACGCGCGCCGCCGCGGGGACGAGCTCCGGCGGAATCGTCGGGTGCTTCATGAGCGTGACGAGCGCCCGCCACAGGAGCAGGTGCTCGTCCTCCACCACCGTCGTGATGGCGCTGACCATGAAGCGCAGGTCGAACCGCCGCGGGGGCATGCGGTGGATGCCGACGCCGTTGCCGCGCGTCGTCTGCATGCTGGTGTTGCGGAGGTCGGTGTTCTCCTCGACGTCGTAGAGAAAGAAGCTGAGGGTCGGCCGCGTCCGCGCGGTGATCCAGGGCTTCGCCGGCGCGTCGAACGCGATGTCGACGTCGCCGCGGTCGATGAGACCGCGGTCGTAGAGCAGCGTGCGCAGCGTGGCGTGGAGGTCAGCGAGCATGACCCGGCATCCCGACGCCGCGCGCGTTCAGGGCGGCGCGATCAGTACGCGACACTGCCGCCACCAGTGTTCAACGCGCCCATGAGCGCGCGCGCCTGCGTCTCGACCGACGCGAAAATGCCCTCGAGGACGCCGACGTTCTCGTCGAACGTCTTGACCTGGCCGTAGATCCGCTCGAGCGGCTTCCACTCCGAGTCGGGAAGCTTGATGACGTCGGGGAAATACTTCCCGTCGTCGTAGAAGATGTGAAGCGGCACCTGCCCGCGACGCTCGTTCAGCTCCTGGGCCCATGTCGCGAAGCTCCGTGACGACTGGAAGCCGTCGCGCGCGCCGGCGCCGATCGCGAGCACCTCGCGGACCTGCGACACGACGGTCATGATCGTCGCGTACCGCTCGTCGCCCGCGGCTGGCGCCTGACCGGCCGCTTTGGACGCGGCGTCCTTGCGAGCGAAGTTGTCGAGCTGGATGCCGAACTGCAGGTACGCCGTTCGTCGCTGCGCCATGCGATTCTGCAGCTGCGAGCACTTGAGCGCGAAGGCGTTCAGCTTGTCCTGGAAGTTCTGCGCGCGCTCGCGAATCTTCAGCAGCTCCGAGGCACCTTCGATCGCGTCGCAGCGCGACTTGATCGCCTCGAGCCGCATGTTGATGTCCTTGACTTCGCTCGCGTACACGAAGTCGGTGATCGTACCCAGGATGTCCGAGACGTTCTTCGGCAGCGAGATGTTCATCTCGGGCGACGCTGTCGCCTCCCCGCCGCCGGCCGGTTTGTCCATCCCGGTCTGGACGTTTCGAACGATCATCTCGCCCTTCTCGTTCACCGTCACGTACGTCGGGTTATGCGTCGGGCGCTCGCCGGCCATGATCTGACGACGGTTGCGGTACGCATTCAGCGATGCTTCGCCGCGCTGGAGCGCGCCGGTTGCCGTGGCCACCGCCGCTGGAGCGCCGCTCACGACCGACATCGTCAGGTCGACCGTCTTCCCGACGTTGCGCACGAACGCCTTCACCTCGTTGATCTGCTGCAGCCGCGACCGGTCGGCGGCGCCCTCGGCGTTCGTGTCCGCGGCGCGTTGCGCGAGCGCGTTCTGCTGGAAGCCGAGCCACGCGGTATTCATCTCGCGCGCGGACTGCGTCGTCTGATTCGAGAGGTCGGTCAGCGTCTCATCGGCAGCCGGGACGTCGAGCGTCTCCGCCTTTCCCGCCGCGTGACCGATCTGCGCGCGTTCGCCGACCACCTTCGCGTCCTGCAGTCCCTTCGTGAGCGCCGACGCCATCGCTTCGGGGTCCTTCACACCAAGCATGTCCTGCATCGCGTTGAGGCGCGTGAGCGACGAGAAGAAGCCGTTCGCCCGAGGGACCCAGGCGTTGTACGACGCGCACTTCTCCTCTTCTGAGCTGCGATCGCTCTCGAGCTTCTCGAGATGCTGCTGGCACCAGTCCGCCGCATCGCGATACCGGCGGTTGGTGCCGGCGCCGGCCCAGCCGCTCACCTCGTCGAGGCAGAGCTGCTTCTCGTGCGCGCGCTGCTTGATCTGCTTGTCGAGCGTATCGAGGCGGGGCACCTCGGCCCGCAGATGCGCGTCGGCGTAGAGTCCCGACTTCTTGCTCGCGGCAGGTCCTGTCTCGGCGAGCATGACGCGGCTGTAACCTGCGTCGCCCGGCGCGAGCGTGTCGGTGCCGGGCCCGGGGAGGAACGTGATGCTATCGGTTTCTCCGCCGACGTGGCCGGTCGGCCCCTTTTTCTTCTTTTCGGCCGTCGCCGGCTGGCGCTGTACGGCCGCGCCGCGCGTGCCCGACGACGCGCTGAGGAACGGACTCGCCGGCCCGCGTGCCGGCGCGCTCGCGCTCACGCGGACTCGGCCAAAGTCGTGCGTGGTCCCTCTTGGCGCGGACACGCCGCCATCAGTGTCATCGCGTCGCCTGCGCCAATCCGTATGGTCGCCGTCGCGCTGTATGACCTGGTCGGCGGCGCGGACCGCGGCCAGCTCGAACGGGTCCCCCGGATCACTGAGCGCCACGCCCGAGGGAGTGGGTGTTCCCGCAACCGGCCCGGCCGCCTGTTGCACCGTGTGCGTCGCCTCGTGCGCGAGGAGGCGCATCCCTTCTGGCGTGCCCGGGGCGTACGCGCCCTGGCGAAAGAAGATGTCCTGCCCGGTGGTGAACGCCGTCGCGTTGACCGATCGCGCGAGCGCGTCGGCCCGCGCATCGGCGTGGAGACGCACGTCGGACAGCGACGCGCCGAGCGTCGGCTCGAGGCGCGCCTGGATGGATGGGTCGATCGGCGAGCCGGTGCCCGATGCGTCGAGGATCTCCGCGGCGAGTGTCGGGTCACGGGGCACGTCCGCCGCCGCGCCGTCGACGCTTCGCTGGCCCGGGAGTGGTGGCGCACCGATCGGGTCGGGTGACCCCGGGCCGAACCCGAGGCTCGGCGGAAGCAGCCGACCCACGTCGACGTGCAACCCGACCATCAGGTTCTCCCCGGCGGTGTTCACCTCGACATGCATCCAGTTCAGGCCTGGAACGGGAATCGGTCGCCCGTTGAGCTGTCCGAGCGCGAACGCGCGCGCCTTCGGATCGGAGGCGATGCCGCCGAGGGTGCCGAGCCCGATCACCGCGAGCGAGCTCACCACACCTGCGCGCTCGCCGGTGCTGAGGCGACCCCAATCCCGTTCGACCTGGTCGGTGGCCTGCGTGCGTAGGCGTCCCAATGCCTGATCGACCGCGGGCACCGCCATGATCGCGCGCGCGAGGTCTCCTGCTTCCGCCGGTCGCGGTTCGTCGGGTCCCTTGCCGGCCGGCACGAGCGGCGCCGGGGTCGGGACGGACGGGCCGGCGAGTGGGTTCGGTGCTGCGGGGCTCGCGCCTGGGCCGGAACCAGCGGTCGCCGGTGCGGGCGATGGGGCCGTCGTACCAGCCGCGGGAGCGCCCGCGTTAGGTGCCGGGGCTGCGAGGTTCACCTGCGCGAGTGCGGGGATCACGAGCGCCGGATCCAGCTCGCGGTCGACGAGCTGCCGCATCGAGGCGAGGAGCGCGGGGTCGAGCTTCAGCTGGTACTCGCCACCCAGCCGATAGCGCGCCGCCGCGTCGGGCTGCTGCAGCAGCGACGGAGGCTGGAGCGCCGGGCCGTCCCGCTGGACGCTGAGCGCCGACGCTGCTTCCGTCGAAGCGTCCTTCTCGCTCCGACCTTTTCGTACCCGTGCCCGATCTCGCATGACTACTTCACCGTTCGGATCGCTGCGACGCTCGGCTCTACATGAACTTGTTGACGGCGTTGAGTCGCCGTGCCCACTTCTGCTGGTGCAAGTTGAGGTTTTCGCGATAGCCCTTCATGACGGCGACGTGCGCGACGAAGTCCGAGCGGTTCTCCGCCACCGCGGCGCCGAGGCCCGAGGATTCGGTGTAGGGAGGAATGCGAATGGCGTCTCTCACCTTCCCGGCCAACGCGATCGCCTGCTCGATCCGCGGTACCGCTTCGACGGCGTTCTGGAGCTTCGCCGCGTCCTTCTTGCTCGCACCGCTCGCAATCGCCATTTCCTCCAGCGTCCGCGAGAACTCCGCGAGCGCCGTCTTCCGCTCCATCACCGCTTCCTTGTATTCGTCGTGCGCCGTTCGCACGTCGGTCATGGCGTTCTCGGCATCGAGCATCGCGTTCTTGAAGTTCAGCTCCTCGATATCCGCCTCGATGCTCGCGATCTTCACCTTGGCCAACGAGATGCTGCTCGAGATCGACTGGATCTCGACGTCGTAGGCGAGGCTGGCACCGGTCTCGACGAGCTTTCCTGTTCCTTCGACCAGGTCGCCAATCGCATCGTCGGGCTTGACGAACGCCTTGATGACACCGGACGTCAGCTTGGTGGCGCCCTGAATCGCACCCACCGCCGCGGCCTTCTCCATCTCGATGTGGGACTTCCTCGACTCGTCGATCTCGATGCCCATCTGGACGGTCTTGATCTTCATTCCGGCGAGCGCCTTCGCGCCGTCGTTCATCGATTTCTGCGCCGTGTTCAATCCCTTCGTGACGTTGCGCCACTTGATCTCCACGGCGTTGTTCTTCTTCTGCAGCTCGTCCTTGCCCTTCTTCAGCTCCAGCCGCTTCTCCTTCGAGAGCTTCTTCATGTCGATGATGCCGGAGCTGAACGCGAGATCGTCCCCCGCGAACGACTCTCCGACTTTCGCCTGAGAGACGTCGGACACGGCCTCCTCGGCGGCAGCGTCGGCATCCCCGCCTGCGGCACCTGCGGCATAGTTGTAGTCGATCACGAGTGGCGCAGCCGCGGCCCACGAGCTGTTCGCGTCGCGCCACGTCGTGGTGAACGCCTGCATGCCGGCGACCATCGCCGGGTGCGCATAGTTCATGTTGTATTGCGGCTCGCCGCCCCACGAACCAATGATCTCCTCCGAAACCGGCGCGGCCGCGCTGAACCAGTCGTAGGGCTCCACCGGCGGCTTCGTCTTTGCCGCCGGGTCCATCATCGGATCGTAGTCGGTAGAGCTGGGCAGCGTGGCGACGCCCGCGTCCGCTCCGCCCTCACCTCCACCCCCGCTCGTGCCCCCGGCGCCTTCCGCGCCGTTCTCGTCGCGCTGCAACAGCGTGCCTGACGAGTGTGTCGCCGCCGACACCGGTGCCGGCATCCCTGCGAGCATCGCGTCGGCGGCGCGATCCGCCTCGAGCTCCGAGGCATCGCCGCGCTTGCTCAGCGTGAGTCCGACACCGGTCGCGCTCTCCGGGGCGCGTGACTGCTGCACCGTGTGCGCGACCTCGTGTGCGAGCAGTCGCTCGCCCTGCGTGGTCGTCGGGGAGAAAACTCCGCGCCCGAAATGAATGTCCTGATCGACGACGAACGCCCTCGCATTCACCGCGCGCGCGGCCGCGATGGAATCCTGCCCCGTGTGAACACGGACCTCGGCGAGATCGGCACCGAGCGAGTGCTCGAACTTCTCGCGCAGCGGTTGCGGCAGCGGGTCACCGCCGGCGTGAAGCGGCAACGCCTCCGCCCCGGGGGGCCGATGGTCTGGTGTGAGCGCGTCATCGGGTCTGCCGGCTCGCGGGGCCATCACCGGCAGCCGGGCGAACTGATGCGCGAGCCCAGCATCGACCGGACCCTGAGTCTCGGTCGCGAGCTGCGACTCGGCGCCGGGATGCTCACGGTCGAGTGTCGCCGGAGTCTGATCGGCGATACGCGCGGCGTCCGGAGTTGTCGCAGGCTGATTCTGAAGGGCCTGCGCAACGGACGGGCCGTGTATCGCGGCGTCGCTCTTCTTCCGCTGAACCGCTGTTCGGTGCGTCATCGTGTCACTGGACCAGTGTCCGATATGATCTCGGGTGATCGCGCCGCGTTGGAGTCGCACCGGCGACGAGCTGCCCGCGCGTCACGCTCAACTCCATCCCGCGACCTCGGCCTCGGTCAGCATCTTCTCCATCTTCGCGTACTCGGTGCGCGCGGCCTTGAGCAGATGTGCCATGCGCACGGGTTCTTCGAGATCCGCCGCCAGAAAGGCTGCGTTGAGGGCGATGTTGCGGATGTTCCCGCCAGCGACGTTGAGCCGCGCCAGCCGGTCCGTGTTCACGCCATCCGTTGGAACGCCCTCGGGGAACACGCGCCTCCAGATGGCCGTGCGATGTGCGACATCGGGAAACGGGAACTCGACCACGAACAGGATCCGTCTCAGAAATGCCGTATCGAGCGCGTGGCGCAGGTTCGTCGTTAGGATCGCGAGTCCGTGGTATGACTCGATTCGTTGGAGCAGGTAGCTCACCTCGATGTTCGCATACCGGTCGTGCGAGTCCTTCACCTCACTCCGTTTGCCGAACAGCGCATCCGCCTCGTCGAACAGCAGGATCGCGCCGCCGTCATCCGCCGCGTCGAAGATGCGTCGCAGGTTCTTCTCGGTTTCGCCGATGTACTTGCTCACCACCGACGACAGATCGATCCGGTACAGGTCGAGTCGCAACGCGTTGGCCAGCACCTCGGCCGCCATGGTCTTGCCCGTACCGCTCGAGCCTGCGAACAGCACGCTGAGCCCAAGCCCGCGGTTCCCGCGCCGCGCGAAGCCCCACGTCTCGTGAACGAGCAGACGTCGACGCACGTGTGCCCCGATGTCACGCAAGATCTCTTTCTGCGCCTCGGGCAACACGAGGTCGTCCCACGTCGCGGCGGGTTCGATGCGGTGTGCGAGGTCATCGAGTCGGGGGCGAGCGCGTAAGCGGCATGCGTCCCACACCACGTCCGCGAGCGCGCCACTCTCCGCCACCGGTGCCTCAGCGAGCGCCTGCGCTGCGGCTGCGCGGATGTTCGGAGCGCTCAGTCGAAACTGGCCGACGATTCGCTCGACCTGGCCGTTCATCGATGCAGCGCGCGAGCCGAGCACGCTCCGCCATAACGCAACCTGCTCGGCGGTGGTCGGTCGACCGATCTCGAGCGTGATGAGTGGCCGCCGCCGAAGGCGACGCGGCTCTCGGGACGAGACGACCACGGCGCCGGGGAGGCTCTCGACGAATCGCGCAACCGCCGCGGCATGCGCGCCGTTGTCGGGATCGAACTCGCCACACTCGACGAGCAGTGCGCTGCCGCCGAGAACCGCCTCACGCTGCCAAAGGCGTGACAGCGCCTCCGTGTCGCTCGGCGCGACCGGGATCAAGTCCGCGGCGATCGCGGACAATCGCAGACCCGCCTCTGCTGCGGCGTTCGCGCATATCTCTCGCGCGTCGTAGGCCGCGTCGCCGGCCAGTTGCACCACCGGGTGAACGGGCGATGACAGCGTTGCGCTCCACGCGCCGACAACACGCTGCGCGAGGGCGCGATGCGATGGAACAAGATCGCCGCCGGTGGACACCGGCTCGATGATCCCGACGAGCCGCTCGTCGCACCCGGGGACACCCGTGAGGAAGTGCAATACGCGCTCATCGATCCGCAGCGCGCTCGTCGTCAGCGATGCGCCGCCGGTGACTTCGACGAGCCGCCAGCGGCGGAGCGGAGCTCCCGGAGCGAGCGCGCTCCAGTGCGCGTCGGGGAGGGCCGCGAGTGCGAGCCCGAACGTCGGATACGGCCGCTGCGCGTTCGCCTGCGCGGCCGAGCACAGTGTCGGGAAGGATCCGTCGAGCTCGATACCCGCGCACATCACGACGATGTCGCGCTCGAACCGCGAAAGACCGAACGCCTTCGTGAGTAACTGCAGCGCCATGACGGTTGCGCCGTCATCGGACGACGCGGACTCGGATTGTGCCTCGGTCCCCGTGTCACCGTCCTGCTTCCCTGAATGGCGCTTCAGCGCACCGCGCACGCGGGCCAACGCCGCGACGAGATCTCGCTGGTTTGCCTCGAGCCACGTGGATGGCGTTGTCAGCAGGGTGGTCACGCCGGCACGTCTCCGTCGATGACAACGGCCGACACCTTATACGTGGCGGACGGCCGGTACTTCGCCTGCATCGCCGACCAGAGCTTGGACATTTCCTCGCTCCCGAGAAACTCGGGAGTGATCTCGAGCCGCTGGACGCGGTCGGCGATATCGGAGTGTGCGAGGGCGGCGAGTGCTGGAGGGACGACGCGTCTGTCCTTGGTGTGTGAGAGGTTGTGAATGGTGGTGCGAATGCGCTCACGCTCGAGGACCGGCGTCTCGTGCAGCAGCTGCAGCGCGTGGCCCAGGAGAATTTCAGTCTGAAAGTCCTGAGGGCCGTACGCGGTCAGGAGGTAATGCAGGTCGAGCGCGAGCGGGTGTCGTGCGTCGGGTGACGCAGCGTCGGAGCGCGCGGGCGGGCGCTCCGCGCGCAGGCGCGTGTTCGCCGTGACCGAGTAGAGAAAGAGGTTGAGCTGCGCCTTCTCGTCACTGCCTGACGCGACGCGGTCGGGAGGCAGTGCGGATACAGATGTATCGCCGCCGATCTTGCTCGTGACGCCGCCGCGCGCCAAACCGTTTTCCAGCAAGTCCTTCAGCACCGCCGTCACGGACGCGAGTGCCAGCGCGCTAGTCATCATCTACTCCACACCGACATCGGTCGCGCCGCGATGCGACGCCCGCGTCCGGCGTAAATCGCGACAACACGCTTACCAGGTGTCGCACCGTCGCGACGGTCGCGCCGCGCACGACACTCGGAGTCGTTGATTCCTCTTCGGGCTGCGTTCGATCCGCGCACCGTGCGCGGACCCGGCAGCAACGCTCGTCTCACACACGAAGCCGGACATGTCGCGTGCGATGACGTGAGTCGAGTATAGGTTCGCCGGTCAACGCGTCAACGACGGAAAGTCGCCATGATGCACCGGATATCGGTCACTGCCTGACGAGAACCGCGCGACTTTCGCCGGCGCGTGTTGCGTGTCAGTCAGTTCCAGCCATATTGCGGCGCTGTCTCGCGGCTCGAGAGATGTATGCGATTTCTGGCGTGGCTGGACGCGCCGTCGACGAACCGAATGTTGCAGGTCCTCGATTCGAGTCATCTGCTGCACGCGACGTCACACCGCGGCGAATTCCTGCAGCGACTGCGGATTGACGTGGTGGATGTCGCGGTAATCGATCCGTTACTCGGTGCACATGGCGATCGAGACGTCGATGTCTCGATCGCTCCTGCGTTATTGGCTGCTGCCCCGAAGGCCGCGGTGATCGTCTACGGTCATCCGGTGCAACCGGTCGTCGCGGAGCTGGGGCACATCGCACGTAACCATCGAACGCTCTTCGTCGCGCGTGGCGCGCGGGACGAACCTGCGCAGCTCAGGCTGGCAGTCGCGCTGGCGACCGCCGTCGACCCCACGTTCGAGCTGCTCGCGCGATTGCGGTCGCCGCTGGCGAGGCTCCCTCGGCCGCTATCTCGCGCCATCGCGCTCGCGCTCGAGCGCCCGGAGGAAGTGCATCGGGTGAGCGACCTCGCGTTCGCGACGGGACGGAGCGAACGGACGTTGAACCGGTGGCTCGACAACGTCGGGCTGCACTCCGCGGGTCATTTCGTCACCGCGGCGCAGCTGCTGTACGCGTACCGGTTACTGCGACAACCGCGCTCGCGCGTCGCCGACGTCGCCGACCGACTCGGCTACGCGTCGGTGAATCACTTCCGTGAGGCGGTGCGGCGGGCGATTCGCTGCTCGCCACGCGATCTGCGCACCATGACGTCAGAGGCGTTCGCCGACAGCGTGTCGACGTGGCTGGAGCAAGGGGACGCCCGCCGCGGGAGTGCGTCGGCGGTCGCCATGGGTGCCGTCTCGAACGACCTGATCCGCGGCGAGGCGCAGTGACCCGAGACGGCACCCGCGCTCGGCTTACCGTTGGCCCTCCAGCGACGCGAGGAGCGCCCTCGCGCTCGGGTTCTCCGGGGCGATGGCCAGCGCCTGCCTAACGATCGCCTTGGCGCCGTCGACGTCACGCCGGTCCTGGAGGTCGATCGCGTTGCCCAGCAGCATGGCCACGCGCAGCCCTTCCTTGGTCGGCCGCGCGGCGCGGCCGGAGCTTCGCCCGGACGGCGCGTCGAATGGCGTCGGGTCGAAGTTCTTCGCGGCCTTCTGGCCGATCTGCGCGACGAGATCGAGCACGTCATCCGCCTTGCCGGTCAGCGACTCCCTGTACTCGTGCACGCTGGTCTCGACCTTGAAGCCGTGCACGTCGATCCGAAGGACGTTCCGCGGGTCGATGGCCGCGCTGCCCGACACCATGTACCTGGCACCGACCAGGCGGCCGACACGCGCAGCGGTTGCCGGGTCCACGACGGCCGACGCCGTGAGCTTGAGCTCGTCGAGCACCGCCTGCAGCCGCTCGCGCTCGATGATGCGAAGATCGGGATTGGCGCCGAGCTCGGTCATGAGGATCCGAGGAATCGCCTTACCTAACGGGGCCCAGCTCGCGGCGTCGCGCAGCGCGGCGACGTTGAAGTCGAGCACGGCGACCGACGCGCGGGTGTCGTCGGCGGGACTGGCCTGCGCCGAGACGTGCGACGACGCGATGCAAAGGAGCGTGGTGGCGGCGAGCAGCGCGATCACGCTGCCGCCCGAGCGGGCGTTATGAAACGGAATCACAGGTCCTCCCTGACCGGCGTTGCGACGAGAATCATCGGCGCAGCATCGCACGTTGCGTCGGGGCGACCAATGCTTGCGCATTCGCGCGCGCTGTCAAGACGGTTGTTGCACGAGAACGCATGACGACATCGCACGCGCGCGCGCGTGCGTGAGGAGCCCGCGATGGAGAAGGTCTGCCCGAAATGCCGGCGCGCGTACGGTGGCGCCGACATGTTTTGCCCGGAGGATGGCGCTGCGCTCGTGCTCGCGGATGGCGCCGCGGCGGCGACCGTGATCGATGGGTCGCCACGCGTCGCGGATGACCCCCTCATCGGTCGCGTCATCGACGGACGGTACGAGCTCACCGAGTTGCTCGGGAGCGGCGGGATGGGGCGCGTGTACCTCGCCCAGCATCGCTTTCTCAAGCGCCTCGTCGCCGTGAAGATCCTCCATCGCGGCCGCGTGGACGATCCGAGCGAGCTCGTGCGCTTCAACCGCACCGCCGTGCACGCCGGCACGATCACGAGCGACCACGTCGCGGGAGTCTACGACTTCGGCGAGACCGAGGACGGCCTTCTCTACCTGGCGATGGAGTACGTCCCCGGAGACACCGTCGCACGGATGGTGAAGGCGGAGGGTCCGTTCGCGCTCGCGAGGGTCGCGGAGCTGGCGCGGCAGATCGCGAGTGGGCTGGATGCCGCACACGCGCAGGGGATCATCCACCGGGACCTGAAGCCGGACAACGTCATGATCATGCGCGACCGGCATGGTCGTGACATGGTGAAGATCGTCGACTTCGGCATCGCGAAGGCGTTAGGCAGCGAGACGCGCAACGTCACCCAGCACGGCGCGGTCGTCGGCACGCTGCTGTACATGAGCCCCGAGCAGCTCTCCGCCGGGGAGCTCGACCGGCGCAGCGACGTGTACTCGTTCGGGCTCGTCCTCTTCTACATGCTCACGGGCGCGCTGCCATTCGCGGGGTCACGGCCGGAAGAAGTGATCTACGCGCGGTTCGATCCGGCCGGCCCTCGGCACCTCGCGACGGTCAGACCATCGGTCGCCTGGCCGCCTGGCCTGCAAACGGTGATCGATCGTGCGCTCGCGCGCGACTCGGCGGCGCGGTTCGACACGGCCGGGAGCCTCGCGGAGGCGTTCGGCCGAGCCGTCGCGGCTCCCGTGGCCGATGCGTCGCCAGCAGCGCCGCCCCACGTCCAGCGTGAACGTTCCGCCGGCGGTGCCGTCCGCCAACCGGAGCGCCGCCCACGTGCCGCGCGGCGGGTCGGGGACCGCCTAACGGCCCTCCGGGACTCGCTGGCTGGCCTGATGGCGCGGCACGGCCGCCTCGCCGCCGGCGCGCTGTTCGTCGTCGCTCTTGGCGTGATCGCCTCGAAGTACCTGCCGACGACGCGGGCCGCCGATGATCCCGTGACCGGCCGCCCGATGAACGTCGCCGGCGGCACGGTTCCGGTGACGCGCACCGACACGTCCACCGCGAAGCCGCGCGAGACCGTCGAGCCTAACGACACCGCCGGCACCACCGACCCGCCGCCTCGGCGCGAGCCGGTTCGGTCGCGGGGCTCGAACGAGACGTCACGCGGCGTCCCGAACCCGCCGACGTCCGATGCGACGCACCGCGCCGCCCTGAAGGAGCTCGAACGATACCGCTGGCAGCTGCACCCCGATTCCGCGGTGTCGCCCGACGCGGCACGCGCGGCGATCGGCCGCCTCGAGGCGCTCCTGCCGCGTCTCACGACGCGCAACGACTCGCTCTTCGCACTCCTCTACGAGTCGCACGCCTACTTCCATCTCCAGGACCTCGACCGGCAGTGCGCCGTGCTCCGGCGCATACGCCCGCGCGCGGCCGGCACCCGGCTCGAACCGGTCATCGACGAGTACTTCGGCTACGGCAAGTGCGCGTGAGCCGAGACGCCGGCCCTCGACGAGCATCGTCAGCGAGGGCCGTTCCGGGGTGAACGGCCGGGCCCTCCAGCCTTGACCAGCCAGCGCCGTCGTTTCATCCTTCCAGTCACATGCTTACTGGAAGGCCATGACCAAGCCGCCGATCGACCTGCTGCAGGGCACCGTGGACGTGCTCATTCTCCGCACGCTCGCCTGGGAGCCCATGCACGGCTACGCCGTGTCGCGCTTCATCCGCCAACGGACCGACGGCGTGCTCACCATCGAGAGCGCGGCCCTCTACCAGGCGCTCCACCGGCTCGAGCGAAAAAAATGGATTCAGGCCGAGTGGGGGCTGTCGGAGAACAACCGCCGGGCCAAGTACTACTCGCTCACGACTGAAGGGCGGAAGCAGCTCCGCGCCGAAGCGGCGACCTGGAAGACGTACGCCGAGGCCGTGTTCAAGGTGCTGGAGCCCGTCTGATGCGCCGCTTTCTCCGACTGCCGCGCCGGTCGTCGTCGCGATTGCGCGCCGACCTCGATGAGGAGTTGCGCTTCTACTTCGACATGCGCGCGCGCGAGCTCGTGGAATCCGGCATGGCCGAACCCGACGCGCGCCGCGAAGCGGTGCGCGAGTTCGGCGATCTCGAGTACACGAAACGATACTGTCTGGCCGAGGATGCCATGAGCACTCGTGACGACCGCCATACCGATCTACTCGCCGAGCTTCGACAGGACGTCGCGCACAGCTGGCGCACGCTACGGCGCTCGCCCGCGTTCGCGGCCGTGGCCCTCATCACGTTGGCGTTAGGCATCGGCGCGAATACCGCCATCTTCAGCGTGGTGAACGGGCTCCTGCTGCGCGACCTCCCGTACCGCGACGCCGACGGCGTCGTCCGCATCTGGGGCGCGTACGCGAACACGAAGCGCGACCGCGGGCAGCTGTCGCCGGCCGACTTCCTCGATCTCCGCGACGGTCAGCGCTCGTTCTCGACGATCGGCGCCTTCGCCTTCGGCGGCGGCACGTACCTGGGGGAAGGCGACCCGGTGCGCCTCGCCGGCCTCCGCGTCGACGCCAATGTGTTCAGCGCGCTCGGTGTGTCGGCGGCGATCGGACGCACTTTCGTGGCGGGAGAGGATTCGACGGCCGTCGCGCCGACTCTCGTGATCCTGAGCCACGGCGTCTGGCGGCGCGTCTTCGGTGGCGACAGCAGCATTGTCGGGAAGAGCATCAGCCTGAGCGGGCGTATGCGGACCGTGATTGGCGTGCTGCCGCCGGCGTTCTTCTTTCCGACGGCAGGTGAGGCGGAGGTGTTCACGCCGCTCGATCTCACACCGATCCTCCGGGATGCGAACCGTACGCGGAAGTACCATTTCCTCGGCGCGGTCGGCCGGTTGCGTCCAGGCGTTTCCGTGGAGCAGGGTCGCACCGAGCTCGTGTCGATCGCGCGCCGGCTCGAGCGTGACTACCCGGAGTCCAACGCCGGGATCACGGCCAACGCCCTTGGCGTACGCGACGCAGTCGTGGGCGATACGCGGCCCGCGCTCCTCGTCCTGCTTGGCGCGTCGCTCCTGGTGCTGTTGATCGCCTGTGCGAACGTGGCGGGGATGTTGTTGTCGCGCGCAGTGTCGCGCCGCCAGGAGCTGGCGGTGCGTTCGGCGTTAGGCGCCGGGCGGGCGCGCCTGGTGCGTCAGATGCTGACCGAGAGCCTCGTGCTCGCGAGCGCCGGCGGTCTGATCGGGATGGGGCTCGCCGTCTGGGGGACGCGCGCGCTCGTGGCATCGGCGGACACGATGCTTCCAGCGGCGAGTCAGGTCGCCGTGGACGGTACCGTGCTGGCGACGGTGGTCCTGGTGACCCTGGTGTGCGGTGTGGTGTTCGGTCTCGTACCGTCGCTCGCGGCGTCGCGCGGCATGCACACGGCGCTCAAGGACGCGAGCCGAGGCTCGAGCGGGGGCGTCGGGCGCCACCGGCTGCGGACCGCGCTCGTCACCGGGCAACTCGCGCTCGCGGCGATGCTGCTCGTCGGCGCAGGGCTGCTCGTGCGAAGCCTGTCGCGGCTGCAACAGAACGACCTCGGTTACACGATCGACGCGGTTCTCACGTTCGAGCTGAGTCTCGCCGGCGAACGGTACGCGACGCCGGAGGGGCAGGACCGGTTCTACGACGAGCTGACCGGGCGTCTGGCCGCGTTGCCGGGCGTCGTCGCAGTTGGCGCATCGGGGAACCTTCCGATGCGCGGCGGCGCGTCCGCGTCGTTTGCGATCGAGGGGAAGCCGCACGTCGGGGACAAGCTTCCGGAGGTCGGTTATCAGCCGGTGTCGGATGACTGGTTCAAGGCGATGGGGGTTCCGCTCACGCGCGGGCGCGCCTTCGGTCCGAGCGATGCGTTAGGCGCCCCCGGCGTCGTGATCCTGAGCGAATCGGCCGCTCGCCAGTTCTGGCCGGGCGGCGATCCGGTTGGCGCGCGTGTGAGGCTTGGCCCCAATCCCGATATCCCGTGGCTGACGGTCGTGGGCGTCGTGGGCGACGTGCGAATGGGCGTCGCCGGAGACCCGCGTCCAACAGCATACGTGTCGGCCCGACAGGATCACTGGGGCGGCATGGCCTTCGTGGTGCGAACGTCGGGCGATCCGATGGCGCTCCTGCCGGCGGTGCGCCGGGAAGTGCGCGCGATCGACCGCACGCTTCCCGTGTCCGACGGGCGATCAATGCGCGACGTGCAAGCGATGCAGCTGACGGATCGCCGGCTGCCGATGCAGCTCATGACGGCGTTCGCACTGCTCGCCCTCGTGCTCGCGGCCGTGGGCGTGTACGGCGTGATGGCGCACTCCGTCGCCGCGCGCACGCGCGAGATCGGCGTGCGAGTCGCGCTCGGCGCGCAGCCGGGGAACGTGTTCGGTATGGTCGTTCGGCAGGCATTGCTGGCGGCAGTGGCCGGTCTGACGATCGGGCTGGCGGGTGCTGCGGCGTTAGGCAAGGTCCTGACGACGCTCCTCTACGGCGTCACGCCGACCGACGTGGCGACGTTCGCCGGCGTCGCCGCGCTCCTCGTCGCGGTGGTGTTGATCGCCTGCCTCGTTCCGGCGCGGCGGGCCGTCCGGATCGATCCGCTGCAGGCGCTGCGAAGCGACTGAGGCGGCGCGGCGAGCGCCTTACAGCACGCTGCTCAGCCACCGCACGAGCAGCACGCCGAGTGTGACCATGCCGGCGATGATGGCGACGACGGCGAGCAGGATCAGCGCGACCGCGCCCCGGCTCGCCGCTTTCGTCTCGCGCGGAGAGTCGAGGTAACGCTCGAGGAGCCGAACGTTTCTGCGGTTCGCTTTCACGCCGACGTCGAACAGGTCGCCGAGCACGGGCACAATACCCACGAGACTGTCGATCGCGATGTTGCCCAGCATCCGCACGAGGACGGAGGTCGGCGCGCCTTCCTGCGCGGCGACGAGCAGGATGTAGCCCGACATCGCGCCACCGACGACGTCGCCGATTCCGGGAATGAGACCGATGATCGGATCGAGCCCGATGCCGATGTTCGTCCCGGGGATGCGAATGAGGTCGTCGAGCAGACGCGCGACGCCCCGCGCGCGTCCGACGCCGCCGCTGGGGCTGCCAGGCGCGACGCGAGAGTCGTCGCGCCGATTCACGGGAACGCGGGTGGCCATGGCATCCTGCTATACAACTCCTGAGCCAAGCTGCCTTCCATATAAGGTTGCCTGCTCCAGGTACTGAGTCGTGGGTTATCAGTGTGCCGCTGATCCCTATCAATCCCTTCTCGTATGCATGCAACTGACACTCGGGACTCCACTGTCTCCCGAGAACGACGTCCAGGCGCGTCCGAGTTGTTTGGAGAGGTTATGCGGATCGAGCGGACCTGGCGATTGAAGGGATCGCTTTCGAGCCGGTGAGGGTGGATCGGCGCAGGAGCGAGAGAAGGGAACGGCCTTTCAGGAGGCTGAGGCGTCCCGAGGTCGTTCCCCCATTTCATTTCAGTGCCGGCGCGGGTGCCGGTTCGCGCGTGAGGAACGATCCGCCCAATCGGCCGGACCCGTGTTGATCCGCATCCCCTTCCGCCGTCCATCCCGGCCGAGCCCAGGGCTACGCGGCCCGCCGTGTCTCGGACAGCGATCCGCGAAATAGTTCGATGAAGTTCGAGTCTGACCCCAAATTCCGTCCCGCCCTGTCGCCTAACGGTGTCCGCGACCGCGTTCACGGCACGGAACGACGGACGGTGTCGACAATGCCGGCGAGCGCGGACGACTGCGGCACGGTGCCCTGCGCCATTCGCGCCGAACCGCCTCCACGACCGCCGGCCGCCTGCAACTGCGGTTTGAGGATCGCGCCTGCGTCGGTCCCCGCGTCCTCGGCCGCCGCGACGAGAACCGTAGCCGGTGACGCGACCGTCGCGATGAAAACCGCGCGCGGCAGCGATGCGAATGCCTGTGCGAGTGCCTTCACCTCTTCGAGCGGCCCGGCGTCTCGCTGGACGACCGCCACGCGCACGCCGCCGGTCGTCGGTGTCGTCGACTCGTAGAGCGCGCGAGCCTCGTAGACTGCAAGCTCACCCTCGAGACGCTTCCGCGCGGCCAGCGCGTCGCGCAGCTGCTCACCCTGTGCGACGACGAGTGCCGGTGCTTCGGCGATCGACGCCTTGAGCGAGCGTGCGATCGCGGAGAGCGTTTCACGATCGGCGCGCGCCTGGCGAACGACGCGACCGCCGCACAGAAACTCGACGCGGGTCTGCTGTCTCATGCGCTCGGTGCCGCCGAGCGTGATCGCGCCGATCTCGCCGGTTGCCCGTACGTGTGTGCCGCCGCACGCGCTCCGGTCGAGTCGATCGATGGTCACGACGCGAATCGTACCGTCGCGCGGCGGCGGTTTACGCAGGCCAGTCGCCGTCGCCGCATCCTCGAACGTGACGTGTACCGGTCGGTTCTCCCAGACGATCTCGTTCGCGCGTTGCTCCACCTTGCCTAACTGCGCCGGCGAAATCGCGCCGACGTCGAGATCGAGCGAGGATCTGTCGCGGCCGAAGTGAACGCTCACGGTCTCGACGCCGAACAGCTCGGCGAACACCGCGGTGAGCAGATGTTGTCCCGTGTGCTGCTGCATGTGGTCGAAGCGCCGGCGCCAGTCGACCGTGCCGCGGACGACAGCGCCGACGCCAAGGCCGACCGGCTCGGCTATCACGTGCGCGATTCGCTCCTCTTCATCCACGACATCGGCCACGACCGCCGTGTCGAGCGTGCCGAGGTCGAACGGCTGACCGCCTGACGTAGGGTAGAACGCGGACTGATCGAGGTAGATCCGCAGGCCGCCGTCGGCGATGTCGGTGATGCGACCCTCGAAGGTCGTGAGGTACGAATCCGTATAGTAGAGTCGGGAGGTCATCTGGCTCGCCGTATGCTTCCTGATCCGCTGCAGGGCCTGTGGTTTAGTCCGCAGGGCACCTGTTGGTCACTCGTGTAAACATCACCATGCAGCGGCGGAGTGCATATGTCCTGGTCGATGGCGGTTCGGGTTCTCGTCGTGCCGGCGACGCTCGCGTCCGTGTGGGCGTGTGGCGGTGATCGCGAGGTTCCCCAGGTCGACACGTCCGCGGGTGCGGTCGGTGTGGTGGACTCGGCGCCGGCATCAGCGGCCGGGGTGATCGCGGCGATCCTTACTGACGAGAACGTTTTCGCGTTGCTCGACACGGCATACGCGGCGGTGATCGCGACTGACCGGCTGGCCCAGGAGAAGACCGACGGGGCCGTGAACGAGTTCGCGGCGAAAGCGGTAAGTGAGAACGCTGTAACCCGGAGCGGGGTGAAGGCCACCGCGGAACGACTGAATATTGCCCCGGTGCTTCCGGATCGAGACGTGATCCGGGACCATGCGCAGGCGATGAGTGACCTGCAGTCGCGGACCGGGGCGGACTTCACTCGCGCCTATCTCGACCGAGCGATTCAGGTTCGGAAGGACCTGATCGATGAGATCGATGATGCGCTGGAGAGTGGCGGAGTCCGTCAGGAACCGGTCAGGAAGTTCCTGAGCGACGTTCGCGTGAGCCTCGACGCGAGCCGGAAGGCGGCGGAGGACCTGCGCGCGAAGCAGGGTTAGCGAACGGTTAGGCGGTTGACGCACCGCGGGGTGCCTCGCAGGGGGCACCCAATCCCCCGCGCCACCCCGAGTCGGTGGCGCGGCGTCGACAGCCGGCGAAGATCGCTACTTCTTCTTCGCGGCTTTCTTCGCAGCCGGCTTCGAGCTGCCGCCGCTGCGCTTCTCGGCGCGCTCGATCTTGGTCAGCCAGGTCTCGGCTGCAGCGAGCGCTTTCTTCTTGCTGCCGTGACTCGCGTCGCCGAAGAACGCCCGGTGCTTCGGGCGCCACGTGCCGCTCTTGTCGCGCGCATAGCCGAAGCGCGCGAAAAAGCCGTGGGTGCGAGTCGATTCCTGGTCGATCCGGCTGATGCCGGGACGCTTGGCGCCTGACGCGCGCTTGCGAGCAGTAGTGGTTGCCATGGGGTATAAGATAGTGAGCCCGAGCGATTCGTCCAACACCCGCCTAACGGCCTTCGACCTAACGGCCTTCGACGTCACGGCCTAACGGCGCCCCGTCGCCCGCCCGGTGACAACGGCCTCGAGGAGGAATCCACGCCAGCCCTCTGGCGTTCCCTCTCATAACGCGGCAACATGCCATTACGTTCGACGGCACGGTCACTCGCATCTGCCTGACGCGAAGACGCGCCGGCGCGAGCCGCCGACGCACCGCGGCGTGACGCGAGGCCAGAGACCTCGTCTGCGTTAAGTGATCCCAATCCCATTCGTCGCGGACCTCGCCTCGGGCTGGCAGGCGCTGACGGTCGCCCTCGCCGCCATCCCAGCCATCGTGTCGTGGTGGAGCGGGCGCGCGCTGCTCAACAAAGGCGAAGATCCAGCGCTGCCCGAGCTCCTCGACAGCCGGCGGCGGACCACGATGGGCGCGCTCGCCATCGCGCTCGCGCTGATGATCGTGCTGACTGGCGCGCAGTCCGCGTGGGGAATTCCCCTACTCGCCGTGCTGCTCATTGCCGTCGGCTACCCCGTACGCCGCCGCATCCTCGGCGAGACGTGGGGATTCTGGCCATACCTCTACCACACCGCCCGATCGATCGTCGGGGGGTTCGGCTTCTGGATCGCACTCGCCTACGCACCCACGATGGTCGAGGCGCTGCTCGACACGTTCGGCACCGGTCGATGGTGGCTCGCGATCCCGGTTGCCGCGGCGCTGCTCGCGTGGGAGCACTGGTATCCAGCCATCTGGCTCCGGGCGCATGATGCCAGGCGCCTGACGCACCCCAACCTCGTCGCGCGATTCGACGAGATCGTGCGACGAGCAGCGACCGTCGTGCCGGACGTCTACTCAGTGGGACCCAAAGGGTCTCGGTTCGTGAACGCGGTCGCGCTGCCCTCGGTGCGCCGAGCACGTGTGGCCATGGGTGACGCGCTGCTCGAGCTCCTCGATGAGGACGAAACCGCCGCGATCTTCGCGCACGAGATGGCGCACTTCGACCATCTGAATCCGCGGTGGCTGCGACGCACCCAGCTCGTCACTCGGTCACTGATCGTGGTAGGTGTGGCCGCACCTGTCGTCGCGGCGTTGTTCGCGCCGAACGCATCGTCGTGGGTCGGATGGGTATGGCCGATCGCGATGTTGATCGTGCTGCTGCAGCGGGCGGCGAAGAGCCAGCACCACGAGACCGAGAGCGACCTGCGTGCCGCTGCGCTTTGTGGCGATCCGGAAGCACTCGTCCGGGCGCTCGCGAAGCTGCACCTGCACGCGCGGGTTCCGCGTCGTTGGGCCGTGGACGTCGAGCGCGTCGCGTCGCACCCGAGTCTCGTTCGACGCATTCAGGCCATCCGCGGTGGCGGCGCAGCCGCCGTCGAGCAGCTCGGGAACGCGACAGTCCTGCGATCGCCTCGCGACGGAAGCTGGGTCGTGTTCGACGACACGCGTGCGCATTGGCTCGACGGCGTCACGCTGGATACGGTCGCGGAGCTCGCGCCCTTGCGTGATGCGGCGTCCAACTACCGCGCGGTGAACTACGCCGACCTGGCCGAGCTCCGTGTGACCGCGGCAGGGAACGATCGCGCCATCGTGGCGCGCACGCGCGGCGGCGATTCGTGGACCGTACCGATCGGCGTGGATGACGTGGCGCGCGTCCAGCGCACGCTCGACATCGTCGACGTCCGCCTTGGCCGAGCGACGGCTGCGACGCAGACGCCCCTGACGTCGCGCTTCCTTGGAGCGATGGCGCTGCTCGTCGCGATGCTGGCGGGGCAGACGCTGGTGATGCTCGTGCCGGCCGCGCTGGCTCTCTGGAAGCCCGGGCCGGCCGCCCTTGCGGCCCTCGGCGCCATGAGCCTCGTCCGCGCGGCATTCGGGGCGATCGAGCGGAACTACGGGTACACTCCGGAAATCTTTACCGTCGCGACCGTTGCCCTCGCGGTGATCGGTGTCGTCGCGTTAGTGGCGGCGGTTCGGCAGCGCCGCGCCGGAGGCCAACCGCTGCACTGGCGCGTCACGGTGGGAGTCCTTGGCGGGGCAGCGGCACTGGTTGCGGTCGCCGTGGCAGGAGTGGTGTGGCAGTCCGGCGCGGACGCGATCACCTCCACCGGCGTCCCGCTCATTGGCGTCCTCTCGACCATGCTATTCGGGCTGGCGGCGGTGATGCTCATGGGAACGCCGTCACGAACCCGTCAGACCGGATACGGAACCCTCGTCGTTGCTGCGGCGCTGGCCGTCCTTGGCATCGACCGCACCTGGCTGGCGATGCGAGATGCGATGGCCGAGGTACCGGGAACGCTCGCGCCAGCGGGCGTCTCCGAGCTCGGGAGCGCTGCGTCGGGCCTTCGCCTATCGCCTAACGGCGAGCGATTTCTCGTCCTGCGGCTGCCACTCAATCGGCGAGCGGCGACGACCTGGACGCAGACGCTGACCGTCGGACAGATCGGCGGAGCCACGCGTGATGTTCGGGGAATCGCCGGCGATTTCGTCGATGACGCGCGAATTCTGGTGCTCGACGCGCTGGACGAAGCCCTCGAGGTGCGACTCGAGCGCGCCGACACCATCGCCCCACCATTGTGGGCGGACACGATCGTGAACGCCGACATCGACGAGCCGAGGCTGATCATCGATCGGGATGCGTCGGAGTGGTCGGTAGCAGGCGCGTCGACGGACACGCAACTGACGACGATGGTAAGCGGCCGAATCGGCGAGAAGGGGACCACGGTTCAGGTCACGCTTCCCGATTCGCTGGCGTTGATGGGGGAACCGGTGGTGTTCGGCACGACGAACTCGCTCGTCCTGCCGGCCTACTCCGCGATGACGAGAGGAACGGCGCCGTCGATCCTCTCGAT
>Ga0075420_100001102_pt1 | contig 22572 bp, 15 predicted proteins | sample SoiMetdeltSBSDD4_FD_75296 | JGI IMG/M metagenome (GOLD analysis project Ga0075420, IMG submission 75296) | Bulk soil microbial communities from a Populus tree surrounding site in Tennessee, USA - Soil MetaG P. deltoides SBSDD4 | ecosystem: Environmental > Terrestrial > Soil > Tree plantation...
AGCGGGAAGTGACACGGGCAGGCCGTAGTCAAGCTACCGGCGGGCATCAACCAATGTCCATAACTCCATGTATCGGTGAACCATCTCACGACGAGAACGCGACACCGAAGTCCTGGTCGGCAGGGACGTGCGTGACCCCGTCGTAGCACCGGACGTTGACCAGCTGCTCCGCCGTGACGACATTCCGCTGCCAGGACGACACGTGGCAGTAGTCGCCGTTGACCTCCTGGGAGCTGACGGTCGCGTACCCGAACGGCGTGGCGAGCGCCGGGAACCGGACCTGGTACCGCCCGGTCGCCACGTGGGTGACCGTGGGCTCGCCGCCTTCGTTCCACCAACCGGCCACATAGGGCGGATCGACGAAATGGTTACGGATGTACGCGTTGCCTCGCGCCGGAGTCGCGGCGAGGACGCTCACCTCGTGCGAGTAGCTGACGGTGAAGCGCGAGTCGGTCGGGTTGCCGGCCGCGTCGAAGCACCGCACGGTCAGCGGCGTGGGGTTTTCGTCACCGGCTACTCGCATCCCGCACTGCACGGCGGCGGAGTTGTACGCGGTGACCTGGAGGTGCCCGTCGTTGTGGTCGTCCGGGTACAGGTCGGACAGCGCGTTGACGTAGACGAGGTAGTCGCCGGCGCCGAGCCGCTGGATCTGCGTCGGTACCCCGGTCGAGTCGTACGCATAGCCTGCGGCTGGTGCGTACGGCCCGGCCGCCCCCGGCTGGTTCGCCCAGAAGTACGCGAAGTGTCCACCCACGACAGTCCGGTTGGTGAAGTGCGCGACGAACAATGCGTCGGCCAGCACACCGGCCGCGTCGAAGCAGCGGATGTAGACGTTGACATCCGTGTCATGGCTCCAGCTGGATACCGTGCAGAAGCCAGCGCCGGAGCCGTACCGTCGGACGTGCGCCACTCCGCCACTGCCCCCCATGCCGTGGAACTGGACCCGGTACCGGCCGGTGCCGCTGCGGGTAATCTCGACGTCGCCGCCGGTCGAGTTGTACTCGTACCCGGTGGCCGCGATGTAGTTGGCCGTGCTCGGCTGGTTGGCCCAGACGTACCCGTCGGCGGCCACCACCGCGTACGCCGGCAGTGGCGCGGCAACCGCCAGCCCGCCGCCGAGAGCCGCGACGGCGGCCAGGGCGAGAAGTCGTGTTCGCATACCTGAAAGATGCGACCGCGCGCCAACCCCAACAGTATTTTGACCAGTCGTCCGAGTCTGCGCTATGGGAGCATGTCGATGGACAAGGACCGATGGGCGGAGAGGTCCGATGACGGCTAGCCGGGACTATCTTGGTGTGGAGCTGGTGTACGACCGTACGATCACCGATGGTGACGTGGCATCCTGGCTGGAGCACTGGCTGCTGACCTCAGCGGGCGCGTGGGCCGCCAACGCCGCCGTGAGGGTGTGGGATCCGGCTCGCAGCCGCCGGGAGACCATCGACCTTTCGCGGCCGGGCAAGCTCGGCGAGGCCCTGGCCGCTCATACCAGATGGTTCGACGGGCGTCACGCGGGCGCGGTCGAACTGCGAGGGGCTACGCGAGAATATGCCATCTTGGTGGGGATCAACGACAATCCGATCTCGTGGAATGGCGATAGCCTGCTGCTAGGCAACCAGCTATGTCTGCAGGTCATGCGTAAGACGGTGGATGACAAGCCACAGGAGGAGTTCGCGCGAGAGTTTCTCGACGCGGCTTGCCGGGCGACGTCGCCGATGTGGGCAGCGATGTATCGCCTGTCCGAATACGTCGCCAAGGTCATGCAGCTGTCGCCGAGTATCGAGGATATCGGTCGTGATTTCGGCAGATTCCTTCCCGCGTTGTTCGCGGTCAACTATTTCGGTGAGCGGTACGTGTCGCTGTTCGGCAAGGAGCGAGTCGCCGCCGTCGACCAGCGGATGATTGAGCAGGTTGGCTCAGGGGTGATCGTCTCTGTTGCCTCGCCTGGCCTGTGGCAGGCGGCTGATGCCACATACGCCCAAGTTCTGGACGCGTTGGGCAGGGAGCATTTCTTCGACCGTGACGACAGAGACCGGGTGACCGTTGCCCCGGACTTCGGTGACTCGAGAGCGCCGCTGACGAACGACCCGATACAGCTACGCGGCGGTGCAGTTTGATGCAACGGGCGTTGTGAGCGGTCGAGCGGGCCGGTGTAGTGGTGAGCCGTGAGGCCGGTGACCGAGAGCCTGACGAGCACGCTGCTGACGACGTCGACGACGGTGCCACTGCGGCCGCGCTACGAGGGCAGCAACATCTGCACGTGGATCGGTTTCAAGCACGTCAACTACCTCGTGGAGGAGGCCGTCCTCGAACACTTTCGGGCCGCCGGCCTGTCCTCGCGGCGGCTGTTCGAGGAGTTCGGGCTGGGCCTGGACGTGGTGGAGCTGGACACCCGGATCCGCACCGCCTTCCACCTCGACGACGTCGGCATCGCGCGGGTCGAGCCGGCGACCGGCGCCGGATCGGGCGAGCTGTCGTTCGCGGTCACCATCGACAAGGATGGGTACGGTCCCGGCCGGGCGGTGGCCGCCACGGCGCGCGTGGTCCTACGGCGGGAGAGGTACATCGACCCGACGTCCGACGTACCGGTGGAGTTGGCCCCATTCACGGTCGACGCCATCGGCGACGCGGTCTGGACCGACGCGCCGCCGGCTGATCCGGACGTGGTCCTCCAGCGGCTGCTCGCCGGCCGGAACGCCTACGGCTGGCGGCAACGGATACCGTACCCCTACTGCCACTTCAACGAGCGCCTCCAGATGTCGGGCTACCTGCGGCAGATGGAGGCGGCGGCTGACCTGTTCCTCGCCGACCGCGGAATATCCATCCGGCAGCTGCTCGACGGGCGTCGCTGGATTCCGGTCGTGCCGCACTCCAGGATCTGGATGCTGGCCGAGGCATTGCTGGAGGAGGACCTCTACACGGTCTACACGGTCGACGAGGTGTTCAAGGACCTGACCTATCGGTCCACTATGGACACATACGTCGTTCGCGACCGCCGGCTCATCCACACCGCGACGGGCAGCATCACGCACGGGTACGCGAAGATCCAGAACCGGCGGGACTGGACGCTGGTCAACATCGACGCACCGGTACTGGACGCGATCCGCGGCGCGGGGCCGGACCGATGAGCGCGGCCCCGTGGTCGGAGCACCTGCTGGTGGAGACCCACGGGCCATGGGCCGGCCCGGGATGCGCGGCGTTCCTGCGCGACGCGGCCGCCCTGGTCCACGCCGGCCGCCGTACCCTGGTGCTGCTGGTACAGGACGGCGTCCTCGCCGCGCTTCCGCACGGGCCGGGTGCGCTCGACGAGTTGATGGACGCTGGCGGCGCGGTCTGGGTGGACCGGTACTCATGGGTCCATCGTGGACTGTCCACAGTAGATCCGGCGGCGGGTGTCACCTGGGTGGGCATGGACGAGGTCGCCGGCCGCGTGCTCGATCCCGCGGTGCAGGTGGTGTGGCACTGATGCCCATGGAGATCCCGCGTACCGATGTGCTCATCACGCTCATGGGCGCACCGCACGCGGACGACCTCATTACCACGACCCTGCGGTTGATCGAGGCGATGCTCACCCGTGGCGGCCGGGTGCAGGTCTGGGCGTGCGGCTACGCCACCCTGCTGACCCAGCGCGCGCTCGGGGACAGCAAACCCCGCAACCCCGGGGACTGGTCCACGGACTACCCGTCGACCGCGGCGGTGGTCGAGGCGTTGCTCGATGCGTACCCCGATCGCCTCTTCTGGTACGGCTGCCGGTTCTGCAGCGACGACCGGGGTGCGGTCGATCACCTTCCCCGGGTGCGGTTGCGGCCGCCAGCGGGTTACGCGGCGAACGTCTCGGCCGCCGCCAAGACCATGCTGCTCGGGGTGATCTGATGGCCGCATTGGGGATCGTCGAGCGGGCCTACCGTGGTGCGCTGGAGAAGCAGTTCTTCGACGGCCTGTACCTCGCCGCCGAGCTGAACCGCCAGTTGGGCGGTCTGGAGATCCTGCTGCGCGGTCCGGCGGTCGGCTGCGCGGCGCGCACCGGTGCGGCCGGGTCGCTGCGGTTCGGCGACCGCGTGGTGCGCACGCTCTCCGACCCGCCGCAGGGGGTACGCCGGCTGCTCGCCGACGGCATACCGGTCTGGGTCGAGGAACCGGACCTCGTGGTTCTCGGCCTGGCCGACGACGGCGTGCTCTGGGACGGCGTACGCCGGGTCGCGGCGGGCGCGCTCGCGGCGCGCTGGGCCGAGTTCCGCATGGTGTTCTATCTGTGAAGGGCCGCGATGGTGACCGACAACAATGGAACCGTCATCACCGCCTGGTCGGCGGTGTCGCCGTTCGGGCTGGGCCCGACCGCGTTCGAGGACGGGATCCGCGGCGGCGCCGGCCGCGCCGCGGGCACCGTGCCGGACGGATGGCAGGTGCCGGAGCAGAACGCCTACCGGGTGCCGGACGAGGCGCTCGGGCATGTGTTGAGCCGTAAGGGGACCCGCTCGATGGACCGGGTGACCGCGCTCGCCGTCGCCACGGTCGGCCGGCTGCTCGACGACCGGGAACGCCACGGTGCCGTCGCCACCGGCGAGAGCCTGGGGCTCGTCCTCGGTACGACAACCGGTAGCGCGCAGAGCATGATGGACTTCACTCGTGACTCGTTCCTCGGGGCGAAGCCGTTCTTCGTCGACCCGGCCCGTTTCCCCAATACGGTGATGAACTGCGCGGCCGGCCAGTGCGCCATCTGGCACCGCATCAAAGGTCCCAACGCGACTGTCGCAGGTGGACGGATAGCCGGTCTGCACGCCCTCAACTACGCGCGGCGACTGCTGCGCGCCGGGCGCGCCGGGGCTGTCCTCTGTGGAGCCGTCGAGGAGCTGAGCCGGGCGCGGTGCTGGCTGGAGTGGCACAGCCGGGATACCGGCGAGTCCGGCGCCGTACCCGGCGAGGGGTGCGCGGTCCTCCTGGTCGAGCCGGCCGACGCGCCGCCGGTGGCCGGCCGCCGGCCGCTGGCGGACGTGCTCTCGGTCGAGTTCGGGACGTTCACCGGCGACGGTGCGACCACCGCGTTGGCCGCGTGCATCGGGCGTGCCGCGGACCGGGCATCGACCCACCCGGACACGATCTGGGCCGTCGCGCCGTGCGGTGCGCCGGGCGCGGCCGGCGCCCAGGAACGGGCCGCCCTCGACGTGGTGCTCGGCGGCCGGGAGACCGTCCAGGTCCGGCCGGCCGAGCTGATCGGCGACACCCGCGCCGCCGCGGCCGCTTTTCAGATCACCGCGGTACTGGCGGTCGCGGCGGACCGGCCGGGCGTGGCCGGTCGGCTCGCCCTGGTCACGGCGGTCGACACGGAGGGCGTGGTCGGCTGTGCGCTGCTGCGCATCCGGGGTCAGGAGGAATGATGGCGGGTTCGGCTGGCGTCGCGCTGGTCAGCGGCGGATCGCGGGGTATCGGGCGGGCGACCGTACTGCGGCTGGCCGCCAGTGGATTCGACATCGCGTTCTGCTACCGCCGCGACGCGGCCGCGGCCCGGGCGGTGGAGAAGGACGTCTCGGCGCTCGGCGTACGGGTCCTCGCCCGGCAGGTCGACGTGTCTCGGGCCGGCCCGGTACAGGCCTTGGTGGAAGAGGTCGGCGACGAGCTGGGCCCGATCGACGTCGTGGTGACGTCGGCCGGGACGATCCACGACAGCCCGCTCGTGACGATGACCGACGACGCCTGGCACGAGGTGCTCGACGTCAACCTGGACGGTGTCTACCACGTTTGCCGGGCGACGGTCTTCGGCATGATGAAGCGCCGCAGCGGCTGCGTCGTCACGGTCTCCTCGGTCGCCGGCGTCTACGGCAACGCCACGCAGACCAACTACTCGGCCGCCAAGGCCGGCATCATCGGCTTCACCCGCGCGCTGGCCAAGGAGGTCGGCCGGTACGGCGTACGGTGCAATGTGGTCGCGCCGGGCTTCATCGACACCGACATGACCTCGGGTCTGAGCGACAAGACGCGGGAACGCGCCCTGTCGTCGATCCCGCTGGGTCGTTTCGGCCACGCCGACGAGGTGGCCGACCTCGTCGACTACCTGGTCTCCGAGCGGGCCCGGTACGTCACCGGGGCGGTGCTCCAGATCGACGGCGGCATCTGCCTGTGAGCCGTTGCAGGTTTCGGCAGGCGGCGCCGTGCGCCCGTCCGGCCGGTCTACAAAGGACCGATGACGGCTACTGTCGACGGGCGCGCGCAGGACATCAAGGACATCGTCTGCGAAATCCTCGAGATCGAATCCGACGAGGTCACCGAGACCAGCCTGTTCAAGGAGGACCACGGCGCTGACTCGCTGCGCGCGATCGAGATCGTCGCCGCGCTGGAGAGGCGCTACGCGATCGTCATCGAACAGACCGAGTTTCCTCGCATGGTCAACCTCCGTGGCGTCTGTGACGTGGTCGTCGAGGCGGCCGGCCGGTAGCCGGCAGCGCGATGGTGCCCACGATTGGTCGGCCGATCTGGAACACGCAGGCGTACGTGCTCGACGGCGGCCTGCAGCCGGTGCCGCCCGGGGTGATCGGAGAGCTGTACGTCGCCGGTACCGGGCTGGCCCGGGGTTATCACGACCAGCCCGCGCAAACCGCGGAGCGCTTCGTCGCATGCCCGTTCGGCCCGCCCGGCCAGCGGATGTACCGCACCGGCGACCAGGTCCGCTGGACGGCCGGCGGCGAGCTGGACTACCAGGGACGGGTGGACCTGCAGGTGAAGATCCGCGGGTTCCGCGTCGAGCTCGGCGAGATCGAGGCGGTCCTGGCGGGCCACCCGGCGGTCGGGCAGGTGGTCGTCGCCGCCCGCGAGGACCGGCCCGAGCATCGCAGCCTCGTGGCGTACGTCGTACCGGCGCCGGGTCAGGTGGCGGATCCCGCGCAGTTGCGGGCGTACGCCGCCCGGGCGTTGCCCGACTACCTGCTGCCGTCGGCGTACGTGCCGATGGCGGCATTGCCGTTGACGCCCAACGGCAAGCTGGACCGGCGCGCCCTGCCGGCACCGGACTACTCCGCCGGTGGCGGCCGGGATCCGCGTACGCCCGTCGAGGACGTGCTGTGCGGGGTGTTCGCTGAGGTGCTCGGCCTACCCCGGGTGGGCGTCGACGAGAGCTTCTTCGCGCTGGGCGGGCATTCGCTGACGGCCACCCGCCTGGTCAGCCGGGTGCGTGCGGTACTCGGGGTGGAGGTGCCGGTACGCAGCCTCTTCGAGTCACCGACCGTGGCCGGGCTGGCCGCGCGGCTGGGCGATGGTGGCCCAGCGCGTCCACCGCTGCGCCGGGCGGCCCTACTCGAGGAGGTGCCGCTGTCGTCCGCCCAGCGCCGGCTCTGGCTGCTCAACCGGATGGCGCCGGCGAGCCCGGCGTACAACCTCGGGCTCTGCTTCCGGCTGACCGGGCCGCTGGACCGGGCCGCGTTACGGGACGCGGTCGACGACGTGGTGGCCCGGCACGAGACGCTGCGGACCGTGTTCCCGGAGGAGGCGGGCCTGCCCCGGCCGGTCGTCCTGGCCGAGCCGGACGTCCCGTCCGTGTTGTCCATAGTGGACACTACGGAGGATGGGCTGGCGGAGGCGCTACATGAGGTGGCCGCCCGCGGCTTCGACCTGACCGCCGAGCCGCCGGTGCGGGCGCGGCTGCTCGCGCTGACGCCGACCGAGCACGTGCTGCTGCTCGTGGTGCACCACATCGCCGCCGACGGTTGGTCGTTCGCCCCGCTGGCCCGGGATCTGAGCGCGGCGTACGCCGCCCGCACCGGCGGCGGAGCACCGGCCTGGCCCGCGCTACCGGTGCGTTACGCGGACTATGCCGTGTGGCAGCGCGACGTGCTGGGCGGCGCGCAGGACGCGGACGCACCGATCGCCCGGCAGCTGGGTTACTGGCGGGAGACGCTGGCCGGCCTGCCCGACCCGCTGCCGTTGCCGACCGACCGGCCCCGGGGGGCGACCGCGAGTCAGCTCGGCGGCTCGGTCCCGGTACGGCTGCCGGCGCGGTTGCACCAACGGCTGCGGGCGCTGGCCCTCGACGGCGGGGCGACCCTGTTCATGGTGATCCATGCGGCCTTCGCGGCGTTGCTGACCCGGCTGGGCGCCGGCTCGGACATCGTGCTGGGCAGCCCTATCGCCGGCCGCACCGACGAGGCGCTGGAGGATCTGGTCGGGTGTTTCGTCAACACGCTGGTGTTGCGTACCGACACGTCGGGCGACCCCACCTTCGCCGAGCTGCTGCATCGGATCCGCGAGGTCGACCTGGCCGCATACGCCCACCAGGACGTGCCGTTCGAGCTGCTCGTCGAGGTGCTCAACCCGGCCCGCTCCACCGCGCGACATCCGCTGTTCCAGGTCGTGCTCGTGGTGCAGAACAACGAGCCGGCGGCGGTCCGGCTGCCCGGTGTCGAGGCCCGGAGAGAACCGTTCGACACCGGGGTCGCCAAGTTCGACCTGGCGCTCGGGCTGGCCGAGCGGCTGGCCGGGGACGGCGCACCGGCCGGCCTCGAGGGCGTGCTGGAGTACCGCACCGCGCTGTTCGACCACCCGACCGGGCATCGGCTGGCGACTTCGTTCGCCCGGTTGCTGGAGGCGGTGGCCGCCGATCCGCAGGTGCGGGTCGGGGCGGTGGAGCTGGACGGCGCCACACTCTCCACAGTGGACCGGGAACGGATCCTCGCCGGCCTCTTCGCCGAGGTACTGGGGCAGCCCGTCGTCGGCCCGGACGACAGCTTCTTCGACCTCGGCGGGCACTCGTTGCTGGTGGTCGGTCTGATCAGCCGCATCCGTACCGCGCTGGGGGTCGAGGTACCGATGCGGTGTGTCTTCGACGCGCCGACCCCGGCCGGCCTGGCGGCGGCACTCGACGAACTCGGCTCGGCCGGGCCGGCGCTGTCGCCGATGCCGCGGCCGGACCGGATCCCGCTCTCGCCCGCGCAACGACGGTTGTGGTTCCTCAACCGGTTCGACGCACCCACCGGGGCCTACAACATCCCGCTCGCCCTGCGGCTGTCCGGCGACCTGGACGTCCCGGCGCTCGGGGCCGCGCTCGGCGACGTACTCACCCGGCACGAGAGCCTGCGCACCGTCTTCCCAGATCACGACGGTGTGGCGTACCAACGGATTCTGCCGCCCGCGGAGGCCGCACCTACCCTCGACGCCGTGCCGGTCGCGGCCATCGACCTGGACACGGCGGTGACCGCGGCCGCCACCCGGCCCTTCGACCTGACCACCGAGGCACCCCTGCGCGCCACGCTGTTCGCACTGTCCCGCACCGACCACGTGCTGCTGCTCGTCGTGCACCACATCGCCGCCGACGCGGCATCGCTCGGCCCGCTCTGCCGCGATCTGTCGGTGGCGTACGCGGCCCGGCCGCGCGGCCGCGCGCCCGGTTGGCGCCCGCTGCCCGTCCAGTACGTCGACTACACCCTGTGGCAGCACCGGCTCCTCGGCGACGGTGCGCCCACCGCGCTGGCCCGGCGGCAGCTCGACTTCTGGACCACCGCCCTGGCCGACCTGCCCGCGCAGCTCGGCCTGCCCGCCGACCGATCGCGGCCGCCGGTGGTCAGCCAGCACGGCGCAACGGTACGGCGGCAGTGGCCGGCCGCGACCCACGCCGCACTGGTCATGCTGGCTCGGGGCAACGGAGCGACCCTGTTCATGGTGGTGCAGGCGGCGCTCGCCGCGCTGCTGACCCGGCTCGGGGCGGGTACCGACATCCCGATCGGCGCACCCACCGCGGGTCGCAGCGACGAGAGCCTCGACGACCTTGTCGGGTTCTTCGTCAACACGCTCGTGCTGCGCACCGACACGTCCGGCGATCCCACCTTCACCGAGCTGCTCGCGCGGGTGCGGGAGGCCGACCTCGCCGCGTACGCCCACCAGGACCTGCCGTTCGAGCAGCTGGTCGACCTGCTCGCGCCGGCCCGTTCGCTGGCGCACCACCCGCTCTTCCAGGTCATGCTGACCGTCAACCACGGCCGGTTCGTCCCGCCGGCGCTGGCCGGGCTGGACTGCCGGCTGTACCCGGTCAGCACCCGCACCGCCAAGTTCGACCTGGCCGTCGTGGCCAACGAACGGACCACCGCCGACGGCTCCCCGGCAGGTGTCGATCTGGGCATGGAGTACAGCACCGACCTATTCGACCCCCACACGGTCGAAGCGTTCGCGGCCCGGCTCGGCCGCTTGGTCGACGCTGTGCTCGCCGACCCGGACCGGCCGATCACCGACATCGACGTCCTCGACCCGGCCGAGCGCGATGACGTCCTGACCGGGTGGAACGGGACCGAGCACGCGTTGCCGGCGTCCACCATCGCCGAGCTGTTCGCCCGACAGGTCGCGGCCGGGCCGGACCGGCCGGCGCTCGTCGACGGCGCGCGGACGATGACCTATGCCGAGCTCGACCTGGAAGCCGAGCGGCTCGCCCGGTTCCTGGTCGACCGCGGCGCCGGCCCGGAGCGCTACGTCGCCCTGGCTCTGCCTCGCTCGGCGGGGCTGGTGGTAGCCGTGCTGGCCACCCAGAAGGCGGGTGCCGCGTACCTGCCGATCGACCCGGAGCACCCGCCGCAGCGCATCGCGTTCATGCTCGACGACGCGCGACCGGCCCTGCTGGTTACGACCGCGGCCGTGGCAGATCGGCTGCCCGCGACCACGATCGACCGGCTGCTGCTCGACGACCTGAGCCTGCAGGCCGGCGCTCCGGTGCGACTCCGGGCCAGGCCGGACAACCCGGCGTACCTCATCTACACCAGCGGATCCACCGGCCAACCCAAGGGTGTCGCGGTACCGCATGCCGGCGTGACCAGCCTGTGCCACGCGCTGGCGGCCCGGTGCGCGGTCGACCCGGCGAGCCAGGTACTCCAGCTGTCGTCGCCGAGCTTCGACGCCTCGGTTCTGGAGATCTGCATGAGCCTGCTCACGGGCGGCACCCTGCATATCGCCGGGGTGGACTGGGTGCGGGCCGAGCCGCTGGCCGACCTGATGCGCCGGGGCCGGATCACGCACGCGCTCGTACCGCCGGCCGCCCTGGCCGTCCTGTCGCCCGACCCGGACCTGCTCACCGGGACGCTGCTGGTCGGCGGCGAGGCGTGCGCGGCCGAGCTGGTCTTCCGCTGGTCGGCCGGGCGCCGGATGGTCAACGCGTACGGCCCGACCGAGTCGACGGTCTGCGCGACGCTCAGCGACCCGCTCGCCGGATCCGCCGCGCCCCCGATCGGCCGGCCGGTTACCAACACCCGCGTCTACGTACTCGACGACCGGCTGCACCCGGCCGCCGTCGGCGTACCCGGTGAGCTGTATCTCGCCGGGGCCGGCCTGGCCCGGGGCTACCACGGCCGACCCGGGCTCACCGCGGAACGGTTCGTCGCCTGCCCGTACGGGACGCCGGGCAGCCGGATGTACCGGACCGGAGACGTGGGACACCGCAGCCGGGACGGGCAACTGCACTTCCGCGGCCGGGCCGATCAGCAGGTGAAGCTGCGGGGCCACCGGATCGAACCGGGTGAGATCGAGGCCACGCTGACCGCGCACCCGTCCGTGGCCGCGGCGACCGTGCAGCTGCGGCCGGACCTGCCGACCCTCGTCGCCTACGTGGTACCGGCCGTGGGACACGAGGTGGTCCCCGCCGTGCTGCGCGAACACGCCGCCGCGACACTGCCCGAGTACATGCTGCCGACCAGCTACGTCGTCCTGGACGCGCTGCCGTTGACCCGGCACGGCAAGTTGGACCGCGCCGCCCTCCCCGCCCCCGACCTCACCGCCGCGATCAGCGACCGGGTCCCGCGGACGCCGGTCGAGCGGACCCTGGCCGACCTCTTCGTGGGCGTGCTCCGGCTCGACCGGGTGGGCATCGACGACGACTTCTTCTACCTCGGCGGGGACAGCATCATCTCCATCCAGCTGGTGAGCCGGGCCCGAGGCGCCGGGCTGGTGATCACCCCGCGCCAGGTCTTCGAGCAACGGACCGTCGCGGGACTGGCCACGGTCGCCCAGCCAGTGGCGGGGGCGGCAGCGGGCGAGCGGGCGGACGGCGGGGTCGGACGGGTCCCGGCCACGCCGATGGTCCACTGGCTGCGCGACCTGGGCTGCTCGGTCGACGAGTTCGCCCAGTCGAGCCTGGTGTACACCCCGGCCGGCCTCCGCGCGGACGATCTGGTCGCCGCGTTGCAGGCGGTCGAGGACCACCACGACGCGCTCCGGGCCCGACTACTGACTGGGGACGGCTGGGCAATGGAGGTACGGCCACCGGGTACGGCCGGCGCCGCGGCCCGGGTCCGTCGAGTGACGGCCGGCGCCGACCTCCGGGCGGCAGTCGCCGACGAGGCCACGGCCGCGTCGCGGCGGCTCGCACCGCGCGACGGTGTGGTCTGGCAGGCGGTCTGGTTCGACGCCGGACCGGACCGCCCCGGCCGGCTGCTGCTCGTGGTGCACCACCTCGTGGTCGACCGGGTCTCCTGGGGCATCCTGCTACCCGACCTCGAAGCAGCCTGGCGGGCGGTCACCGAGAACCGGCCGCCGCGGCTGGACCCGGTCGGCACCCCGCTGCGCGCCTGGGCGGAGGGCCTGACCCGGGAGGCGGAGCGGCCGGCCCGGGTCGCCGAAACGGGGCTGTGGAACCGGATCCTGGCCCGCCCCGACGTACCGCTGGCCCACCGCCGGCTGGACCCGGCCCGGGATGTGCGGGCCTCCGTACGGACCAGGACCGTGGTGGTGCCGGTGGAACAGACCGCCCCGCTGCTGTTCCGGCTACCGGCGGCGTACCGGGTCGGCGTCAACGACATCCTGCTCACCGCGCTGGCCCTGGCGGTCGGTGGCCCGTTACTGGTCGACCTCGAGGGCCACGGGCGGGACGGCGTCGGCGAGGACCTCGACCTGTCCCGTACCGTCGGCTGGTTCACCAGCGTGCACCCGGTGTGGCTGGATCCGGGCAGTCGACCGCTGGCCGATGCGCTGCGGCGGATCCGGGAGCAGCTCCACGCGGCACCGGACAGCGGCATCGGGTACGGCCTGCTGCGCTACCTCAACCCGGCCACCGCGCCCGTCCTCGCCGGCCTGCCCCGGCCGCAGATCGCGTTCAACTACCTCGGCCGCTTCCCGGTGGGCGACCGCGGTGAGCCGTGGTCGGCCGCGCCGGAGGCGTCCGCGCTGGGCGGTACCGCCGCGGCCAGCATGCCGGTGACGCACTGCCTGATGGTCAACGCGTTGACCGAGGACCGTCCCGATGGCCCGTGCCTGGTCGCCACCTGGTCCTGGCCGGCGGCGGTACTCACCGAGTCGACGGTCGCCGACCTATCCGACGGCTGGCTCCGCGCGCTGGTCGCGCTGGCCGGGCTCGGCGTCGAGCCGTACCCGAGCATATTGACCCCGACCGATCTCCCTCTGGTCTCGCTGACACAGGCCGAGGTGGATCTGCTGGCCGCGGATTTCGGGCCGGCCCCGATCCTCGAGCGAAAGGAACCGACATGACCAACCCGTTCGACGACCCCGACGGTACGTTCTTCGTGCTGGTCAACGACGAGGGGCAGCACTCGCTGTGGCCCACCTTCGCGGAGATCCCGGCCGGGTGGACGGTGTTACACGGCGCCGACAACCGGCAGTCCTGCCTCGACTACGTCAACGAGCACTGGACCGACATGCGCCCGAAGAGCCTGATCAGAGCGATGGAAGCGGACGGTGTCTAGGGTGGCCGCCGCGATCCGAACCGAGGGTCTGCGCAAGCGGTTCGGCAAGGTCGACGCGGTCCGCGGAGTGGACCTGTCCGTCGACGAGGGCACGGTGCTCGCGATGCTCGGCCCCAACGGCGCGGGCAAGACGACGACGGTACGCATCCTCGCCACGCTCGAAACGCCGGACGCCGGGCAGGCCACCGTGGCCGGGTTCGACGTGGTCCGCCAGGCCGCCCAGGTACGCCGGCGGATCGGGCTCACCGGCCAGTTCGCGGCCGTCGACGCGCGGCTGACGGGGCGGGAGAACCTGCGGCTGATCGGCGTCCTGCACGGCATGCGGCGGCGCGATGCGGCGTCCCGCGCGGCCGAGCTGCTCGATCAGTTCGACCTGGCCGGGGCGGCCGACCGGCTCTCCAGCACGTACTCCGGTGGCATGCGGCGCCGCCTCGACCTGGCGGCCAGCCTGATCGCCCGGCCGTCGGTGGTCTTCCTCGACGAGCCGACGAGCGGGCTGGACCCGGTCGGCCGGCGGCTGCTGTGGCGGACGATCCGGGACCTGGTCGCCGGCGGCATGACGATCCTGCTGACCACGCAGTACCTGGAGGAGGCCGACGAGCTCGCCGACACCGTGGTGGTCGTGGACAAGGGGCAGGTGGTCGCGTACGGCACCTCCGCCGAGCTGAAGAGCAAGGTCGGTGGGGAACGCCTGGAGATCTCCCCGGTCGCGCCCTCGGACGTGCCGACGGTGGTCTCCACGCTGGCCGGTACCACCGCGGCCGCCCCGGTCGTCTCCGGCGACCAGCGCAGCGTTTCGGTGGCGCTGGTCGGCGGCGTGTCCCGGCTGGCGGCCGCGGCCACCGCATTGAGCGACGCTGGGGTCGAGGTCGCCGAGTTCGCGGTACGCCGGCCGTCGCTGGTCGACGTCTTCGTCTCGCTGACCGGGGCAGAGCGATGACGGCTGCCAAGGTCCTGCGGGACTGGCTCGCTCTGATCGAACGGCACCTGCTGCACCTGCGCCGTATGCGCCAGCGGTTGATCCCGATCGCGCTTGCGCCGGCCATGTTCACGCTGGTGTTCGGGGTGCTCTTCGCCTCGGTCGTCGTGGTGACCGGCGGCAGCTACCGGGAGTACATCATGGCCGGCATCGTCATCCAGCTGATGACGTCGGCGATGCCGGCCGCGGCCATCGGGATCATCGAGGACCTGCGGACCGGGTTGATGGACCGGTTCCGTTCGCTGCCGATGTCCGGTGCCGCCGTCCTCGTCGGGCGCAGCTTCGGCGACATGACGACGCGAGCGGTGTGCTGCGTACCGATGGCTCTGGTCGGGGTGGCGATCGGGTGGCGAGTGCACCGCGGGGTGCTGGGCCTGCTCGCCGGGTTCGCGGTGCTGTTGCTGTTCGGCTTCGCGCTGGCCTGGCTCGGCGCGCTGTTCGGTCTGCTCTCCGGCAACCCGGAGACCGCGGCCGGGGTACCGGGACTGCTGCTGCTGCCGATGACGTTCCTGTCCAACGCGTTCGTACCGCTGAACCGGTTGCCCGGCTGGCTGCGCACGATCGCCGAATGGAACCCGTTGAGCCCGGTGGTGACCTCGGCACGGGAGCTGTGGGGAAACCCGAACCTCGACACGGTCGAGGGCTTTCCACTGCGCCATCCGTTGCTGATGACGGCGATCTGGTGGGTGGCGATCATGGCGGTCGCGGTGCCGCTGTCGGTCCGCCGGTTCCGAACCGCGCGGATCAGCTGACCGCCGCGAGCACCGTGGCCGCGGTGGACCAGATCGTGGTCTCGGTCGGGCCGTAGCAGTTCCACACCGTGGCGCCGTCGGCGAGCAGCTCGCCGGCCAGGTCCGGGGTCAGCGCCTCGCCGCCGGTCAGCCGCAGCCGTACGCCGGCCGGCACACCGCCGGCGATGGTCAGCATCCGCCAACTGGCCGGAGTGGCCTGCATCGCGGTGGCACCGGTCGCGACGAGTCGCCGCCGCAGCGCGACCCCGTCGGCCGCCTCCGTGGCGTCGACCACGACCACGGTCGCTCCGCAGAGCAGCGGCAAAGCCAGTTCCAGGACGGAGATGTCGAACGTCGCGGTGGTCACCGCGGCCCACCGGTCGCCGGCCGCTAGGCGCAGCCGCTCCTCGTACCACAGCAACAGGTTCACCACCGCGATCTGCGGTACCACGACGCCCTTTGGCCGTCCGGTCGTGCCCGAGGTGTAGAGCAGGTAGGCCGGGTCGTCGCCCCGCGGTCGTGCGTCCGCCGCCGGCGCGGTGTCCGCAGTCGCACAGGTCGGCACGGTCGGTACGGTCGGCGCGTCGTCGAGCAGGCACAGCACGGCGCCGTGCTCGGCGGCCAGCGGTCCGATCCGGGCGGCCATCGCCCGGCAGGTCAGCACCAGGGGCGGGCAAGCATCGGCCAGTACGGCCCGCAGCCGCACGTCCGGCCAGGCCGGATCCAGCGGCAGGTAGCCGCCACCGGCCCGCCAAATGCCGTGGATCGCGGTCACCAACGCGGCCGACCGGTCCAGGCAGAGCCCGACGATCCGGCCGGGGCCGGCGCCTGCCCGTCGTAGCCGTTCCGCCAGGCGACCGGTGCGCGCGGCCAGCTCGCCGTACGACAGGCGGTCGTCGCCGGCGACGACCGCGGGCGCGATCGGATCCGTCGCGGCGATCCGGCTGGTCACCAGCGCGGCGAGGGTCCGCACCGGAGGTACCGAGTGTCGCGTGCTGTTCCACTCCTCGAGCACCTGGCGGCGTTCGGCCGCGGACAGCAGGGGAGCCTCAGTGACCCGCCGGTCGGGGTCGGCGGTGACCGCCGCCAGCAGCGCGGTCAGGTGCCGGGCGAACCGGGCGACCGTCGCCTCGTCGAACAGGTCGGTGGCGTACTCGAAGACCAGCTTCTGCCGGCGGTCCCGATCGTCCACGGAGAGCGTGAGATCCACCTTGGCGGTACCGGTGGTCAACGGCACCCAGCTCAGCGCGATGCCCGGCAACGCCGGGGTCCGCTTCGGCGTACTGATCACCGTCAGCTGCGCCTGGAAGATCGGTGCGTACGCCATCGACCGCTCCGGCCGCAGCACCCCGACCAGCTTCTCGAACGGCGCCTCGACGTTGTCCATCGCCGCGAGGAACTCCTCCCGGACCCGCGCCACCAGGTCCCGGAAGGACGGCCGGTTCGCCAGCGACACCCGGATCGCCAAGGTGTTGACGAAGAAGCCGATGAGCCGGTTCGTCCCGGCGTGCATGCGGTCGGCGACCGGCGTACCGACCACGACATCGGTCTGCCCGCCGTACCGGGACAGCAGCGCCTGGAACGCGGCCAGCAGGGTCATGAACGAGGTGGCGCCCAGCGATCGGCTCAGCGCCCGGACCGCCGCGGTCAGATCCTCGGGCAGGTCCGTCTCGTACAGCGCGCCGCGGTTGCTCGCGACCGCGGGTCGTGGCCGGTCGGTGGGCAGCGACAGCAGGGCCGGTGCGCCGGCCAGCCGGTCGAGCCAGTAGTCGACCTGACTGGCCACCGCCTCCCCGGCCAGCCGCTCGCGCTGCCAGACCGCGTAGTCGGCATACTGCATAGGCAGGTCGGGCAGGTCCGGCTCGCCGCCGTCGAGGTACGCCGGGTAGCTGGCGCAGAGCTCGTCCAGCAGCCGGCTGACCGACCAGGCGTCGCAGACGGCGTGGTGCAGGGTCAGGACGAGGACGTGGTCGTCGCCGGCGAGCCGGATCAGCCGAGCCCGGAACAGCGGCCCGCGGGCCAGGTCGAACGGTCGCGTAGCCTCGTGCAGCGCCCACCGGTATGCCTCGGCGACCCGCTCGCCGGGCGGTACGGCGCTGACGTCGTCGACGGCCAGCTCGGCCGGCCTGGGTGGTGCGACGATCTGCACCGCCCCGCCGTCGGCATCCTCGGCGAACGTCGTCCGCAGTACGCCGTGCCGGGCCACGATCCGGTCGAGGCTCTGCCGCAGGGCGTCCACCCGCAGCGGCCCGGTCAGCCGCAACCCGACCGGTACGTGGTAGATCGGGCTGCCGGGCGCGAGCTGGTCGAGAAACCATAGCCGTTGCTGACCGAAGGAGGCCGGGTAGCTGGCCGGCTGCTCGGCCCGCCGCGCCTGCCGGCGGCGCAGCAGGTCGGCCAACAGCGCGCGCCGGTCATCAACGCTCATGAGGCACCGCCCTCAGCGGCGGTTTCCTCGGCGATGATCTGGGCGAGCAGGTCGTCGACCTCGGCGTCGGTCAGCCGCTCGAGGTCGGCCAGTACCCCGTACGGGCCGCTAGGCGGTACCGGTACCGCCCCGGCCGCGTCGACGGAGAGGACCGCGGCCAGCTCGGCCACGGTCGGCGAGGCGAAGACCGCGCGCAGCGGGAGGTCGACGCCGAACGCGGTACGCACCAAGGCGATCAGCTCGGCGGCGGTGAGCGAGTGCCCACCGAGGCCGAAGAAGTTGTCGCCGATGCCCACCCGGGGCACCCCGAGGATGTCGCGGAACATCGCGCAGAGCTTCTCCTCCCGCTCGTCCCGAGGTGCCCGGTAGTCCGTCGTAGCGGTGAAGTCCGGTGCCGGTAGCGCCCTCCGGTCGAGCTTGCCGTTCGGGGTCCGGGGCAACTCGGCGAGGCTCACGTAGGCCGCCGGCACCATGTAGTCCGGCAGCGTCGCACCGGCGTACGCCCGCAACGCGGCCGGGTCGAGGACGATCCCGGGCGCGGGCACCACGTACGCCACCAGCTGCGCCGACGAGACCGCGGCGACGACCTGACCGACATGAGGATGACCGGCCAGCGTGGCTTCCACCTCACCCAGCTCGATCCGGTACCCGCGGATCTTCACCTGCTGGTCGGCCCGACCGACGTAGTGCAGCTGGCCGTCGGTCCTCCACCGGACCAGGTCACCGGTGCGGTAGAGGCGCGCGCCCACCGGCCCGTACGGGTGGGCCACGAACCGTTCGGCGGTCAGGTCGGGCCGGCCCAGATAGCCGCGGGCGAGCCCGGCGCCGGCCAGGTAGAGCTCGCCGACCACGCCGACGGATACCGGGTGCAGCCCGGCGTCGAGCACGTAGGCCGTGGTATTGGCGACCGGCCGACCGATCGGCGGCGGGCCGGTAGCGGCGGGCGGGCCGTTAGCGGTCAGCGGACCGGCGAGCGTGGCGGTGACCGTCGACTCGGTTGGCCCGTACGAGTTGAGCATCCGGTGCCTGCCCGACCAGCGGGCGACCAGCTCCTCGCCGCAGGCCTCGCCGCCGACCACAATGGACAGTCCCGCCGGCAGCGCCGTGTCCGGTGGCATCGCGGCCAGCACCGACGGCAGCAGATGGACGTGGGTTACCCGGTGCCGGCGCAGCAGCTCGGCGATCTGCTGCGGCAGCAACCGTTCGGGCGGGCCGAGCACGAGCGTCGCCCCGGCGAGCAGGCTCACGCACAGCTCGAAGAAAGCGGCGTCGAACGCGGGCGAGGTGACCTGCAGGACCCGGGCGCCCGGGCCGGTGGCCCATTGGTCGACCAGCGTGGTGCGCAGGCTTTCGATACCGGCGTGGGTCACCACGACGCCCTTCGGCCGGCCGGTCGACCCGGAGGTGTAGATGACGTACGCCGGGTGCTGTGGCCGCACCCGGATCGGAGCCGGCGGGCCGACCGCCGCGAGCGGGGCGTCGAGCAGCAGCCGGGCGGTCCCGTCCGGCAGCGAGCCGGCGTACCCGCTGGTGGTCAGCACCAGCGCCGGACGCACCTCGGCGAGCATGGCCGCGATCCGCCCCGGCGGGTGCTCGGGGTCGATCGGCACGTACGCGGCGCCGGTCCGGGCGACGGCGAGCAGCGCGACGACCAGATCGACGGAGCGGGGCAGGGCGATGGCGACGTACCGTTCGGGCGCTGCGCCGCGGTCGCGCAGCACGCCGGCGAGCCGGCCGGCCCGCGCGTCCAGCTCGGCATAGCTCAGCTCGCCACCGTCCCAGACCAGGGCCGGCGCCGACCCGTTCGCGGCGACCTGGGCGGCGAACAGCTCCGCGATGGTCGGCGCTGCCAGCGGGCGGGCGGTGTCGTTCCAGCCGACCAGGATGCGGTGGCGCGCCTCGGGTTCGAGGATGTCCAGCTGCCCGATCGGCCGGTCCGGGTCGGCACAGACCCGCCGCAGAGTCGCCAGGTAGGCCGCCGCCATCCCGGCCACCGTCGCCTCGTCGAACAGGTCCGTCGCGTACTGCAGCCGGCCGTCGAACCCGTCGGGACTCTCTTCGACGGCCAGGTGCAGGTCGAGCTTGGCGGTGCCGTTGGGTACCAGCTCGGGGCGCCACCGCAGGCCATCGCGCTCGCGGCCGGGCGGCTGCGGGGTGACCGCGCACATCACCTGTACCAGCGGGCCGTACGCCAGGCTGCGTTCCGGTGCGACCAACTCGACCACCTGCTCGAACGGCAGGTCCTGGTGCGCCAGGCCGTCCCGGGTGGTGGCCCGTACCTCCTCGTGCAGCGCCCGGAACGTGACCGCCGGTTCGGCCCGGCAGCGCAGCGCCAGCGTGTTGACGAAGAACCCGACGACCCGGGCGACCTCGGGCCGGGTACGGCCGGCGAAGGCGGTGCCGATCAGCAGGTCGGTCTGCCCGGTGTACCGGGCCAGCAGGCTGGCCAGCGCGGCCAGGTGCACGGTGAACGACGTACCGCCCAGGTCGCGGGTGAGGTCGCGGAGCGCGGCGACGAGCGGCGCGTCGTAGCGCAGCGGCACCGACCCGCCGCGGTACGACGGCTGGGGCGGCCGCGGATGGTCCAGCGGTAGCGGCAGCAGGGTCGGCGCACCGGCCAGCTCTCGCCGCCAGTAGTCGGCCTGCTCGGCGTACCCGCCGCCGGCCCACTGCTCGTGCTGCCACGCACCGAAGTCGGCGTACTGGATGTCCGGGGCCGCAGGCGCGTCGGCCGCGCCGGAAACGAGCGCGGCGTAGCCCGTGCTCAGCTCGTCGAAGATCACCTCACCGGACCAGCCGTCCGCGACGATGTGGTGGACCACCAGCATCAGTTGGTGTCGGTCGGCGGCCAAGCGCAGCAGCCCGGCGCGCAGCAGCGGCCCGCGGGTCAGATCGAACGGGCGCGTCGCGAACTCCTGAAACACTGCCGCCGCGCGGCTGTCCGGCTCGCCGTCGAGGTCGGTCAGGGGCAGCTTCACCGGGTACGGCGGCGCGACCACCTGTACCGGTCGGCCGTCGACCGCGGCGAAGGTGGTCCGCAACGCCTCGTGCCGCGCGACCACGCCGGTCAGTGCCCGACCGAGCGCGTCGACGTCCAGCGTTCCGTCGAGGTGCAGCAGCCACGGGATGTTGTACGCGATCGAGTCGGGCTGGAGCTGGTCCAGCAGCCAGAGCCGGCGCTGCGCGAAGGACGCCGGCACTGTGAACGTGGATGCGGGCGACAACGATCCTCCTTCTGGGGCTCACCCCGACTCAGCGGGATGGGCGTGCCGGCGGTCGACCGCCACCAGGCGCAGCTCCGACGTGTACCGGTTGCCGTCGATGTCGGTGAGCCACAGCTGCCCGGGCTCGGGAAGCATCTCGGCGACCGTCACGCGCGGGCTCACGCCCGACGGAGCGCCCGACGGAGCGCCCGACCGAGCGTCCGATCGCGCCGCCCGACGCACCGACCGGGCCAGCAGGTCGGCCGAGGCGAGGCTGTCGAAGTCCACGAAGAACGGCTTGCGCTCGGCGGAGGTGTGCGCGAAGACGAACCGGGGCATGCCGTGGGCCAGCCGCCACTGCCGTACGGCCAGGAACCGCTGCGCCTCGTCCCGGTCGCCGGCGAAGGTCAGGCCGGCCGGATCGAAGGTCCAGCACTCGCGGCTGAGCACCATCCGGTCCACGGTGATCCGGGGAGTGTGCCCGGCCGCGGGCAGGATCCGGAACTGCTGCAACAGGTGCTGCATGAGCAGCTCGCCAAGAACATCGATCAACGTAAACGTATGTCGGCCGTCCCTGGTGCGTACCACCAGCCGCCCGCCGACCTCTTCCAGCACGCAGTGGCCCACCGGCAGCGCCTGCCGCGGATCGCGCAGGCAGGTGTCCCGCCCGAACACCAGCCGCAGGTCGTCCGGGCCCGAGACGAGCTTTCGGATCCGGATCGGCGGGCCTTGGTCTCCTCGCGAGCTGGCGAGCAGCACGCGCGGCGGTACGTCGGCGACTACTGCCCGGCGCAGGTCATCCTGGTCGGGGTGCTGGGTGAAGAACACGCCGGAGCTGAGCGTGTCGGTGCCGGGGTGCAGCTCGCCGAGTACCCACTCGAACCGGCCGGCCTCGATGTCCTCGAGCGAGGAGGCGGCGATCATCACGTCGGGACTGTGCCGGACGGCCCCGCCCCAGCCCGGGCGCGGCGCCGCGAACACGGCAGCCACCTGCGCGCGCAGCGCGGAGGCGGCGTATCGGACCCGGCGCTGCCCCGGAGGTACCGCCAGCACCTTGGCCCACCGCTCCTGGAAGGCTCGGGTCACCGGGGTGATCAGCGGTCCGGACTCGTCCGCGAAGAGGTCGTTGATCCACAGCCAGAACTCGGCGAACGGCAGCTCGGCGGTTCCCCGTTGCCGGCACCGGTCCCGGTAGATGTCGGCGCAGGCGCGCTGGAACAAGGCGGCGCCGGCGAAGGTGAACCAGCGGGCGCTGTCCAGCAGCAGGGCCAGCGGCGGGCCGAGCCCGGCCAGCGCGGCGGTACCGATGGTGACCTCGACGTCGCGCCGGCAGTCCTCGTAGACGAGGGTGCGGCCGGCGCCGAGCTGCCCGTCGCGGCGGGTAGGGGCCGCGCCGGTGAGGCCGGTGAACGTGGCCTCCAGCGACTCCAGCGCATCGACCAGGTCGGCCGCGTCACCGGCCGCCGCGGCGACCGCGTCCCGGGCCGCTTCCAGCTCGGTCAGCGCCCGCAACGCCGGGGCCCGAACGTCGTCGTCGGCGACCAGGTCCAGCCGCCGGCGTAGCGCGCGTTCGGGG
>Ga0075420_100001105_pt1 | contig 22550 bp, 20 predicted proteins | sample SoiMetdeltSBSDD4_FD_75296 | JGI IMG/M metagenome (GOLD analysis project Ga0075420, IMG submission 75296) | Bulk soil microbial communities from a Populus tree surrounding site in Tennessee, USA - Soil MetaG P. deltoides SBSDD4 | ecosystem: Environmental > Terrestrial > Soil > Tree plantation...
GCGAGAGCCTGCGCGACTGGGCGCACGACCAGGACGTCTCCCGCGACGCCGCCGAGTACGAGCCCGCGTACCCGACGCGCTGACCTCGACCATCGGCCGCGGGTGACGCCCTGGTTCTGACCTCCCGCCGCTCTCGGATGCGTGCGGCCTGGAGCGCCTCGGCACGCTCGAGGTCCAGCTCGGCGATGCCGAAGGACGGCGACTCGCCCATCGGCCCCCGGGACGTCGAACGACCGCGCAGCCCCACCCCCACATCGCAACGATGGCCGCGTCGGGCCGCAAAGGCCGGCCCCGCTCTCCTCGTCCCCTTCTCCCTGTCGCCGTCGTTCATCGGAGCGACGGAACAGCCGCGCGACCGCACCGACTAGGGGCGCAGACAGATGCAGGACCGGATCCTCGAAGAGCTCGCCCGCGATGGCATCCTCGCGGGCACCCTGGACGATCTCGCCAGCCACTTCGAAGCAGCGTCAGACGAGCTCCGCGCCCGCCTGCGGCAGCTCGTCGAAGCCGGAATGATCGCCGTCCAGACCAAGCCCGGCGACTACCTCACCGTTCGGCTTGATCGCCGCACGCACGGCGGGCTCCGCGCGAGCCGCGACCGCCGCCGCGTTCGCTCCGACGCCTGGAAGCTCTAGCAGGCCCTACACCGTTCCGGCCAGGCTCGGAGCCTTCGGCACTCAGCTACTCGGAATCAGAGCTGGTAGAACTCCGGCCGCGTCGCCACGAATTCGATTGCGGCCTCATTCGGTCGGACACCGGACTCCTGAAGTCGCCGCGCGAGCACCATCAAGTCACGAGCATGGTCGACGACCTCGCCATTCAAAACCGCCACGAACTCGTCCGGAAACCTCCTGGTGAGTTCGGCGCGGTGGGCGCTCCAGAAGGCACGCTCCTCCTCGGCGCGCAAGCGCGCCGCAACGAGCGTTGCTCTGTCAGGAAGCGGGACAGCCACGATCCACCATCCTGGCCTCAGGCGTGAACGGTTGACTGAGCGGCGACCCCGGCGTGATTCGAACACGCGACACACGGTTTAGGAAACCGTTGCTCTATCCTCTGAGCTACGGGGCCACGATCGGTGGCAAGCGCTGAGGCCCGCCGCCGACCAGATTCTACCAGAGCATCCGCGCTTGATCCCCCCTCTCCTCGCAGGAGAGGGGTCGGGGGTGAGGTCTCCTCAGGCCGGCACCGTCGGCCGGATCAGCTTCGCGTACTTCGCTGCCAGCCGGATCGACTCCGCCATCCCCTCGTAGTGCGCGATCCCCTTCCCGGCGATGTCGAACGCCGTCCCGTGGTCCACCGACGCACGGATGAACGGCAGCCCCACCGTGATCGCGATCGTCCGCTCGAAGTCGAGCGTCTTCGCCGCGATGTGCCCCTGGTCGTGGTGCAGCGACAGCACCGCGTCCCACCGTCCCTGGAGGCACTGGTGGAACACCGCGTCGCCGGGGATCGGCCCGTACGCGTCGACGCCCTCGGCCCGCGCCCGCTCGACGCCCGGTGCGATCTCGTCGATCTCCTCGCGCCCGAACATCCCGTGCTCGCCGCCGTGCGGGTTCAGCGCTGCCACCGCGATCTTCGCGTGCGGCTCCCCGAATCGCGTCAGCGCCTTGTGCGACTTCACCAGCGTCGACGCCACGTTCTCCGCCGTCACCTCGTCGCAGGCGTTCCGCATCGACATGTGCCGCGCCATGAAGAAAATCCGGAGATTCCGGACCGTGAACATCGTCAGCGTGTCCGGACTGTTCGTCATCTTCGCCAGCGCCGTCGTGTGGTCCAGGTGCGGCACCCCGCCAACCTGCATCGCCTCCTTGTTGAGCGGCGCCGTCGCCATCGCCTCGATCTTGCCGTCCAGCGCCAGCCGCGTCGCCGTCTCGACGTACCGGAACGCCGCCCGTCCGGCGAACGGCTGGACCTTCCCCCACTCCAGGCCGTCGATGTCCGGACTGGCCACGTCGAACAGGTCGACGGTGCCCAGCTCGTATCTGCCATCCGCCGGATCGGTCACGACGTTCAGCTTCGGCTGCTTCCCGAGCGCCTTCCCGGCCCGTTCCAGGGCCATTCGATCGCCGATCACCAGCGGCCGCACCGCCTCGTAGACGTCCGATTCGCCGAGCGCCTGCAGAATGATCTCCGGGCCGACGCCGGCCGGATCGCCGAGGGTGATGCCGACCAGCGGGCGCTGACCGTCGTCCATGTCGTTCCTCACAATCAGAACTGATCGGCGGGCGAGGTACGCCCGCCTCGATCGTCACGCGAATCCGTCACCCGCAAGGATATCGCGCCGCGCCCCGTAGATACTCCTCGGCTCCCCTTCCCCCACGCATGGGGCCGTGGGCAATGGGCCCCATGGTAGGGTGGCTAGGGGTCGGGGGTTAGGGGCTTCCCGGCGCTACCGACGTCAAGACTCAAACGTCATCAACCCACGGCCTGGCTATCCCAGGAGCCGCTCTAGCAGCGCCATGTACCCCCGCGTCGCCAGATCCAGATGCTGCACGGGCACCCGCTCGTTCGGCTGGTGCGCCAGCTTGTCGTCGCCCGGCCCGAAGATCACCATCGGCACGTCCAGGCCGATCCACATCCCGCCGTCCGTGTAGTAGGTCGCCCCTCGAACAGCCGGCGCCGCCCCCACCACCTCCTCGACCGCCCCGGCCGCGTGGCGGATCAACGGATGTCCGACCGGCGTCTCCAGCGGCGGGATGTCGTTGCGCGGCGTCACCTCCAGGCGCAGCCCCGGCGTCGTCGACTCCAGCTCCGAGGCCATCTCGCGGATCTCGCGCACGATCGACTCGTGGTCCTGGCCCGGCACCGTTCGCAGGTCCACCGTCGCCTCGCAGCGGTCCGCCACCACGTTCGTCTTGATCCCGCCCCGGATCGTCCCGAGGTTCATCGTCGGCGGCGCCAGCAGGTCGTGCGGCGTGTACGGGTACTTCGGCCAGCGCTGCGCCAGCCACCTCAGCAGCGTCACCACATGGTCGATCGCGTTCACGCCCAGGTGCGGCGCAGAGCCGTGCGCCGTCTTGCCGTGCCCCACGATCTCCAGCCAGATCGCCCCGCGATGCGCCGCCACCACGTCCAGGTTCGTCGGTTCGCCGATCACGATCCAGCCGGCCCCGTCCAGGCCGCCCGAGTCGCGCAGGTGCTTCGCCCCGACGCAGTCGACTTCCTCGCCGATCGTCACCGCCAGCCGGACGTCGCCCTTCGGCTGCCATCCCCGCCCCTTCACGACCGCCATCGCCGCCAGCATCGTCGCCAGGCCGGCCTTCATGTCGGTCGCCCCGCGACCCCAGACCTCGCCATCCACCAGCGCCCCGGAGAACGGGTCGTGCTCCCAGGGAGCTTCGCCCGGCGGCACCGTGTCCGAATGCCCGGAGAGCACCACGGCCGGGCGCTCCCCGCTCCCGGCCAGCTCGACGATCAGGTTCGGACGTCCCGGCAGCACGTCCACGATCCTCGGCTCGAAGCCCCAGCCGCGGGCCCGCTCGGCCAGCAGGTCCACCACGGCCGCCTCGTCGCCGGGCGGGTTCACGCTCCGGGTCCGGAGCAGGTCGCGCAGCAGATCCACGATCTCCCGCGACTCGTCGGCGGTCAAACTCTCGTGCAGCATGCGGCCACGATACCAGACGATCTCGTCTGCTGGCCTGCTTCGATCTCGCCTGCTAGCATGCGCCCATGCCAACCGTGCTGATCACCATCCCGGCGAACGACTTCGTCACCCGCAACCCGACCCCCCCCCGTGATCACCCACCAACCGGTCTCGGCGAATCGCCGCACGGCCTGCTCAACCCGCGCGCCTGGGAGCGCCGCCGCCCATACTAGTCGTCCCCGCTCCAGGCTCCCCTCCCCCGCGCACGAGGAGGGGCTGGGGGTAGGGGCAACCTGGAGGAACCGCATGCCGAAGGTGCTGGTGACCCAGCCGTCGGTAACCGGCGTGGACGACCCACGGCTTGAGGCGCTGCACGCCGCCGGCTGGGAGGTCAACTACCAGCCGTCCGGCGCCCGCATGAAGCCCGACGAGCTGCTGGAGCTGGTCCAGGGCCACGACGCCGTCATCGCTTCCTCGGAACCGTACACCCGCGCCGTCCTCGAAGGCGCCGACACCCTCAAGCACGTCGCCCGCTGGGGCGTCGGTTTCGACCAGGTCGACGTGCCGGCCGCCACCGAGCTCGGGGTCCTCGTTACCACCACCGTCGGCGCCAACGACTGGGGCGTCGCCGACCACGCCTTCGCCCTGATGTTCTCCCTCGCCCGCCGCACCGTCGAGAACGACAAGCTGCTGCGAACGGGCGGCTGGGCACGGCCGCCCGGCCGCGACATCTGGCGCAAGACCCTCGGGATCGTCGGGCTCGGGCGGATCGGGCGGGGCGTCGCCCAGCGCGCCTCCGGCTTCGAGATGAAGGTGCTCGCCTACGAGCCGTACCCCGACACCGCCTTCTGCGAGAAGTGGGGCGTCGAGCTGGTCTCGCTCGAAGACCTGCTCCAGCGCAGCGACTTCGTCACCCTCCACGCGCCCGGCGGCGGCGAGAACGTCCACCTCATCAACGCCGACCGCCTCGCCCTGATGAAGTCGACGGCGTACCTCGTCAACACCGCGCGAGGATCGCTGATCGACGAGGAAGCGCTCGAAGCGGCCCTCGTGGGTGGCAGGCTGGCCGGCGCCGGCCTCGACGTCCGCGAGCAGGAGCCGCCCACCGACACCCGCTTCGTCGACCTGCCGAACGTCGTCCTGACGGCGCACATGGCCGGCGTCACCGTCGAGACGAGCGCCGCGATGACCGCGATGGCCGCCGAGAGCATCGTCGAGGCGTCGAAAGGCGAGAAGCCGGGCGGTCTGCTCAACCCGGAAGCCTGGGACCACCGCCGCACGTATTGACACGGCGATCCCCCGCCGCCTCTCCCTCTCCCGCGGCAGGGAGAGGGGGTCGGGGGGTGAGGGTATCCACAAGGGGACATCGATGCCGAAGGTACTGGTTACCGCGACGGGTCACCGTGGCGACGACGATCCGCGTTTCAAGCCGCTGCGCGACGCCGGCTGGGACGTGAAGACCCACCGCTGGCCGGGTGGCCGGCCTGACGAGGAGGAAGTCATCGAGCTGGTCCACGGCTACGATGCCGTGATCGCCTCATCCAACGAGCGGTACACCCGCACCGTCTTCGAGCGCGCCGACACGGTCAAGCACGTCGCGCGCTGGGGCGTCGGCTACGAGACCGTGGACGTCCCGGCCGCCTCCGACAACGGCGTGATCGTCACCACGACCCAGGGCTCGAACCACTGGGCCGTCGCCGACCACGCCTGGACGCTGATGCTCGGCGTCTCGCGGCGCCTGGTCGAGCTGGACAAGATCGGGCGGTCGCGGACGTGGTCCCGACCGATCGCGCGGGACGTCTGGCAGAAGACCCTCGGCGTCGTCGGGCTCGGGCGGATCGGCAAGGGCGTCGCCCAGCGCGCGTACGGCTTCGAGATGAAGGTCGTCGCCTACGAACCGTACCCCGACCTCGACCACTGCAAGAAGTGGAACATTGAGCTGGTCGACAGCATCGACGACGTGTTCCGCCAGGGCGACTTCGTGACGCTGCACGCTCCGGGCGACAACATCCACGTGGCGAACGCCGAGCGCCTCGCCCTGATGAAGCCGACCGCCGTCCTGATCAACACGGCGCGCGGCACCCTCGTCGACGAGGACGCGCTCTACGAGGCGCTGACGAGCGGCAAGATCGCCGGCGCCGGCCTCGACGTCCGCGAGCACGAGCCGCCCGAAGACGAGCGCGACGACCGCTTCTCGGCGCTCACCAACGTCATCCTCACACCGCACATCTCCGGCTCCACCGAGGAGGCCCAGGCCGTGAGCGCCGTGATGGTGGTCGAGCAGATCATGGCGTCGGCCGGAGGGCAGATGCCGCACGGCATCCACAATCCGGAGATCTGGGAGAAGCGCCGGCGGTGAGCGACCGGGTCATCGACCCGAGGTACCTGGCGTACCAGTACGGCGACTCCGAGAAGCTCCGCATCCGCATCGAGGCCCACGAGCGGTACAGCGAGCACTCGCAGGACGACTGGTACCCCAGGTACGTCGCGCAGCTCGCCCCGGCGCCCGGCGCGTCCGTGCTGGACGTCGGCTGCGGCTTCGGAGCGTTCCACCCGGCGCTCCACGCCGTCGGGGCACGAATCGTCGCGCTCGACTACTCGGCCGGAATGGCGCGCGAGGCCCGTCAGCGGGCCATCCGAGAGGGCCTCGCCGTCCAGGTGATGCGGGCCGACGCCCAGCAGCTCCCCCTCGCCGATCGCGGCGTCGACCACGCGATCTGCTCGCACATGCTCTACCACGTCCCGGACATTCGCCGGGCGCTCGAGGAGATGCGGCGCGTCGTCAAGGTGGGCGGGCGCGTCCTCATCACCACCAACGCCGCCGACCACTCGGCCCGCCTCGACGATCTACACGCCCAGGCCGCCCGCGACCTCGGCCTGACCCCCGGTGGGGTGGCCGGCCACGACCGGTTCTCGCTGGACCACCTGGCACTGGTCCGCGCGGTTTTCCCGAACGTCCAGCTCCACCGCCAGCCGAACGCGTTCCTCTTCCCGACCGTCGACTCGGCGCTGCGCTACTACGCCAGCGGCCGGGTCGACTCGGTCGAGGAGCGCGACGCCGAGGGCTCACACCGCCCGGCCCTGCTCGCACGGATGGCCGCGCTGATCGGCGAGATCATCGCCCGCGAGGGCGTCTTCCGCGTCCCGAAGGACGCCGGCTCGTTCCTCGCCACCGTCGACGCCTAACGCAGCAACAGATCGGCGGCGCGCGTCAGGTCGCGGGTGATGTTCTTCTGGTGCGCCTCGACCGTCCCGCCGCCGATCTCCACCATCTTGGCGTCGCGCCACATCCGCTCGACGACGCCCTCCGCCACGTAGCCGTACGCCCCCAGCACCTGGATCGCCCGGTCCGCGATCTCCTTCGCCGTCGTCCCCGCCACCAGCTTCACGCCGTCCGAGTCGACCCGGTTGCCGGCCTGGTCAAGCCGCATCCGCCGCGCCACGTCGTAGACGTAACTCCTGGCCGCCCGCCACTGCGCGAACGAGTCGGCGATGTGGCGCTGGATCTGCCCGAAATCCCGGATCGGCCGCCCGAACGCCACCCGCTGATCGGCCCAGCGCACCATCTCCTTCAGGCAGCGCAGCCCGATCCCCAGCGACATCGCCGCCAGCGTCACCCGTTCCAGCTCGAGGTTGCGCATCATGTGACGGACGCTCTGGCCCTCCTCGCCGACCAGGTTCGTGGCCGGCACCACGCAGTCGTCGAACACCAGCTCGCCCATCGACGACGCCCGGCACCCGAGCTTGCCCGCGATCTTCTGGCCGAGCGTGAACCCCGGGAACCCCTTCTCGACGATGAACGTCGAGATCGCGCCGTCCTCGGTCCGGGCGTAGATCAAGAAGACGTCGCCCAGCGTCCGCTCGTCGATCGCGCCGTTCGTGATCCACATCTTGCGGCCGTTCAGCAGGTAGCGGTCGCCGTCGCGCCGCGCCGACGATCTCATCCCGAGCACGTCCGTCCCGCCCTCCGGCTCGGTCATCCCCATGCCGCAGACCGCCGCGCCGGAGATCGCGTCGGGCAGATACCGCTGGCGCTGCTCGGCGCTGCCGTTGCGGGCCAGGTTGTTCACGAACAGGATCGCGTGCGCCAGGTACGCCAGGCAGAAGCCGGGGTCGGACGCCGACAGCTCCTCGTGGACGATCGTCGCCGCGACGGCGTCCATGCCGGCCCCGCCGTCGTCGGCCGGCACCGTCAGCCCGAGCAGGTCGAGCGCCCCCAGCTTGCGAAACAGTTGCAGGTTGAAGCACTCGGCCCGGTCGTGCTCCAGCGCCTGCGGCTCGACCTCGTCGCGCACCAGGTTGCGGATCGTCTCTCGAAGCAGGGCATGCTCCGGGCTCGGATTGAACAGGTCAACGGTGGACCAGGAGGCGCCTTCAGCCGTTACCGCTCCGTCCGGGGCCATCAGGGGCACCTCCTCCTCATCGCGTCCGCCACCGCTCGATCGTGTGACGTCCCCGTCGACGCCGTACGCGACTCTCCGAGAGACCGTAGCACACGCGAAACGGAGCCGTTTCCGAATCTCATCAACTGCGCTATGATGTCCGGCGGAGAGGTGGGCGGCGTGCGCGGAACGGCCGGCGGATTCTGGATGGCGCTGATGTGCGTGGGGATCCTCGTGACCTCGCTCGCCGCGACGGTCTGCCTCAGCATGATCGCGTTCTACCAGCCGGATCCCGAGAAGATCTATCCGGTCCTGGCCACCTTCGCCGCCGGGGCGGTCTTGATGCTGATGGCCGCGGCCTCGCTCGATCGGCTGGCCGCCACCCAGCGCCGCGACGTCGAGTAGGTGCCGCGCGAAACGCTCGACGGCCCACACACCCGAGCGCACGCGCCGCGACCGCATCGGCAGCCTGGCGGCCACGGTCCTGATCGTCGCCTTCATCGCCGTCGCGGTCGAGGCCGGCGCCCGACGAGATGAGACCGTGCTCTCCTGGCTCGAACGTGGCCTCCTCTACTTCCCGACCCACGACGTCGTCTATCCGCCGACCGCGTTCGGGCCGGGCGCCGAGGACGTCCGCTTCGGCGAGCAGGGCCGCCTGCACGCGGTGTTCGTCCCGGCCCCGACTCACGCACCCGCTGCCCCGAACCACGCCGCGAACGGTCCGGGCGCCCCGCCCGGCGATCCGGCTCGCGCGCCCGTCGGCCCGCCGCCGACGCTCGTCTTCTTCCACGGCAACGGCGGCAACCTCAACCACCGCGCGCCGCTGATCGCCCGGCTGGCCGTCGAGCTTCGCGCCAACGTCTTCATCTTCGACTACTCGGGATACGGCCAGAGCCGAGGCCGCCCCTCGGAGACGGCCACCGCCGCCGACGCCCGCGCCGCCATCGCCTACCTGCGCGGCCGATCGGACGTCGATCCCGCGCGGATCGCCTACTACGGCGAGTCGCTCGGCGGCGCCGTCGCGCTCGACCTGGCGAGAGAGGCGCCCCCGTCCGCGCTGGCGATCCAGTCGTCGTTCACCTCGATCGCCGACATGACGCGGCTCCACTACCCGGCCCTGCGCTTCCTGCTCCCGTTTGCCAGTATGCGGTACGACTCGCTGGCAGCGATCCGCGGGCTGCGCGCCCCCGTCCTGGTGATCCACGGCGAATCCGACACCCTCGTCCCACCCGAGCACAGCCGCCGCCTCCACGAGGCCGCCCACGAGCCGAAGCGCCTGCTGCTGGTGCCGGGCGCCGACCACAACGACGTCTTCGTGCGCGGCGGCGCGCCCCTCTGGCAGGCCCTCCGCGACTTCTTCACCACCCGTTAGGCCTCACTCCTGCCGCTCCCATCCCATGGGAAATGGCGAGAGCGCGCGAGTTCCAGTCGGGTTCCCCCTCCCCCGTGCGCGGGGGCCGTGGGGTAGGGGCCGTTACGTCGGCTCGATCGTCGCCGTCAGGCTGTAGCTTTCGAGGCGATCGCGGTACAGCTCGGCCGGCTCCAGCGGACAGACGATCACCACCGCCCGGCCGTTGTTGTGCGCCTCGAGCATGATCTTGATCGACTTCCCGATCCCGAGCCCCGGCACCGAGCGCATCAGCGCCCGCACGACGTGATCCATCGAGTTCACGTCGTCGTTGTGGAGGATCACCGCGTACGGGTCGAGCGCCCGGGAGCGCGACCGCTGCTCCTGGTCCTCGCGCGGGATCGTGGCCGGACCGGGCGACGTCGCCATCACAGATGCCATTGTACCGCCGAGCAGGCCGACGGATCTCTTGCACCGCACCCGCGGCCGGGCGTAGCATTGGGCCGAATCTTTAAGATATCGGTCGTCTTCTTCATGTTTATGAGAAGACGGCACGGCGAAGCTTAACAATTCCGGCCGCGGGCCCGCCCGCCGGCCGTCCCTGGAGCGTCGATGCTCGCCTCCTCCCCGCCGGTGCTCGTCCGTAGGATGCCGCTTCGGCCGCTCGTTCAGCAGGCTCAGCTTCGGCCCGTCGTCCGCGCCGTCCTCATCGGCATCGGCGCCTACGGCCTGGTCGCGCCGCTCCTCGCCGTCGCCCATGAGCTGATTGTGCTCGGCACCGCGCATCTGGCGGGCGACCTCGCCTGGCTCGTCGCGACCGGCGGCCTGCTGCGAGCCGTACCGCTCGACCCGATCTACACCAGCGCCATGCTGCTGACCCTCGGCGGCATCGAGCCGCGCGGCCTGGCGCTGGCCGGGCCGGCCGGCGCCCTCCTCCACGACCTCTGGCCGGGCCTCGTCCAGTCGCCCACCCTGGTCGCGTCGCATGCCTGGGCCAGCGCCGTCGTCGCACCGGGCTCCACCCTCGTCAGCCGCTGGCTCTGCGGCATCGTGGCCGACGCCGCGCTGATCGCGGTCGGACTGCTGGCGATGCGCGGCGCCCGGGCGGCGCGGCCCTGGCTCGCCGTCTTCGGCGCCATCGTCCAGGCCCACGTCGTCGTCACCCACCTGGTCGAAGTCCCGCCCGAGCTGGCCGACGTCGAGGCAGCCGGCGTCCCGTTCGCCATCGCGATGATCGTCTCCGGCGACGTCCAGGCCGGGCCGCGCCTCGCCGAGACGCTCGACGGCATGGTCGACCCGCTCCAGGGCGCCGTCCTCGGGCTCGGCATGGTCACCCTCGCCTACCTGCCGGTCCTCGCCGCCGTGCTGGCCTGGCGATTGGCGCGGCTCGGCTGGCGACGCAGCCGTGGCGCGCGTGGCTGGCGGGTCGCCTGGCGCCGGCGGCTCGCTCCGACCGGCCTCGGCCGGGTCGTCGCGCTGACCACCCTCGCCGTCGCCGTCGCCCTCTCGCCCCTCGGCGACCTCGCGGATGCCCAGACCCGCTTCCTCTCGGCCTCCCTCGAGCCCGAGCTGACCGTGGACGAGCCACACCTCGCCGCGCCGCCGGCGCCCCCGGTCGCCTCGGCCGCCCAGGCGACGTCGGCCAGCCCCGCCGAGCCTGCCCCGGCCGGCTCGGTCGCCCTGCCCGCCGACGGTCCGTCGATCGTGGCCGTGACCGGCTCGGGCTACCGCTACCAGTACACCATCAACGGCGTCCCCCGGGTCATTCGGGGCATCGGCTACAACGTCCGCTACCGGCGCCTCCCGGACGACGAGCGCGCCCGCCTCCTCGATCGCGACTTCGCCGCGCTGAAGCAGGCCGGCGTCAACACCGTCTTCGGCTGGGAGCCGCGCGAGTTCGACACGCTCCTGCTCGACACGGCCCAGCGTCACGGCCTCGGCGTCGCGCCGCCGTTCGAGCTCGATCCCGAGGCCGAGTACGGCGATCCGGCCGTTCGCGCGCGGATCACCGCCGAGGTGCTGGCCTGGGTCGCGACCAACCGCGACCACCCGGCCCTCCGGATGTGGGCGATCGGCAACGAGGTGCTCCACAAACTGGTCTACCCGTCCTGGATGCCGATCCGGTCCGACCCGGCCTGGGAGCAGCGCGCCCGCGACTTCGCGGCGTTCTACGTCGAATTGATCGACCGCGTCCGCGCGGCCGACCCGAACCACCCGATCGTCCACCGCGACGCCGAGGACGCCTACCTGACCTGGCTCCGCGACGCCCTCCAGGCCGGCGGGCGCCGACCGTGGTTCATCTACGGCGTCAACGCCTACACGCCGCGCCTGGCCGAGATCCTGACCTCCTGGCCGAGCCAGGGCTGGGACGTGCCGCTGCTGGTCTCGGAGTTCGCGCCGGGCGGCATGAGCCCCGCCGACCGGCCGGAGGGGTTCCGCTCGATGTGGAAGATGATCCGGGGCGCGAACGGCTGGGTCCTCGGCGGGGCGGCCTACGCCTGGACGACTGACGGCCCCGAGGAGGTCGACCGCGTCTTCGGGCTGGTCGACGCCGACGGCAACCCTGTCGACGGCGCCTTCGCCACCATCGGGTCGTTCTATCGCGGCGTCGCGCGCCGGGCCGACGTCGAGCCGACACAGCCGGGCCACGGCAACGATGAGCGGGTCTGGTCATTCGCGCGCCAGGCGATAGCGGCCATCCAGGCCGGCAACAGCGCCCGGCTTTTGCCGGCCACGGCCGAGACCGGGATCATGGGCGACGTCAACGCGGTCTCGCAGACGCCGTCTGCGGAGGCCGAGATCCTCGTGCAGCGGGTCCGCGACCCGCGTCGGGTCGCCTGGGCACGCGAGGCCGGCGTCGTCGGCGAGTGGTGGGTGAGCTGGCTGCCCCCCTCGACGCCCCGTCGCAAGCTGACGTTCGTCGTCCAGGAGCGCCAGGACGGCCGCCTCGGCGTCGGCTACATCTACCACGGGCCGCGCTGATGATCGACCGAACTGCCCTAACAGCTCCCTCCCCTAACCCTTCCCCCTTGCGCGGCGGACGGGGACAGCGACGCCATCTCCCCCTCTCCCTCGCAAGGGGGAGGGGGCCGGGGGGTGGGGGGCTTCGACGCCGCCTGCTCCTCAAAGGCGGCGCCGCCCTCGCGCTCGGCGCCATCTTCGCCCGAGCCGGGACGGGAGCCGCCGCCCCGCTCGCCTGCGGCGTGCCCCCGCGCGAACCGCTGCCGTTCGCGCCGCCGGACCCGAGCGCCGGCTGGATCACCGCCTTGGCCCCCTCGATCGCGACGGTCACCCGGGCCGGCGGCGGCTACCGCTACGAGGTGGACGGCCGCCCCCAGACGATTCGCGGCATGGGCTACAACCCGCCGGGGGCCCACCCTTCCCCGGCCGCCCGGCGCGCCCGCCTGGAGCGCGACCTTGGCCTGATGACAGCATCGGGCGTCAACACGCTGATCGGCTGGGACCCGGCCGTGATCGACGGCCTGACACTCGACGTGGCCCAGCAGGCCGGGCTCGGCGTCGCCCTGCCGTTCGACGTCGACTTCACCCTCGACGTCCGGGACGCCGCCGTCCGGCGCGCGTTCCGCGAGAGCGTCCTGGCCTGGGTCGAGCGGCACCAGGCCCACCCGGCCGTCCGGCTGTGGGCCGTCGGCAACGAGGTGCTCCAGCGGTCCGTCCCGCCGGCCTGGTGCGGCACCGCGCCGTCCGCGAGCCAGGCGGCCTGGGCCGACGCCTGGTCCAGCCTCCTGGTCGAGGTCGCGGACGCCGTCCACGCCCTCGATCCCGATCATCCGGTCCTCTACCGCGAGGCCGAGGACTCGTACACCCTCTGGCTGGCGCGGGCGTTGGCCGCCAATCCGGCCGACCGGCCCTGGCTGGTCTACGGCGTCAACGCCTACACCCCGCGCCTCGCCGAGATTCTGGACACCTGGCCGGAGCGCGGCATCCCGACCTCGCTGCTCGTCTCCGAGTTCGCGCCGCTCAACGCCCCGCACGGCGAGCGCGCCGACCGCTTTCGGGAGATCTGGGGCGTCATCCTGGCCCGGTCCAGCTTCGTGCTGGGCGGCGCGGTCTACGTCTGGTCTACGGACGGTCCGGAGGAGGTCGATCGGGCCTTCGGGCTGGTCGATGCCAGCGGCACCCCGGTCGACGACGCGCTCGACACCGTTTCGACGCTCTACCATGCGGACGCCCGGAGCGGCTCGACCCTCCGGCACGGGAGCCTGGATGGATGACCCGGAGAATGCGCGGCATGACGTGGCGGCGGGTTCGGTCGGCGGTTCTGGCCCGGCAGGTCCGGTCCACCGTCCTGGCGCTGGCGGTGATCGCCATGACCGGTGACCTCACCCTGGCCCAGTTCTTCCCGGAGGCCGAGCCGACCAACGCCGAGGTCGTCTTCGGCTGCACCCCCGGCCCGATCGAGGAGCTGCACCACGCCGACCCGCCGGTCCCGCCGGTCCGCGTCGCCTCCCCGTCCGACGAGATCCGGATGGCCACCCTCCGCGTCGACACCCGGGCCGGCCGCCTGACCCAGGGCCACGGCTGGAACCTGGAGCACGCCCTCTGGAGCTGCCCGGACTTCCGGCGCGTCTTCGATCGCTGGCTCCTGACGGCGTTCCAGCCGGAGATCGCCCGCGTCGACTCCGGGCAGCTGCCGTTCGTGCGCGAGGACGCCTCCCTCGCCGAGATCGGGCGCGACCACTACCAGGCGATGATGGACGACCCGAAGTACCGCCCGAGCTGGGCGATGCTCCGCCGGCTGAACCGCGACAACGTCCGCCTGATGCTCGGCGTCTGGGGCGGGCCCGGCCAGCTCAACGACGACGGCACCCGGCGCGGCACCCTGCTGCCCCGGCACGTCGACGCCTACGTCGACTACGTCGACGCGGTCGTCGAATACCTGGTGAAGCGCCAGAACGTCTCGATCTGGTCCGTCACCGTCGCGAACGAGCCGGACGGTGGAGACGGCACCTCGATCCCGCCGGACCTCTACGTCGAAGTCGCGCGCAAGCTCGGGCCGCGCGTCGCGCAGTACGGCGTCTCCCTCTACGGGCCGGACACGGCCTCGGCCGGCAACGCCCGCCCCTACGTCGCCGCGCTGGCCGCCGATCCGGAAGCCCTCCGCTGGTTCAGCTCGATCGCCACCCACGAGTACTTCACCACCCACGAGCTGCGCGAGCTGATCGCCGACGTCCGCGCGGCCGGCTCGGACCTGCCGGTCTACATCACCGAGTACACCAGCTTCCGGTTCGGCGCGATGGATCGCGGCCAGGAGGCGTCCAACGAGATGGGCCACATGCTGGACAGCCTCCAGGTCTACGCCTCGCTGATGAACGCCGGCGCTGACGCGGCGATCTACTGGGACGCGGTCGACTACTACCAGGCCGGCCACGCCGCGATCACCCGTTGGGGCATCCTCCAGGGGCCGGGCGAGGCGTTCGCGCCGAGGACGCGCTACTTCGGCTTCCAGCAGATCCTCCCCTACGTCCAGGCCGGCTCCACGATCCTGCCGATCGACCTCGTCGGCCCCGAGCGTCTCTCGGCCCTGGCGATCGGCGGCGGCGACCGGCGCCCCGGCGACCTGACGATCGCGGCGATCAACCGTAGCGGCCCGACCCAGCTCACGCTGACCCTGGACGGCCCGGCCCCGCGCGCCTTCGAGGTCTACGTCACCGGCCGCGACCGCCACTTCGAGCACGCCGGCCGCCTGGCGGTCTCAGGCGGCACCGCCACCCTGACCGTGCCGGCCCGCTCAGTCACGACCCTGAGCGCCGGCCCGCCCCCGGACGAGGACGAGTAGCCCGCCCGATCACCCGAGAAGAAACGACCGCGCGACCGCACACCCACCGCGATTAAGAGATCGTCAGAAACCTTCACATTCTCCGCCAGCAGGAGGCTCCCATGATCGACGCCACGCTCCCCATCGCCCCGTCCGCACCCACCCTCACCGTGCTCGACGCCATCGCCGCGGCGTTCACGGCCGGCGACGCGCCGCACGGCGAGCGCCTGTTCGCCCAGGCCCTCGACGACGGCCTCCCCTGGGATCAAGTCTGCGCTGCTGCCGCGAGGGGCGTCGCGCGGCGCTACGGCGAGCGAGACCGTGTCTAGCATCGCGCCTCGGATCGACCGGGCGCGCGGCAGCGGCTTTACTGTGCCTCCGTTCGTTCGTTCCAGCGTCGCCGGGGGCTGGCGCCGCGCTCAGCACGCCGTCCGGAGCACCTGCTCCGGCTCGGCCCTCTGGGCCGGCATCGGCATCTTCCTGCTGGCCGCTCCCCTGTTGGCGTTCGCACGGCAGGTGGCGCTGCTGGTCGTCGCGGCGGCCGTCGCCGCCGCCGCCGACCTCGTCGAGGCGCACCTGCTGCCGCTCCTCCCCGTCGACCCGGTCTACGGCGGCGCCGGCCTGCGGGTGCTCGGCGGCATCGAGCCGCGCGGCCTCGCCGTGGCCGGGCCGCCGGGCCTGCTGCTGCACCAGTTGATGCCGTCGCTCTTCTTCCCGCCGGACCTCGCGGCCGATGGCGCGGCCGTCAGCGCCCTGGTCGATCCCGGCATCACCGTCCTGGCGCGACTGTTGACGGCCCTGTTGGCGACCAGCGTCCTCGTGGCCGTGGCCGCGATAGCCAGCCGCCACGCACGGCGCCCGGCCCTCGTCGTCGCGGCCCGACTCTCCCAGATCTGGCTGCTGATCGACCTCGCCCACGAGGCCGACCTGAGCGTCCGCGACCTCGAAGCGACCGGCCTGCCGTTCGCGCTGGCCGCGTTCGCGCCGGTCGACGCGCACGGCCAGCGCGTCTTGCTCACCAGCTACCTGGAAGGCTTGCCGGGCGGGGCGGTCGGCATCGCGAACGCCGCCCTCGCCGTGGCCGGCTGCCTGCTCGCCGCGACGACGCTCCAGGCCGTCGTCCGGCTGGCGATCTGGCTCGCGCGGCATCGCCGTCTCCCGACCCTGGCACGCCGGCCGCGCCTGCCGACGCTCACCTGGCGGTCATGGTCGCTCCCGCTCCCGCGCGGCCTGGCGAACGTTACCGCGCTGGTCGTCGTCGCTTTCGCCCTCAGCGTCTCGCCGCTCGGAACGCTCGCCGAGGGCGAGACGGCGGTGCTCATCAGCCCGTCGCTGGCCGTCGACGACGAGGGAGCCACGGAAGCGGGCGTCACGCCCGACGCCGCCGATCCTGCCACCGGCGCGCCTGCCGAGGAAGCTCCCACCGTCCCCCAATCCGACGTCGCAGCCCCGGCCGAACCGGCCCCGGCCGAGCCCGAGCCCTCCCTTGCCGCCCCGCTGCCGCCCCCCAGCGGCAGCGTCGTCACGGTAAATGGCGGCGGCTACCAGTACACGCTCTCCGTCAACGGCAAGCCGACCGTCGTGCGGGGCATGGGCTACAACCCCTGGTACGCCGAGCTGCCGACCGACGAGCGCGTCCAGCGCTACCGCCGCGACTTCAGCGCCATGCGCGAGATCGGCGTCAACACCCTGGAGGGCTGGTTCCAGCAGCAGTTCGACGAGGTGACCCTCGACGAGGCCCACCGGCAGGGCATCAAGGTCATCATGCCGTTCGAGCTGAACCACGACTACGACTATGGCGACCCGGCCGTGAAGGCGATGTTCCGCGAGCAGGTCACCGCCTGGGTGCTGCGCTACCGCGACCACCCGGCCGTCCTGATGTGGGGGCCAGGCAACGAGGTGATGCACCGGCTGATCTTCCCGACGGCGGTCCAGGGCCAGCGCGATCCGGCCCGCGAGAAGCGCGCCGACGGCTTCGCGGCGTTTTACGTCGAGCTGATCGACATGATCCGCCAGCTCGACCCGAACCACCCGGTGGTCTACCGCGACGCCGAAGACCTCTACTTCGCGCGGCTACGGCAGGCGCTCCTGAAGGGCGGCACGACGCGACCGTGGTTCATCTACGGCACCAACGTCTACACCCAGCGCCTCGCCGAGGTGATCGAGCGCTGGCCGACGCAGGGCCTGGACGCGCCGCTCTTGATCTCGGAGTTCTCACCTGGCGGCTCCGGGGCGGCCGAGCGCCCGAGCATGCTCGGCTGGTACTGGTCCACGATCCGCGCCCATCCGAAGCGGGTGATCGGCGGCGTCGTCTACACCTGGACGACGCGCGGCCCCGAAGACCTGGACCGCGTCTTCGGCCTCACCGACGAGTCGGGGGCTCCGGTCGACGGCTCGGTCGCCGCCTTAAGCCGCCTCTTCCATGAGGACGTCCCTGCCCGGCGCAACCCCGCCGCCGACGCACCGCACCGCCAGTAGGAATCTTCGGCTAGACCATCGCCTCCTCGCGCGGCCGGGCGCGGTACAGCCCGGCCCGGCTGTGCGAGAGCTTCAAGTCCACCAGCGTCTCGCACAGCTTCAAGGCCGCCGTGTTCGGGTCGATCACCGGCACGCCAAGCTCGGTGCTGGCCCGGATCGCCAGGTCGCCGAGCCCCGCGCACCCCAGCACCAGCACCTCGGCGCCGTCCACCTCGATCGCCTCGCGCCCGAGCTTGACGATCTTCCGGACCACGTGCTCGCGGTTGACCACCGTCTCCAACACCGGCAGGTCGAGCGGCCGACACGATGCGAGGCGTCGGTCCAGCCCTGCCAGCAGCGCGGCGCGCTCGCGGAGCGGCGCCCGGTGGGCCAGCGTCGTCAGCACCGAGAAGCGGTAGCCAAGCTGGGCCGCCAGGTGCATCGCGGCGTCCTGGATGCCGACGACCGGCAGGTCGGTCGCCTCGCGGGCGGCGTCGAGCCCCGGATCGGAGAAGCAGGCGATCACGACGGCGTCGTACCCCTTGTCCCGGGCCTCGCGGACCAGCCTCAGCATCGGCGGGACGCAGGCCGCCTCGTCCAGCGCCGACTCGATGGCCGGCGGCGCGCCCTCTGGGTTGACGACGTCGACCTCGACGTCCGGCCGGGCCACCGCGTGAAGCTGCTCGCGGATGACGTCGCTCATCTCGACGCTGGCGTTCGGGTTGATGACCAGCACACGCATCGTGACCTCCGGTCCTCAGTAGTTCGCGGCCAGCTCGATCTGGATCCCGTCCGGGTCGTGGAGCATCAGCACGTAGAACCCGAACTGCGGCCCGAAATCGACGATCTCACCGCACGGCACGCCCTGTGCAGTCGCTTGCTCGCGGGCGGTCTCCAGGTCAGCCTTGCTGCCGACGCTGAGCGCCAGGTGATCGAGGCCGACGCGGTTCGGATCGAAACGGTCGCCGGCCGACGCCTTCGTAGCATCGGGCGCGGTCCGCAGCCCCAGGAAGATCGACCCATTGGTCACCAGGACGCCGTCCGGGAAGTCCATCATGACCTCGAACCCGAGCAGCCCGGTGTAGAACTGGCGCGACCGCGCCGGGTCGGTCACGGTGATGCGTGCGTGGTGAACTCCCCCGGTCTTGACGACCGTGCCACCTTCGGCCATGTCACCCTCCCGGCGCGCGCTCATGCATCATCGCGCTCCAACTGAGCGCCTGCGCTCGCTCGCGATTATCCGGGTGGTGGCATGGCACGCGCCAGATAAGCCTCCGGCCTCAGCCCCGCGGGTTTCTGGCGATGGTCCCTGGACACTCCTCGCAGTCAGGGACGTCGGCCGAGCCCCGGGAACGAGCGCTCAACGGGCGTCCACGCCCGACCTGAACGCAGGAAATGGTCGGCGCGTAGCAGCCCGATCACCGCGAGCGCGTCCGAGATCTCGCCGGTGAGCGCCATCCGCACCGCCTCATCAAACGGCAGGCGCCGAAGCTGGAGATCCTCCGTCCCGTCCGGCTCGGCCTCGCCGAACGTCAGGCCCTCCGCCAGGAAGACGCACCCGACCTCGTCTGTCGCCGAGTTTGAGAGGTGCGCCTCGCCGAGGTAGGTCCAGCGGGCCGCCGTGATGCCGGCCTCCTCGCGCAGCTCGCGCCGGGCCGCCTCCAGCGGGGTCTCGGACTTTGCGCCGCCACCCTCTGGGATCTCCCAGGAGTAGAGGTCGAGCGTGTAGCGATACTGCCCGACCAGGAACGTATCGCCGTCCTCGGTCAGCGGCACCACCCCGATCGCGTGGGCCTGGAACTCGACGACGCCGTAGATGCCCGGGTTCCCGTCCGGGCGGAGCACCTGGTCCTCGCGGACCTCGATCCACGGGTTCCGGTAGATCGGGCGCGTCGAGAGCCGCCGCCACGGCCCCCGCTCTTCCCCCTCTCGCGCATCTGGCTCCCCCTCTCGCGCATCTGGCTCCCCCTCTCGCGCATCTGGCTCCCCCTCTCCGCGCCGGAGAGGGGGCTGGGGGGTGAGGTCACTCACTCGGTCCAGCCCAGGTCGAGGTACCGCGTCGACCCGATCGTCGAGATCTGGATCCCCTGCCGCTTCGAGCCCAGGTCCGCGTAGAACGTCTCGCGGCTCACCTTGACCTCGCGCGGGTGCGGGCCGCCCTCCAGCGCCTCGGACAGCACCCGGCCATCCGCCTCCGGCAGCGGCCCGACCCCCAGCAGCTCGGCGAGCGTCGGCGCCAGGTCGATGTTGCCGGCCGGGAGCTGGTGCGAGAGCCCTTCCTTCACGCCCGCGCCGCTCAGCACCAGCGTGTTGTTGATCTCCCACGAGCTGATCCCGCCGTGGCTCGCGATGATCCCACGGTCGAAACCCGCCGAGCGCCCCTCCAGCCCGTACTGGTTCATCGTGTCGTCCCAGTCGAGCGCGCAGATCAAGTCCGGCGCGAGGTCGCCCGTGATCCCGACCGCCTCCAGCGGCAGCGTCCCCGGCCGCACCGCCCCGTTGACCGGCTTCGAGAGGACCGGCCCGCCGTGCTTCCAGGCCGCCAGCGCCACCACGATCCGCTCCACCAGCCCTTGATCGCCGCTCGGCACGCTGACGTAGAGCGAGCCGCCGTTCGGCGCCAGCACGATCTCGCCGGCCGCCAGCGCATCCCCGAGGCCGGCCACCAGGAACGGTCCGTCCGGGCCATCCGGCGTCACCTGCGGGTCGATCGTCACGTAGCCGTGGTCCGAGGCGACCGCGATCACCGTCTCGGTCAGCTCGCCTTGCGCTTCGAGCGCCGCGATCACCTGCCCGAGGTGGGTGTCGGCGTCCCGGATCGAGTCCATTCCGTCCCGGCTCCCGAATCCGCGATGGTGCTGCGTCTTGTCCGGGTCGGTGTGCCAGAACACCAGCAGCGTCGGGTCCAGGTCCGGCAGCACGTGCTCGACGATCATCCGCGTGAACCAGGCGTTCTGTGCGCGGTTCGGGATCGTCGCCTCGGGGATCGGCCCCAGCGTCTTCGTGACCGGTCCGAAGGCGTCGGTCGGGCTGTGAAACGCCGGGTGGAGCAGCACGTCGCCGGCCTCGGCGCGCTCCAGCATCCGCGGGTGGCAGAGCCAGGCCGAGCCCGGCGACCCGGTGCTCACCACCACCGTCTTGCCGCCCTTCTCCCCGACCCGATCCGCCAGCGACTCCCGCAGCACGGCGCGCCCGCCTCTGAGCGTCGCCAGCGCTTCGAGCGAGCGGTGATCGCCCATGTTGATCGCCTCGCGCGCGTTCACCGCCGGCACGTACAGCGAGTTGCCGAGGATGCCGTGCCCGCCGGGCTGCGAGCCCGTCGCGATCGACGCCGAGTTGATCCGGGTCACCGTCGGGAAGACGGCGTGGCTATCCTGGCAGCGGGCCCCGGTCTGGGTGAGCCGCCAGAGGTTCGGCGTCAGATCGGACGAGATCAGGTCCGGCCGCATGCCGTCCCAGACCATGACAAACGCGCGGGTCGCGGCACTCACGCTCTCGACTCCTCAATTCGATCCCTCACCCCGACCCTCTCCCGCTGGCAGAGGGAGCCGGTAGGACGATATTCATTGCGCATCGCGCCCGCCTTGCTCCCCTCCCCCGCGCACGGGGGAGGGGCTGGGGGTGGGGGATACCTCACGCCAGCAGGACGTACGGCGCCTCCAGGCACTCCTTCACCCGCTGGAGGAACTGCGCCGCCGGCGCCCCGTCCACCACCCGGTGATCGAACGACAGGCTCACGTACATCAAGTCGCGCGGCACGATCTGCCCGTCGACCACGGCCGGCCGCTTCGCGATCCGCCCAATCCCGAGGATCGCCGACTCCGGCGGGTTGACGATCGGCGTGAACGCCTCCACGCCGTAGCCGCCCAGGTTCGTGATCGTGAACGTGCTGCCCGAGAGCTCGTCCGGCGTCAGCCCGCCCTCGCGCGACTTCCCGACCATGGTCATCAGGTCCGCGTTCACCTGCCAGAGCGACTTCCTGTCGGCGTCGCGGACCACCACGACCAGCAGCCCCACGTCGGCCGCCACCGCGATCCCGACGTTCACGCTCGGCTGCATGCGCAACCCCGCCGGCTGCCCGTCCGACGCGTCCTGCCACTGGGCATTGACGTGGGGGTGCTCGCCGAGCCCGATCGCGCACGCCTTCGCGATCATCGCGTCGTACGCCAGGCGGGAGCCGTAGCGCCGCTCGAACTCGGGCGCGAGCTGCGTCCGGAAACGGACCGCCTCGGTCATGTCGACTTCCATCAGCAGGGTGACCCGCGCCACGCTCCGCGCCGAGGCCGCCATCCGATCGGCCGTGATCCGGCGGACCCGGCTCAGCGGCTCGAAGGCGGCCGTCACCACGGCGACCTCCTCCAGCGTCGCCGGTGCCTCCTCCGGTGGCGGCGGCATCACCGCGTGCGGCGGCGCCGCCCCGCGCGCCTCGACGAACGCCGTGACGTCCTTCTCGGTAATCCGGCCGCCCGGTCCGGTCCCGGCAATCTGGGCAAGGTCGACGGCGTGCTCCTCCGCCAGCTTCCGCGCCAGCGGCGAGGCCACGATCCGCCCCGGCAGCGCCGCGACGGCCGGCTCGAGCGGCGCGGCAGCAGCCGCCGCCCGAACGTCGCGCTCCACGACCCGGCCACCGGGCCCCGTTCCGCTCACGATCGTCACGTCGATCCCCAGCTCCCGCGCGACCATCCGGGCGCGCGGCGAGACGGACTGGCGCTCGCCGGCTGCCCTCGCGGCCGGCACTGGCGTGGCCGGGGCTGGCGCGGGCGCGGCCGGGGCAGCCGCCGGCGCGGCCGATGCGGAAGCGCTACTCGGTGCCGGCGCGGCGGGCGCCGCGCTCGCGGCCGCCTCCACGGACTCGCCCGGCAGCGCGATCATGCCGATCAGCTCGCGCACGGGCACCGTCTGCCCGACCTGGGCGATGATCTGGCTCAGGACACCCGTCGCCGGCGAGACCACTTCGACGGCCGACTTGTCGGTCTCGACTACGAGGAGCGGCTCCTCCTT
>Ga0075420_100001111_pt1 | contig 22514 bp, 19 predicted proteins | sample SoiMetdeltSBSDD4_FD_75296 | JGI IMG/M metagenome (GOLD analysis project Ga0075420, IMG submission 75296) | Bulk soil microbial communities from a Populus tree surrounding site in Tennessee, USA - Soil MetaG P. deltoides SBSDD4 | ecosystem: Environmental > Terrestrial > Soil > Tree plantation...
GCGCGGACGAGGCCCTTTGCCATACGCCTCAGCGGCGTATGGTGGCGGTTGAGCTGCTGATCTTGGGTGTCTTGTCGAGCGGCTTTCTCGTGCTGTTTCCACGACGACCCATCTTCGTGGATCTCGGCCTCGCTCTCTTCGCGTTGGGTCTCATCCTGCTCAATGCCAGCTATACCAGGGCTCAATTCTGGGGACAGTGGCCGGTCGAAGTCGGACGCGCAGGCCGGCGACGTGGCGTCCTGGTCACAATGACGCTGACGGTTCTTGTGATTCTCGTCTTTGTCTTGGTCGGAGCCGTGATCGGCTATCAGGGAGCCGGTTGGCCTGGAGTGAAGGCACGGATTCTCCATCCCTACATCCCCACCGCCGTCCTGTTGTACTTGCCCTGGGCATTGCTTCAGCAAACCCTCTTTCAGTTCTACTTGCTGGCCCGGGTGCGCGCGCTCTGCCCATCGCTCCATCCACTCGCTCCGTCTGCGCTGAACGGGTTGATCTTCGGTCTGGTTCACACGAGCGACATCTGGATCGTTCTGCTGGCGGCGTTGGGCGGGACCCTGTGGAGTTTCTTGTATCTTCGCTACCGCCGGCTCTGGCCTCTGGCCGTTTCACATGCGTTCGTGGCCACAACGTTCTATTATTGGGTGTACGGTTACGATTTGGCGAGCCGCTGGAGCGCCTTCCTCAGAAGCCTGTCGAACTAAACGAAAGAACCTGCCAACTTGCCCACGATCGAAATCAGCAAAGACATGCGGAAATTACCAAAGACTCTCGGACCTTAAGAAAGACTCCCCGTACATTTTCTGCTTTTCACGGTGTACGTGCCCGACCCATCCTCCACATTCTTAAAGACGAACCCGACAATCGGATTCTGGAATCTGCGATCGCCGCACAAGCCGAGTACGTGGTCTCGGGAGATCGCCATCTTCTGGTTCTCAAGCATCATGCGGAATTTCACTAGCCGACAGAGCTGCACAAGAGAATGGTTTACTACAATTAGACCTTGCCAAGCAGTAGCTTATAAGCTACACTGTCTGAGTGGAGGCCTCGCCAAAAGAACTGCATATCTATGTCACGGCAAGTGGCCAAGCCCCATTCAGCGACTGATTGGCATCGTTACGGGATGCCAAAGGCCGCGCCAAGATTCCCGTGTATTGGAGTGACTACCGGAGGCGAGCATGAGAAAAAGCAAGGCCTATCACCCTGATCTGATCGAGAGCCTGCGCGATCCCCGCGAAGCCGAAAACTATCTCAACGCCGCACTGGAGGAAGGCGACCCGGAACTCTTTCTCCTGGCGCTACGAAATGTCGCGGAGGCCCAGGGTGGAGTCGCACAGCTCGCCGAGAAAACCAAACTCAATCGCGAAAGCCTGTACAAGATGCTTTCAGAGCGGGGTAATCCCGAATTGCGGAGTCTTGACGTCCTTCTGCACGCCTTGGGGTTCCGCCTCGCCGTGGCCAGTTCCCGCTAATTTGCGATTACCCCTTACCGTACGGAACCGGGCATTCAGCTTGCTTCTTATGTCGGTCAAGTGACTGGTGCCGAAATCACAAATTGCCGTTGTTCAGGCGTCTCGACCGCGCCGTCGATGTATCGCCGTACCCACTGGATCGCCTCCTCACCAGTGAGGCCAAGAAGGGCTCGGGCCAGCAGCGCAGCGAACAAGCCTGTGCGACCAATCCCTGCTGAACAGTGAATCGCGACATTCCGGCCGTACGTGGCATGTGCAATGATTTGGTTCAACCCCATTTGTAGGTCTGTTAAAGACGGCACACTGAAATCCCGGATAGGGGAACAAATCACTTCCAGCCCTGCTCTGTGTAAAACGCGTGCAAGTTTCTCTTGGCCTTTTGTAAGCACTCATCGTCCTCTGCAAGGACAACGACGATTCCCATACTTCTCGGGAAATCCCAATCGCGGATTTTTTCCTCTTATTTAACAGCTCAGGAGGCCGACAGTTATCTCTCGGCAGGTTATCGCTACATCCGGAGCTCTGCTGTGGTTCGGACATGCTCGTGGCACAATGTGGAGCAAAGCGTTGCCGGAGAGCAGCCACCACAGCTTCATCCCTGGTTTTGGGGAGAAATGTTTCTGCGAACGAATGGCCGGAACTGATCGCGAGACGCCCACAGACCACGATCAGCGTGATGGCGACGACCCAGTTCTGCCAGGCGTCCAACTCCCATCCATAGGGCGTGTAATAGAACGTGTCACTCAGCGGCCAGAAATATTGAATCGGCCAATCAACGCCGCTGCCGAGAAAATCGCAGACGAGATGGAGATGGAAGGCGCCAAGGCCCAGCCACCACACGTTGATGCGATCCTTCGCCCAAGAGGACATGAGTAGTCCTATGAGCAGGCCGGCGAACAGGCCATGGGTGAAGACATGATGCCACCGTCCATAGGTTTCCTCCCCTGCCAGAACCGTGAGCCCATCAAGATCCGCAGCCACTCCGGCCCAGGCGACGAGCACCCGGTCCTGCAGCTCTTTCAAACGATGGCCGACCACCCAGGACAGCATGAGATGAGTTGGAATGTGCATGGGCATCTACCTTTGTCTTTTGAAAAGTATAGCAGGCCGGGGACGTGAATCTGAGTTCTGAGTTCTGAATTGACGGGAATCGTACCTCGGGCGAGCGGCAGAATCGGTCATCCGTCAGGCGTTCATTCGTGCGATGTGAAGCGTCGTTCGTGAAGCGTTCCGGAAATCGGACCAGACTGAACGACGAAATATGAGGCACAAGGTGGCCTCTCGCCCCCCGACAACGAACTGACGATAACACGCCTGGGTACTGTGCCGGCGAGAGCCACATTCAAGTCGGACAGGTCCAGTCGGCGAACCAGCACAGGCGGTCTGGCTCTTTACATGGCAACGTGCTTCTTCAAAATCTCTGAATCCTTGATGACTGGATCGGTCGGGGCCAGCTCCAACGCCTTCTTGAATGATTTCGTCGCATCCTCATGTTTCCCCATCTTGTCCAAAGTCAGCGCGACATTGTAATGCACGACGGCCGAGTTGGGATCGGCCTTGACCGCCTTCTGGAAATGTTCCATCGCCACATCCCAATGACCCTGTTGGTAATGGCCCACCCCTTCGTCGTTTGCCATTCGAGCAGCAGAACTGGCCGGGGCTGACAAGGGCGCATCGGGAGCCGTTCCGGCTTTTTTGGTTCCCCCTCCGGTCTGACTTGAGTCACATCCCATGAAACCGCTGGTAGTAAAGAGGACGAGGCCGAGGAAAAGACATGCCTGTTTCATAGCATCCTCCCTGGTTGGAACCTTCTGATCTGCGACGGTCAAGTGTAATACAGGGGAAGGATGAAGGCTATCGAGCATTCAAGCCCGAGCACGTCAGTCACTTGTGAAGCGTTGCAGATATCACAATCGGAAATCGTCTGGCGTCCCACGTGAGATGTGAAGCGTTGGTCGTTAAACGTCAAACACCATTTACGAGAAGGTGAATCGAGGCAAATACCTGAGATTGGGAAGACGGAGGCGGCAGAGGTTGATCCCCAGCTGCGCCCGTCGAACGACCATTTTCTGAAGTGGGGGTTCCGCGAGCAAGGGGATCAACCCGCGGCACTCTCCCTAATGCGCGACAAAGAGCAGCAGCGCCATCTGATCCTGACGACTTTCACCTGAAGGGTGATTCGCTTTAGAATGGCATCGCTTCCAGGAGAACTGACGAACCATGAGTAAATTGACACGCGGCATACAGTTTCTACAGAAGGATCTGTGGACCACCGATCTTGCGACCGTGCCCTTCCTCCAGCGAACCCTCATTCAGGCGATTCGACTGGCCATCGCCGTAGGGCTGGAGTTCCGCCATCGGCTGCTCGACGCCCGCGCCGCCGGCTTGGTCTATACCACGCTCCTGTCGCTGGTCCCGTTCCTCGCCGTCATGTTTTCGGTCTTGAAAGCCTTCGGAGTGCACCAGCAGATGGAACCGGTCCTGGCCCAAGCGCTGGAACCCCTAGGCTCGAAAGGCCAGGAAGTCACGGCTACGATCATCGGCTTTGTAGACAACCTCAAGATCGGCGTGCTCGGCTTCGTCGGGGTCGCGGGCCTCTTCTACACAACCTATTCGCTCATCGATAAGATCGAGCAGGCGTTGAACGCCATTTGGCGGGTGCGGCAGGGACGATCCTGGGAAAGGAAGTTTACCGATTATTTGAGCGTCGTCCTGGTCGGGCCGGTGCTGGTCGTAACGGCGTTCGGGTTGCTGGCGTCCGTCCAAAGCCACACATTGGTGCAGCAGGTGCTGGAGTTCCAACCGCTCGGATACCTGGTGGTCTGGGCCGCCCAGTTGCTGCCGTTTCTCATGCTGTGCCTGGTATTCACCTTTCTCTACAAGTTCATTCCCTATACCAACGTGCAATTCACCTCCGCCCTGGTCGGCGGAATCGCGGCCGCTATCTTATGGGGAGTCGCCGGCGAAGTGTTTGCGAAGTTCGTGGCAGCGTCCGCCAAGTACAGCGCGATCTATTCCAGCTTTGCGGTACTGATCCTGTTTCTGCTGTGGCTCTACACCGGATGGCTGATTGTGCTGATCGGCGCCCAATTCTCATTTTTCCATCAGTATCCCAGCGCGTACTTGTCGCGCTTGCTGTGGCATCAAGGCACCTACGGATTTCGCGAACGATTGGTGTTGAATCTGCTTGTTCTCCTGACCCGTCGGCATCTGAAGGGGGAGCGCCCCGTGAGTGCGTCCGATCTGGCCATGGAGCTCAACTTACCCGTTTCGCTGGTGGAGGACGAGGTGGATCACTTTGTAGAGTACGGCCTCCTCGGCCTCATGAACAAACCCGACGGTGTGAGTCTGATCAAGCCCCCTGAACTGATCTCCGTCAAAGAGGTCTTGGATGTCACCCGGGAAGGGAGCCGGGCCGAGGCGCCGATATCAACCGATGCAGGCGATCCTGTCGTCGCCCTGTTGCGCCGGCGCAATGAGGCCGTTGAAAAGGCGCTCGCGGGACACACCTTGCGATCACTCGTCCTCGAACAAAGTGGTGAGCCCGCAGAGCACCGTCCACCTCATTCTCAAGCCCATCTTCATAAGTAGCTCTCTCTTCTCGACGAAACCAACCTCGAAATCGGGGACCACATGCGTCGCTTCTATTCGAGAGTTCGGAATGCGATACTGACCCGACCGGCAGTATTCATTGGAGCGAACTCGACCGGTGAAACGAGCGGCGCTGATCGAACAGGAGCTGGCGGTCGCCGAGGCCGCTTGGAAGGCAGCCAATGAAGGGAAGGCGCGAGTCTGTGCCCGGCGCGCGGTGGGGCTCGCGACCGATTGGTGGTTAGATCGCCTTCCTGTCCGGCGATGGCGCGGGGATGCGATGGAAAATCTCCGGCAGATTCAGCAGGACGCGTCCTTCCCCCTTCCCATTCGCCAGGCCGCCGAGCGATTGGGCACGAAAGTGACCAAGCGAGACTCAGCCCCCTTCACGGAAGATCCGGTCAGCGACGCCAGACTCATCGTGGAACACCTCGCCACCAGAGATAGGGGAGCGTATGACGGGATGGAAAGCTGATGGCAAATGACGTATGGCGGGGAATACAAGCAAATGGCACATTCATGCCCTAGTCCACGTGCTCTTTACTCTTTCTATAAGCTATAAGCCATCAGCTATACGCTCTTGCTCTGAGAGGCGTCAGTCACGGCTTCTGCGCAACGATGCTGGCGAAGGCGGATTCCCCGTTATCGACCACTTGATAGTCGAGGATCGTGAAGTCTTTGAACCACTCCACCAATTCGTTTCTCTCGAGCAGCCATTCTTTTCGAAACTCCGGCCGATATTTGAGATGGTCTATCGTGTACGTTTCGACGACGACCATCCCGCCCGGCTTCACTGCCTGTTTCATTTTCGAAAACAGACCTCGATCTAAATAATAGGTACAGAGCACTACGTCATACCCATTTGACCCGAGCGGCGCCTGATCCAGGTCAGCCACCTTTGTCTCGATCGTCACGCCCTGTGCTTTGGCCAGGGCCTGCGCCTTCTCCAAGCCCTTCTCCGAGATATCGAGACCGGTCACCTGAAAGCCCTTGGTCGCCAGGAACACTCCGTTTCGCCCTTCTCCCATGGCCAGATCGAGCGCCTTGCCTTTGGGCAAGCGGTTGATCTGCTCGACCAGATACGGAATGGGGTCCTTGCCAAAGCGATAGGTGTCACCGCTGTAATTCTTGTTCCACCGCTCCTTGTCTGTCTCCGCCGATTCAACTCCCGTTCCGAAGGGCGCCAGTGCGATGACCAGCGCGATCAGGATTCTCGGAGCGACCATAGGCACGGCCCGCCGCCACCGTTTTCCTGCGCCGGAACTTCTCTTCGATCCATCCGGCATGATCGTGTCCCCTCGTCTCGTCTCTTCTAGAATCGCGAACCTGTTAACTTCACATCAGCGCGCGCCCACGCCTTCTGAAACTCCTGATCCATTGTTTTGGCATCCTGCATCTTCTGCTGCGCTTCAAGACTTTGCTTCAATCCGAACAGCGCCCATCCGTTGTGGGGATGCTGCATCAGATCGATCCGATAGGCCGCCTCCGCCTCGGCCGGACGGCCTGCCTGCAACAACACCGCACCCAATGAATGGCGCACGGGAATGTGCCACAACGGCGGTTCGTAGTAGCGCAAGGCATCCTCCAACTTGGCCGCCTCATTCAGCTTGTCGATCGCCTGCTCGTATTGCCCCCGACGCGCGGCTGTCTCGCCAGCCAGCACCCGTTCTGCAATCCTGGCCAAATCCACCACGCGGGTGACTCCCATGGTCCGTTCCGATGTGATAGATCCAGCCAATTCCGCCAACGCCTTTTGTTCCTGCTGCGCCTCGTCGAATCGTTTGGTCGCCGCGAACGCGATCCCTCGCGCGTAGTGCCAAATCGCGGTCGTATAGCTGAGTTCGGCCGGCGGTTTGGGGAGCGCGAGCACGTCATTCCATTTGCCGAACCGTACGAGTGCGAAGGGCAAGCTCGATGTAAATTCCTCCAGCGCCAACTCTTTCCTCGCCGCTTCCAAAGGCACGAGCGCCCGAAGATCGTGGGCGGCTTTCATCGCTTCCTTGCTACGCCCCTCCATGGTCAACGCGCTCCAAAGAAAGTGCACGTTGTGCGGATAGTAGGCCATCGGATAGAAGCCGACGAGCTTGCGGTGCGCCAGGTAGTCGTGATCGACCGAGGTCGCGTGCACATTCCGTTCGACCGCTTCCTGGTACATGCCCAACCGGAGATAGATATGGCCGGGCATGTGGACCAGATGGCCGGCTCCCGGTGCCAGATCGGGCAGCCGTTTCGCGCAGGCGAGCGCCCGTTCGGGTTTCGACGAGGCTTCCACCGCATGAATGTAGTAGTGGCAAGCTCCGGGATGATCGGGATTGAGCTGCAAGGCTCGTTCGAGCGTCGCCACAATCTCGATGGCATGACCCTTCGGCTGTCCCTGCGGCGTCCAATAGTCCCACGGCTGCACATCCATCATCGCTTCGGCGTACAGAGTGCCGGCATCGGCATCCTTGGGGTGATCTGCCCACACTTTTTTCATTGCCTCGGCATAGGCAGCATCAAGCACCTCACGTTTTGCATCGGGAGCGGTGCCATAGCGAACGGCGAGCGCCTCGATATATGCCTGTTCCTTCGGACTCACGCCGGCAGCCAACGTTTGTGCCCGTCGAATCGTTTCATAGGCTCGCTTCTCAGACTCGCGATCCATGGGCAAATTGATATTGGGTCCGAGCGCCAATGCGATTCCCCAGTGGGCCATGGCCGCCTTCGGATCCAGTCGCGCCGCCTCTTCAAACGAATTGATCGCTTCCTCATGATTGAACGCAAAGACCAGTCGCAACCCCTGGTCGAAATACTGTTGCGCTTCGGGCGAGGACGTGGAAATAGGATGGTGCAAGTTCCCCAGGTTATCGAATAACGGCGGGCCGCCCTTTCCACTCGCCGTCGCAGGCTGTTGACCCGCCGATGCAACGCTCGCCGCGAGCGCCACTGCCGCACCAAGTCCGTACAATACCTTTCGCAACGCCTCGCCTGACAGTTTCATGATGTTCACGCCTTTGATTGTCTTAGCATCTGACGGTCTCCCCATCACCATTATGCGAACCGGCCGCAGCAGACTTTCATGTATTACCTATGGACTCTGTGAACCGAGGAGACCAGCGCTTCCCGAAGAAAAGAACGCCCGATTTCCCGCTGAGGAGGATCGTACCCGTGACGACAGCGGACCGCAAGCCGTATCATGGGGGCATCATGTCTCAGCCGTAGCATTCGTCCAAGTTGTCGTGGAGTCCAAAGTACTTCTTGCTCTGGCTCTTTGAGCTTGCTATTCTTCTTCGGCTTCGTCGTTCTGTCTGCTCCTGTAGAAATCTGTTCCGCAACTCAAACTTGGAGATAACAAACCTACGAGCGATCGAGATGTAGCTGCACGGATTGTGACCCTCGCCATCCCTCTGTAACGCCGCTTGCCGAATCGTTCCAGCAATCACCATAGAGAACGCATTTGAGCTGAGCCGGCTATGTGAACTGAGTCGGCTATCGGTCGCGTGGATCACGCGATCGAATGACCTTGTTCCACATTTCCTATGCATTCGAGAGTGACCAGCCGATGGAAATTGAGCATGGAACGTGAGCGGCCCTGGAAAATACATCATGGTGTTCCCGTCAATGGGAAGGGCTGACCGGGTGACCGACACCCCAATACATATTCTCCTCATCGAGGACAATCCGGAGGGTGCCCGTATGCTCCGGGAACTCCTGCCGGATGAGGACCCGGACCAATTCACGCTCACTCATGTCGATCGACTTGCCCACGGGCTTACCCTGGTACAGGAGAGCGGAATCGATATCGTCTTGCTGGATTTGTCACTGCCCGACAGCCAGGGGTTTGACACGCTGCTCCGCATGTACAAGGCCGCAATGGGTGTCCCGATCGTCGTGCTGATCGGCATTGAAGATGAGACGTTGGGATTGCAGTTGATTCAACATGGCGCTCAAGATCATCTCGTGAAAGGACAGATCACGGGGTCACACTTACAGCGTTCGCTTCGCTACGCGGTCGCGCGCGCGTCGATGACCGGGAAACTCAGGGAGAACGTGAGCCTCCTGCAGTCCGTCTTCGATAGCGTAGCCGACGGAGTCGTCATGGCCAGTGAGACAGGCGAATTCAAGGTGTGGAATCCCGCCGCCGAACGAATCATCGGGTCCGGACCTGTGAATATGGCTACCGAGAGTTGGTCCGCGCATTTCGGCCTCTTTTTGCCCGACAGAGTCACACCCTATCCACCCGAAGAGCTTCCTCTCGTCAGAGCCATCCGTGGCGAGTCGGTCAACGAGATCCTGGTTTATCTCAAGACCCCTGATTCCAAAGAGGCGTGGTTGAGCGTCAATGCCCAACCGCTTCATGATGGCACACGGTACGTCAAAGGAGGAGTCGCCGTCTTTCGCGATATTACAGAACGCAAGCGGACCGAAGAAGCTCTCCGGGAAAGCCAAGAGCAATACCGACTGTTGGTGACGAAGGCGAGCGATATCATCTATAGAACGGATGTCATGGGACGGTTTACCTTCGTCAATCCGGTGGGAATGCGTCTCCTGAAATATTCGGAGCATGAACTGTTGGGCCGCCGGTTCGTCGAGTTGATACGCCCCGATCATCAGGAGGCGGCCGAACGGTTCTATGGGCGACAGTTCACCCGCCGGCGGGCGAGCACCTATTATGAATTCCCGGCCGTCGCCAAAGACGGTAGCGGAGTCTGGATCGGCCAAAACGTGCAAGTTCTCCAAGAAGACGGCAAGGTCGTCGGGTTCCAGGCGATGGCTCGTGACATCACCGAGCGCAAGCGGGCGGAGGACGCCAGGCTGGAGAGCGAGGAACGGCTGCGATCGATCGTGCAATCGACCAACGACGCGATCATTCTGATGGATACACAGGGAAATGTCACATTTTGGAACAGAGGCGCGGAGATGAGTTTCGGCTATACAGCCGAGGAGATGGTCGGCCGGCCGGTGGCCCAAATTGTTCCGGAACGATTCCGCGAAGCGCATCAACGAGGTGTCCAGCGAGTTGCCGCCGCGGGTCGATTGACGGTGCAGGCGAACATGTTTGAACTGGTCGGATTGAGAAAGGACGGCACAGAGTTTCCGTTGGAATTCAGCTTAGGGGCTTGGACCGGCAAGTCCGGCCTGTTCATTACCGGCATTGTCCGCGATATCAGCGAGCGCAAGCTGGCGGAAACGGCGCTGAGGGAAAGCGAAGGGCGCTATCGTCGACTCATCGAGAGCCTTCCTGCCGCTGTATATACCTGCGACGCTCAGGGTCGCATTACGCTCTACAACCAAGCCGCGGTCGCACTGTGGGGCCGGCAACCGGAACTCGGCAAGGATCCATGGTGCGGGTCTTGGCGAATCTACCGACTCGATGGGGCGACCGTTCCGCTCGACCAGTGTGCAATGGAAGTCGCAATGCGTGAAGGTCGGCCCATCCGTGAAATGGAGATCGTGATCGAACGCCCCGACGGTACCCGACGCAATGTCCTAGCCCATCCGGATCCGATCTGCGACGAATCCGGCGCGGTCATCGGATCCATCAATATGCTGGTGGACATCACTGAGCGGAAGCAGGCGGAGGAAGAGCGGCAGAAGCTCGCGAGAGACCGGCTGTTGCTGCTGGACTCGACGGGCGATGGCATCTATGGAATCGATTTGGAAGGCCGCTGCACGTTTATCAATAAGGCCGGCGCGAAGATGCTGGGATACCAAACCGATGAAGTCTTGGGCAAGGACATGCATCAGCTCGTTCATCATTCCTTCGCGGATGGCAGGCCCTATCCCCGCACGGACTGTCACATCTTCGAAGTCTTTCGCAGCGGGCGTGGCTGCCAGATCGATCATGAGGTTTTCCTGCGGAAGGACGGAACCGCCTTTCCTGTCGACTATACATCCTTCCCTGTGTACGAACAGGACATTATGACCGGAGCGGTGGTCACCTTCCTCGATATCACCGAGCGTCGGCGGCTGGAAGATGCATTGACCCAGCGGGCCGTGCGCCTGATCAAACAGCAATCGGCCCTGACCGATCTCACCCAGAGCCGATCTTTTCAGAGTTCCCCCCTCATGCCGACACTGCAGCACATTACAGAAATGGCGGCGAGGACGCTGGCTGTAGAACGGGTCGGCATTTGGCGGTATACGGATGATCGAACGGCGATCCAATGCATGGATCTCTACGAATTGAGCCGTGACTGTCATGCGGTCGAGATGACCATCCCCGTCCATTCCTTCCCCGACTATTTTGACGCATTGGTCAAATCCCGTATCATCGCGGCAGACAATGCCCATACCGACGACCGGACCGCCGAATTTTCTGCCGAGTATCTGTCGAGAATCGGCATCAACTCGCTGATGGGTGTCCCTATCTATCTCTTCGGACGATTGGAAGGAATGATCTCCCATGAACATGTCGGACCACCGCGTCGGTGGACGGAGGATGAGCAGATGTTCGCCGTCGCCGTGTCGAACCTCGTCACCCTTGCCTATGAACAGGCGGAACGCCGGCGCGCACAAGAACAACTCGAACAATCCCAGGAACGGCTGAGAAACCTGACGGCGCGTCTTGAATCCATTCAAGAAGAGGAACGAACCAGAATCGCGCGCGAGGTGCATGACGAATTGGGCCAGGCGCTGACGGGAGTGAAATTGGAGTTCGCATCCTTGCGCGATCAACTGCCGGACGCCGGATCGGCAGTGCTCGATAGAGTGGAATCGATCTCTAAGCTTGTCGACGGAACGATGCAATCTGTACGAAGGATCGCGACGGAGTTGAGGCCGGTGGTACTGGACCAGTTGGGCTTGATCCCCGCCATCGAATGGCAGGAGCGCGTCTTTCAAGCGAGAACGGGCATACCGTGTACGCTGAATATCTATCTACGGACCGTCGCATTACCCATTCATCACTCGACCGGTGTGTTCCGCATTTTCCAGGAAATCCTGACCAATGTGACCCGTCATGCGCAGGCGTCAGGTGTGACCATCACCGTGCAAGAGCACGCGGGGCATCTCCTGCTGCAAGTGAGCGATAATGGTCGAGGGATCACCGATGCGGAAGTCTCCGGCTCTCGATCCCTGGGTCTTCTCGGAATGCGCGAACGGTCGCTTCTGTTGGGCGGCGAAACCAGAATAGAACGCAATCCGGTCAAGGGCACGATGGTCACGGTACGCATTCCTATCGATCCACAGCCGGAGTAACATCATCATTGCGTCATCGCCTATGAACAAGAACAGATAGGGAATCCCGCATTCGCCATGAAGATTCTGGTAGTCGATGATCACGCGGTGGTCCGCCATGGCGTCAAACAGATTCTGTGCGAGCATTTCCATCACGCTGTCATCGGCGAGGCCCAGGACGCTGAACACATGTTCGGCGCAGTAGAAAAGACCAGCTGGGACATGGTCGTCCTTGACGTCGGCATGCCGGGCAAGGGCGGATTGGAGGCGCTCAAAGACCTGAAACGGCTGCAACCCAAACTGCCCGTCCTCGTCTTGAGCGCGTATCCCGAAGATCAACTGGCGGTCCGTCTCATACGCGCGGGCGCGGCCGGCTACCTCTCAAAGGACAGCGCCCCGAGTGAACTCGTACACGCCATCAGGAAAATACTGGACGGAGGACGGTTCATCAGTTCCTCGGTGGCCGACCTATTGGCCGCAAATTTGGAGAGCGCCTTGGAAAAACCGCTCCATGAACAGCTCTCGGATCGCGAGTATCAGGTGATGTGCCTGATCGCTGTCGGTAAGAGTTTGAAAGAGATCGCGGATGATCTGTCTGTGAGTGTCAGCACCATCAATACGTACCGTGCCCGGATCCTGGAGAAGATGCATCTGAGGAACAACACCGAGCTCACTCACTATGCCCTTGAGAATCGACTCGTGAACCGGCTGGCCACCTAACCCTCTTGTCACTCTCATTCTCTGTCTCCCGCTCACTCTCCTCTTCATAGACATAAACTCGTAGCATAGACGGCGACAAGTAGACTGCACAAAACATCGACCTTCAAACTGGGGTGACAGCGATAGGCAGGAGGGCCCAATTCCCATATGTATCTGGCTGAAATGAATGCAATGGTCGTCCGATCTTTGCTTCATGACACGCCACAAGGTGGAAGGAGAGAGTGATGCATGGATCAATTCATCACATGCTCGTGTCGAACCAATCGGTCTATGCTTCATTCTGAAGATCCGAGAAATATAACCAACGTAAGGAGAGTAACCCATGATAACCGGCACTGTCGCAAGCAGGGAGCGCGTGGTCATCGTCGACCGTGACTTAGACTTCGGCCTCAAACTCGCCGACTGCCTCGCCAGTAGCGGGTATCATGCGGTGTTGGGCAGGAGCCTTGATGCCATGCTCGAGGATATCGGCGAGATGCAGCCGGGCGCGATTCTGCTCAGCGCTGATCCTTGCGATGGAGAGCGGGACAGTGATGGAGATGCAACATTGCAGGTGGTCAGGACCCTGTGTCCACAGGCGCCGGTGATCACACTGACGAAGCCGGGGCAAGCCGCTTCGGCAGGCATGCGCTCGCAGAAACGCACGATCGAAGAGCGTTCAAAACCCACGACGCCGAACCGAGTAGAGGAGCTACTTCGAACGAAGCTCGGCATCCCGTTCGCGCGCGTCCTTTAACACAACACGCTTCTCTCGAACTGGAGAAACCGCCAGCATCGAGCAGGGAGGTTCTACAATATGGTTCGACGTCGAACAAAGACGACCGACATGGATAAGCGAGCAGGTAAATCGATCGTCAAAACGACCCCGTCTGGGCCGGAACACTTGCAACCGGAGTTCTTGTTGCAAGAGACCGCTTACCGGAGCGCGGCCGATGACAACAGGACCCGTATCGAGAAGCTGGCCTATGAGCTGTATCAGCAACGCGGATGCCGAGACGGCCATGATCACGAAGATTGGCTGGAGGCGGAACGGCTGGCGCTCGAGCAGCAGACAGGTGCGAGCAAGAACGGGAATGGAGTTCTTGGGGGCGAGAGCCCGTACACACCAACCGATCACGGAGCATAAAATGACTCTGTGCCCCAAAGCCGATTGCGGTCAACCGATGCAGCTCGATCCCCATCTCGGCTATGACGCAGGGACGGGACTCCAGTGTATACGTTGTCACCGCTGCGGGCATTGTGGCATGAAAGCACAAGACGGGCTGCATCTTTTGTTTGCCGCACAGCATGAATATGTCTTCAGCTATGGTCCTTCTCCTTCCTATCTGAAGGTCGTGCTCTCCACGGTCGCGCTGAATCTGTTCAGTATAGAAAGCCTCACGCCGGTTCAACTGGCGACCTATGTCGCCGAATGGGCGCTCGTCATGGGACGGGTCTGCGGCACCGTGCGGCTGGCAGGCAACCTGGTCCTTTCAGACTGCTATGACTATTTCCAACGCCGGGCACTTACAGGGTCCGGGATCCTTCGACCGTAGTCGCGTTGAACTCATGAGCCCTCGTCCGGTTGGAGAATCTCACAGAGCCTTATTCTCTCGATGAGCGGCGCTTTCATTCACATGCTACGTTCACATTTCTTGAGAAGACCGTGGTCCCTCAGCCCGACCTCGAAGCTCACCCGTCAAGACTCCCGCTCGACTGAACCACATATGCCGAGTTCTTGAACGTCCTCGCTTCTCACTCAAGGAGAACCGTAAGATGAGCGAAATCAAGCGCAGAACCGCCGCGATTACGCTTGCGCTCGTGAGCAATAATCATCTTGTACGACAGGGCCTTCAAAGAATCATCGAAACTGAGAGGCACATCCGCCTTATCGGGCAACAAGCGGCCGACGGGGTGAAGGCGGAGGAGGTCATCGCGCAGGAACAACCTCAGGTAGTGATCATCGAGATGGAACCCGAAGTCGATGTCAATGAACTCATTCGAAAGTCGAAAACCTTCGTCCCGAACGCTAAGATCCTCCTATTGAGCGGCTTCGATGATCATGAGAGTAGTCGGCAGGCACTCACAGGAGCGGTGGATGGGATTGTTCTGAAGGTTCAGCCGGAGGCGGTATTGGTGGCAGCCATCGAATACGTCTGTCAGTCCCCGGCCGGAACCGTACAGCGGGAAGACAACCAAACAGATCACGTCGTATCGAACAGCACCCAGGCATTGACGCTGAAATGGCCGGCCGCCTTGACCAAACGCGAGCGTGCGGTCATCGCTCTGATCGGCCAGGGACTGTCAAACAAGGAAATTGCCGACCGCCTGCGCGTTTCCGATATTACCGTACGCCATCACCTTACGAGCATCTTCGACAAACTCGGCGTCACCTGCCGCCAGACGCTGCTTATTTGGGCTCATCAATACGGTCTCGTGGAACTAAAAGCACCTCCCTAACCTCGTCTCGTTCAGTCAAGGGATTCAGCCTCAAAGCAGCGTGCTCGATTCAGAGAGTCTTCCCCACACAGGTCGGGCGCGGCTGCGGGAGTTGATCCACATCGGTATGCCGCGCTACGATCACTGCCCCGATCGAACAAGGCTGATCTACGTTTTGGAAGCCCTGGAAGCGTATTCGGTACCGCAACGCGAGCCATAACGCAGGAGGTCCTTCATGGCCAAATCACTCCTCTTGGGCGCATTGCTCGGAGGGTTGACGCTGTTCGCGTGGGGGGCATTCTCCTACATGATTCTTCCCTGGCACAACATGACATTGGAAAAATTCGCCGATGAAACGGCCCTGGCACAGACGCTTGTGTCGAACGCCGGAGGATCGGGCATGTACATTCTGCCGAACCCGCACAAGTCCGACCCCGGTATGACGGCGGCTCAACAGGAAGCCGACGAAGCGGCCGGCATGATCCGCATGATGCAGGGACCCTTTATGTTTTCCGCCGTGAGCCTCCACGGCACCCGAGACATGGGCGAGGCGATGGTCTTGAACATTCTCAACAATATGTCGGCCGCGGCACTCGTCACCTGGTTGCTTCTCCAAACTGTGATCCCACGCTTTTGGCATCGGGTTCGTCTTGTAGTGGTCGTTGCGTTGACAACCGGGCTGATCGCCCATGTGCCCCATTGGATCTGGTGGCAATTCTCGACGAGCTTCACGATCGTAGAAATGACCGACCTGCTCATCGCATGGCTCCTGGCCGGAATGGTGATCGCAAAAGTGGCTCGCGTTCCCGGAGCATCTCTGTAGTATTCGTCATCCAGGAACAGCCCGCAATAGTCGTGCGTTTATACCGGCGGTAGGATACTATCCTGACACATCCGGACAGGCCGATGGGAACTGTTCCGGCCGCCGATACAGTCCGGTCGGTGAACACATGAGATCAAACTCTTTTGCTTTTAAATTCTTGGAATTCTATGGCACTCGCATACCACACCGCGGCCAATGGTGGGTACACGCGAAACTCAGAAAGTGGCTGCAGGCGGATGTCAATGCCGAGTTACGCGTGGTTCGAGACGGCCATCAATGGCTCCTCAATCCTTCAGACTTCGTCCAGACCGAGTTTTTCTGGCTGGGCTCCAGAGAAGCATGGGATGTGTTTCATGCGAAGGCATTGGTCCGTCCCGGCTGTACGATCTTCGACGTCGGCGCGAACTTCGGTCACTATGCCATCACATTGGCCGAGGCCACGGGCAGGACTTGCGTCGTCCACGCGTTTGAGCCCTTCCCCCCGAATACCGAGCGACTGCGCACGAACGTCGGGTTGAATCACCTCGAACAGATCGTGCACATCCACCCGATGGCCTTGTCTGATTCCATCACGTCCCGAACCATGACGACCAGAGCCGACAACTCGGGAGCGGCGCACCTCAATGAAGACGGGGAGGGATGTCTCGTCGAGGTGACCACATTGGATTCCTTTTGCGTTGAGCAGGGTATCGCTCGACTTGATTTTATGAAGATCGATGTCGAGGGACAGGAGGAAAAACTGCTTCGGGGAGGAGGAGAGACCATCAGGAAGTTCGGACCCGTGATACAAATCGAACTTGATCCGCCCAAGCTGCTCCGCGCCGGATCATCGGTCGATAGGCTTGTCTCCCTCCTGGCCGACCTACGCTATGATCTGTTGGTCCCCGAACGCACCAAACTCGTGCCTCTACGGGAATTGCCGCGCGGTCCCGACTACATCAACGTCTTTTGCTTTCCCAAAGCCCGAAATAGCTAATTGGTAGTTGCCGGTTTTTTTGCCTTAGGCGCATTGCCGGATCGTCTCTGTTTTAGCCACTGTCCGGCACGGTCGTTCAAATACATAGCCGACTTCACTGCATCATAAGTGGTTACCAGAAAGTTGAGATCGAACGCTGCTCCGGCCGCATATTGGAGCGGTGTTTTGTCGAGTGCCTGAGTGGCAGAAATGTAGGCGAACGGATTATTCATTGTGAAAAACACGGATGGCCCTCTTGTGTTTACCGGATCCCCGAACAGCGCTACGGTCGCCTGCCGCGACGGTCTTTTAAGGGTTATCGCACTCCACTGGGCACGGGAGAGATTCTGCTCAGTCCCTCGAAGCTCGAGAGTCTGTTCTGAATTGCTGTGCACGGCCATCAAATCGAACTCGCGCGCCGGTCTCACCCCTAAGCCGTTGTAGTTGTCTCCTGTCAGTACTACGTTCCGACTGCCGACAACGAAGGTAGCCTGCCATTCGACGGCCACTTCTCGGTTGACAGGATCGACCCGCGCGGTGATCCTACGTCTTTCCTGCAACAGCGCCTTTTGTCCATCAGTAGAGCCGCGATCGTCAGCGGCAACCCAATTGATGACATGAATAAAGCCGGCCTCCGCCACACCGTTCTTCCTCGTGACCGCTCGTCGGCCCTGAATTCTCACGGACTGCTGGATGCCTGCGTCGGGAGGTTCCTGCCAAAAATTATGACCATTTACCTGTACACCATACATGACTCCGTGATGGTGCGAATGATCGGCCGGCGCATCCGTCAACACATTCCATCCGGACATCGTATGAAGCTGCTTGATATAGGGCTTGGGGTGGCTTGCTGAAAAGGCGTAGACGAGGATCGGTTGATGATTATAGAGAATGGTCAATTCCGAGACGCGCTCGTCTATCGCCATACGTATCAGATCTCCGGCGACGGCATGCGTGGAGAGGACCGATGTGGCCGTCAGGGACCACATAAGTGAGCCGAGCACGATCAATCGCGCGCAGGCGACGAGAGAACCCTGTGTATCCATCTCATGATTCCCCGGTTGGTGCATGTGCCTACTTCCTCGTCTCATTCAGGCCAAGTCGAGCCCCATGAGATAGCTGTTGAGTTCTCTCCTCTGTTCCTCCTCCATCACCTTTACGTTCTCGACCGTCTTCCTGATCCCTTCTAACTCCGTTTCCTGCTGGTCGAGCTTCTTCACATAGCGGTTATACAACTCGGAATTCTGCTGTAACCGCTGCATGTTCTCGCGGATGCGGCCATGTTCGCTGGTGATCTCGCCGATCCGTTGTTCCTGTCTGGCCCGCTGGCTTCTGGTTTCCTCCAACTTGTTTCTCAACGCGATGACTTTTTGCAACGCCTCTTTCACTTTCGAGCTGACTTCCTTGGCTTGGAGGTACACGACGATCTGGTTCAGGCCGCCATCCATCAGTTGGACGGATTCCTGCACAGGCAATGATTCTTTGACCCGCAAGGACGCGCTCTTCCCGGCATCGACAGGGACGGCGAAGCGGTAGAGGTCGCGCGTTCGTTCCGTCGGTTCCTTCGGCTCCATCAATTTCCAGTCTGCGCGATAGGGGTGCTCGATCAGCACGGTCCTCGTTTTCTGATCCCGGTTCTTGATCTGGTAGGTCCGATCCTCGACGATTCGACGCGTGATCCACATGGTACCCTTCTTGATGGCGACGGTCACGAGTTCCTGCGTGCCTCCTTCCACCTTCGGCTCCACTTCCGTTTTCAGATCCAGGGCATAGCTGATGAGCCGTTCTTGGCCGGGCGCGAGATCTTCGATCCTGGCATCGCCTGCATAAGCGCCGCCATCGAACACGGTGATCGGGCCCTGCATCAGGTAGAGCGGTGAGGAATTCTTCAATCGATACCCATGGAGCGGGTGTTTGATGTTGACGATCTGGTTGTAGATGGAGACCTTTTGACCTTGAATCTCCTGTCCCATGATCGGGAACAAGCCCGAGCGCTGTTTGGCGAGCGAGACCGGTGACGCCAGATGGTACTCGAACAACTCGCCTGTTTCCTGCCCGGCGGCAGCCGGGGCTACTCCTTCCTGCAGCGCCATCGACCGTGCTTCGTCCGCCATCGCAGTACCCACCGACGGAGCAGGAGCGGCCCGCATCGTCTTTTTCGATTCGAGCCGGCGCCTGCCGTCCTTGGCAAGACTCTCTTTGTCCCCTTCATTTTTGGCCCCTGCGCTTGCTGTCTGGTCCATCGCCTCGCCATACACTTGCGGGCGCAACGACGCATACAACTCCGTTTCGACCATGGGACGAGGGTTATAGAGCGGTTGGTAGAGATCCATGATAAACGAAATGGGTCGTCCGGACACGAGTGAAAGATTCACATTCGTCCAGTCGTGCTCGCTCGTATTCTCGACAATCGCCCACCCTTGGAGAAACGACGGACGTGCGTCATCCAACACCAGACGGTACGACGTTTTCCAGACCGGCGTTTCGGTCAGGTAAGCCACCCGCGCCTGGCGACTACCCATGCCCTCAAACGTAATGGAAAGGGTCTTTTTCTGGGTATCGTGATTCGTAGCAAGCACCGCCAGAGCCGTCTGGAGTTCCCGGTTCAGCTCGGCATTGACCAGTTTGACCCGCTGAATGGTCGGGAGCGGGATCGATCGGAACCCATCATCCGTCAGGAGATTGATATATTCAGTCTCGACCACGCGGCGCTGCGACCCATCCTGCACGACCTCCTGCTTTTTTTCGATCCCGATCAAGGTGCCGGTGATGGCGTTGGGGGAAGCCAATTCGACCGCTTCCCCGCGCACCTGCGTAAGCAATTGCCCGAGTGATGGATTGCCATTCAAATTGATACCGAAGCTCCCGAGCGTTTTGGCGATCGGATCACGCGAACTGTACGAGACCGATGCTACCTTCCCACCCCCGAAATCTTGAAGGACCAGACTCTTGAGCAGATCATTGACCTGGTTTACGTTGAACCGGAGATCCAGTTTCGCACGGTCCTGGACAGTGCCGTCATGCTGGAAATACCCCACCCCGCTCGAGTACAGGACGATCTTGGACAGGGGGAGCGAAGGAGTGTCTACTGCGTACGCCGCCGATGCGATGCACCAGAATATAGTGGATACACCGGCCATGATCAGCCTGGTGGGGGCGGGAAACGGACCGTTGAATCTCCACATACAAACCTCCGGGTAGATAGATGTCCGGCCCCGGATTTTCCGGGGCAGCCGTGGCGCTCTGTATGACCTATCTACGAGATGGCGTCAACGGAGGGATCCTTTCAGGAAAAGCGTCTATGGCGTCTAGCGTATGGCTGATGGCACGTCGGTGAAACTAAGGATGCGGGAGCCGATCGACGAACGACCCTGACCGCACGATTGCGCTGCCTATCGAGTAACGTTAGACTCGCGCGCCACAGGGGCTCCGATACCTCCGTCCGAGTTGCTACGCTCACATTAAGTATGGGAGACGCTGATGTTTGAATGGCTGGCAAACCCTCACGCCTGGATTGCGCTAGGAACCTTAACCGCGCTCGAAATAGTCCTGGGAATCGATAATATTATCTTTATTTCCATCCTTGTCGGCCGACTGCCCGAGAAGCAGCGCACCCTCGCGAGAAAGATGGGGCTGGGCCTCGCGATGATCGCCCGCCTGGCGTTGTTGTTTTCGATTTCCTGGGTGATGGGACTCACCGAACCCTGGTTTACGGTGTTCGCCCAGGCGATTTCAGGTCGCGATCTCATTCTGATCGGAGGCGGCCTGTTCCTTCTGGCCAAGGCGACACATGAAATCCACAACAGCCTGGAAGGCCTTGAAGAGAACGGAGACACAGGTGTAGCTGCCACGATGGGAATGGTCCTGCTCCAAATAGCGCTCTTGGATATCGTCTTTTCATTGGATTCGGTGATCACGGCTGTCGGGCTGGTCGAGCAGGTGTCGGTGATGGCGATCGCCATTATTCTGGCGGTTCTCGTGATGTTGATGGCAGCCAAGGGCATCGGCGATTTTGTCGATGAACATCCGACGATCAAAATTCTTGCCTTGGCGTTTCTCCTTCTCGTGGGCGTGACCCTCATGATGGAAGGGTTCGATGTGCATGTGCCGAAGGGTTACATCTATTTTGCCATGGCGTTTTCGGTGGCCGTGGAAATGCTCAACATTCGCATGCGCAAGAAACGTGGGACACGGGTCAAACTGCACCGCAGATACGCAGACAGACAACTGCAGGAGGGAAGCTAACGAGCCGGACCCGAAGCACATGTTCATCGTGATCCGGATCACCGCGGTCAGTTAACTATATGTTTGCCAAACATTAACAAGTTCGTAACACATGCCGGAGCCAACTCTCCTTACAGTCGTCACAAGTGACCGGAACAGGCTGCTGGCAACAAGGTGATCCTCGACCGTGCCACGAAATTGATCCCCCCTGAGTGAAAGTCGGAATTGCCTTTGCGTTTACCATGACCCACGCTGTCGAGGCGCGACCCATGAACGTGCTGCAAAGCCCAATTCTGACCATCGACAAGGGCTCGTGTTACGTCCTTTTTGCCTATAACGTCGGGCGCGCCCTCGATCTGGATGCGGCGGAACGGCGTGTCACAGCCATCAAAGAACGCAGCCGGATCAACCACAAACGCCGAGCCCCCTCTTATTTCGATTTCAGTCCGGCCCCGCTGCGCATGACCCAGGAGATCGAGCCCCTTACCATCGACGGCTATCGCACCAGTACCGGAGTCGATCTCCTTCTCTACGATTTCGGAGCCGTCTCGGTCACTTATAGTCTCCCGATCGAAGGCACATTCGCACACCTCTTGTCGCTCAGCCTCGATCTGTATGAAAACGCGATTCTGCTGGCCGATTCCCGTCGGCAAGTTGATGAGCTGATCGGAACACTGGAGGATGCGGTGGAACGACCGCACATCCCCGATGCCGTGGAGGACTTCGCCATCTTTCAAATCGAGGCCTCTACACCCGCGGACTGGAGAGAACTGCTAACCACGGAGCATGCCCAAGCAATCGCGCAATTGCTCCGTTCCGAAGCACAGGTCTTGGCGGAGGAGGAGGTTCGTGACGCGGTCGCTCAGCGGATCTGCTTTGGAACGGACGACGTCACAGTCATCGACTGGAACGCAGCCCTCGTGGTCGGGCGGGAAATGGACGACGTGCGGGCAGTGCTGGAGTTCGCCAACGTGGAACTGCTGGAGATGCGTCTTCTCGACGAACAACTGGATCAGTCCCTGGATCAGGCATACGACGCGTTGTCCAAACGGCAGTGGAATCGGATGACGCTGCCTGGAACGTTTCATACCGATGTTAGCCGCATTGCGCGGTTGCAGGTTGACAGCGCCATTCTCTTTGAGCGCGTGACCAATAC
>Ga0075420_100001112_pt1 | contig 22500 bp, 14 predicted proteins | sample SoiMetdeltSBSDD4_FD_75296 | JGI IMG/M metagenome (GOLD analysis project Ga0075420, IMG submission 75296) | Bulk soil microbial communities from a Populus tree surrounding site in Tennessee, USA - Soil MetaG P. deltoides SBSDD4 | ecosystem: Environmental > Terrestrial > Soil > Tree plantation...
CCTTCCCGCTGCAGGATGCTGACGATCTTTGAATCGCTCAGCGGCTTGCGCGGGTCCTCCTGCTCGATGATCTTCCTGATGCGCTGCTTGATGGTGACCGACGACACCGCTTCGCCGTAAGAACTGGCGATGCCGCTGTGGAAGAAGTACTTCATCTCGAACACGCCTTGTGGCGTGTGCATGTACTTATTGGTCACGACGCGACTGACGGTCGATTCGTGCATCCCGATGTCGTTGGCGACGTCGCGAAGCACAAGAGGCCGAAGGTACTCGATGCCGTGATCGAGGAAATCGCGCTGGAAGGTAATGATGCTCGTTGCAACCTTGTGGATCGTCTTCTGCCGCTGCTCCACCGACTTGATGAGCCAGAGGGCCGATCGGAACTTGTCCTTCACGTAAGCGCGTGTCTCGTCCGTATTTTCCGAGGTGCTCTTGTCGAGCAATCGACGGTACACGGGACTGATCCGGAGCTGCGGCAGGCCTTCCTCGTTCAACGCCGCAACGTACTGGTCCTCGACCTTGACGATATAGACATCGGGGATGACGTACTGCGACTGCGACGGGTTGTGGCGGTTGCCCGGTTTGGGATCGAGGTGGCGAATCAGCTCGATGTGCTCTTTCAGGTCCTCGATCGGCATCCCGAGCTTGCGCGCGAGTTCCGGCACCTGATGATTCTGGAGCAGCCGCATGTGCTCCGTGACGATCCGTTCGGAAGGAGTGCCCGTCATGCCGAGATGCCGCAACTGGAGGAGGAGACACTCCTGGAGGTCTCGTGCGGCGATTCCAATCGGGTCGAATCCCTGCACCAGTCGGAGTGCCGCCTCGACATCCTCAGTGGGCCAGGGCCCCATGGCCGCCAGCTCCTCGACCGTGGCCACGAGGTACCCATCGTCATCGAGATTCCCGACGATGGCCTCACCAATCTCACGCAGCTTGGCGTCATCGGACTGCATCGAGAGTTGCCAGAGCAGATGATCCGAGAGCGACGCCGTCGTCGACAGCGTGTTCTCGATCGGCGGAAGCTCCTTGACCTCGGTCGGGGTGCGCGCACGATAGCCGTCGTCCAGGTAGTCGCCGAAGAAGTACTCGTAGTCCTGGTCGTCCCAGGTGTCGCCCTTTTCGGCGTCCTTCTTCGGTTCCTCGGCCTTCTCGGACGTGGCTTCGGCGGCCTGGAGCTCGTCGGTCGGCATCTCCTCGAGCATCGGGTTCTCAACCATCTCCTGATTGAGCAGCTCCGAAAGCTCGAGCGTAGACATCGGCAGCAGCTTGATCGCCTGCTGCAGCGACGGCGTCAGAATGAGCTTCTGAACGAGCTTTGTGTGCAGTCTCTGGGAGATCGCCATGTTGTCAGCGCGCCGCCGTGGGTCTCCGCGTCACGAAATCCATCTTAGTCCAACCGGAAATCGGCCCCGAGGTAAATCCGGCGCACATCGTCGTCTGCGGCGAGTGCTCCGGGCGTGCCACTCTTGAAGATCGCGCCGTCATGGACGATGTACGCGCGGTCCGTAATGCGTAGCGTTTCCCTGACATTGTGATCCGTGATGAGCACGCCAATCCCGCTCTCCTTGAGGTGAAACACGATCTTCTGGATGTCCGTCACCGCAATCGGATCGATGCCCGCGAACGGTTCGTCCAGCAGGATGAACCGGGGCGAGACCGCGAGTGCCCTCGTGATTTCGGCCCGCCTGCGCTCGCCTCCAGACAGCGTATAGGCCGGCGACTGCGCCAGCGGTGTCAATCCCAGCTCCGCCAGCAATGAACGCAGACGTTCGCGTCTCGTCGCCTTATCGAGATCCAGCGTTTCGAGAATCGCGAGAATGTTCTGTTCGACCGAGAGGCCGCGAAAGATCGACGGCTCCTGCGGAAGGTATCCGATCCCCTTCCGCGCTCTCACGTACATCGGGTCGTCGGTGACGTCCTCGCCGTCCAGTACGACGCGACCCGAATCCGGGACCGTCAGCCCGACGGTCATGTAAAAGGTCGTCGTCTTGCCCGCGCCATTCGGTCCAAGCAGCCCGACGACCTCACCCGAAGCGACTTCGAGGCTGACGCCCCGCACCACCGTGCGGCCGCCGTACGACTTGGTCAGTTCCTGCGTGCGCAGCGTAGACATTCAGCGGCGCTGCGGCTCGGAACACTGCTGGCCGCGGATCGACTGCGTGCGCGCGGCCTTGTTGCCGTCGATCACGATCCTATCGGCCGACTTGTAGAAGGTCAACGTGCTGCCCGTCGTTTCCCGGCAGTTCTCAACGATCTTGACTGGCGTCCTGCCGGTGCCGGTCATTACGTAACGTTCGTCCTCGGCGCGATAAACCAATTCAGCGCCCGTCGCGGTACGGGTATCCAGTTTTAATGTCACGCCCGTTGCCGCTTCGAGCTGGTCGACACGATTGCTGGCAGTCGCAAGCGTCACGAGGATTCGTCCGGCGCGCAGATCGCCGTTGTCCGGACTATTGAGCTGCGCTGGATTCGATGCATCACCCTGGTAGCTGATTGTGCGATCACGGTCAACGTACGAAAGCGTCGTGCTTCGGCTCGACGAGCTGCCGTTCGCGAGTTTGATGACTGACCTCGCGGCGCCGGTGACACGAAGGTCACCCGATCGCTGGTCGATCGCGATGCGGTCGCCACGTACGGTCGTCTCCGCCTGCCAGAGAGTCGCATTGCCAACGTAGCTTGCCTGACCACCGGAGCCCGAATATTCGAACGTGTCGCCGTTACCGTTGGCCGCCGTCCCCTGCTCGAAGAGGCCCGGCAGCTTGGTGCCCGCCTGCGTGCCACCTGGCCGGCCCGCTGGATTGGGTGCGGGGGCGCGGGGACGGAGCGTCGTGCGGGCTCCGCCGGTTGCGGTCATGTCACGGCTGTCGATTTGCACCGTGATTCGACCGGCTTCTACCGACACTTGCTCGTCGCTGACGCGGGGACCGCCGCCTGTGTCCGTGCCTGAGATGATCAGCGAGCCCGCGGCCGGCGCGTAGGCCATGGTGGCGCCAGAGGCAAGCAGACCTTCCTCCTCGAAGCGAACGGCACCCGAAAACGTTGCGGAGTCGATCTCGTCCTCCTCCAGGGATACGCGCAGTGCGCGGGACCGGACAATTCTGGGCGCCGCGTTCGGCGCAGCCTCCCGGAAAGTCACAGCGCCATCGAACCTGGCTGCGGAGAGACCACCACCAGGTAGACCATCGGCCTCGAGTTGCCGGGCTTCAATCGTTCTTGATGCCGCGCCCTGCTGGCCCGGCAGCGTCAACTGCACGGCCTCCCGCGCAGTCATTCGTGACAACGTCCCGTCCTGGGCCATCAGCAAATCAATCGTGGTGCCGCGGACGTCCCGACCAGCGCGTCCGCCGCCCCCGGCAGAACTCACGGCCGCATCGCCATTGAGCAGAACGTGGGAGAGATGCTGGCCATCGCCGGCGTAGTCGAGGTCGATGGCCATCGCCCGCAGTCGTTCGATGCCCTCTCCTCCACCGCTGACTTCGGCCTTTTCCCTGAGCTCGACCCGGCGCAGAACACTGTCGTCTTCACTGAGATACGCCGAGGCACGACTCGCGTCAGCCACCTGATCGTTGTGCAGCACGTGAACCGTGTCGCCCAGCACGATCAGGTGCTGGGGGCGGGTGAAGACGGCATTCCCCGCCCGGAACTGCGTGAGCGTATTCCCGCCGTCGTCAGTCAGCCGGATGTCGGCGGCGGATACGATCGAGAGAACGTCCGTTGTCCGGTCGTAGGTCATGCCCGTGCCGGAACCAACTAACAACCGTCGGGAAAAGGTAAAGGTCCCAGGCGCCCGCATCTGACCGTTGGCCTCGCTGAAGAAAGCCTCTGCTGTGGTCAATTCAAAGCCGTCGCTCGAGCTTAGGTGCACTTCTCCTTGAAGGTGCAGTTCCTGTTGGCGCTCGCCCGCTTGCGCCTGGTGAGCCCGAATCACGAAATCCCGCCCCCCGCGATTACTGACAGAAATCGCAACACCCATGAGCTTCGTGGCACCGCCCTCATAGGTAAGCTGCTGCTCGGCCTTGATGAGAAAGTCCTGTTTGGTTCCTCGAACCTGCTGTACGACGTTGCCGGTGCTCTCGATCACGGCCGCCGGGTCGATTCGAGTGGGGGCAGGTGCCGGGGTGGGTGTTTCGCGCTCTTTCATGGCCGCGTACACGGCGATAGCGCTGCCGATTCCGATAACGGCCACAACTAGCCTTGCGCGGTGCTGCCAGAGTCTCATCGACTGACGGAATTGTACCCGGTGTGCGGCCCCTGCGCGGGGAATGGGGCGGTAACGGACCTCAGGACTGGGGCACGCGGAAGTCGGCGACGGAAAGCTGTACATACTGCTCTCCATTCCAACTGTCCTGCTCCACGGAGAAGGCCACGTCGAGGGCGGATCGATGTTCCGTGACGAACCCCTCACGTTCGGAGGCTCGCCAGGCGATGCCGCGCATGATCCGGCCGTCCTGGCGGAAGGACATCTTCAGGTGGCGCTCTTTGACGAGGCGGGGACCGTCGACCACCTCAACCCGGCTGGCTCTGAAGATCGGGCAGGGATTGCCGGCGCCAAAAGGAGCCAACGAAGCAATCTCCGCCGCCACCTGCCCTGTCAGCGCACGAAAGGTGACGGCGCTGTCGATCCGCAGGCGGGGACGCAGGTCATCCGGCTGCAGCATCCTGTCCGCGTGTTCGTTGACCCGCCGCCGCAACTCGCGAATGCGGTCCGGCGCAATAGTCAGCCCGGCCGCCTGCTTGTGTCCGCCAAACGTCATGAACAGGTCGCCGCATGACTCAAGGGCGGCAAGCATGTTGAACGCGGGAATACTCCGACAGGAACCGTGCGCTCTCTCGCCGTCGATCGACAGCACGATAGCCGGCTTGTGAAACGCATCGACGAGTTTCGACGCCACAATCCCGATGACGCCTCGATGCCAGCCCTCACCAGCGACCACGAGGACCGTCTGTGCTCCGACAGCCGGGTCGGTTTCTACGACCTTCCTGGCCTGCAGAACAATCTCGGCTTCCTCTTGCTGTCGACGGACGTTTTCGCCGTCAAGCTGTTGAGCCAGTGCCCGGGCCTCGTCGGCCATTGATTCGTCCGAGGCCAACAACAGCCTCGCGGCGATATCAGGGCTGCTCATGCGGCCGGCGGCGTTAACGCGAGGGGCCAGTTGGAAACCGATGTGAAAGCTGTCCAGCCGCTTGCCTGTCAGCTTGCAGACATCGAGCAAGGACCGCAGGCCTATTTTGTGCGGTCCGGTTGAGAGCATCTCCAACCCGAGCTTCGCGATGACCCGATTCTCCCCTGCGAGCGGAACGACGTCGGCGAGCGTACCAATTGCCGCAATTTTCACGAACGCCGGGAGCCAGCTCGCATGACCGGTACGGGCGCAGAGTGCCTGCACGACCTTGAGCGCCACACCGACGCCGGCGAGGTTCTTGTCCGGGTAAGCGCAGTCGTGGCGTTTGGGATTCACGATGGCGTATGCGTCGGGCAGCTCAGTATCCGGCTCGTGGTGATCGGTGATGATGAGATCGAGGCCAAGCTCACGAGCCCGGATTGCGGCTTCGACGCCCCGAATCCCGCAGTCCACCGAGATGACCACTCGCACGCCGTCCGCGTGCAGGCGCTCGAGCGAGGCCGGTTGCAGCCCGTAGCCATCGCGAAAACGTTCCGGAATGAAGTGTGTGACGTCGGCCCCGAGAAGTTCGAGGGCGCGACGCAGGATCACGGTCGAGGTGACGCCGTCCACGTCGTAGTCCCCGTGCACCGCGACACGTTCTTTCCGCGCAATCGCCGCGAGAAGCCGGTCAACGACCCGTCCCATATCGGCGAGACGGAAGGGGTCGATGAGATCGTCAAGGGACGGTGACAGGAATCGGCGTGCCGCGTCAGGATCGGAAAAGCCACGCTGGCAGAGAAGGGTCGCGGTGATCGCGGAAACTCCAAGCGCGTCGGCGAGCACCCTCACGTCCCCCGCGCCCTGTGGAGTCTCCTGCCAGATTTTCGCTACACCCGCCATCCTCTCAGAGCTCCGTGAGTCCGACGCTGCCCATCGCACGGAACTTCCGGTAACGCGCCTCGAGCCTGTCAGCCGGGTTCATCGCGGTCAGGCCCGCCAGCGCGGGTGACAGCGCCGAATCCAGCAGCGCTGCGGCGTGATCCAGGTCCGTATGTGCCCCGCCGATCGGCTCCGGAATGATTTCGTCAACCAGACCCAGGCGCATCAGGTCTGGAGCGGTCAGCTTGAGCGCGTCCGCCGCTTCCACCTTCTTGTTCGCGTCGCGCCACAGGATGGCCGCGCAGCCCTCGGGCGGAATGACGCTGTACACGGCGAACTCACTCATCAGGATACGGTCGCCGACGGCTATTCCCAGGGCGCCGCCGCTGCCACCCTCGCCGTGGACGATGACGATGATCGGAACGTCCAGTGCGGCCATCTCGCGCAGATTTACAGCGATGGCTTCAGCGATGCCCCGTTCTTCCGACTCTACGCCGGGATACGCGGCGGGAGTGTCGATGAATGCCAGAACGGGCCGCGAAAACTTCTCGGCGAGCTTCATCGCTCGCAGCGCCTTGCGGTACCCCTCCGGCTTGGCATACCCGAAATTGCGAAAGATCTTCTGCTTTGTGTCTCCGCCGCCCTTGTGGTGCCCGACGATCAGCACCGGCTCGTCCTTGTAGCGGGCAAATCCGGTCACGATGGCACGGTCGTCAGCGAAGTGTCGATCGCCGCTGATCTCGGTGAACTCCGTGAACAGCCGGTCTACGTAATCGAGCAGCGTCGGCCGGTTCGGGTGGCGCGCCACGAGCACACGTTGCCACGGCGTGAGGCGACTGTAGATGTCGGCGCGAATCGAGACAATCCGACGCATCAGGCCGTCAATTTCGAGCTTTCGCTCGGCCGTCTGCGGAAGCATCGAGAGCGCCTCTATTTCCTTCAGGAGGATTGCGACGGGCTCTTCGAATTCCAGCGTATCAGGAGGCATAACAGCGATTCTCAGAATGATCGGCGGCGCTGACAGCCCAGGTCATCGCAGCGTCACCGATCCGGCCCCGCACACACGCTCCACATCCGACACAAGACCCTCTGACGGCCGAACGCGAATCTGCGAGTTCACATCCACCGTGATCCGAAACCTTCGGGTGTCTTCATTGACCTCTATGGCAAAGGCGACCGGCCGGTCACCCTTGTGCTGGGCGAAGATATCCCAGAGTCGCTCGAATGTCGCGCGATCGTGCGGCGGCGTCGTCAAACGGATGTTCACCCTTCGAGCGAGCCGCTCGGCGACTATGCCAATCGGATGGATTTCGGATGCGATGATCCGGGACGAGTCGTCGTCTCGTTCCCACTTCCCCAGCACGAGCACCATTTGCGCATTCTCGGCTAGCTGGCCGTACTGTCGGAAGGCTTCGGGGAAGACGACCACTTCGATGCTTCCGCCGGCATCATCCAGCATGAAGACACACATGCGTTCGCCTTTGGCCTTTGTCGTGAGCGACCGCAGTCCGGCGACAATACCGCCGATGCTGACATCCTCACCACCTCGATCGCCACGGCCGCGCCCCGGTGGGCCCGTGGCTACTGCTGCCGGAGGTGGGGTGACGAGGACTGGAACGTCACCATCGAGGGCATCGACCTCTGTGGGCTTCTTTACGCCAAGATCGGTCGTCGTTTTGGCGCCGTACATACGGAGGTCGGCTGCGTAGCGGTCCATCGGATGCCCGCTCAAGTACAGGCCGAGCGTGTCCTTCTCGAAATTCAGCCGTTCGACCTCGGTCCACCGTGGGGCCTGAGGCAGGGGGACAGCAGATGCCGCCGGGACCTCGTCTGCCCCACCCCCGAAGAGATCCGTCTGTCCAAGGTCGCGGTTCCGTTGCTGGCGGGCCCCGTGCTCGGCGGCCGAATCAATGGTCGCGAACAGGCGGGCGCGCCACTGGGCAAGGTACTCGCTCCGCGCCGATGAATCTTGAGCGCTGTCATCGGCCGGAGGTGGTGCAGGAATCAGCGAGTCGCAGGCGCCAGACTTGACCAGAGCTTCGAACACACGCTTGTTTGCCAGGCGCATGTCGAGGATCTCGCAGAGCGAGTGGAGCGAGGGGATCCGGCCTCCGAGTTCGGCGCGAGTGGCAAGCATGGCCGCGATGGCCCCTTCGCCGAGGCCCTTGATGGCGGTGAGGCCGAAGCGCACGGCGTCACGGCCCTTATCCACCGAGAAGTTCATCTCGCTGTAATTCACGTCGGGTGGGAGAACCGCGATCCCGCGTTCGCGACACTCTGCCATGTATACCGCGAGCTTGTCCGTGTTCTGAGCCTCGATGGTGAGCAGCGCGGCGGCGAAGTGCTTGGGGTAGTTCGCCTTGAGATAGGCCGTCTGATAGGCGAGGAACGCGTACGGAGCGGAATGCGACTTATTGAACCCGTACGCCGCGAAGTGCTCCATTTCCTCGAACACCTTCTCCGCCTTCTTGCCGGTGATTCCCCGCGTCTTCGCGCCGGCGAGAAACTCTTCGCGCTGCTCTGCCATCACCTTGGCGTTCTTCTTACCCATCGCCTTGCGAAGCAAGTCGGCCTGCCCAAGCGAGAACCCAGCCAACGTTTGCGCGATGCGCATCACCTGTTCCTGGTAGGCAATGACGCCGTAGGTATCCTTGAGAATTGGCTCGAGCTGCGGCAGCTCGTACTTGACCTCTCTCTTGCCCTGCTTGCACGCCACCCAGTCATCGACGCGGCCACTCCGCAGTGGGCCTGGACGATACAAGGCATTGAGGACGATCAAGTCTTCGAGACGTTCGGGCTTGGCACGGCGCAACAGATCGCGCATACCTGAGCTCTCGAACTGGAACACGCCCAACGCGGCCCCTTCGCTGAACAGCTTGTACGTCTTCGAGTCGTCGAGCGGAACGTTGTCGATATCGAGGTCGATCCCTTCGGTCCGTTTGATCTCCTTCAGCGCGTCGTCGATGAGCGTCAGCGTGCTGAGGCCGAGAAAGTCCATCTTGAGAAGACCGACCCGCTCGATCTCCTTCATGTTCCACTGCGTGGTGATTTCGTCGCGCTGGCCCTTGTACAGCGGGGCGTAGTCGGTGACCGGTCCAGGCGCGATCACCACGCCTGCGGCATGCACCGACGCGTGGCGCGACATGCCCTCGAGGCGCTTGCCGATGTCGAGAACCTCCTTGACCTTGGGATCCCTCGCGGCCATGTCTTTGAGAACCGGATTTTCGGCGAGCGCCTTGTCCAGCGTCATGTCGAGGGCCGGCGGAATCTGCTTCGCGATGCGATCGACGTCGGCGTACGGCATGTCCAGCGCACGTCCGACATCGCGCACGACGGCTTTGGCCTTCATCGTCCCGAACGTAATAATCTGCGCGACGTTCTCGCGGCCGTACTTCCGGGTGACGTAGTCGATCACCTCGCCGCGCCGCCGCTCGCAGAAGTCCACATCGATATCAGGCATCGAGATGCGTTCGGGATTCAGAAAACGCTCGAAGATGAGATCGAATTCAATCGGATCGATGTCGGTGATGCGCATGCACCACGCAACCAGCGAGCCGGCGGCGGATCCGCGGCCAGGGCCGACAGGGATGTTCTCCTCGCGGGCGTAGCGGATGAAGTCCCAGACGATCAGCAGATATCCCGGAAACCCCATCTTCTTGATCATCTCGATCTCGTACTCGAGACGACGATGATATTCGTCGATGGTGTGGCGAAGAGTGCCGGCCACGTTCAACTGCTGGAGACGAGACATCCGCTGCGCAAAGCCTTCGCGCGCGACGTGCTCGAAGTACCCGTCCAACGTGAAGCCGTCGGGGACTCCGAACGACGGCAGGTGATTCTGCCCCTTGGGAATCGTGACGTCACAGCGCTCCGCAATGAGCATCGTGTTGCGCAGCGCGTCCAGATGATCTTTGAAGACCATCGCCATCTGGTCGGCGGTCTTCAGGAAGAACTGGTCGCCCGTGTAGCGCAGGCGCTGGGCGTCGTTCACGCTCTTCCCCGTGCCGATACAGAGCAGGATGTCGTGAGGCTGAGAGTCGCCCTGACGGAGGTAGTGCACGTCGTTGGTGGCGACGAGCGGCAGTCCCAGGTTGGCGGCGAGCGGCAGGATCCCGCGATTCACAATCTTCTGTTCCTCGATGCCCTGATACTGCATTTCGAGGAAGAAATTGTTCTGACCAAGGATGTCCCTGAGCCGTGCGGCTGCTTCGAGCGCCGGGCGGGCCTGCTCCACCTTGAGGGCGCTGGCAACCTCCCCCTTGAGGCAACTGCTGAGGCCGATCAGCCCCTTCGAGTGCTGAGCGAGGAGTTCTTTGTCGATCCGGGGCTTGTAGTAAAACCCTTCCGTGTAGCCTGCTGAAACCAGCTTGATGAGGTTCTTGTAGCCCTCGTTGGTCTCCGCCAGCAGGACAAGATGGTTCGTTTCCGTCTGTGATCCGCTCTTGTCGAAGCGGCTCCCCGACGCAACATAAACCTCGCAGCCGAGAATCGGCTTCAGGCCGCGATCACGCGCGTGGTCGTGAAACACCACCGACGAGAAGAGATTGCCGTGCTCGGTTACCGCAAGCGACGGCATCTTCAGCTTGACGGCTTCGTCCAGCAGCTCGTCGATACGACACGCGCCGTCGAGGAGCGAGAACTCGGTGTGGAGATGGAGATGAACGAACTCGTTCACTCGCTACTCCCACTCGATCGTGGACGGCGGCTTCGACGAAATGTCGTAGACCACACGGTTGATCCCGCGAACCTCGTTGACGATGCGCGATGAGATGGCGGCCAGCAGATCGTGTGGGAGGCGTGCCCAGTCCGCGGTCATGCCATCGAGGCTCTCGACGGCGCGGATGGCTACCGTAAATTCGTACGTCCGCGCGTCTCCCATTACGCCGACGCTTTGAACCGGCAGCAGGACGGCGAAGCTTTGCCAGAGGCGCTCATACCAGCCGGCCTTACGAATCTCCTCGGCCACGATCTTGTCTGCCATGCGGAGCAGGTCAAGACGTTCTCTGGTCAAAGCACCCAGGAGTCGCACGGCCAGGCCGGGCCCGGGAAAGGGCTGCCGCACGACGAACTCCCGCTCCAGTCCCAGGTCGAAGCCGACGCGTCGGACCTCATCCTTGAAGAGATCCCGGAGCGGTTCGACAAGCGCGAACTTCATTCGCTCAGGCAGGCCCCCGACATTGTGATGGCTCTTGATGACCACCGCCGGACCGAGGACCGAAGCCGATTCGATCACGTCGGGATAGAGCGTCCCCTGGCCGAGGAAGTCAAACTCACCCAGTTCGCTCGCCCGCTGCTCGAAGACGTCGATGAAGGTGCCCCCGATAATCTTTCGCTTCTGTTCCGGGTCGGTGATGCCGCTGAGGCGCGTGAGGAACAGGTCGGTGGCGTCCACGAAGTCGAGCGGAAGTCGCAGCTTTTCATGGAAACGTTTACGGATCTGGTTGGCCTCGTCGTATCGGAGCAGGCCGTTGTCTACGAAAATACAGGTCAGTCGATCGCCGATTGCGCGGTGGATCAGCATCGCCGCAACGGTCGAATCCACCCCCCCTGAGAGGCCGCAGACGACCTTCCCCGTTCCCACCTGCTTTCGAATGCGCTCGGTCGCCTCGTCAATGAAGGACGCGATCGTCCAGTCGCCGGTGCAGCCGCACACCCCGTACGCGAAATTCTTTAGGATTTCGAGCCCGTGGTCGGTGTGGACGACTTCGGGGTGGAACAGCAGGGCATACAGTCCCCGATCGGTCGCCTGCATTCCGGCAATCGGTGTTGTGGCGCTTGTGGCCGCAACCTCGAATCCTGGTGGCACCGCCGCGACATCATCACCGTGGCTGGCCCAGACCTTCAGCGTGGACGGTACACCGCTGAACAGTCGCGGTGAGACAGGCGAGTCAGCCACACTCACGAGTGCATGACCGAATTCGCGCTGTCCGGACCGCCGGACGTCGCCGCCAAGCGTGTCGGTCATCAGTTGCATCCCGTAACAGATGCCCAGGACCGGTACGCCAAGCTCGAAGACACCGGGCGCGCACTTGGGCGCGCCTTGGTCTGACACGCTCATCGGTCCGCCGGAGAGGATGAGCCCGGCCGGCTGTCGAGCTCGAATGGCATCGAGCGACGTGGAGAATGGAACAACCTCGGAGTACACAGACATCTCGCGAAGACGTCGCGCAATGAGCTGCGTGTATTGGGAGCCGAAGTCGAGAACGAGGATCGTCTGATGTGACACGAGAATCCGGGAACGAGTGTGCGGCCGAGTTCTGACGCTGAGGAACGCTATTATATCGTGGTGTCGCGACCTGAAACCCCTCTATCTTGGGCCGTGTTCGCGCTCGTCGCGATCATGGGATCGATTCTCTGGGGCCAGGGACCAAATCCACGCCGCACACCACAAACCTCTCTGGTCCCCGCCGAGCCGGTCTGGTCGATTGCACTCGACGCCGATCCCGTTGCCGGTGGGGCCATCGACGGGAATCACGTCTACCTCCCCCTCAAGAGCGAGCGCGTCATCGCCCTCGCGCGCGCGGATGGGCACCTCGTCTGGTCACGCGACATCGAGACGACCACCGTACCGGTGGTTGCTGCGGGGAGCCTTTATGTCCTGGCGAGCGACGAAATCCACGCCCTTGATACCGAAACTGGCTCGGAGCGCTGGCGCGTACCCTTCGACAAGCATCTCAATATCGCGCTCACGGTTGTTGGTGACCGACTCTTCGGCGTCGTCGCACCGTCGACGCTGGTAGCCATGTCGGTAGCCGATGGCTCGATCGCGTGGCAACTGGATCTGATGTCAGCCCCTGTGCATCCGGTGGTCGGGGACAACCGCCGTTTGTATGCGGCGCTGGCCGACGGTCGTGTCACCGCTGTTTCGGCGTCTGACGGCAAGGTTGCGTGGCAGCGGAAGCTGGAGGGCGCGCTGGCCCGGCCAACACTCGTCGCGGACCGGCTCATCGTCGGATCGGCTGTGAACGAAGTCTTCGCGCTGGACCCATCGAGCGGCACCCTCGCGTGGCGTTGGCGTGTGGGGGCTGATGTTGTGGGTGCCGCAGGAAACGGTGACGCGGTCTTCATCGTCGCACTGGACAACATGCTTCGGGCTGTCAGTCGGTCGAACGGCAACCAGCGATGGAAGAAGCCGATTTCAAGCCGCCCGGCGTTTCCGCCGCAGGTCTTCGGCGACCTGGTCGTGGTCAGCAGTGCGGCGCCAACCATCAGCGTGTACAGCGCCCTGACCGGGACTGCTGTGGGGACCTATGTCGCCCCGGCCGAGGTCGAGGGCCCAGCGCTGGTGGCTCCCGCAATCGCGCCGTCGGACGTCGTGATGATTGTTGTCACTCGAGACGGTCGCGTGCTGGGCCTGCGTCCGAAGCCACCGAGTCCCGCCGCTCCGCCTCCGGCAGCAGGAGCGCGAGGCGTGCCGCCCGGAGACGCTCCTCGCGGAGGTGCGCCCCGGGGGGGCGGTCCTACGCCGACGTCCCCACCGCCGCCCTGACGACTCGCGCAAGGCGCCGGGCGCCTTCCTCGATACGTTCAAGGGTAGGAGCGGAGAACGACAAGCGGATTTTGTCGTGTCCCGATCCATCAACGTAGAAGGCACTTCCGACCACAAACACCAGTCGTTCCTCGAGCGCACTCTCGAGCACCGCGGTGTCAGTTTGTCCCGCCGGCAGCGATGCCCACAGGAAGAAGCCGCCTTTCGGCGCCGGCCACGTGAGCAAGGTCCCCAGCTCCCGCCGAAGGGCCCTCTCCATTACGTCGCGCTTGTCCTGATAGATCTGACGAAGACGAGGGGCAAGCGACTGCAGCAATCCTCGCGTGATTGCCTGATGAACCACGCGTTGATCGAGAATGCCGGACGTGAGATCGATCGACTGCTTGGCAATCTCGAAGCGTTCGGCCAGAGAGGCTGGCGCTACCATCCATCCCACCCGGAATCCAGGCGCGAGGGTTTTTGAATAGGTGCTCAGGTAGATGACGCGACCGGCTGTGTCATCTGCACGAATGGGACGGGTTTCGGCCTCCGTCGCCACGTCCTCAAAGAAAAGCGCGCCGTAGGGGTCGTCTTCGACAATCAGTACGTCGCGGCGCTCAGCCCACTCGAGCAGGGCGCGGCGCTTTGCCAGGCTGAGCAGCAGTCCGGTCGGATTCTGGAAGTTCGGGACGAGATAGAGAAGCTTGACGGTACGGCCGGCGGCTCGTTCACGAAGACAGACCGCATCAAGATCGTCGAGATCGATGCCGTCGTCATCCTGGCGGACACCGACCAGTTCGGCCATCATGTTCTGGAACGCGGAAATCCCTCCCGTGTATGAGGGCAGCTCCACCAGAACCACGTCGCCCGGGGCGATCAGGACACGCGCGACCAGGTCCAGCCCCTGCTGCGAGCCGCTCGTGATCATCAGCTCGTCGAGCCCCGCATTGATCCCACGACCTGCCAGCACATCGCGTGTGGCCTCGAGCAGCGGCTTGTATCCGCGCGTGGGGCCGTACTGCAGGGCATTCAGGTCCCGACCCGAGAGCAACTCGTTGGCTATCTCACGGAAGTCTTCCCACGGAAACAGCGTTGCGTCTGGATACCCGGCCGCGAACGATACGAGGTCTTCAGTGCGGGCGACGACCGTACCCATCTTGCGGATCGCAGACTCGTGGAGATGGCGGCCCGAAGGAGACAGGAAGCGCAGATAGTCGGTCACGGGACCTCGAGGAGCGACACGGCGAGCGTACCCGTCCGTTCGCCTTCCGCGAAGTCGCGGTAGAGGCGCAAGTAGGCGCCCACTGAGGCGAGACCGAGGAACTGGAACACCAAGCCGCGAAAAAGCCAGGCGAGGAGCTGAATCGGGAGCACGGCCAACCCCACGAACGGCACGAACCCGATCAGTCCTAAGGCGAACGTGGCGATGAATGAGGCGCCGGTCGCCATCACCACCAGGAGCAGTACGCAACCAAACACCGCCGCGACTCGACGATGCGACCGGGCAAGGAAGGCGATCGCGTGCCGAACCGCCGCCGTTACCGAACAGTCTTCAGCAGCGATCACAATCTGCATGAGGAGATAGAACAGATTGACGATCGTGATCCAGATCACGAAGGCGATCGTCGTGACCGCAGCGAGGCCCCAGGCGTCCTCGAAAATACCCGCCACGAGCACGAAAAAGAGGTAGCCGATGCCGGACACCGTGTAGACGGCCATCAGCCCGGCACCCAGCACGGAGTACCGCCCGAAAAGCGATTGCGCGGAAGAAATGTAGAACTCCGGACTAAACGCGCCGGCCCGCGTGATGTCGTCCAGATGAAGCGGCGACGCGTCGAACTCCCCCGCCTGCCGCTCTCCCTTTACGAGGACTGCGACGGTTCCCGCCTTGACCAGGAACACAAAGAGCGAGCCGCCGATGACCACCGTGCCGAGTGAGAGCAGAAATGAAAGCAGCACCAGAGGATGCGAGAGAAGAGACGTGATGATGGTCGTGGCCATCTCTCGCCATTCCAGCGACATCATGTCTCGCGGCTCTGCGCCGATGACCAGGGCGACCAGGAAGATGCCGCCGACGACCGGGGTCGCGACGAGCAGTTTGAAGAGGGAGTCAGCCGTCGCCTGAGCGAGGGTCACCTGCCAGTTGGCGGCGGCCACGAGGGCACCGCGCTTGAGCAGTGGCTTCAGGAGCGAGTGCACCATGATCTGTCTTCATCGTACAAGGAGCGCCGGGAAATCCCAAGGGCGAGGCGACGCAAAGTATCTACAATGCCGTTGTGTCCTCGCGAGACCATTCCGGCCACGTCCGATTTCCCTGGCCGCGCCTTCGCGCGATCGCGATCGCTGGGATCGCGTGCTCGGGTTTGGTACTCGTGATTGGATGGATGGGCGCGCGGGCGGTGCTCGGCGGCGACCCAGTCGCCGCCCGGCAGCGGGTCGAGTCCGACGTACAGACCAGCCTCACCGCGATCGCTCGAGGACTCCGCGACGTTGCCCGTCCGTTCGCGCAGCCCGACACCGTGGAGGCGGCTGGCCGAGGCGACAATGACGCGGTCCGCCAACTCTTCGACCGTGCAGCCGCCGCGCTTGCCGAGGATCTCGCCGACGCCAGTGCACTGACGATCTACGGCAGTTCAGGCCAGCCAATTGCCTGGGCCGGCCGCCCATCCGAACTTCCCTCGGATCGGCTGGCTGGTGGCGAGGCGTGGTTCCTGGCGCAAGGTGCGCTCGGTCTTCGTCTGGTCTACGTCGTCCCCGTGATGAACGGCGAGGGACGTCGAGTGGGAACGGTCAGTCACGAGCGATCGCTTGACGTCACGACTCCCGGTCCCGGCGAGGCAGGTGAATTTGTTCTCGCCACCGCGACGACGCCGGTCGCTATCGAACTGAGCTTCGAGAACGGTCGGACGGTCACCGACCCAGCGCGGTTCGACGTTTCGGATCCGGCAGGCAATCGATTGCTTGTCGCCTATGTGGCAGACGCAGACCTTGCGCGAACCGAACGACGCTGGAATCGCGCCAGTGTCTCTGCGGCCCTAATCGGGGGCGCGGTGACATTGGTCCTGCTCTGTGGGCCGCTTCTCGGCTGGCGCCGGATCGCCCTCACGCCAGGAGCTGAGGCTGCGAGCCTGGCATGCTGCGCGGCCGCGGTGACCGTTGGACGTGCCCTGTTGCGGCTCGCATCTCCTGCAGACTACACATCCGCAGAGGTGTTCTCAGGATCAGCGTATGCCTCGTCGCTGGCTGCGCCTTTGCTGACCTCTCCGTTCGATTTCCTCATCACCGCGATGACAGCAGCGGCCCTTCTACTGCTGCTCTTCGCTTTGGTCGAGGCCGTTCGCGTTCGACGTCAGGTACGAAGGATCCCCGTCTCCAGCGTTGCCAGCCGAGTCGGCTACTTGGTGGGTCATTTTGCGGCCGGAACCGTCGCGTTGCTGATTCTGGTGGCCCACGCAGCCTTCGTGAGAGACACCATCGCCAACACGGTGCTCGACCTCCTGCAGCTATCCTTGCACCCCTGGAATACGGCTCGGCTTGCACTCCAGGTGGGTCTGACGATCTGGCATGTCGTGGCAGTGGGTGCGGCAGTGCTCGTTCTTCGGACGGCGACCCTTCCATGGCGTATTCCGCATCGGCAGCTTCGGTGGTGGCTCCCAACCATCGCGGTTTGGCTCACGCCCTGGCTGATCTGGCTTGGCACGACACGGAATGATGGCGTTTCGGGCGTGCCCCTCCTTGCCACCGTATCCATAGCCGCGTGTCTCGCAAGCTTGGCGACCCAGCTCGGAACCAGATACCGGCACGGTTCACAAGCCTTTCGACTTCTCCTTCTGGCGCTTGGCATCGTCGTGCCCGTGCTTGCTTCCTATCCAGTCGTGTTCTCCCAGGTCTCGCAAGCGAAGCGGGATCTGGTCGAAACCCGCTACGCACCCCAGGCGCGTAATCAACGCCAGACGATCCAGCGGCTGCTTCAGAGCAGCCTCGCTCAGATCGACGCGCTGCCGTCGCTGAACGACCTGGTCACCGCGGCGCCCGTGCCGGGTGACACGGATGCATCAACCGAGCGGGCATTCCAGCTTTGGCGGAACACCAGTCTCGCGGAGTACCCCATAACGTCGTCGGTAGAGCTCTTCGGAGCTGATGGACGTCTCGTCAGCCGCTTTGCCTTCAATCTCCCGGACGACCTGACGACCACGCCGCGCGCGGAAGAGGATCAGTGCACCTGGACGATCTTCGAGGAGGTCTCGCCGTTCTTTGCCGAAGAACGGCGCGTCCTTCACGCCGGTCGTACCGTCTGTGCGCCCGATGTTCCGGGGGGCGTTCCCCGTGCGGTCGGCGCGATCGTGGTGCATGCGATTCTCGACTACGCCAACCTGCCGTTCATTGCATCGCAGAGTCCTTACGTGGAGTTGCTCCGCCCCGGGGATGCAAGTCAGGACGAGAGTCTGTCGGGACGCGATCTGGAGTACGCCGTGTACGGTTGGAGCGGCCGGCCACTTTACGCTTCAGCGGGAACGGCGTGGCAAGTCAGTCCAGAGATGCTGGGCCGAATCGCCACATCGCGAGCGGCAGTCTGGACGACCCTTTCGAGAGGTGATGCGGCGTTCAGCGTGTACCTTCTGAACGACCGGGGCGGCATTTACGCGCTGGGGTTTCCGATGCTCTCGGCGATTGGCCATCTCATCAATCTCGCTGAGCTCACGGTCCTCGCCTGTGTCGCCTGCTTTCTCTTCGTTCTCTTCACGCTCGCGCTGGATCTCGTGCGGGGCCGGGCGACCAGCGGCCGCGCGCTTCTGCGCGAGGTTCGTGCGAGTTTTTACCGAAGGCTCTTTCTGGCGTTTGTCGCGGCGTCAGTCGTGCCGGTCGTCACGCTCGCGATCCTCACGCGCAATTACATTGCCGACGAGCTGCGCGCCAATGTCGAAGACGAGGCTGTACGTACTGTCGGCGCGGCGCGACGCGTGGTCGAGGATCTCGTCATCCCCCGCAATGCCACGACCCGCGAGGCGGTTGACGACAACCTGATGGTGTGGGTGAGCCGACTCATCGACCAGGACGTGAACATCTTCCGCGGCTCGCGCCTCCAAGCCACGAGCGAACGCAACCTCTTCGCCTCTGGCGTTCTGGCAACCCGCACGCCCGCCGACGTGTATCGGGCGTTGACGCTGAGTCGCAACGCGACGGCGATCATCACTGATCGTGTCGGCTCGCTTGCCTACCTCGTCGCCGCCGCTCCCGTCACGACCCGTCAATTCGACGGGATGCTCACCGTGCCGTTGACCCTCCGTCAGCAGGACATCGAAGGCCAGATAGACACGCTCAATCGCCTCGTGCTCTTGGGGGCATTGCTCTTCATCCTGGGCGGCGCGGGCATAGGCTATTCAATGGCGGAGCGGATCGCGGACCCGGTGAATCGCCTCACACGAGCCACCCGACGCATCGCGCGTGGCGAGCTTGACCTGAGGATCGCGGCGACCTCGTCGGACGAGCTCGGCCGGCTGGTCCACGACTTCAACCGCATGGCTGAGGATCTCCAGAACCAGCGGGCGGAACTGGAGCGAACACATCGTCTGGAGGCGTGGGCGGAAATGGCGCGACAGGTTGCTCACGAAATCAAGAACCCGCTGACGCCAATCCAGTTGAACGCGGAACACCTTCGTCGCGTGCATGCCGATCGCGGCAAGCCACTCTCTCCGGTTCTCGAGGACTGCGTCAGCAACATCCTCACTCAGGTATCGCTCCTTCGGACCATCGCGTCCGAGTTCTCGAGCTTTGCGTCCGCGCCGGTCGTTCATCGCGTCCCGACTTCGCTGCCGGATCTGGTGAACGGAATCGTCGCTCCGTACGCCGATGTGCTGCAGGGCCGGGTCGCCTTCAACGTCGATCTACCGGCCGATCTGCCAGCCGTCGTTGTCGATCGCACGCTCCTCGCCCGTGCCTTCACCAACATGGTCGAAAACTCACTTCACGCGATGCCGACAGGCGGGACGGTGTCGGTTGTGGCTCGCGTCGTCAACGCGACCGTCACGCTGAAGTTGTCTGACACCGGTGTCGGCATGGATGCTGCCGCCTTGGCGCGAGCATTCGAGCCTTACTTCTCCACCAAGGTGACGGGAACCGGGCTCGGCCTTCCCATAGCTAAGCGAAATGTCGAATTAAGTGGCGGGACTGTTGAGATCAGCAGCGTCGTGGGTCAGGGGACGAACGTCCTGCTGACGTTGCCGACCGGTCAATGACCGATCTGGTCGGTTGTTGCCACCGCGTCGGGTGTTTGATGGGATTCGGAGGAATCAACCGGCGTCCCACTTGGCGCGCCATCGTCGCCCTGCCGATGGAACCTGCTCCAGGCGAGACCAACAAAGGCTGAGGCGAGATAGGTGTAGGCCACCGCTACCAGCACCAACTGCGGGTGCGACGCCAGGAGGGCCAGACCGACGGCAACAAGGAAGAGCGCAGGATACCCCCGCCGTATTTGCAGATCGAAGCTCTTGAAACTTCGGAAGCGAATGGTACTCACCATCAGCAGGGCTGGCACGATGACCATGGCGAGCACGGGCAACGCCTCGCCGTACGACTGAAACCCCGCCGGATAGGCAAACACCGTGGCAGCCGGAATACCTGCGGCTGCCGGACTGGGCATGCCGACGAAGTAGCGCTTGTCGTGCGAGCCCGCCTGAATGTTGAAGCGGGCCAGGCGAACGGCGGCGGCTGCCAGAAAAAGGAAGCCCGCGGCCCAGCCCAGCCGCCCAAGGGGCCGCAGCCCCCAGGAAAACGACAGGATTGCCGGCGCGATGCCGAAGGAGATGACATCCGCCAGCGAATCGAATTCGATACCGAACGCGCTCGTGCTCCCCGTCATACGCGCGATGCGCCCGTCCAGCATGTCGAGCACGACGGCGAATCCGATGAACGGCGCGGCCGTCGCGAACTCACCTCGCATCGAGTACACGATGCAGGCGTAGCCGCAGAACATGTTTGCCATCGTGAACATGCTGGGCAACAGGTAGACGCCTCGACGGAGTCTGCGCGCGCGCATGTCAACTCGGCCGAGCGGGGTCAGCATGCGCAAGCGGGCTCTCCGAGGGTGGCTGTCAGAACGTCGCTCAGTGTTCACGTCGCGGTCCTCGTCGCAAGCTCGGCCAGCACGGTCACGCCGGCCGTGACGCGATCTCCGACGGCAACGCGGAGAGTCGCATCGACCGGGATGAACAGGTCCATCCGAGACCCAAACTTCATGACACCGTAGCGCTGCCCGGCTTCCACCGTCGCGCCGACATGGGTGCGGCACACGATCCGGCGCGCGAGCAGACCCACAATCTGGCGGACGACGATAGTCTGGCGTCCGTGATCCAGGTGGATCTCAGTGTACTCGTTCAGATCGCCGGCTTCGCGCTTATAGGCAGGCAGGAACGACCCCGGGTGGTATTCCACATGGGTGACGCGCCCAGACAGCGGGATACGGTTGACGTGAACGTCGAGCGGAGAGAGAAAGATACTGATCTGCTGCCAGGTTCCCGCAGGAACGTTCTTTCCCACCAAAGTGCCGGCGATCATGACCCGCCCGTCTGCGGGAGACAGCACGACGTTGCTCAGATTCGGGATCTGCCGCTCGGGATCCCGAAAGAAGAGCAGGCAGACAAGAGCGAGAAGCAGCCCAGGAACCGCCCACGGCCATCCAAAGAGCAGGCCCGGCAGTAGTCCGATGGCTGCGGCGCCCAGAACAAATGGCCATCCGGCAGGATCGATACGCATCAACAGAAGAAACCCGGTTCATTGTCCGCCAAAACTGTGCCGGAGAACGAACCGGATTCCTGCCGAGGCTTTCGCCAGCGCGCCGGCTGCGCGGCTACGAGGTTGCGCCGTGCGTTGTCAGGTACTCACGCGCCAGCCGCTCCATCTGATCTTTCAGAGCAAGCTTGCGCTTCTTCATTGAGACTTCTTCGAGTTGTTCAGCGGTTGAGAGGTAGTGCTTTTCGGAGAGTTCGTGCAGGCGATGATCGAGTTCGTGGTGCTGCTGGAAAAGTTCACGGTAGCCGCCGTGAGAGTTCGCCAGCAGGGTCTTTATTTCCTGCGTGTCTGCTGCATTCATAGTCGCCCCTCCTTTTCATGAAAGGTCTGACCGCCATGCGCGCCGGATAGGCGCACGTTAACACAAGGGCTGCAACGGTCTCAATGCGAAAAATCCGGTGACATCGCGGGCCGTCCTGCCTTGTCCTCGCGCCAGAGAATGACGGCATCCTCAACCGGATTGGTGTAGTAACGCCGCCTTACGCCAGCCGCTGCAAATCCCAGCCGTGCGTACAGCCTCTGGGCTTCGAGGTTCGACGCCCGGACCTCGAGCGTGGCGCGATGGGCGCCAAGCCGTCGGGCTTCTGCGAAGACATGTTCGAGCAAGGCCGTACCGAATCCGTGCCCCCTGAACTGGGGGCGAATGGCTACGTTGTTGATGTGGATCTCATCCACCACAAGCCAGAACGCGCAGAAGCCGGCCACGCGACAGTTGCCGGCGCGGACGACGTAGATGTGGCAGACCGCGCGATTCCGGAGTTCCCATTCGTACATCTCCCGCGTCCACGGATTGCTGAACGATTCGACCTCAACTTCAAGGATGCCGGTCAGATCGTCATCGGTCAGTGGCTCGATCACGTACTCGGGCGCTTCACGTGGCACGTCGCGCCTCCCGGGTGAGCTCGACGTCGGGGCGGCGGACGTAGATCGGTCGAATCGCATGGGGCAGGGGTCGCTCGCCCTTCCCCGCTCGTTCACCCGCGACTGTGGCAATTGTGGACGCCAGGGGCGGCTTCGGGGAGGCATGAATGCACCCGAGGGGACCAGCCGAGCTGTCGATCAGCTCACGCCATGTGTCGGCGCCGTCACCGATAAAAGTCGTTGCACTATCGAGCCCTCGCAGAAGATCCACGGGATGGGCGACGATTGGTTCCATCAGCGCGACGCCGTCCTGATAGAGCGAGGCATACACTTCGCCCCGCCATGCGTCAACCCAGGTCGCGACGCGTCCAGGCCCAGCGATGATGGCGAGGGCGTCGA
>Ga0075420_100001116_pt1 | contig 22448 bp, 20 predicted proteins | sample SoiMetdeltSBSDD4_FD_75296 | JGI IMG/M metagenome (GOLD analysis project Ga0075420, IMG submission 75296) | Bulk soil microbial communities from a Populus tree surrounding site in Tennessee, USA - Soil MetaG P. deltoides SBSDD4 | ecosystem: Environmental > Terrestrial > Soil > Tree plantation...
GGCGGCGTCGACCGCTACTTCCAGATCGCCCCGTGCTTCCGGGACGAGGACGGGCGGGCCGATCGCTCGCCGGGCGAGTTCTACCAGCTCGACCTGGAGATGGCGTTCGCCACCCAGGAGGACGTGTTCGAGCTGGTCGAGGCGGTGTTGGCCCCGCTGTTCGAGGAGTTCTCCGACTGGACGGTCGACTCGACGCCGTTCCCGCGGCTGACCTACCGGGAGGCCATGGACCGCTACGGCAGCGACAAGCCGGACCTGCGCAACCCGCTGGTCATCGTCGACGTCAGCGAGGTGTTCCGCGACACCGAGTTCCGGGTGTTCGCCGGCAAGACCGTGAAGGCGCTGCGGATCCCGGGCGGCGGTGCCCAGGGGCGGGGTTGGTTCGACCGCCTCACCGAGCACGCGACCTCGGTCGGCGCCAACGGGCTGGCATGGCTGAAGCTCGACGCCGACGGGGCGTTCACCGGGCCGATCGCCAAGTTCCTGTCCGAGACCGAGACGGCCGGCCTGATCAAGGTGGCCGAGCTGCAGACGGGCGACGCGGTGTGCTTCGTGGCCGACGCCCCTGCCGCCGCGGCGGCGATCGCCGGGCGGGTGCGCAGCCACCTCGGCGAGCTGCTCGACCTCATCGAGCCGAACTGCTTCCGCTTCTGCTGGATCGTCGACTACCCCATGTACGAGCGGGACGAGGACGGCAAGGTCGACTTCAGCCACAACCCGTTCTCGATGCCCCAGGGCGGGGCCGCGGCGCTGGACGAGCTGCCGCCCGACGAGGTGCTCGCCTACCAGTACGACATCGTGTGCAACGGCTACGAGCTGTCGTCGGGCGCGGTGCGGAACCACGACCCCGACCTCATGGTGAAGGCGTTCGCCATCGCGGGCTACAGCGCGGACGAGGTGTCGCGGCGGTTCCCGGCGCTGCTCAACGCCTTCAAGTACGGGGCGCCGCCGCACGCCGGCTTCGCGCCCGGCATCGACCGCATCGTCATGCTGCTCACCGGTGAGACGCTCATCCGGGACGTCGTGGCGTTCCCGATGACGGTCACGGGGCTGGACCTGTTGATGAACGCGCCGAGCGAGGTCGAGCCGAAGCAGCTGGAGGAGCTGCACATCCGCACGGTCCTGCCGAAGGGCATGACGAAGGACTGAACGATCCGGTGGGCTGCGAAGTGGTGTTCGCGCCGGCGACGGCGGTCACGGCGGGCCATGAACGGCTGCTGACGGCGCGGGAGCGGGAACGGTGGGAGCGGTTCCGGCGCGACGCCGACCGGGAGCGCTACCTGCTGGCGACGGTGCTGCTGAAGGCGGCGGTGGCTCGTCGGGTCGGCGTGGCGGCGGCGGATGTGGCGGTCGACCGGTCATGCGTGCGCTGCGGTGTGTTCCACGGCCGCCCCCGAATCGTGGGCCATGCGCTGCACGTGTCGTTGTCGCACAGCGGCTCGTACGTGGCGGTGGCGCTGAGCGAGCGGGGCCAGGTCGGCATCGACATCGAGGCCGTCACCGACCGGCGGATCGACTCGCTCGCCCGCTTCGTGTGCTCGCCGGAGGAGCGCGGCAGCATCGACAGCCACGCCGCGTTCACCACGACGTGGGCCCGCAAGGAGTCGGTCCTGAAGGCCGTGGGCGTCGGCCTGACGGTGCCGATGACCCGGCTGACGGTGACCGCGCCTTCCCAGCCGCCGGCGCTGCTGGCCTACCGGGGCGGTCGGCTCGTGGCCCGGATGGAAGACGTGTCGCCGGGTCCGTCGTACGCAGGCTGCGTCACGGTCCTGGGCGGCGAGGCGCCGGCGATCACCTTCCTCGACAGCGCCGAGGTCCTGGCCGGGATCTAGAGCGGGTCCTCGGCGTCGAGCACGGCGAGGATGGTCTCGCAGGCGTCGCCGATGGCGTCGAGCTGCTCGGGGGAGAGGCGGTCGACGAAGAGGCGGCGGACCGCGTCGACGTGGCCGGGGGCGGCGGCCTCGATGGCCTTGCGGCCCGCGGAGGTGACCTTGACGAAGGCGCCGCGCCGGTCGGTGGGGCAGTCCTTGTCCTTGGCGACGAGGCCGCGCTTGGCCATGCGGGCGACGTGGTGGGAGAGGCGGCTCCGCTCCCAGCCGAGGTGGCGGGCCAGCTCGAAGAGCCGCATGCGGTCGTCGGGCCGGTCGGTGAGGGCGACGAGGACGGCGTAGTCGGCGCCGGACAGGTCGGAGTCCTGGGCGAGCTCTCGCCACAGCATGGCGTTCAGGCGCATGTGCATGAACTGCAGGCCGCGCCACGCGCGCTGTTCGCGTTCGGAGAGCCACCGGACCTCGCTCACAGCGTCAGCGTAGCCGGTCCGAGTTGGAATAGTTGACGTATCACCTATGTTGGGTGATGTGTCAACAACCGTTCGGAGGACGCCGCAATGAGCAATGCCACCACCCCCGCCCCCTCGGCCCACCTGACCGGCACCTACGAGATCGACCCGGCGCACTCCCGGATCGGCTTCGTCGCCCGCCACGCCATGGTCACGAAGGTGCGGGGCTCGTTCAACGAGTTCCAGGGGTCGGGTCACTTCGACGCGGACGACCCCAGCCAGTCGAACCTGGAGCTGACCATCCAGGCGACGAGCATCGACACCCGCAACGCCGACCGGGACAACCACCTCCGCAGCAACGACTTCTTCGACATGGAGAACCACCCGGAGATCCGGTTCGCGTCCACGTCGGTGGAGAAGGTCGGCGACGACAACTTCCAGGTGACCGGTGACCTGACGATCAAGGGCGTCACCAAGCCCGTGACCGTCGAGTTCGACTACACGGGCTCGGCGACCGATCCTTTCGGCAACCAGCGCATCGGCCTGGAGGGGACGACCACCGTCAACCGCAAGGACTGGGGCGTCAACTGGAACGCTGCCCTCGAGGCCGGCGGCGTGCTGGTGAGCGAGAAGGTCACCCTCGAGTTCGACGTCTCCGCCATCAAGTCGTCCTAGGACCCACTCCTCCCGGGACCCGATGGCGAGCCGGGGCCCAGGCCTTTCCCCGGGGCCTGGGCCCCCTTTCGCGCCTTGGCTGCAGGGCCGACGACCAAGAGCCACCTGGACGTCCGCTCATGGAGATCGCTCCATGGTTCCGGGGCGGGGAGGTCCCTACGGTCCTGGTAGGCGGAACCAGGCGGAGGTTCGATGATGGGCGGACGATCGATGGGTGTCGGCGCGGCGGCGCTGGCGTTGACCTTGGCGACGGTGCTGTCGGCTTCGGGGTGCTCGGACGATCCGAGCTTCGAGGTAGGCAACTGCGTGCGGATCGTGCCGCACGTCCTGGACGAGGACCTGGAACGGGCCGAGTGCGCCGGAGCGGTGGGCACGTTCGACCCGACCGAGCGGGTCTATCGGGTCAACGAGATCATCGACGGCACCGACGGCGGCTGCCCCCAGCTCCAGGGCTTCTTTCCGGTCGAGTTCGTCCACGAGCCCGACGGAGTCACCTATTGCCTCGTCCAGCAGGACTGACCTTCGCCTCCCCTCGGGACCTCTCCCGCCCGCCGGTGCCCGATCGCCAGGCACGGCCGAGGGGAGGCAGCCGCCACTGCTCCCTCCCCTCGGGGTCTCGGTGGTGGTGCCGGGGGTCAGCGGGCGGCGCAGGCGGCGGCGCTGTCGGGGACCTCGTGGAAGCCGGGCGGGACAGGTGGCACGGTGGTCTTGGCCAGGTTCTCGGGCGTGCGGGGCAGGTACTCGAAGGTTCGCTGGATGATGACGTTCCCGTTCCCGTCGAAGAACCGGTCGGACACCGGCAGGTAGGTCTCCGGGTCGACGAAGCCGGCGAAGCCGTCGTCCTCACCGACCCACTTGCCGTCCTCGTCGGTCCCCGGGCGGATGCGGAAGACGAGCAGCTCGCGGCCGTCGACGACCTCGGTGCCGTCCTCGTAGTAGTGCCCCTCGTCGAGCTCCTGCCTGATCGTCTCGGCGGTGTCGGTCCCGCCGGTCGCGCCTGCGCCGGTGACCGAGCAGTCCTCGATGTAGGTGCGGTCGCGGTGCTGGAGGATCCGGAACGAGGGCCCGTCGACGTCGCCGTGCGGCCCGAACGTCCCGGCCGAGTCCTCGACCACGTTGCCGGCCTGGTCCCGGAGAACGAGGTGGATGTTGGCGCCGGGGGCGGCCCAGTCGGACCACTCCTCGACGTCGTACTGGCTCCACTTGTCCCCGGCGTCGGGGACGACGAAGTCGGTGGTCACGTGGGACACCTTGTCCTCGGCGGCCTGCCGGGTGGCGGCGACGATCCGGGCGCCGAGCTGGCTCTCGTGGGGCTGCTCCGGTGGCGCCGGGTCCTGCCCGCTGACGGCGACCACGAGAGCGGCCGCGGCGGCGATCGCGCCCGCGCCGACGTACAACGACCGCCGACCCCGCAGGCGGTGGCGTCGGTCGAAGACGACGATGTCCTTCGGCGCAGGCCGGTGCTCGGTGCGCTGCACCTCTTCGTGGAGATCGGCCAGCTGGGCCCAGAGCGCGGCCTTGAGGTGGGGGAGCGGCAGGCGCTCGTCGGGCACGGGGGTGTCGGCGTCGGTGCGGGTGTCAGTGGTCATGGTTGGCTCCTTCTGGGTTGGTGATCCGGGCCCGGAGGCGACGGCGGGCGCGGGAAAGCCGGGCCCAACCGGCGTCGGACGAGATGCCGAGGGCGACGCTCGCCTGCCCGGGCGTCATGCCGTCGGCGACGAGCTGCAGCATCTGCTGCTCGCCGGGCGGCACCGCGTCGAGGACCTTCTGGACCTCGGCGGCTGTGTGCGCGGCATCGATGGCGGCGTCGATCCGCTCGATGTCGTCGTGGTCGAGCAGGTCCCGGCCCGACAGCTTCCACACCAGCGCCCGATGGCGTGCGCCCTTGCGCCGCAGCTGCCGGACGACGTTGCCGGCGATGCCGAACAGGAACGCGCCCGCCTCACCCTTGTCGGGATCGAAGCGGGGGGCGGCGAGCAGCAGTTGGACGAAGGTTTGAGCGATGGCGTCCGCGACGTCGGCGGGGTTGTCGCAGCGCTTCGCCGCGAAGGCCGCGACCTGGTCGACGTAGCGGTCGTAGAAGGCCTCGAAGGCGGCGACGTCCCGAGACAGGAGGGCCAGCAACTCGGCGTCGCTCGCCGGTTCGGAGATGCTCATGCCTTCTTTCGCCCCCAGCTCGCCCGGCCTGACATGCCCAGCGTGGCCCGGCAGCGCAGTCGGGCATCTTCACCAACGGGTTGCGGTGTCAGGTGGAGCGCCTGACATCCCCCTCCCGGTGGTCGGAGAAGCTAGAGTGACCACCGTCCGTGGATGCACGAGCACCGTGCGTTGCAATCCGCAGGTGTTGGCCATGGACGCTTCCCCCTCGCTCGTCCCCTCCGCTTCCCCCCAGCGGAGGGGACGAGTCTTCTCTCGGCGGAGGGCGACCCGCTACGGAGCCTCGAGCTCGATGCCGACGAGGGTCTGGTACAGCTCCGCGTAGAGGCCTCCTGCCATCAGCAGCTCGACGTGGGTGCCGCGTTCGACGATGCGGCCCTGGTCGAGGACGAGGATGACGTCGGCCTCGGTGATGGTCGACAGCCGGTGCGCGATGACGAGGCTGGTCCGGCCGCTCATCCCCTCGGCCAGCGCCCGCTGCACCAGCGCCTCGTTCTCGCTGTCGAGGTGGCTGGTGGCCTCGTCGAGGATGACCACCGCCGGGTCCTTCAGCAGCATCCGGGCGATTGCCAGCCGCTGCTTCTCCCCGCCCGACATCCGATAGCCCCGCTCGCCCACGACGGTGTCATAGCCCTCGGGGAGGAGCTGGATCATGTCGTAGATCTGCGCCGCCCGGCACGCGGCGTCGACCTCGGCGTCGGTGGCCGACGGCCGGGCGTAGCGCAGGTTGTTGCCGATGGTGTCGTGGAACAGGTGGGGGTCCTGCGACACCACTCCGATGGCCCGGCGCAGCGACTCCTGCGTGACCTCCCGCACGTCGGCGCCGTCGACCCGCACCGAGCCTTCGGTCACGTCGTAGAGCCGTGGCACCAGGCTGGACAAGCTCGTCTTGCCTGCCCCGGACGGACCCACCAGCGCCACCAGCTGGCCCGGTTCGATGGTGGCGTTGACGCCCCGCAGGACATACCCCGCGTCACGACCGTTGGCCGACGGTGCCGCCACGGTGGGGTCGAGCTCCAGCGTGGCGACCATCGGCTCGGCGGGGTAGCGGAACCACACGTCGTCGAACTCGATGCGTCCCGTGACCCGGGTCAGCTCCCGGGCGTCGGGGGCGTCGTCGATGGGGTTTGGCGCGTCGAGGACCTCGAACACCCGCTCGAACGAGACGATGGCGCTCATGAGGTCGACCCGGGCGTTGCTCAGCGAGGTCAGTGGCCCGTACAGCCGGGTGACCAGCACCGCCAGCGCGACCAAGGTGCCGACGGTCAGCGACCCGTCCACCACCATCGTGCCGCCCAGCCAGTACACGGCGGCGGTGGCGATGGCCCCGACGAGGCCGAGGGCGATGAAGAACGTGCGGCCGTACAACGCCGCCTTGATGCCCGCCGCCCGCACGCCGTCGGCCTTCCCGGCGAACTCGTCATGCTCGTCGTCGGGGCGGCCGAACAGCTTGACCAGGAGGGCGCCGCTCACGTTGAAGCGCTCGGTCATGACGGCGCTCATCGAGGCGTTGAGGTTCATCTGCTGGCGGGTGATGGCCTGGAGGCGCCGGCCCACCCGTTTCGCCGGGATGATGAACAGCGGCAGCGCCACCAGCGCCAGGGCCGTGAGCCGCCACTCGAGGGCGATCATGGCGATGAGCACCGTGACCAGCGTGATGACGTTGGAGACCACCGACCCGAGCGTGCCCGTGAGCGCCCGCTGTGCACCGATGACGTCGTTGTTGAGCCGGCTGGTGAGGGCGCCGGTCTGGGTCCGGGTGAAGAAGGCCAACGGCATCTTCTGCACGTGGTCGAAGACCTTGACCCGCAGGTCGTAGATGACGCCCTCACCGATGTGCGACGACAGCCACCGCTCGGCCAGCGCCAGCCCGGCGGCCGCCAGCGCCATGGCGACGGCGAGGCCCCCGAGGATGTGCAGCGACCTGAGGTTGTCGTCGGCTTTGGCCTCGGGGATGGCGTGGTCGATGATCTGGCGGAACAGCAGCGGCGGCACGATGTCGACCAGCGCCTGGACGACGAGCACCCCGACGAAGCCCGCCAGCATCCAGCGGTAGGGGTGGGCGAAGCGCAGGACCCGCCGCAGCACGGTCCGATCGAACCGCGCATCGCCGAGCTGGCTGGGGTCGGCGCCCAGCAACCCGCCGGGCCCACCACGCACGCCTGCACCTCCTCCTCGCATGCTGGGCACGATACGAGGAGGCGGTGACAGTTAAGGGCCCGTGGGTTCGCGATTGTTAGCCACCCGGAATACCGGGGAGGCACCAGTTGTGGAAGAGCTCGACATGAAGACACCGTCCGTGGTCTCGCCCAAGGAGTGGGAGGCGGCCCGCACCGAGCTCTTGGTCACGGAGAAGAAGCTGACCCACGCCCGGGACGCGATGGCCGCCCAGCGGCGGCGGATGCCCTGGGTGGCGGTCGAGAAGTCGTACGCGTTCGAGGGCCCCGACGGGAAGGTCAGCCTGCTCGACCTGTTCGAGGGGCGCCGGCAGCTGATCGTCTACCGCGCGTTCTACGAGCCGGGCGTGTCCGGCTGGCCGGAGCACGCCTGCGTGGGCTGCTCGTTGATGTCCGACCAGCTCAGCCACCTCGCTCATCTGAACGTCCGCGACACCACGCTGGTGTACGCCTCACGGGCGCCGCAGGCCGACATCGGGCGCCTGAAGGAGCGGATGGGCTGGGACCAGCCCTGGTACACGATCACCGACGACTGGGACAAGGACTTCGGCGTCGACGAGTGGCACGGCACCAACGCCTTCATCCGCGACGGCGACGACATCTACCGCACCTACTTCGTCGACGCCCGAGGCGACGAGGCACTCGGCAGCGTCTGGAGCCTGCTCGACATCACCGCGCTCGGGCGCCAGGAGTCATGGGAGGACTCGCCCGAGGGCTACCCCCAGACGGCGCCGTACGAATGGTGGAACTGGCACGACGAGTACGGCGAGGACCAGCTCGCCGGCGGCACCTGACCGCCGCCCCTGTGGCGGCTCGGTGCTCAGCTCCCCGGTAGCACGGAGTCGCCCACCCGGACGGTGCCGGTGGTGAGGATGGCGCCGCGGACGCCGCCGCTGTGGCGGAGGGCACGGAGGACGGGCTTGCCGGTCAGCTCTTGGAGGTACTTGCACGCGGGGTTGTCGGCGATGACCTCGACCTCCGCCTCGCCGACCCTGACCGTCCGGCCGACCAGCGCCAGCAGATCGAGGCCCTCGACCACGATGTTGCGCCGGTGCTCGCCCGGCGCCAGGCCGAGCCCGTGCTCGGCCTCGGCCGCCGCCAGGCCTTCGGCACTGATCAGCGTGATCTCGTCCTCGGCGTCGTGGTCGCCAGCGTTGCTGTCGAAGTAGCGGTCTCCTTCGATGCCCCGGCCGGCGACGACCTGGACCTCGTCCCGGGACACGACAGGTGCCCCTTCCGCTGCTGCTGTGAAGATCCCGACGATCGTTCCGCCCATGTGACCGGTCTAGACCCGCAGCCAGGCCGAACGCACGGCATTATCGGGTCTCGGGTCAGGAGGCGCAGAGGCGGTGGATCGACCGCGCGATGCCGTCGATCGTGGTGAAGTCCTCGGAGAGCAGCACGTCGTCGGGGATCTCGATGGCGTAGCGCTCCTCGATGAAGACCAGGGTCTCGGCGACACCGACCGAGTCGACGACGCCGGACTCGAAGAGGTCGATGTCGCGGGGTACCCCCGAGCCGGCTGTGGCTGGGAACTGGGCGACCAGGAAGGCTTCGAGGTCGGCGGCGATCTGTCGTTCATCGAGCCCGGTCATCGTCACCTCGGGGGAGGGCGGATCGGTAGCGCCCGGCTCGCAGGAAGCGACCGAGCGCCTGCAGGTCCTCGACGCCGTGCAGCTGGGCGAAGCGGCGGGCGAGCCACGCTGCGTCGATCCCGGCATCGACGCAGGCGGCGAGCACCCCGAGGTCGTCGGCCGAGCCTGTCTGGGCCCGGGTCTTCGGACGTTCGTAGCTGATCCGGGGCAGGGCGTCGCCGAACATCTCCTCGTAGAGCAGGCGCTTGCCCGGGCCCGGTCCCAGGACGGCGTCGGGTAGACGGAGGAAGTCGGCTCGCGCCGCCGCATAGGGCTGGACGACCGTCAGGCCCAGGTCAACGAACACGCCGATCTCGCGGTGCCCGGTCTGGAGGCCCCGCACCAGCGACGCCCGCAGCGGGCCGAGCGGCAGCCTGGGCAAGGGGTAGTAGGCCTGCCCCCGGTAGGTCTCGCTCGGGTAGTCGGCGAGCAACTCGTTGACGAGGTCGCCGGTGAGGACGGTCGTCTCGTCGCGGGTGGTCGGGCCCACGAGGTCGGCGATGGTCACCGCGAGCCCCGCGTTGACCAGCCCGGCGTGGACGTTGAAGTCCCTCCAGTCGATCCCGGCGACGAGCACGGTGTCGAGGAGGTCGAAGAGTCGGGCCGGCGGGTGGAGTGCTGGGACGAGTGTGAGGCCGAGGTGCCGGGCGACGGCCTGAGCTGCGGCGAAGTCGTCGCTCCGCCGATGGCTTCCCGGCCGGTCGAGGTCGAACGTGACGGCGACGGCGTCGTCCCGGTGCTCCCGCACGAGGGCGGCGATCGACGTGCTGTCGAGCCCACCCGAGAGGCAGACGACGACCGGCCCGGGCCGTGCCGCCAGCACCGCTCCCACGTACCGGCTCACCGTGTCTCGGATGCTCGTTGCCACCTCGGCGATGTCCTCGCGGGTCATGTCGCCGGCGTCGGTGTCGTCGCGGTCGTCGGTGACGATGGGGGTTGCCGCCGCTGTCCCCGACGAGCTCCGGATGGTGGCGATGGTGTTCGGGGGGATGGCGTGGCACTCGTCGAGAGGGTGGCCTCGTTCGGTGAGCCAGGCGGGGCGGGCGGCGAGCACGACCTCGTCGGCGCTCCGGGCCCAGAAGAGCTTGCCGAGCCCCAGCGGGTCGCGTGCGACCCACGCCACGTCGGCGTCGTGGGCCAACCCGGCGTAGGCCCCCTCGACGGGTGGAGCCGGTGCGCTGGGCAGGTTCGCCACGAGCGCCTCGCCGTCCCAGCCGAAGCAGGGATCGGGTCGCCCGATCAGGCGGAGGGTCGGCACCACCGGAGCGCGGCTCGTTCGAGGCCGGCGAGCCCGGCTTCCAGGCTCGCGGGTCGGGCGGTGAGGGCGATCCGGAAGTAGCCCTCGTGATGGAAGATCGGTGCCGGCATCACCAACAAGCGGTGGTCGGCCAACAACGTGTCGGCCCACTCGTCGTCGCCGCGGCCCGCTGGGGTGCGGACGTAGACGAAGTGGGTCCCTTCCGGGCTGACGACCTCGTACCCGGAGCCCCGCAGCCGGCGAACCGAGCGAGCCCGCCAGTCGTCGAGGCTCGACGTGTCGTGGCGCAGCGTCAACAGCCCCGGCACTGCCAGCTGCATGGACGCGGCCGGGGTCGTGTTGCCGGCGATGCGTGACCACCGGACGAGCTCGTCCGCCACCGCGTCGCGGGACGGGTGCCCCGGCCCGACGGCCACATATCCCAGGCGCTGGCCCTGCACGGCGTGGTACTTGCCGAACGAGTAGACGACGAGCGTCCGCTCGCAGTGCGCGGCCGCCGGGCTGAACCCGGGGCCTCCCAGGTCGCGGTGGGTCTCGTCGGCGATCAGCGTGACGGGCCGCCCGTGGCGCTCCTCGGACTCGGTGAGCATGTCGGCGAGGTGCTTCAGGGCGGCCGTGGCGTAGACCCGGCCGGTCGGGTTGGCGGGATGCCCGAGGAGCAGCGCCGTCGTCCTCGGCCCGACGGTTGCCTGCAGCGCGTCGACATCGAGGTCGAACCCGGTCCGCTCCGGCAATGGCACCAGCACGGCGGTCTTCCCGCAGGCCTCGACGTAGAGGGGATGGTCGATCCAGCACGGTGTCGGGACGACCACCTGGTCACCAGGCTCGCCCACGGCGCGTAGCGCGAGCGTCAACGCCGCGGCCGCGCCGCTGGTCAGGACCACGTCCCGCCAGCTGAAGCTCAGCCCGGTGTCGCCGGCGAGGCGGTCGGCGACGGCCCGCCGCGCCAGGCGCGATCCGCCGAACGGCGTGTACTGCAACGCCAGGGACCGTTCGCTCGCGAGGGCGTCCTGCAGCACTCCTCGGACGGCCGGGTCGAGCGGCCCGTCGAAGTTGGCGTAGGAGAGGTCGACGAGCCGGGGCCCCAGTCGGGCTGCACGGGCCCGACGGGCATCGAAGCGCTCCTGAGCCTCGAGGAGCCGCCCGATGCGTTCGGGGATCACCCGGTGGCCCCTTCCAGCGCCTGCAGGTCGTGCTTCCCGCTCGGCGTTGTCGGTAGCACGTCGTGGACGACGACCCGGTCGGGGCGCAGGTGGCGGGGCAGGTCCAGGGCGAGCCGGCGCTCGAGGTCGGTCACGTCGGCGAACGGCATCAGGGTCACATGCACGATGAGCGTCGCGTCGTCGTCCTCGTCGCCGGCGTCGGAGCGGGCCGCCGTGACGCAGGCGTCCGCGGTCAGCTCGCTGGCGAGGATGGCATCGACGACCTCGTCCGGGCTGACCCGGAACCCGAGCCGCTTGAGCATGCGGTCGCGCCGGCCTTCGACGTAGAGGTCGCCCTCGTCGTCGACGAAGCCGTAGTCGCCCGAGTGGACGACGACGCCGCCGCTGGGCGACCGCCGGAAGACCTCGCTGGTCGCGGCATCGTCGCGCCAGTACCCGAGCGTCACGGTGGGGCCTTCGTGCACGATCTCTCCTACCTCGCCCGGGGTGCACGTGGATCCATCGGGTCGCAGGACCCGCACCGTGGCTCCCGGGATCGCCCGGCCGACCGACCCCGGCTTGCGGTCGACCAGGGCCGGGTCGAGGTAGGTGCTGCGAAAGGCCTCGGTCAGCCCGTACATGGCGAACAAGGCCGCACCGGGTTGGGCACGGCGCAACCGGCGCACGGTGTCGACCCCCAGGCGCCCGCCCGTGTTGGTCATGATGCGGAGCGACGCGATCGGCTCGTCGCGGAAGCGCTCGACCTGCAGCAGCTGCCGCCACAGGGCCGGCACCGCAGCGAGCACCGTGACCTCGGACTCGCGCAGCCTGCGGTCGACCCGGGCGGCGATCGGCGACCGGTCGATGACCAGCGTCGCGCCCGACGCCACGGCTACGAGCAGCTGGTTGAGCCCGTAGTCGAAGCTGAACGGCAGGAGGCTGGCGATCCGGTCGTCGGGACCGATGCCCAAGTAGGACCGGACCGCGTCGACCCCGGCAGCCAGGTTGCCGTGGGACACCATCACGCCCTTCGGCATGCCGGTCGAGCCGGACGTGTAGATCAGCTGGGCGAGGTCGCGGTCGTGCCGGGGGACGACCTCGTGGCCTGGCGGGCCGGGCTCGTCCTCGGTCGGCGGCGTCAGCACCGGCGCGTCGAGCGTCGGGCTGACGAGCTCGGAGGGCAGATCGCGGCCCGCCAGCACGAGCTCGGCACCGCTGTGACGGACGATGTGGGCGATCTGGCGGGGGCGGAGGACGTCGGCCACGACGACGGCCACCGCTCCGGCGGCCATCGTTCCGAGGAGCGCGGCAGCCGCTTCGGCGCTGCGGCGGAACACCAACGCCACCCGATCGCCGGGTTGGACGCCGCGGTCGGCGAGGCATCCGGCATACGCCGCGGCTCGATCGTGCAGCTGCCGATAGCTGAGCTGCTGGTCACCGTCGATCGCCGCCGGATGCTCCGGTCGCTGCGCCGCGACGGACCAGAGGTACGACACCCAGTTCTGCCCCTGGCTGGTGGCTCTTGCCGCGTCCCCCATGCCGACTACCGCCTGCGCCGACGCTTCGTAGCGTTGCAGCCACCCTAGCCTCCGTCGAAGGTTCGGAGATCTGACGGGGTGTCAGATATCGTCTCGGGTCGTGGACCTGAGGGACAGCGCGGACGACCAGGCCTTCCGGGAGGAGGTGCGCACGTTCCTCGCCGACAGCCTCGACGGCGACTTCGCCGAGGTGCGGGGGAGGGGCGGGCCAGGCGACGAGCACGCCCTGTTCGACGAGCGGCTGGCGTGGGAGCGGCACCTCGGCCGCCACGGCTGGACGTGCGTCGGCTGGCCCAAGGAGCACGGCGGCCGGGGACTCTCGCTGCGCCAGCAGGTCATCTACTTCGAGGAGTACGCCCGCGCCGGCGGGCCCGGGCGGCTCGGCCACATCGGCGAGGGGCTGGTCGGGCCGACGCTGATCGCGTTCGGGACCGCCGAGCAGCAGCAGCGGTTCCTGCCCGCCATCGCCGCCGGCGAGGAGCTGTGGTGCCAGGGCTACTCCGAGCCCGACGCCGGCAGCGACCTGGCGAACATCAAGACGTCGGCCGTCCGCGACGCCGACGGAGACGACTTCGTGGTCACCGGGCAGAAGGTGTGGACATCGCTGGCCCACTGGGCCGACTGGTGCTTCGTCCTCGCCCGCACGTCGCCGGTGGATCCTGGCGGGCGGAAGCACGCCGGGATCTCCTACCTGCTGGTGCCGATGCGCCAGGACGGGATCGACATCCGGCCGATCGTCCAGGTCACCGGGGACAGCGAGTTCAACGAGGTGTTCTTCGACGGCGCCCGCACGTCGATCGACAACGTCGTGGGCGAGGTCGGCGACGGGTGGCGGGTCGCCATGGGCACCCTGGCGTTCGAGCGGGGCGCCTCGACCCTCGGCCAGCAGCTGAACTTCCGGTCGGAGCTGGATGCCATCATCGCCCGGGCGCGGGCGGCGACCGACGGTCCTGTCGGCCCGGTCCTGCGGCAGCGCCTGGCTCGAGCTCACATCGAGCTGGAGATCATGCGGCTCAACGCCCTGCGGGCCACGCCGGGCACTGACATCATCAACAAGCTGTACTGGGCGTCACTGCACCGCTCGCTGGGGGAGCTGGCCGCCGACGTGCTCGGCCCCGACGCAACCCTCGACCCCGACGGCAGGCTGCAGCGGATGTTCCTCTTCACCCGGGCCGACACGATCTACGGCGGGTCGAACGAGATCCAGCGCAACATCATCGGCGAGCGATCCCTGGGCCTTCCGAAGGAGCCGAGCGGGAAGTGACGTGCCACCTGGCGATCAAGGAGCCACGATGACGACCAAGCCCCCCGTCGAGCCGCCCGGGCGGGAGCTCCTCGCCGGGAAGGTCGCCGTCATCACGGCCGCGGCGGGCACCGGGATCGGCCACGCCACCGCCCGCCGGTTCTTGCAGGAGGGGGCGACCATCGTCGTCAGCGACGCCCACGAGCGGCGGCTCGGCGAGGCGACCGAGGCACTCGCCGAGCTGACCGCCGACGGCCAGCCACCCGTCTCCGTGCCGTGCGACGTGACCGTCGAAGACCAGGTGCAGCGGCTGTTCTCCTCGGCCGCTGCCGCCCACGGGCGGATCGACGTCGTGGTGAACAACGCCGGGCTCGGGGGGACTGCCAACCTCGTCGACATGACCGACGAGCAGTGGTTCAAGGTGCTCGACGTCACCCTCAACGGGACGTTCAGGTGCACGCGGGCGGCGCTGCGGCTGCTGGGCGAGCAAGGGGCTGGCGTCATCGTGAACAATGCGTCCGTGCTGGGATGGCGAGCGCAGGAAGGGCAGGCCCACTACGCGGCCGCCAAGGCAGGGGTCATGGCGCTGACGCGGTGCGCCGCGGCCGAGGCGGCGCCGCTGGGGGTGCGGGTCAACGCCGTGGCGCCGAGCCTGGCGATGCACCCGTTCCTTGCCAAGGTCACGAGCGACGAGCTGCTCGACGAGCTCGCCGAGCGGGAGGCGTTCGGCCGGCCCGCCGAGGTGTGGGAGATCGCCACCGTCATCGCCTTCCTGGCCAGTGACTACTCCACCTACATGACCGGCGAGGTCGTGAGCGTCTCTTCGCAGCACCCGTGACGATGGGTGCCCAGACCGTCTTCACCGGCCCGGCCGCCCTGGCCGCCGCGGTCGGCCACGACCTCGGCCACACCCGCTGGGTCGACGTCACGCCCGAGCAGCTGGCCCACTACGTCGAGGCGACGGGCGACATGCCCGACGACGACAGCGTCCCACCGCTGCTCCTCCTGTCGCTGACCAACCTGTTCATGCCCCAGCTGGTGGAGGTGCGGGGCATCAGCATGGGCGTCAACTACGGCACCGGCGAGGTGCGCTTCCCGGCCCCGGTGGCCCTCGGCACCCGCATCCGTGGCCGGGCTCGCCTGGTGGCCTGCGACGACATCAAGGGCGGCGTCCAGACCACCATCCGCATCACCATCGAAGCCGAGGGCACCTCCGACGCCGCCTGCGTCGTCGATGCCCTCAGCCGCTGGATCGTCTGATCCTCGATCGTCTGACCCTCGACCTCAGGGTCAGGCAGGGGCGAGGGCTTCGTCGGCGTCGGGTTCGGGGGCGTCGTCCTCGACGTCTGCCTCGGGCTTGGCGCCGTTGGTGGACGTCTCGGGGGCGGCGGAGCCGCTGGATTCGAGGCGCTTCACCAGGACGTACATCGAGCCGGCGGCCAGGACGTAGGCGGCGATGCCGGCCGCGAAGGTGAAGTAGATCCCGAAGAACAGGGCGATGACGGTGGCGAACACCGACGACACCACCGACATGGCGCCGTTGATGCCCCACAGGAACGCCGTCGGCGAGCCGTCGTCGGTCGACGCCATCTTCATGCCGATCGAGAACGGCATGCCCATCATGAAGGCCATCGGCGCCAGCACGCCGAGCGCGACGGCGATCCGCACCGGCGTCGTGGACGCCGACATGTTGTCGATCAGGATCGGCGTCGCCAGCCCGAAGATCACCGCCACGCCCAGGAGCACGAGCAGCGGGAGCAGCAGCGACTTGGGCCGGTCGAGGTCGGCGATGCGCCCGACGGTCATCGAGCCCATGCCGCTGAACAGCAGCACCGTGAACAGCACCACCGTCAGGGCGTACGTCGGGTGGCCGAGGAAGGTCGACAATCGCATCATCTGCGAGATCTCGACCATCAGGAACCCGAGGCCGATGCCGCAGAAGTACAGGTAGTACGGCACCCGGCCCTTGTGCGACGTCTTGCGGCCCAGCTGCACCAGCGGCAGGCCGATGGCCAGCCCGGCGATCAGCAGCACCGCGATGGCCAGCGCCGCCAGCGTGATGATCGGCCGGAACACCTGCTTGTTACCGACGTCGTCACCGGTGAGGCCCTTGATGATGGTGCTGAACGTCGCCATCTGGAAGAAGAACGGCTTGTCGTCGCTCGGCGCCGAGATGTCGGCCTTGATCTCACTGGCCCGGGGACCTGGGCCGTCGGGCATCACGATGTCGGCGAAGGGGTACTGGTCGTCGGCGAAGTCGGGGGTGAGAATCTTGTCGAACTTCATCTCCTCGACGACGTCGTCGATCTTGTCGAGCGTCTCCCTGTCGAACGGCTCGGGGCTGACCAGGACGGTGCCGACGGTGGCGTCGTAGGGCGGAGCCGGCGGGCCCTCGAAGATGAGGATGTGGTCGCGGGGATCCTTCACACCCCGGTCCCGCAGCGTCTGGGCGGCCAGCGTCGTCGTGCGCAGGACCTCGAGCGGCTGGGGGTTCTCGTGCTTGAACCAGCGGGACACCGAGAGGATGCCGTGGGGCTGCAGCTTGTCGAGGAACGTGTCCCAGGCGTCGGTGGTGTAGAGCGAGTTCTCGGTCAGGGCGAAGGCCCCGGCGCCGGTCGCCGCCCAGGTGTCGATCAGCGAGATCTGGATGCTGTCGAACTGGTTGTCGCTCCGGGTGAGGTAGCTACGGGCCTCGTCGTTGTGGAAGTGGACGCCCTTGACGCGGTCGAGATGGCCGGTGAAGTCGCCGTATCGGTCGTTCAGCAGCTTCAGCATGTTGCCGTTGATCTCGATGCCGTCGACGTTCTTGGCCCCGAACTCCAGCGCCGACAGGACGTCACGGCCGCCGCCCACGCCGATGACCGCCGCCCGGTCCAGGTGGTCGCCCTCGAGCGCGTGGTACACGAGGTTGGAGATGTCGTAGCGCAGGAAGTCGGTCTCGGACCCCTTGCCCGTGTACTGCGTCATCACCGTGCCCGCGGTGCTGTCGATGACGATGTTGTACTGGTTGACCAGCGTGTCCGCCGGCATCGTCGTGCTCAGGCCGTTGCCGAACGGGCGCTGGGGGACGCCCGCGGTGTCGACGGTGAGGCGGGAGAAGGCGTTCCACATGTCGGCCATGTGGTTCGTGTCGCGCTCGTCCTTGGTGTAGAGGATCTTGACTGGCGCGTGGGGGCCGTCGACGAGGGCGTGGTTGCCGAACGCGCCCACCACCAGGAGGACCGCCGCGAGGGCACCGAGCACCTGGCCCTTGCGGTCGGCCGCGTCGAGCGCCAGCACGAACGCCCCGACCGCCGCCACGCCGGCGACGAGGATGACCAGGCTCGGACCGTCGAACCAGATGAAGGCGATGACGAGGCCGAGGCAGCCGAGGCCCGCGCCGATGAGGTCGGCGGCGTACAGCCGGTTGACCTTGTCGCCGAAGCGGGTCAGCGCCAGGCACACGACCACGCCCGCGCACACGAACGGGATCGAGATGAGGGTGCAGGTGAAGGCCACCGAGGCCATCGACCCGATGTTCGCCTCGATCCGGAACGGCAGCGCCAGCTGGCCGGCGAACGCGACCGCCACCGACACGGCGTAGGCGAGGGCGAACCGCCACATCTGCCGCTTGACCTTGTCGTCGGTGAACCAGTGAGGGCGCTGGTGGACGATCAGCGCGCCCGCGGTGGTGCCGAACAGTGCCACCGAGATCGCGACGAAGGCGAAGTGGTACCACATCGTCACGCTGAAGATCCGCGTGAGCACGATCTCGTAGGCGAGCGTCGACAGCGTGACGATGAAGAGTCCGGCATAGGTGGCCGTACGAGCACGCAGGCTCGACTCAGCGGTTGACATCGGAAGAGACCCCCAGGTGCTTTCTGCCTGGTTCTGGAACGGAACGTGGCAGAGGTAACGGCAAGTAACTACTTAGTCGACTCGCCACCGCCGTGCCACCGATCTGCCAAGAACTGGACGATCGTAGGCGCGCCGCCTCACTCCGTGCTCGATGATCGCCGCCCGAGCTCCTCCCGGGCCCGCCGGAGGTCGTTGCGTCAGCGGGTCAGGATTACGGCGGAGCCGTGGCCGAAGAGGCCCTGGTTGGCGGTGAGGCCGACGGCGGCGCCTTCGACCTGGCGGCCGGACGCCTCACCCCGCAGCTGCCACGTCACCTCGCACACCTGGGCCAGCGCCTGGGCAGGGACGGCCTCGCCGAAGCAGGCCAGGCCGCCGGACGGGTTCACCGGTATCCGCCCGCCGAGCGACGTCTCACCACCCCGCACGAGCTGCTCGGCCTCGCCCACCTTGCACAGGCCGATGTCCTCGTACCAGTCCAGCTCCAGCGCCGTCGACAGGTCGTACACCTCGGCCAGCGACAGGTCCTCGGGCCCGACGCCTGCCTCCTCGTAGGCGGCCCGGGCGATGGCGCCCCGGAACCCCACCTCGGGCGGCGACACCGCGACGGTCGAGTCGGTGGCGATGTCCGGCAGGTCGACGATCGTCTTCGGGAACGTCGGCGTCACCGTCGACACCGCTCGCAGCCGCACCGAGGCCGACGCCGACACCAGCCCCCGGGCCCGAGCGAAACCGGACGACACCAGGACCACCGCGGCGCCCCCGTCGGAGGTCGCGCAGATGTCGAGCAGGTGCAGTGGATCGGCGACCACCGGCGACGCCAGCACCTCCTCCGCCGTCACCGCCTTGCGGTACCGGGCGTTGGGGTTCGCCAGCCCGTGCCGCGAGTTCTTCACCTTCACGGCGGCGAAGTCCTCGACGGTCGCCCCGTGGAGGTCGATCCGCCGCCGGGCGTACAGCCCGAAGTAGGCCGGGTTGGTGGCGCCCAGCACTCGGAACCGCAGCCAGTCGGCGTCGTCCGGACGGTCGCCGGCGTTCGGGGCCAGGAAACCCTTGGGCGTGGTGTCCGCCCCGACCACCAGCGCCACGTCGCACAACCCCGCGAGGATCCGGGTGCGAGCGGTGTCCAGCGCCTGGGCGCCCGTAGCGCATGCGGCGTACGACGTCGCCACCCGCGCCCCGTTCCAACCCAGCGCCTGGGCGAACGTCGCGCCCGCGACGTAGCCCGGGTAGCCGTTGCGGACAGTCTCGCCGCCCACGCAGTACTGCACGTCCGACCACGTCAGCCCGGCGTCGGCCAGCGCCGCCCGGGCCGCCGCCACGCCGTAGGACACGAAGCTGCGGCCCCACTTGCCCCACGGGTGCATCCCGACACCCGCCACGAAGACGTCGTCACGGGCGCTCATCGGGCCACCTCCGGCGACGACCCGGCGCCGAGCGGCCGCCACTTCCACGTCGTGTACGTCGTCGATCCGTCGTCGGAGACGTACAGCGGCTCGATCACCAGCTCCATCGGCGCTCCGATCGACAGGTCGTCGCACCCGAAGCCGTCGGCCACCTGGCCGAGCACCACCATCCCCTCGTGGTCGAGCTCGACGGCGGCCAGCGCGAAGGGCTCATACGGGTCGGTGCGGGGGATGTAGGGCGGCGGCGGTTGGTAGCGGGCGTCGGTGTACGACCACACCCGCCCGGTCCGGGGCAGCCGCACCTCGGCGAGTTCGTCGTCGGTGCCGTTGCAGTGAGGGTTGCGGCAGAGGGTCGTCTCCCGGGGGAAGAAGGCCGTCCCGCAGACCCGGCAGCGAGTGCCCAACAGGGCGGGCTCGGGGTCGGTGGTGAACCACCCCTCGATCGCCGGTACCGACGTCCCCATGCCGAGCCTCCCGAAATCTGACGACGCGTCAGAACAGCTTCCCACACCCCAGCGGTTTGGAGCGAGTTGTGAGCCGGTGGTAGGAAATCTCAGCTGGCGCGCGCCGAAGGACGGGTTTTGGAGGTCCAAAAACTCACGATGCTGGACGGGTTGACGAAGTCGGAGCGCGAAGCGCTCAAGGCCATCTACCGGTTCACCCGGGACGGCTCCGAGGCGCACACCGGCGCGCTCGCGGAGTCGCTCGGCCTCTCGCCCGGCACCGTCACCACCCTCGTCAAGCGCCTGGCCGACCGCGGCCTCGTCGACCACCGCCCCTACCAGGGCGTGAGCTTCACGGAAGCGGGAAGACGGGCCGCCATCGCCGCCATCCGCAGGCACCGCATCGTCGAGCGCTTCCTCGCCGACATGCTCGGCTACGCCTGGAACCAGGCCGACGCCCTGGCGGTCAGCTTCGAGCACGACCTCCCCGACGAGGTCGTCGACCGCCTCTTCGTGGCCCTCGACCGGCCCAAGACCTGCCCCCACGGCTTCGCCATCCCCGACGAAGCCGACCGTGACCTGCCCGAGACCCCCCAGCTGTACGACCTCGCCCCCGGCGACGTCGCCCGTGTGGCAGTGTCGGGCAGCACCGAAAACGAGATCGTCACCTTCCTCGAAGACCTCGGCGTCGTGCCGGGGGCCGAGGTCAGGGTGATCGAAAAGCACCCGTTCGACGGCCCGTTGGTGGTCGAAGTCGCGGGGAAGACCCGCACCTTGGGCGAGCGGGTCGCACGTCAGGTGTACGTAACACGTACTGTCCGCACCCGCGCTGACGCCGCGACCGGCACCTGAGCCCAAGACGACGTAAGAGACAGACAAGAGGAAAGACACATGTCCGCACTGCTTGCCGCTGAAGGCGGTTTCCAGGACTTCACTCTCCGGGGAGGAGAGTGGTTCGTCCTGGTGGGCTCCGCCCTCACCGCGTTGTTGGCCCTCGGCGTAGGCCTCGTGCTCATGCAGAGCGTGCTGAAGGCCGACCAGGGCACGCCGACCATGATCGAGATCGCCAAGGCGATCCAGGAAGGCGCACTCGCCTACCTGAAGCGGCAGTTCCGCACGATCGGCGTCATCCTCGTGCCGCTGGCCGCGATCGTCTTCGTCACCTCGGTGGCGGTCAACAAGACGCTGCCCAACGGGGACGAGATCGAGAAGCTGTCGTTCGTCCAGTCGGGCTTGTTCCGTACGCTGGCCTTCCTCGCCGGCTGCCTCATGTCGGGCCTCACCGGCTTCATCGGCATGGGCCTGGCGGTGCGCGGCAACGTCCGCACCGCGGCCGCCGCTCGTACCGGGAAGATGGGCCCGGCGCTCGACGTCGCCTTCAAGACCGGTGGCGTCGCCGGCATGTTCTGTGTCGGCCTGGGCCTCATCGGTGCCACCACCATCCTGATGCTGTTCCAGAACACGGCGTCGGCCATCCTCATCGGCTTCGGCTTCGGCGGCTCGCTGCTGGCCCTGTTCCTGCGGGTCGGTGGCGGCATCTTCACCAAGGCCGCCGACGTCGGTGCCGACCTGGTCGGCAAGGTCGAGGCCGGCATCCCGGAGGACGACCCCCGCAACCCCGCCACCATCGCCGACAACGTCGGCGACAACGTGGGCGACTGCGCCGGCATGGCCTCGGACCTGTTCGAGTCCTACGAGGTCACCCTCGTCGCCTCGATCATCCTCGGGGTCCCCGCGTTCCAGCGGATCTTCCCGGACAACCCGGGCCTGTGGGCCGCCGGTGCGATGTTCCCGTTGGCTGCCCGGGCCATCGGCGTGCTCGCCTCGATCATCGGCGTGTTCATGGTGAAAGCCCGTGAGTCGGACAAGTCAGCCATGGCCCCCATCAACCGGGGCTTCCTCACCGCCGGCGTCCTGACCGTTCTCGGCACGCTGGCCGTGGCGCTGATCTACGTCGGCAATCCCGCCGAGGGCGAGATCGGCAACGTCGGCTGGCGCATGTTCGGGGCCGTCGTGATCGGCCTGGTGCTCGCGCAGGTCGCCAGCCGCATCACCGAGTACTTCACCTCGACCGAGACCTCACCGGTCCGTGACATCGCCGATGCCGCCGAGACCGGCCCCGCCACCACGGTGCTGTCGGGTACGGCCTCCGGCCTCGAGTCGTCGGTGTGGGCGATCATCGCCATCGCGGCCGCCATCGGTGCCGCCATCGGCCTGGGTGCCGGCGACGCGCAGTTCTCGCTCTACCTGGTCGCGCTGTGCGGCATGGGCATGCTGGCCACCACCGGGGTGGTCGTGTCCGAGGACACGTTCGGCCCGGTGGCCGACAACGCCGCCGGCATCGCCGAGATGTCGGGCGAGTTCACCGGCGAGGCCGAGCGGGTCATGGTCAGCCTGGACGCGGTCGGCAACACCACCAAGGCCGTCACCAAGGGCTTCGCCATCGGTTCGGCCGTCATCGCCGCGGTGGCGCTGTTCGCCAGCTTCATCGAGATCGCCGCCGGCGAGGTCATGGACAACGACGTCTTCGAGGCCGCCAAGCGGACCGCCGGTGGCGTCTTCGCGCTGGTGCCGATCAACGTGGCCGACCCCAAGGTCTTCATCGGCCTGCTCATCGGCGGCGCCGTGCCGTTCCTGTTCTCGTCGCTGGCCATCCGGGCCGT
>Ga0075420_100001118_pt1 | contig 22435 bp, 18 predicted proteins | sample SoiMetdeltSBSDD4_FD_75296 | JGI IMG/M metagenome (GOLD analysis project Ga0075420, IMG submission 75296) | Bulk soil microbial communities from a Populus tree surrounding site in Tennessee, USA - Soil MetaG P. deltoides SBSDD4 | ecosystem: Environmental > Terrestrial > Soil > Tree plantation...
CCATTCGCCGCGATCGACCGGCGTGCCCAGCTTGGCGATGTTGCGCCGGTACTCGAAGAGCGCCGCGCGCTCGGCGTTGCCGAACGCGTCGCCGCGAACGACCTCGAGACTCGAGTAGTCACGCCAGCGGTCGGGATAGCCGACGAACACCTTCAGCGCCGCGAGCTTCGCCTTGGCGCGGGCCTTGGTTTGCGGCGTCATCCAGTCCAGCTTGTCGATGCGCCGGCCGAACGCCGCGATCTCGTTCTTCACCATCGTCTCGGCGCGCGCCTTTTCCCGCGCGGGGAAGTAGCGTTCCGCGTAGAGCCGGCCGACCGCTTCGCCGAGCGCCGCGTCGGTTGCGGAGACCGCCCGCTTCCAGCGGTCGCGGAGCTGCGGCGTGCCCGAGAGCACCTTGCCGTAGAACGCGAACCGCTCTTCGACGAACGCTTTCGGAAGAACCGGCCCCGCGTGCTCGATCGCGCGAAAAGTCAGGTACTCCTTCCACGTCGAGAGCGGCACATCGCGCACGAGCGCCGCGGTCCCGGTGATCGCCGAGGGCTGCCAGACGACGAACCCGTCCGCCTTGTCGAGGCTGGCCGCCGCGAGAAACGCCGGCCAGTCGAGCCCCGGCGCCTTGCTTCCGAGCTCCTCGCGCTTCCAGTGGTTGTTGCCCTTCTGGACGTCCGACGAATCCTCGCGGGTCGCATGCGTGCCGGCGATCTTCAGCTCGAGGTCGAAGACGCGGCCCGCCTTGGCAGCCGGATCGGGGATGCCCGCGAGCGCCAGCATCGCGGCGATGTGCTCGCGATACTTGGCGCGAATGCCGGCCATTCGCTCCGAGGAATCCAGGTAGTAGTCGCGGTCGGGCATGCCCAGGCCGCCCTGCAACAGGAAGGGCGAGTAACGGCTCGGATCGTCCAGGTCCTGCGCGACCCAGAGGCCGAACAGGTTGTCCGTGTAGAGGTTCGTGCTGTTGAGGACGTCCACGTCGGCGCGCAGCGTTCCGCCGATGAAGCGCGCCAGGCCAATGGCGTCGGCGATCGCCGCGATGCGGTCGAGCGTGGGTTTGAGCGGGCTCGCGCCCTTCGCTTCGATCCCCGCCTCGTCCATGAAGCTCGCGTACGTGTCGCCGATCTTGCGCGCCAGCGAGCCGGCGGGTGCGTTCTGCTTCGCGGCTTCCGCGATCAAGTCGGCGGTCCGCTGCGAGGTCCGTTCGTCGAGCGCCGAGCCGGCGCCCCAGGAGCTGCGGTCCGCGGGGATCTCGGTCCGGTCCATCCAACCGCCGTTCGCGTAGCGGAAGAAGTCGTCGCCCGGCAGGACGGCGCGGTCGGTGCCGGAGAGATGTGCAGCCGGCGTCTGGCTGCCCGCCGTCGTGGCCAGCGCCGCGAGACCGACGAGTGCCATCAGGGAGCAGGATCGGCGAGTCTTCATGCCTCGACGATACGGCCGGCCGGGCGCGAAGGACAACCGGGCATCAGCGCGCGTATCGGAACAGCGAGCGCGTCCGCGACGCGGCCTTGCGCAGGAGCGTCCTGGAAAGCCCGCGCGGACCCGAGCCCCACTCCTCGCCGAGCCGGCGCAGGAACCCGATCGGCCCGGGCCGCTGTGCTTCCGCGCGGCAAGAGCGCGCGTAGGCGAACCAGCGATTCGGCAGCGTGCCGAACGGGCCGTCGGGCGGACGAACCGCAAACCAGTGCTCGACGCGGTCGGTGACCGGGACGTGTGTGGCCCGCAACCGGCTCGCGAAGCCGTCGGGCACGATCCCGGGCGCGACCTCGTCGACCAGCTTGAGGCCGGTGGCGATCACCGGCAGCAGGCGCCGGCGCCGCGCCTCGTCGTAGAGAGCGTCCCACGAAAGCCCATCCCCTGACGCCCGAACGATCGTCGCGGCGTCGGCGATCCAGTGGAACGGCTGCCGCTTCGACCAGCGCAGCCCATGAGCCAGGACGTGCAGCAACTGGTCGGCGGGGCCGAGCGCGAGCGACGCGATGTCGCCGACGCGGAGCGGCACCGCACGAGCCCAGAAGCCGTCGTCCTCTCCCGGTCCCTGGCACGCGTGAATCGCATGCCGATGCAGGTCGAGGATCATCGGCGCCTCGGGATGTCCAAGCGTGCCCGCGTGCTGCCCGCGCTTCCGCCATTCGGCGGGCGGCGCACCGCATTTCCAGCCGGCGGCGCAGAGGACGTTCCACGCGCGCTCCGTGTCGGCCTCGGGAACCAGCACGTCGCAATCCGTCATCACGCGCGCGCCGGCGTCGCGATAGTGGAGAACCGAAAGCGCCGCGCCTTTCAGGACCAGCGTGCGCAGGCCGGCTGCCTGCAGCGCGAGCAGCGCGGAAGCGAGGCGCGACAGCAGACCGGTGTTCGCGATCCACGTCGCGCGATAGGCGTCGAGCCGTGCGGCGTCCTGCGCCGCCGCGCCGAGCCGATGCTGCGCGAGCGGCAGGAGCCGCGCGCTGGCGTCGTCGAGCGCTCCCTGATGGCCCTCACGCCACTGCCGCCAGGCGTCCAGCGCCTGCTCGGGCGGCAGCACGCACGCGCGCAGCAAGAGCCGTTGTGCTTCTGTCGGAGCGCTGGCGCGCACCGGAAGACCTTCCGGTCTCTGAGGCAGCCTCTGCTACGGGCAGAAACTGAGATGACAACCCGAGCCACCGCAGCAGACGTAGCCGGGGCAGCAGTCGGTCGGCGTCGTGCACGGTGCGCCGCTGGTGCCGCAGCTCGCGGCTCCGGCCGGCTTCGGAACCAATACCGTCGTGATCACGGGCAGGAGCGCCACGGCGATGCCTCGAATGACGGCACGTCGTCCCGAACTGGGCTTGGTCAAGAGCCCCGCGGCAGCCAGTCGGTCGAGCGCGACCTTGACCAGCCGATCGTCGGCCGCGCGGCCCAGGTCCGCGCCGACCTTGCCGGCGATCTCGGGCAGCTGGCTCTTGCCGTCGACGTGCTGGAAGACGAGCGCGGCGGTGCGATTCAGCGAGTGCGCCTCGTGCGTCTTGCCGTCGTAGACGATGGCCTCGTCGCCGATCGTCTGCACCACCAGTCCATCCCGTTTGGTCGGAACCGACGCGTCCGGCTTCTTGCTCATGCTCGACCTCGCTCGCGGAGCATAAGCATCCTTTGGATACGGCATCCGGTCAAGGGCTCATGGATCGTAGCGAAGCCGCCGCATCATCGCGGCGTGCCGCGCGTGAAGCTTCTCGCGCAGCGAGCCCGACAGCTCCTTCTTCCAGGAATCGACTTTGCCCCGCCTGAAGAAACTCCTGACGCCCGGAGGCGCCTCTCGAAAGCCGGCCTTTTTCTCTTGTGATCGCATCCGGTCGAAGCTCGCGGCGCTCACCGCGCGCCGCAGCACTCCCGGCTTCGCGCTCCAACCCAGGAAAGTTGCGAGCCGGCCGAGCTCTCGCGCAGGCGATCGGTGTAGATCCTCGTAGCGGACGAGATGAACCGGAAACGGCGCCCCGTCGATCCAGCTCGCTGCGTGGCCGCTCCAATCGAGAAGCCGCTGCCGCGTCTGTGCGGTGACCGCGTGGCCGCTGGCGCTGAACGCGAACCGTTCGTCGTTCATCAGCTCGACGGCTTCAGCCACGCTCACCCCCAAGTGGTTGGCGAGCGAGGGAGCGACCGCGTAAGGATGGCGGACGACGTAGACGACGCCACGGGTAGCGGTCGCCGGAGCGAGCAGCTCGCCGGCCGGCGTGGGTAGTAGCGCGTCGTGGATCTTGATGAAGACGAAGTCTTCGCAAGCCCCCGCCATCGCCTCGTACACCCGCGGCCGAAGGTTCTCCGCTTCGTCGGTCAGCAGGTCGGCCGAATCGATCCCGAGCACCTCGTCGAAACGCAGCCGCGCCGGCGCGCCGTCGACGCCGTGAAGCGCGTTGATGTCCACTGCCCGCCCGCCAGCGACGAGCGAGCCCAGGAGCGCGCGCAGCCAGGTGTTCCCCGACTTGGGGTAGGACGCGAGCCAGACGATCGAGCCCATCGTCTATCGCCGCGCAAACATGCGGGCCAGCTTCGCGGCGTCCTTCCCGCAGTCCGTTCCACGCGGAAAGCTGTGGACCTCGACACCCGCGGCCAACAGCTTCAGCACCAGCGAGAAGTGATGGGTATCCCGGCCCATCGGCTCGGTCAGCGCGCGGACCGAGCTCAGGATCGCGAGCGCGCGCGCCGCGAGCAGTGTCGGCAGCCTCTGGCCGCGAGCCTTCGGCAGCGGCTGGCGATCGAGCAGGTAGATGCGCGCCAGCGGCCGTGGCGCGAGCACCGGTGGAATCGCGATCGAGTAGCGCGGAATCCCGGAACGGTCGGGCGGACCCTTGGGCTCTTCGCCGAGACGGCGCAGCGCGTCGCGCCAGACGCGCAGCCGCGGCACCGACGGCAACACGATCGGGCGGTCGGCTGCGTCGAAGCCCACGATGCAGACGTCGTCGGCCAGCACCGGAAAGCCGGCGCGTCCCAGGCGTGCCGCGATCGTCGACTTGCCGGCCATCGAAGGACCGGCGAGAGCGATCGCCTCGCCCGCCACCTCGACCGCCGAAGCGCGCAGCGGTACGAGACCGCGCTGGTGGCAGAGAGCCCGGAGGCACGGTCCGAGCAGGAACACGCGGACGGCTCGCATGTCGGCGCCGCGGGCGGGGGCGACCGTGACCTCGCGGCCGTCGCGGACCAGATAGCGAGCCATCGGCGCGCCACGCAACAGATACGCCGTCGGCGTGGCTTCGAACATGGGATGGGCGAGCGCCCCTCTCAGCCGATTCGGCACCCGGCCGAGCCGGATACGCACGTCGGCCGCCGCCTTCCCACGAGGGCGAGGCAGCTCGGGGATCGCGAAGTCGCTTTCCACGCGCAGCCCGGCGAGCGTGTACGCGTGCGTTCTCAATCGCCCGCCGCGAGCTTCAGGATCGCGCGCGCCGCCTCGCTGGCTTCGCCGCGCGGGCTGCGCACCGAGAGGGCGCTTTCGACGACGCGCGTGATGGATGCCAGCGCCGCCTGGGGACGCTTTCGCGCCGGCACCGCGTTGGCGAGCATCCCGAGAGCGCTCTCCGCCGGCGAGGCCGGTTCGGGCCGGAACGTGGATCCGGCCTCGTACTGCGTGAGGACGACCAGCCTGACCGGCAGCGACCCGCGAACCGGAACGATGCCTAGATCCGCAGGCCTCACGCGGCGGCCCCGGGTTCCGCGCTTGGCGTTCGCGTCACGGATGCCGAGATCCTGCGGCCAGGGAACGACGCGGCCCTTCTCGTCGAGAACCGCGAAGTCGTCCGAGACGTACTGCGCGCCGAGCTCCAGGAGCGCTCGCGTCAACGTCGTCTTGCCGGCGAAGCTCTTGCCGGGGAAGACGATCGCTCCCGACTCGAAGCCCACGACCCCGGCGTGCACGAACACGTGGCGGGGCGCCCGCTGGGCCACGAAGAGCCCGACGTTGATGTCGAACGCGCGCCGGATCTTGTCGAGACTGGCCGTCCGTTCGAGCTGCTTTGCGTTGGCATACAGCAGGTTCAGCAGCGTGACGCCGCGCCGCGGCCCCGGGCCGCCCCAGACCAGCGAGTACAGCCGATCCACGACCGGCGAGGACGCCGGCCGCCGAATCGGCGGCGCATTCTCCAGCAGGCAGGCGACGCCGTCCGCGTGAGTCGAGCGAATGCCGATCTTCACGCCGTACGAGACGAAGGCCGTGCCCACCACCCACCCGAGGCGGTCGAGGTCGGCCTGTCAGCGACTCTGCTTGGCGAGCCGTGGCAACACGCCCCAGACCCTATCGCACTCGGCGTCTCCGACGGTGACCCACTCCCAGCCGCTCGGCTCGAGATGTCCGTGAACTGGACGCTCTTCGTCGCAAATCGAGACAGAGGTCTTAGGATCTCGCGTGAAAACCACGACTTGCGCCCGGCACGGTGATTGCTCTCTACTGGGGCAACGCTAAGAGCGAGGTGAGAGAACGATGGAAACAGTAGTCGCGGCGGGTTCGATTCTGAGCGGGCTTCTGGAGGCTGAGCACGTGCGGATCGACGGCACCTTTGACGGTGAGATCCGCGCGACCGGCTGGGTCCGAATCGCGGAAACCGCCCGCGTCAAGGGCAAGCTCACCGCCGGCGACGCCGAGATCGCCGGGGCCTTCGTCGGCGAGATCGACTGCCTGCGTCTGGTGCTCGCCGCCAGCGCCAATGTCGAGGGCCGCTTCGTCGCCGAGCGAATGCGCATCGACGAAGGAGCGCTCGTGCAGGGAGCCATCAACGAGGATGTCCCGCTCGTGCCGGTCGTCCCTGCCGCGCCGCCTCTGGAGATGGCGGTCGCCGTCTAAGGCAGCCGTTCCGGTTCGCGGGCAACCGGGCGTCCTCATCACGAGCCCCGTCGATCGATAGAATCACGTCACTCGCCGTGGGCATGTACCTGATCCCGCTGCTCTTCCCTGCGGGGGTCTTGTTCGCCTTCCTGCTGAGCCGGCTCTTTCCCGGCCTCGGCGACACCACTCTGGTGGCAATCGCGATTCTCACGCCGATGGCGGGCGTGGCGGTGTTCGCCCGCTGGCACGGGGCGCGCGCGCGCCGGAGAGCGGGTCTCGTCCCGGCTCGGCCCGGCGTCTCGGCAAAGGTCGCTTTCCTCGCGGCGAAGCTGCGCGAGCGTGCCAGCGCGATCGAGTCCGCGTTGCGTTTTGGGCGCGATGTCGCCGCCGAGCCGGAGCTGGAGTCGCTCGGCGCCGAGGTGACGCGCCTGGCCCTGCAGATCGACGAGCGGGAACTGGTGCGGGCTCCGATGCATGATGCCTTTGTCGGCGGACCCTCGACCGTCGACTCCAAGGAGTGGCGCGAGCGTGTGGCCAGCCTGTTGGCGGGGGCCGACGAGCTGGGCGCCTATGCCGAGGATGTTCGAAAGCGCGGCGGCCTGTTTCGAACGGCGCCGCGCGAAAGTCTGGGCTGTGCGATCGTGCTGTTTGCGATGGCGAGCGCTGCCGTCTGGCTGATCCACTCCGGCGCGCTCTTCTGGGGGCTCGCGCTCGCGCTGGTCGTCGCGGTGCTCGTCTGGGCGGCTGTCGGTTCGCAGACGGAGCCGCCCTAGACGAGGGTTCGGCTAGCGCTCGGTCAGGCAGCTCACCTTGTCGGCCGCGGCGCTGATGATCGTGCACGGGTTCTTGTCCGTGCAATGCGTCGGGCCGAGAACGGTCTCGTCGGTGACCTCGACCTCGCTCGCCGAGCCGTCGGCGGACATCTTGTAGGCGACGCTCTTCGCGTCGGTCTTCTCGACACCGTCCTTGTCCTTCCACTTGAGGGTGTACTTGACGAGTCCGTGGCACCCCGCGCCGCAGTCGGCGGAGGCGAGGCTGAAGTTCACGCCCTGCTTGAAGCCCTTGGCGTCCTTGGCGGCGCTGTCTACGTACGAGGGCGTGACGGCACACTTGCCGCCGGCGTCCTTCAGGCAGCTCGCTTCGGCGGCGACCACCGCCACGACGGCGCAGGGCTTGGCGTCGGTGCATGCACCCGCACCCAGGACCGTCTCGTCGGTGACCCGTGTTCCGCCGCCCCCACCCGAGGCCGTTGCCGCAGCAGAGGAGAACTTGTAGGGCACGTTCGCGGTCTTCGTTTGGCTTCCGCCATCCTTATCTTTGTAAGTGATCGTGTAGCTCACGAGGCCGTGGCCGTTGGCGCTCGCCGAGACCGCGAGCGTGACGCCCTGCTTGAAGCCCTTGGGGTCCCGCGCCGCCGCTTTGACGTAGCGAGCCTGCGCCGAACAAGTGGCCGCCTCGCTGGACGGGGACAGCAGGAGGCCGGGTAGACACAACACGCCGACACCAATTCTCAAAACGCGCATCTCATCCTCCGGAGGGGGGTAGGTTCGACGCGGGCAGCTTAGCGGCCGGCTGGAAACGGTCGCAACGAATTTCGACGAGCCTCGGCGGCTCGTTGTGAGCGCGCTCACAACGAGCGCAGCGCCACCAGCGGGTCGGCCCTCATGGCGCGCCGGGCCGGCACGTAGCAGGCGACGAGCGCGACGCTCGCCAGAACGAGGGGTACTCCCAGGAACGTCGCGGCATCCGAGGTGCTGACGCCGTACAGGAACCCGGCCAGGGCGCGCGCGCCGAGTGCCGCCAGAACGAGGCCGATCGCAACGCCGGCCGCCACCAGCAACATGCCCTCGCGGAGCACCAGCCCGAACACGTCGCGCCGGCTGGCGCCGAGCGCGATTCGTAGCCCAAGCTCGCGGGAGCGATGCGAGACGGAGAACGCGAGCACGCCGTAGACGCCGATCCCGGCCAGCAGCAGCGCCAAACCGCCGAAGACCGAGAGCAAAAGCGCCCCCATCCTCGGGGCATACAGCGAGGCAGCCACCGTCTCGCTCATGGTGCGGATGCTGGGCACCGGGAGGTTGGGCTCGAGCACCTGGATCTCGCGGCGCAGCGCCGCGACGAGGGTCGCGGGTTCCACGGACGTGCGCACGTGCAGCATCATGCCGGTCTCGTGGTTCTGCGAGAGCGGCAGGTACACGATCGCCGTCCGGTCTTCGCGGAGCGTCAGGTACTTGCTGTCGTTCACGACGCCGACGATCTCGCGCCACGGACCTTGCGGGCCGCTCACGCTGATGCGCTTGCCGAGCACCTCTTCCTTCGGAAAGTGAAGGTCGGCGAAAGCGCGGTTCACGAGGACCACGGGCGGACCGGTCTCCACGTCTGCGGGGCCGAAATCGCGGCCGCGGCTCCTGCCGATGCCCATCGTCCGGAAGTAGCCCGGCCCGACCACGTTGGCGCTCGTCGAATCGAGGCTGCGCGCCGAGCTCGCGCCGCCGCCGTCGCTGCGGACCGGGGCCGCCGACGCCTCACGACCCTCGATCTGCAGCCCGCGCACCGAGCCGCCGCCGCTCAGCACGGCGATGCGGGCGACGCTCGCGGACTCGACGCCGGGTATCGCCTGCACTCGCTCCACGATCTGCGCGTAGAACTCGCGGCCTTGCGCGCGCGTGTAGCGCAGCAGGTTCACGCCGAGCGGCGCGCTCACCAGCCTGGCCGTGTCGAAGCCGGTCTCGATCGCGTGGGCCCGACGGAGGCTCTGCAGGAAGAGCGCCGCCGCCACCAGCAGTATCAGCGAGACCGCCACCTCGCCCACGATCAGCGCCTTCTTGAGGCCGAAGCGTCGGGCGCGCTCGTTGGGGACGAACGACTCGTCCTTGAGCGCCGGCACCAGATCGGGGCGCGACGCGCGCAGCGCAGGAGCCAGGCCGAAAAGGATGCCGGTCGCGAACGACACAGCGAACGAAAACGCGAGCACGCGCCTGTCGATCGTGAAATCGAGGACGATCGGCAGCGCGCCGGCCGGCGGGGGCGCCGTCTGGAAGGCGCCCACCAGTAACCAGGCGAGCGCGACACCGGCGGCTCCTCCCAGCGTCGCGAGCAGCATGCTCTCGGTGAGCAGCTGCCGGACCAGGCGTGGGCGGCTGGCGCCGATCGCCAGGCGCACCGCGATCTCGCGGCGCCGCGCGCTCGCGCGCGAGAGCAGCAGGTTGGCGACGTTGGCGCAGCCGATCAGGAGCACCGCGCCCGATACCGAGAGCAGCAGCGTCGCCACCGGCAGCATGCGCTCCCGCTCGCCCGGCATTCCGTCGTCGACGGCGAATGCCGTGATGACGTGGGCCGGACTCTCCGGGCGCGCGGTGCGATCGATCGCCGTGGCCGTCGTGCCGAGCGAGGCTTCGACCTGCCGTCGGGTGACGCCGGGCTTCATTCGTCCCACCGCGAAGAGCCAGCGATTGCCGCGCGTCTGCAACAGGTCCGGGTTCATCTCGCCCGAGTAACCGGCGCGCGGCGGCCGCATCACCGCCTGCATCATCATCGGCACGTACAGGTCGCGCACCGTGCCGAGCTGCGGTCCCGCGAACTCGCGCGGAAGGACGCCGACGATCGTGAAGCTCCCGCCGTTCATCAGGATCTGCCGGCCCACGACATCCGGCCGGCCCCCGAAGCGGCGCCGCCACAGGCCGTCGCTCAGCACGACCACGGGATGCGCGCCCGGCGTCACGTCGTCGCTCGGTGCCAGCACGCGGCCGAGTGCCGCCCGAACCCCCAGCACCTCGAAGAAGTTCCCGGTCACGATCAAGCCGCCCGCGAGATCGGTCTCGCCCTCCGCGTTCAAGCTCACCTGGATGCCGCCCCAGGCGCTGAACCCGTCGAAAACCGAGTTGCCGTCGCGGTGCTCGGCGTACTCCGGGTACGAAAAGACGTTGCCGGGGCTGCCGTTGAAGACGTACACGAGCCGCCCGCTGTCGGCCACCGGCAGCCGCTGCAGGAGCATCGCGTTCACCAGGCTGAAGATCGCGGTGTTGGCCCCGATGCCGAGCGCGAGCGTCGCGATCGCCGCGAGCGCGAAGCCGGGCTGGCGGCCCAGCATTCGGAGGCCGTAGCGCAGATCCTGACCGAGGTCGCCGAAGAAGCTGGACGCGGGCGTCCCGAGAGCGGTCGATTCCGGGGCGTGTGCTTGCCGGAGTCGGCCGAGGCCGAGCGTGAGCTGGTCGTCGCGGAGCTCGGCGAGCGCCAACCGGTGCGCCTCGTCCTCGCTCGCGCCCTCAGCCGTGAGCTCCCGGTGGCGGTCTTCGAGGTGAACGCTCAGCTCCTCCACGATCTCCGCCTCGCGCGCGGGCTCGAGCCGGAGACCGGAAAGCCGCTGCCGAAGCTCGCCTCTCCAGTCACGCATGCTCGACCACCCGGTTCACCGCGGCGACGAACTCCTGCCAGGTGTCGCGCTGAGCAGCGAGCACCTTGCGGCCCTCCGCGGTGAGCTTGTAGAAGCGCCGCCGCCGCACGCCCGCCTTCTCCACCCATTTGCCCTGGATCCAGCCGCGCTCCTCGAGCCGATACAGGAGCGGGTAGAGCGAGGCGATGTGGAACTTCAGCGAGCCGCCCGAGCGCGACTCGATCAGCTTGCTGATCTCGTAGCCATGGCGCGGCTGGGCCTCGACGAGCGCCAGGATCAGCAGCTCCGCCGAGCCTTTCTTGCGCTCGCGGTCGAGCATCCGGACGTCGATATCAGTCATAGACACATATGATACAGACGTTGGTACAAGAGCCCAAGGCCTCGAGCGTCATACGCTGGTACACTGATGTCCAGCCTCGCGCGGGCCCCCAGATCCTAGGCGTCGCTCCTGCCGACGATCTGCGTAAATGATCTTTCGATCTTTCCTTCCCGCGCCTTGGACCCTGGAAAACGGAACGAAAATGAGCTTCTTGAAGGTGATGTTCTCTGCCGTTCGTGTCTCTCTCGGATTCGGCAGCTTGTCCGAACAGCGTCTGTCGCCGGCCCATGGCTGGCTCCTGCCGTTGACGCCCGCCGAGCGATCCACCGGCGCGACGCTGGCCTCCTTCGGCTCACGCGGATGACCGCGAGCGCCGGCCCAGAATCCGGGTGGGCGTCGCAGGGAGCGGTGGCCGACACCGAAGTCGGTCGCTGGGCGTGCGGAAAATGCGGAAAGACGGTCGTCGCCGCCGGGCGCCCGTCGCCGAAGTTCCTCGGCTCGGGGGCGTTCGCGGGGCATTGCCCCTGGGAGTGCGGGGCCTGGATCAACCGTAGCTTCCGGCACATCAAGCCGGGACAGGTGAGGGTCTACCGTTCCGTCGAATGGGACGAACGGGCGATTCCGGCCGCCTGAAACGGGCATCGGTCCGTTGTGACGGCCGTCATATCGGCCCGGCACCGCGCTATCTACAATAGCCGTTCGACTTTCGCGCGGGCTCGCAGATCCTGGGCAGTCTCGGGTCTCCTTTCTGAGCCAGCGCCGGTCTCATGGAAACAAAATGACTATCTTGAAGCAGGCTTTTTCCGTCGTTCGTATCTCGCTCGGTTTCGGTAGCTTGTCGGAGCGGCGCCTGTCGCCGGCGCATGGCTGGCTCCTGCCGGTTCCTCCGTCTCGGTCCGGCGCGAATCACAGCAGGTAGCTCGCGGCCGAGCGGCCCAACTTCGTCCAGAATCTACCCGGCGGCAGCTCCATCCCGCCGGGAGACCGAGGCATGAGCGACTTTCGGGGCGACGTTCGTCAGGCAGTGCGTGCGCTCGGCCGGCGGAAGGGCTTCACGACCGCGGCGCTGCTGTCGCTGGCGCTGGGTGTGGGCGCCAACACCGCGCTCTTCTCGATCACCTATGGCGTGCTTCTGCGCCCGCTGCCCTATGCGGACGCGAGCCGGCTGATCCGGCTTTCCGAGCGGCATCCGGGCGCGACGAACGCGCCGGTGCGCACGCTGCTCAGCAACCTCACCTTTCACGCCTGGAACGAGGGCACGCAAACGCTCGACGGCCTGGCCGCCTACAGCGGGAACACGCACCTCGATTCGAGCGGCGACGAGACGGTGCGCCTCGCGGGAACCGCGGTTTCGCCCCAGCTCTTCGCGCTGCTCGGCACGCGACCGGCTCTCGGTCGCCTGCTGCTGCCGGCCGACGCGGCGCCGGGCGCCGAGGCGGTGGTCGTGCTCTCCGACGGCTTCTGGCGTGAGCGCTTCGGCGGCGACGCCTCGGTGATCGGCCGTTCGCTGATCCTCGACGGCCAGCCGCGCACGATCGTCGGCGTCGCTCCGGCGGATTTCTATTTCCCGTCCCGCGAGGCGCGGCTCTGGACGCCGTACAGCGTGGTGCCCACCGCCACGGCTCCCGGCCAGCAGGCGATCGCGGTGTTCAGCGCCGTCGGACGGCTGCGCCCCGGCGCGACCGTGGAGCAGGCCAGCGCCGAAGGAACGGCGTCCGCGCGCGGCGTCACCCGTCCGCCGCTTGCCGAGACGATCTTCGGGAAGGGCGGACCGGTGGAGGTGCGCGCCGACCTCCTGATCGACGGGATCACGGCGAACGTGCGACCGGCGCTCCTGGTCCTGATGGGAGGCGTCGGCTTCGTCCTGCTGATCTGCTGCGCCAACGTGGCCAACCTGCTGCTGTCGCGCGGCGTCGCCCGGCAGCGCGAGCTCGCGGTGCGCTCCGCGCTCGGCGCGGGCCGAGGCCGGCTCGTCCAGCAGCTCCTGACCGAGAGCGTTTTGCTCGGCGTCGTGGGCGGAGCCCTGGGTCTTGGCCTCGCGGCGGCAATGCTCCGCGCGTTTCCGGCCCTGGCACCCGCGAATTTCCCGCGGCTCGAGGACGTGCAGTTCGACGGCCGCGTGTTCGCCTTTGCGGCGCTCGTCTCACTCTGCGCTGGCTTCGTCTCGGGTCTCGTGCCCGCGCTGCGTTCGGCGAGGACGGACCTGCTGCCGGGGCTCCGCGACGGCGTGGGCGCCTCGGTGAGCGCGCGCACGCTGCGGCTCGGCGGCGCGCTCCTGGTCGGCGAAGCGGCGTCGGCCGTGATGCTGCTGGTCGGCGCGGCGCTCCTGATGCGCAGCTTCCAGAGCCTGATCGCGGTCGACCCCGGCTACGACGCGAGAGCGGTGCTGCAGGCACGGGTCTTCCTGCCGAGCCTGAACCGGACGCCCGAGCAGACAGGCGCGTTCGTCGATGCCCTGCTCGAGCGCCTGCGCGCGACGCCTGACGTGGTCGCAGCGGGCGCCGGCAACATGGCGCCCACGGTCGGCAACACGATGCTGACCCAGTTCGCGCTGCCTGGCTCGGTGGCGGGCGCCGAGCGCGTACTGGCACGCTCGGTGACCTATGCGATCACGCCCGGCTACGCCGAGGCGCTTGCGTTGCGGCTGCGCCAGGGCCGCCTGTTGCAGAGCGCCGACATCGCGCCCGGGGTTCGCAACATGCTGGTCAACGAAGAGTTCGCGCGCACGTACCTGAGCGACGGCCGGCCGATCCTGGGACGGCGCTACGAAAACGTGTTCGCCGGCACACAGGGAGTGACGACGGAGATCGTCGGGGTTCTAGGCAACGTGCTCAAGAACGGCCTCGACGCCAAGCCGATCGGCGAGGTGTTCCTGCTCTCGCAGCGAGGCGCGAACATGGCCAGCGAGATCAGCGTCGTCGTACGCACGGGCGGCGATCCCGGCCGGCTCGCGCCCACGCTGCGCGCCCTGGTGCGGGAATTGGAGCCGGCGGCGGCCCTGGACGTCGCGACGCTCGAGAGCCGCGTCGCGGCGTCGGTCAGCCAGCAACGCTTCGCGGCGACCGTGCTGACGGCGTTTGCCTTGCTCGCGCTGACACTCGCGGCGATCGGCCTCTACGGCGTCCTCTCCTACAACGTCTCGCAGCGGCGCCGCGAGCTCGGCGTTCGCGCGGCGCTCGGTGCCAGCCGGCGCGATCTGGTTTCGCTGGTCGTCCGCCAGGGCCTCTCCGTGACCGGGCTCGGGCTAGCCCTCGGCATCACGGGTGCGGCCGTGCTGGCCCGGCTGCTCGAGAAGCTGCTCTTCGGCGTGTCGCCCCTGGACGCGGTCGCGTTCGCCGCCGCCCCCGCGGCCCTCTTGGCGGTCGCGCTCGTCGCGTGTCTCGTGCCCGCGCGCCGCGCCGCCGCCGTCGCGCCGACCGAAGCGCTCCGCTGCGAATGAAGGTCCAGCTCCAGTACGGCCGCGACGGCCTCGCCGTCGAGATCCCGGGATCGAGCGTCACCGTGATCGCCCCGCGCTTTCTGCCGGGCGTTCCCGACGAGGCGGCGGCCTTCCGGGAAGCCGTTCGTGATCCGATCGCAGCTCGACCGCTTCGCGAAATCGTGAAGAGCGGCGACCAGGTGGCGATCGTGATCCCCGACCTTACCCGCCCGCTCCCCTCCGATCGCCTGCTGCCGTGGCTCTTCGACGAGCTCGGGCACGTACCGGCCGAGCAGATCGTGATCGTGAACGGCACGGGCTCGCACCGCTCCAACACTCCTGAAGAACTGGCGGCGATGGTGGGCCGCGACGTCTTTGCTCGCTTTCGCGTCGTCAACCACACCGCGCAGCAGCCCGAGACGCTGCTCGCCTGCGGCCGGTCGGCTGATGGCGAGACCGTCTTCCTGAACCGCGACTACGTGCAGGCCGACCGGCGCATCGTCATGGGCTTCATCGAGCCGCACTTCATGGCGGGCTTCTCGGGCGGCTTCAAGGGGATCTTTCCGGCGATCGCCGACCTCGCGTCGATCATGCGCTACCACGACGCGAAGACGATCGGCCATCCCCTGAGCACCTGGGGCGTGCTCGACGGCAACCCGACGCAGGCGATCATCCGCTGGAACGGCGCGCTGCTGCCCCCCGACTTCTGCGTCAACGTCACGCTCAACCGGCAGCGCGCGATCACGGGCTTCTTCTGCGGCGACCCGATGCGGGCGCACGAGCTCGGTTGCGCATTCTCGAAAGAGACGTCGATGGTGGCGTGCGAGCAGCGCTTTCCGATCGTCGTGACGACCAACTCGGGCTATCCGCTCGACCAGAACCTGTACCAGGCGGTGAAGGGCATGTCGGCCGCGGCGCAGATCGTGGCCGACGCCGGCTACATCGCGATCGCGTCGCGCTGCAACGACGGCTTCCCCGAGCACGGCAACTTCAAGAAGCTGCTCTTCGACCACGACTCCGCGCGCTCACTGCTCGACACGATCGAGGCGCCCGGCTTCTCGCTCTACGACCAGTGGGAGGCCCAGCTTCTGGCGCTCGTGCGCCTGAAGGCGCGGGTCGGCTTGCACAGCGAGCTCAACTCGTCGGACGTGCGGCGCGCCCACCTCGAGCCGATCGAGGACGTCGGGGCGGCCGTGGCGGCGGAGCTGGCCCGCGTCGGCGACGGCGCGCCCGTGGCCGTCCTGCCAGAAGGCCCGCAGACGATTCCGTACGTGCGGGGCAGCGACGACGGCCGCATAGGCGGTCGTTAGGCCCTCGCGAAGCCTCGCTGATACAGTCCAAGCCTCTCGTTCGTGAGCATGAACGCCCAGCAGCGAAACAAGACCGAGCCTCCTCCTTCCGAGGACACTCTCCGCGTTTCGGGAGTCACGACGGCCCGCTACACCGCCGCGGACCGCGCTCGCGCCCAGCCGCGGTTCCTCTTCCTGTGGCGGCCGGTGCTGGCGGTCGTGGATGGGCTCGGCTGGCTCTTTGCTCACGCGGGGGGCCTGGTGGCGCTCGCGGTCCTCGCCGCCGCCGCGTTTCTGAGCCGCGCGATCCTGCCGCCCTACCTCGCGCACTACGCCCTGAAGGACGAGGTCGCCGAGATCGGGCGCATGCCGACGCGCGACGACGAGGAGGTTCGCGAAAGGCTGCGCACCGCGATTCGTCGGCGCAAGCTCGAGTCCTACATTCCGGAAGACGCGTTCACCGTCACGCTGGTCGGAAACCAACGGAGGGTCGCGGCACGCTACACGGTCCCGATCGAGCTCCTGGGGCGCCGTCACGACCTCGTGTTCAGCATCGACCTGGATCAGTGGGTCGCGATCCAGGAGGCGCCGCGGTTCGCTCGCTAGGGAGCGGGTTCGATCTCTTGGACGGCGCTCGTTCGGATCCGAACAGCGAGTGAGCGCGAACGGACGGCGATCGGGCGCCGAAGCCGTCCCTGCCGCGCGCCGGAGCGTGGCACGCGAGTTGCCTGACTCATCGCATGTCCTCGCTTCGATTCGCCGTTCGTAGCGTGGCTCGTTCGCCCCGGCTGAGCCTCGCCGTGATCGCCTGCATCGGCCTCGGCGCGGCGGCTACCGCCTCGGTGGTGACCCTCGTTGGCGCGACGCTCCTGCGGCCCCTCCCGTTTCCGGCTGCCGAGCGGTTGACCCGCATCTGGCTCGAGGAGCCGGGCGTCAACCCGCGCGGCTCCCTCTCGATCCCGGACTTGCAGGAACTGTCACGGCTCGCGTGCTTCGACGTCGTGCTCGCCACCGCGCGCTCGCGGATCGTCGCCATCTTCGACACCGGCGTCCATCGCATGCGCGGCGAGGGCGTCACGCCCGGCTACTTCGAGGCGTTGGGTCTCTCTGCCGAGCGCGGACGCCTGCTCGCCGCCGAAGACCACAGGCCGGATGCCCCGCGAGTCGTGGTGTTGAGCCACGCGAGCTGGTTGAAGCTCTACGGCGGCGCCGCCGACGTGGTGGGGCAGGCTCTACGCACCGAGAGAACGGTCGCGGTCGTCGTGGGCGTCGCTCCTCGCGGCTTCAACGGCACCGTCGAGGACGACGTCGTCGAGTTCTGGACGCCGCTCTCCCAATACGAGCCGGCGGCCCTGCGTGAGGACCGCCGCTCCCGGCCCGGCTGGGCCGTCGGACGACTGCGCGAAGGAACGAGCGTCGAAGCGGCGCGCGCCGAGGTCGGTGCGCTCTTTGGCTCGCTCCGCGAACGACACCCGGACGTCTACCGGCGGCTCCTGCCGCGCCTCGAGCCGATGGGCGAGAACTGGCGCGCCGGCCTCCGCCCGAGCGGCCTCGCCCTCTCGGGCGCCTCCGCGCTGCTGCTCCTGGTGGCTGCGACCAACGTGGCCGGCCTGCTGCTCGCACGCGTGCTCGACCGCCGCAAGGAGTTGGCGGTGCGCTCGGCGTTGGGTGCGGACCGCCGCCGGCTCGTTCGCCAGCTGCTTCTCGAGGCGCTGCTGCTCGTCGGCGCCGGTGGACTGGTCGGCACGCTCGCCGGTCCGGCCTTGCTCGAGGCCTTTCTCGCGCTGTCGCCGGTGGCCTTGCCCTCCTATGTGCAGGTGAAACCCGACGCGCTGGCTTTCCTGATCTCCTTCCTCGCTCTCGCCGCGACCGCGCTCGTGGCCGGGATCGCGCCGGCTCTCGCCGGCAGCCGCGTGTCGCCGAGCGAAGTGCTGAAGGACGGGGCGCGCGGTACGGTGGGCCATCGCACCGAGCGGAGCGTGGGCGCGCTGCTGGTGGCTGCCGAGACAGCCCTCACGCTCACGCTGCTCGTGGGTGGGGGACTGCTGCTGCGCTCGTGGCAGCGGCTCGAGCGCGCCGAAGTCGGCTATCGAACCGAGGGGATCGCGCGGCTGGCGGTGACGCTCAGCCGTCAGGACGTGCCCGAGACCGCCGGCATGTCCGCCTTCCAACGCCGGCTGGGCGCGGAGCTCGCTCTCGAGCCCGGCGTCGATGGCGTGGGCTTCGTATGGCCCACGCTGCCTCCCTGGGACGGGCAGCGCGCTCGCGTGCGCTACGACGGCTTGGCACCCGCGCTCGAAGACGACGGACTCGAGGTGGGGCTTCACGTTGCGGATGCGGGACTCCTGCCGATGCTCGGCGTGCCGGTCGTCGCCGGCCGCAATCTCGAGCCGGCGGACGGGCCCGCGGGAGACGCGGTCGCGGTCGTCAGCCGGGCGCTCGCTGAACGCATGGGTGGCGTCGACCAGGTGCTGGGCCGGAGGATCGAGTTGCCGCCGCGCGGATCCGATCCCTCGGGGGCCTTCCGCATCGTGGGCGTCGCCGAGAACGTCGCGTACGAAGGGCTCTGGGAGCAGGACTCGCGCCGCTTCGTCCGCTACGGCGCGGCCGACGACGCCCGCGGCGCGCGCTTCGACGTCTATCTCTCATTGGCGCGTTTTCCGATGCGGACGGTGTCGATCGGCGTTCACACCCGCGGCGCCGCGTCGGCCGCGATCGACCGACTGCGCCGCCGGATCGCGGCGGTCGCACCCACGTCGGCGGTTCACTGGACGAGCACGATGCAGGACGAGCTCGCGATCGAGTTCGCGCCCTCGCGCTTCTACGCGCTCCTAGTGACCGCTTTCTCGGCGAGCGCATTGCTCCTGACCGGCGTCGGCCTCTTCGCCGTTTTGTCCCACGGGGTGGCCCGCCGCACCGCCGAGATCGGCTTGCGGGTCGCGCTCGGGGCCGGACCGCGAGACGTGGCGCGGCTCGTCCTCGGCAGCGGTCTCGGCGCGCTCGGTCTCGGCTTGTGCGCGGGCTCCGCCGGAGCCGCTACGCTCGGGCTCTTCTCCGGTTCCCTCCTCTACGACGTCCGGCCGCTCGACACGGTGGCGTTCGTCGGGGCGACGCTGCTGCTGCTGCTCGTCGCGCTCCCGGCGAGCCTCTTGCCCGCGCGCCGCGCCGCGCGCCGCGCCGCGCGCCTCGATCCGATGCGCGCGCTCCACGAGGAGTGACGGACTAAGACTTCGGCGATCCGGCCGCGACGGACCGGATCGCGACGAACGCCTGCGTGGCGCCGAGCGCCCAGCCCGCGAGCACGTCGGTCGGCCAGTGAACGCCGAGGTAGAGCCGGCCGAAGCCGACGAACAGCGGAACCCCGACGCCGAGCACGAGGAACCGGATCCGCCGCAGCCGCAGCGTCACCCAGGCGAAGAGCGGAAACAAGGTCGCCGAGACGAGAGCATGACCGCTCGGGAACGAGAAGCTCGTGGGCTCGATCATGCGCGGCCAGAGCTCGGGCCGCGCCCGGCCGAACCCGGGCTTCACGAATGAATCGACGCTGATGGTGGTGAGGCCGACGACGAGCCAGGCGAGCGCCGCGCGCCGCTCCCCGCGGCGCACGTGCCAGCTGATCGCCACGAGCGCGAGCAGGGCGGAGAAGCGGAGTGTGCCGAGCTCGTGAGAGAAGAGGAAGAGTCCGTCCAGGAACGGCGTATGGAGGCCGTGGATGGACTGCAGCAGCGCGGTTTCGTTCACCCGTTTGCCTGCCGCACGCAAAGATCATAGGCGGCGACCGGCGGCAGCCTGGCGTGGAGCCGGCTCCGGCCGTGTATGTTGAGGACCGTTGTCGACCTCGGTTCCATTCCGTCCCGCGACACTGAAGGCCGCCGGCTGGGGCGAGGAGCCGCTCCTGCCGCGACTCGCCGACGGCCCGGCCGTCGTGATTCGCGGCGCGCTCTCGAAGACCGAAGCGGTCGAGCTGGCGTCCCGCGTGCACGCCGCCCGCGACCGTTGGACGCTCGACTTCGGCGGCGAGCAGTTCGCACTCGGCCGCGCCTTCTACACCCACCTCGAAACCGGCCGGAGCAAGGAATACTTCGCGAGCGCCGCCACGTCGGACGCTCTCGTCGAGTCGGTTCTGCCCGGCGTCGCCGCGCGCACGCTCGCGCTCCTGGCGCGCCTGCTCGGCGGCGAGGTGCGGCGTCGCCACGGCTTTTGCGGCCCCGGAGTCCACGTGTTTCCGGCGGGCGGCAAGGTGGCGCGCGAGGGCGGTGTCGTGCACTTCGACCTCGAGGGGCTGACCGAGCACCAGAAGCGTCTCGGTCATCGCGCGGTCACGCTGGTCTGGACGCTGCAGCCGGCGGTGCGTGGCGGCGGATTGCGGCTTTGGGATGCTCTCTTCGACGGCCGCCCGGACTCGGAGATCGATCCGGACGGACACGACCACGTCACCGTCCGCTCGGAGGCGGGCGACGCGGTCCTGATCGACAGCCGTCGCCTCCACCAGATCCGCCCGTTTCGCGGGGACCAACACCGCATCGCGATCACGGTCCACGGCGTGGAAATCGATCGCGGGGTCTGGGAAGCCTGGTTCTGAGGCCGTGACCGGCGCCTCGTCGCCGGAGCCTCGTCGCCGGAGCCTTGAAACGATTCGGGCCGAACCGACATCCCTGTCATGGCGTTGACCGCCGACGGGAGAGCCTGACCCATGAAACGCACCGTGCTGTCCTTGACGTTCCTCTCGACCCTGCTCGCCGGCCGGGTTCCCACCGCGAACGCACAGGCCACCGGTCCGGAGATCCCGGTGAACCTGACGACGGCCGATTCGCAGTCGCGGCCTCGGCTGGCCATGGACGGTCTCGGCCGGTTCGTCGTCGTCTGGCAGAGCGAAGCTCAGGACGGTTCCGGCACGGGGATCTACTTGCGCCGCTTCAGCATCGCCGGCGTTCCGCTGGCGGGCGAAGTACAGGTGAACACGACCACGCTGGGCGACCAGCGCGCACCCGCGGTATCGGCCGACGACACGGGCAAGATCGTCGTGGTCTGGGAGGGGGAAGACGGCTCCGGCCGCGGCGTGTTCGCACGGCTCTTCTCGGCGGCGGGCGCGCCCGCGTCGGCCGAGATCCCCGTGAACACGACGACCACGGGAGACCAGCGGCGGCCCGCGGTGTCGATGGACGCCACCGGCAAGTTCGTGGTGGCGTGGGAAGGCCAGGACGCGAACGGCATCGGTGTCTTCGCGCGGCGCTTCAGCGCGGCCGGCACGGCCCAGGGCGGCGAGATCGCGCTCAACACCTTCACGGCGCTGGACCAGCAGCGGCCCGTGGTGGCGCTCGACGCCGACGGGCGGTTCTTCGCCGCGTGGGAGTCCGCCAATGTCGAGACGGGGTTCGACGTCTACGCCAGTCGCTTCGAAGCCGACGGCACCCGTCGCGACCCGGCCGAGTTCCTGGTCAACGGGTTGAAGGGGGGCGATCAGAAGGCGCCTGCGATCGCGGCCGCCTTGAACGGCGACTTCGTGGTGGTCTGGCAGAGCGTTTTCGGCGAGGATGCAGACGGCGCGATCGTCGCGCAGCGGTTCCTGCAGAACGGCGCGCGCAAGGGATCCGAGTTCCAGGTCAACACGAGCACGCCTGGCAATCAGCACGGCGCCGACGTCGCGATGGACGCGAACGGCGATTTCGTCGTGGCCTGGGCCGGCCCGGACGCGGCGTCCGACGGGATCTTCGGCCAGCGCTATCGAGCGGACGGCATGCCCCTGGGCCCCGAGTTCCCGGCCAACGATACGACCGGTGGAATCCAGGCGGAGGCGGCGGTTGCGATGAACCGGCGGCTGCAGCCGACGGTGGACGCCCGCGTCTTCGCCCTGGCGTGGACCTCTCCGGACGCCGCTCTGGAAGGAGTCAACGCGCGCCTGGGCGGCTTCGGCAACAGCGTCACGGTGCTCGCGCCCGACGGTGGGCGGTCCTGGTCGCTCGGTTCGTCGCAGCGGATTCGCTTCGCGCACACGCTGCCCGGGGCGACGCGCGAGTTCAAGATCGAGCTGGTCGTGAACGGCGAGCCGCAGGAGCTGCAAGCGGCGCTTCTCGCTGGCCGAACGGTGGGGAACTACACGCACACCGTGGCCGATCCGGGATTCCCCGGTGAGTTCTTGGGCGTGATCCGCGTGACCTCGACGGTCGACGCGACGGCGACGGATGACAGCGAGCCGTTCCCGATCGAGCCGCCGACGATCACGGTGCTGCGGCCGCCGCCGAACGTGACCGCGAACGCGGCCACCGAGATCCGCTGGGCTCACAACCTCGGCCTGCAGAGCCACGTCAAGGTCGAGCTGGCGCGCGACGGTTCGACGTTCCTCGAGACGTTGTCCGCGGACGCGACCAACGCCTGGATCCAGGAAGGTCGGCTGTCCTGGACGCCGACGGGCGCGTGCCAGGTACCGTTGTCGTGCCGGATCCAGGTGACCTGGCTCGACGATCCCGACGTGTACGGCATCAGCAAGAACTTCGACATCACCCCGCTCAGCGGCGTGATCTTCGTCAACAACACGGCGTCCGGCGGCGGCGACGGCAGCTTCGGTCTGCCCTTCAACACGCTGGCGGCCGCCGCGGCCGCGTCGGGCTCGGGTGACAAGATCTTCGTCTACGCGGGGGACGGGACGACAGCCGGCTACGACGCCGGGATCGTCCTGAAGAGCGGGCAGAAGCTGATCGGGGAAGGCGCCGGGCTCGTGGTCGCCGGCAGCACCGTGGTCCCGGCCGGCAATCCGCCG
>Ga0075420_100001123_pt1 | contig 22402 bp, 18 predicted proteins | sample SoiMetdeltSBSDD4_FD_75296 | JGI IMG/M metagenome (GOLD analysis project Ga0075420, IMG submission 75296) | Bulk soil microbial communities from a Populus tree surrounding site in Tennessee, USA - Soil MetaG P. deltoides SBSDD4 | ecosystem: Environmental > Terrestrial > Soil > Tree plantation...
GCGCCTGACGAGGCAACTGCTCACCGAGAGCATCGTGCTCTCGTTCGCCGGCGCGGTCGTCGCGACGCTGCTCTCGCTCTGGGAGGTGCGGCTGCTCAAGTCCGTGCTGCCCGAATCGCTGCCGCCGTGGCTCACGATCGAAGTCAGTGGTCGAGCGCTGTTGTTCACGATCGCGTTGGCAGTAGCGACTGGCGTGATTGCCGGCATCGTGCCCGCGCTTCGTCTGGCGCGAGGTGGCGTCCGCGAGTCACTCGCGACCGGCGTCCGAGGGTCGGGTTCCGTCCGACGAAGTCGCACACAGCGAGCACTCGTGGTCGCGGAAGTCGCGCTCGCGGTGGTGCTGCTGGCTGGTGCGGGACTCTTACTGGCGAGCCTCGCGCGACTCCAGTCCGCTTCACCCGGTTTCTCCGCCGACGGCGTGCTGGTCGCGCGCCTAACGCTCGCGGGACCGCAGTACCAGTCCCGCACGGCGATGAGCGGCTTCTACGACCAGGTGCTGGACCGGCTGCGTGCGACGCCCGGGGTCGAGGCCGCGGGTGCCGTCGGTGCGCTGCCGCTCAGCGGCTCCGCGAACACGTCGAACTTCCGCCTCATCGGTGAGACTGCGCCGGCTGACGGACGGGGCCCTGTGTCGCGCTGGGAACGTGCGACCCCTGACTACTTCCTGGCGCTCGGGATCCCGCTCAAGTCCGGGCGATCCTTCAGCGCGCGCGACACGGACGACGCGCCTAACGTCGTCATCGTGTCGGAATCGTGGGCGAACACGTTCTTGCCCGGAGTGAGCGACGTCGTCGGCCGCCACGTGGGATTGGGTGGCAGCTCGGAACCAACGGAGATCGTCGGCGTCGTTGGCGACGTTCGACACGACGGACTCGGCGATCCCGTTCAGCCAACGATGTTTCTCCCATACGCCCAGCACGCCGATGGCGGCATGACGCTCGTCGTCCGGGGCACGCGCGACAACGCCACCATGACGACGGCGGTGCGTGAAGCGGTGCGGAGCGTCGATCCGACGATCCCGCTCTACGATGTCGCGACGATGGACGAAAAAGTGTCACGGTCGATTCTCGCCCAGCGGTTGAGCGGCGGGATGATCGGTGTGTTCGCCCTGATGGCGCTCGTGCTGGCGACCGTCGGCGTGTATGGGCTGATCGCGTACACGGTGGCCGAGCGGCGCCACGAGATCGGAATTCGGTTGGCACTCGGGGCCCAGGGCAGGGACGTCAGGAGACTCGTGATTGGTCAGGGACTGCGACTGACTCTGCTCGGCGTGGTCATTGGACTCGGGATCGCGATGGTCGTCGGTCGCGCGCTGCGCGGAATGCTGTACGGGGTGACCGCGACGCACCTGCCGACCCTGCTCGGAGTGACGACAGTTCTGACGGTCGTGGCTGCGCTGGCCAGCTGGGTGCCGGCTCGGCGTGCCGCGAGAACCGACCTGCTGACCGCGTTGCGCGGCGAATGAGCAGGTAACCTCTCGCCTCGGGTCGCGTTTCCCTCGGGCGGTCACATCGCGCACTATTGAGGCGTTCGAGTCCACGGCCTCGGCCGGTGCCGATCCGTGGCGACGCCAGCCCTCATCCCGAGTTCGGCCGTGTCGCCGAGTCCCTCGTCCGCCGTTCCAGCTGCCGCGGTGCTGATCGCGGATGATCAACCCGCCGTGCTCGATGCGCTACGCCTCCTCCTCAAAGAGGAGGGGTACCGTGTCGTCACGGCGGCGCGACCCGTGGAAATCGTGAAGGCCGTCGAGGCGCAGTCGCTCGACGCCGTGCTGATGGATCTCAACTACGCGCGTGATACGACCTCGGGGCGAGAAGGGCTCGACGTCCTCGCGCGGCTTCGCGGCGTGGACGCGACGCTGCCCGTGATCGTCATGACGGCATTCGGGAGTGTACAGGGCGCAGTCGAGGCAATGCGTCGAGGGGCGGCCGACTACATCGAGAAGCCGTGGGATGACGAGCGGCTCGTGGCGATCATCCGGACGCAGATCGAGCTGTCCCGCGCCCGACGCGCGAACGAGCGGCTGGCGACCGAGAACCGTCGTCTCGCGCCTAACGTCCCGCCGCTCATTGCCGAGTCGCGGGCGATGCAGCCGGTGCTCGAGATCATGGATCGCGTGGCCGCGTCGGATGCGAACGTGCTGATTACCGGAGAACACGGCACGGGCAAGGAGGTCGTCGCGCAGCGGCTGCACGCCACGTCGCACCGATCAGGGCGCGCGCTCATCACCGTGAACGCGGGCGGGCTGTCGGAAGGGGTGGCCGAGAGCGAGCTGTTCGGGCACGTGAAGGGTGCGTTCACGGATGCGAAGACGGATCGTGTCGGGTGCTTCGAGCTCGCCGATGGCGGGACGCTGTTTCTCGACGAGATCGCCAACATGGCGCCGAAGCTTCAGGCGAAGCTCCTTCGCGTGCTGCAGACGGGCGAGTTCCAACGGGTGGGGTCATCGCGGACCCTGCGGGCCGATGTGCGCGTTCTCGCCGCGACGAACGCCGACATCCGCGCCGAGATCGCCGCGGGGCGTTTTCGCGAGGACCTGCTGTACCGGCTCAACACCGTCGAGATCCGGCTGCCGGCACTGCGCGAGCGTCGTGACGACGTTCCTCGGCTGGCCACACACTTTCTGGCGCAGTACGCCGCGCGGTATCGAAAGGAGGCTCCGGGGTTCGATGACGGGGCGATCGCGGCGATGCAGGCGCACGCGTGGCCTGGGAACGTGCGCGAGCTGCAACACGCGGTCGAGCGCGGGGTCCTCATGGCGCGGGCGGGGCTGATCACGAGCGAGGACCTCGGACTCAGGGCGCCGGCACCCGGGAGCAGCGCGGATCTCGCGGGCATGACGATGGACGAGGCGGAGAAGTACCTGATCGAGCAGGCCCTCGCGCGTCATGACGGGAACGTCGTGCAGGCGGCTGAGTCGTTAGGCATGAGCCGGAGCGCGCTGTACCGACGCATCCAGCAGCATGGGCTCTGATCTCGGGAATCGGGAATCGGGATTCGGGAATCGGGAACCGAAGAGCGGGAACCGGGAACCGGTCAGTGGGACCCGGGAACAGGGAACCGGGAACCCGAGGGCATCGAGTCGGCCGGTGGCACACCGACCACTCGAGACTCGCTTGCCGCTCATTGTCCTCGCTGGCGGGCTACCGGGTGTCGTCACTTCGCTCGTCTGGCTGTGGAGCACCGAGCACGGCGTCGAAGTGCGCTGGACGCTCACCGTCCTCGTGGTGGTGACGTGGCTCGCCGCGGCGGCGCTTGCGCGCGAGCGTGTCGTCCGGCCGCTCCAGACGTTGTCGAACCTCCTCTCGGCGCTCCGCGAGGGCGACTTCTCCGTCCGCGGCGCCGGTGCCAGCGAGCGCGACGCGTTAGGCATCGCCATGACCGAGGTGAATGCCCTGGGCAACACACTGCAGGCCCAGCGGCTCGGAGCGATGGAGGCGACGGCACTCCTCCGCACCGTCATGGCCGAGATCGACTCGGCGATCTTCGCGTTCGATGGGGCGGGGAAGCTCCGGCTCGTCAATCGCGAAGGTGAGCGGCTACTCGGGCAGCCGTACGAGCGTCTGCTCGGTCGCGACGCGGAGGCGCTCGGGCTCGGCGCGTATCTGCGCGACGACGCATCACGCACGCTCGAGCGCACGCAGGACGGCCGCACGAGTCGGTGGGACGTGAGGCGCCGTGAGTTTCGGCAGGACGGGCTGCAGCACCGCCTCCTCGTCCTCACCGACGTCAGTCATGTGCTCCGGGAGGAAGAACGGCTGGCGTGGCAGCGCATCGTGCGCGTGCTGAGTCACGAGATCAACAACTCGCTCGCTCCGATCAAGTCCATCGCGCGGAGTCTGCAGCGAGTCATCAAGCGTGAGCCAAGGGCGCCCGACTGGGAACCGGAAGTGCTTCATGGACTCGACGTGATCGAAGGGCGCTCGGCGTCGCTCAGCCGGTTCCTCCAGGCCTACGCCAGACTCGCCCAGCTCCCGAAGCCGGTGCGGAAGCCCGTGGACGTCGAGGCCTGGGTTCGACGTGTCGTCGATCTCGAGGAACGCATGGCCGTGACGCTCTGTGCGGGACCGCCGACCACCGTGATGGCGGACGCCGATCAGCTCGACCAGCTGCTCATCAACCTCGTTCGCAATGCCGTCGATGCCGCCACCGAAACAGGTGGGGGTGTTCGTGTGTCGTGGTCGGCCGACGATGCCTCGCTCAGCGTCGATGTCGATGACGAAGGTCACGGGCTCAGCGACACGGCGAACCTGTTCGTGCCGTTCTTCACCACGAAGCCTAACGGGACGGGCATCGGGCTCGCGCTCAGCCGACAGATCGCCGAAGCGCACGGTGGCGCGCTGACGCTCGAAAACCACCCGGACGGCCCGGGTGTACGGGCGCGGCTGCGGTTACCGTTACGCTAGCGATCCGAGGCCGAGGCTTCTCGGGAGCGACTGGAGCCATGCGGCGTGGAGCACGCCCCAGAGGCCGAGGAGGATCGCCTCGGCGGCATCGTGCCGGAGCGAGGTAGGTCGCGGGGCGTTCGACCACTCGATTACGCGGCGCGCGGCGGCGTCAGCGACGCGCTTCGCCTGTTCACCCGAGCGCTGATCGCGAGGGAGGAGCAGGACGCTTCGCCACTCTTCGGCGCTCACGCGCTCAACGCGCGCCCCGTGTCGCTCGCTCAGCGTGCTCCAATGCTCGGCGAGCGGGCCGCCGCCTTCCAGCACGACGTACGCGGGGTCGAACGCCTCGTGCAGCAGCGCGGGGATCGCGCGCTTGAGTCGTGAAGCGGCGCCGAAATTCTGTGACCGGTACCAGATGAGACGTCCGTCGTCGCGGTAGACCGCGAGTCCCGTGCGAATCCCGACGTCAACGGCGAGGAGTGACGGCACTCGGAGCGATCCGGTCAGTCGCGAGTCTCACGGAGGTGGCGCTGCTCGCCAACTGCGTAGGCCTCGCGCAGCCACTCCCGAAAGGTCTCGTCGATGTCCTGTGGCCGGGTAAGGCGGAAGTGGTGCACGTGATTGCGCGGTGAGAAGGTCTCGATCTTACGAAACCGCGGGTGCTCGAGCCGGCGCGCGAGCACGACGTGACCGTCGAGCCACCCGCGGCGCGGCGTCACCTGCGCAAAGGACATGCGCACCTGAAAGGCGATGCGAGTCTTCTCCGGAAGCACGATGACGGGCCCTAGCTCGCCGATTGCGGCAACGATGAGGTCATACAATTCTCGAACGATCGGCGCGCGGCCGGCGAAGTGATGCTCGAGGTCGTGGAGCGCGCAGGTGTGGGTCTGGTTCCGGTTCGCGAACACGCGCTCGCATCGGGGGCAGCGCCAGAGTGCGTCGCCGGCAACGTAGCGGTCGGGTGTAGGACGGGCCATCGGTGCCTAACGGTTTCGTGATCGGGCAGCGAGCGCCGTCACCGGGGCGCGGGGTCCGGGAAGCCCCATAACTTCGGAGACGCGAGCTCGACGCAGTTGCCGGCAGGATCCCTGAAGTACAGCGATCGGCCGCCGCGTGGCCAGGTGACCTCCGATTCGATGTCGATCCCCGCCGCTTCCAGCCGGGCGCGCCACGCCGGGATGTCCGCGTCGGGGACCGCGAACGCCACGTGGCCAGGGCCAGTGGCTCCGTGGGTCGGCACCGGGGCGCCGCCAACGAGCGACGGCTCGCCGAGTGTGCGCTCGGGGCTGAAGATGAGAAACATCCCGTCGCCACAGCGGAAGAACACGTGACGCCCCGGGACGTTCGAGTAGCGCTCGAGGCCGAGGACGTCGTGGTAGAATCGCTCGGACGCGTCGAGATCAGTGGCGTAGAGACACGCTTCGAGTACGCGACTGATTTTGGTCATCGTAACAGACGTGGTGGACCCGGCGTCCCGTGGAGAGCGCCTGGTGCCTGGGCTGCCTCAACATCAGAGACGACCAGTAATCAGGCGGCAGTTTTCAGTCATCAGTGTTCATCAGTTTTCAGTCATCAGTCGTCCTCGGCTAGTCCAGGCTATCTGGCTGAATCGGCTCCTGGCGCCCTCACATCATTCTCACACCGCTCGGATAAGCCGGCTCAACGGGACATTACTAGATTGGCCCCCATGATTTTCACTCTCGCGTTGCTACAGATCGGCGCGGCGCAGGCAGCGCCCGGGCAATCATACGAAGGCACTGGCCGTCCCGCCGTCGCCATTCCCCGTCTCGCTGCGGAAGTCACCGTCGATGGGTCGCTTGCCGAACCCGTGTGGGTGCAGGCAGCGCGACTGACCGGCTTTCGCCAGTATCAACCGTCCGATAGTCGCCCCGCCGAGGAGCGGACCGAAGCGCGCGTGTTTTATTCGCGGGATGCGATTTATTTCGGCGTCGTCGCCCACGCGAAGAACCCGGGATCGGTGCGGGCGACGATCGCGGACCGCGACAATCTCGGGAACGACGACCGCATCACGATCTACCTCGACACGTTCAACGACAAGCGCCGCGCGTTCTTCTTCGTCGTGAACCCGTTAGGCTCGCAGGGCGACGGGATGCGGACGGAAGGCGCGGCAAGTGCCGGCAACATGTTCGGCGGCAACGTGGACTGGAACCCCGACTTCCGGTTCGACTCGAAGGGTCAGGTCACGGACAGCGGGTACGTCGTCGAGGTTCGCATTCCATTCAAGAGTCTGCGCTTTCCGATGGGCGAGCCGCAGACGTGGGGCGTGAACGTCGTGCGGAACGTGCAGGCCACCGGGTTCGAGGACACATGGACGGACGCGCGTCGCGCGACCGCCAGCTTCCTGAGTGAAGCGGGGACGCTGACGGGCATCGCCGACATCGAGCGCGGGATCACGACCGAGGTTCAGCCATTCGTGACCGCGAGATGGAACGGCGCGCGCAATCTCGCCGGGAACTTCGAGCGTGAGGACATCAACCCCGACGCCGGCGTGAACCTGAAGCTCGCGATGCCGGCGGTGACGCTCGACGCGACGGTGAAGCCGGATTTCTCGCAGGTGGAGTCGGATGCGGGGCTCGTGACGGTGAACGAGCGGTTCGCGCTCTTCTTCGCCGAGAAGCGTCCGTTTTTCCTCGAGGGGATCGAGCTGTTCAACACGCCGAACCAGCTCGTGTACACGCGTCAGATCGCGTCGCCGGTCGCGGGCGCGAAGGTCACCGGCAAGCTCGGCTCCGTCAGCGTCGCGTACCTCTCGGCGCTCGATGACACGCGGTGCCCGAAGATCATTGGGGACGTTCGCGACTTCGAGCAGGACTGTGACAAGGCGCTGTTCAACATCGCGCGCCTGCGGCAGGATTTCGGCGGCAACTCCACGGTCGCGCTCACGGTCACTGACCGTCGTGCGGGCAGCGACACGACGAACACGGTCGTCGCGGGCGATGTGCGCTACGTGTTCGGTCGCATGTACTACTTCGAGTCGCAGCTCGGCGGCTCGTGGACGAAGGATCCGCGGCTGTTCGGAAACGCTGACATGAAGGTCGCGCCGGTGTGGAAGGCGGAGCTCGATCGCACCGGCCGCAGGTGGGGTTTCAACTACCAGTTCAACGGGATGTCCGACGAGTTCGTGAGCCGGTCGGGCTTCGTGCCGAGGAACGGGACGATCCAGACGCGGGCGTTCAACCGGCTGTCGTATTACGGCAAGGCGGGAGCGCGCGTCGAGAGCATCACGATGTTCTTCGGGCCGAGTCGCATCTGGCTGTACGACGACTTCGAGCTCGGTGACGCGTACGAGGGCGGGGAGTCGTTGAACTTCATGTTCCGCCTGCGCGGCGGGTGGGGCGGGTCCGCCAACTTTGGCCGCGAGTTCTATACGCTGGACCCGCGGGCGTACACCGGGCTCTTCATCGTCGGTCCCGACCAGCTCCAGCCGTACGTGATTCAGGATGAAGAGATCTCGGGTCTGATCCAGTCGTCGGTCACGGTGAACACGCCGACGTTCCGGCTGTTCAACGCGTCGGTGACGCTGGCGAGGGACGAGACGCCGATCTTCGCCGAGGGGTCGGAGGGGACGGAGCTCCGGGCGACGGCGAGCCTAACGTTGCGGCCGACGGTGAGCATGCGTGCGGAGGGGAGCCTGCAGTACTCGAAGATCGATCGCGAGTACAACGGGTCGGAGTTCGCGCGGGCGCTGATCCCGCGGCTCAAGGTCGAGTATCAGCCGACACAGGCGCTCTTCTTTCGTGTCGTGAGTCAGTACCAGTCGCAGCGGACGAGTCAGCTGCTCACGCCGTGGGGGCAGGAGATCTTCCGGCAGAACGGGGCGCCGGTGGGTGGTGGCGAGCTCGGGGCGCTGCAGACGGATTGGCTCGTGTCGTACGAGCCGACGCCGGGGACGGTGGCGTTCTTCGGGTATGGCGATACACGGCGGGGGATCGAGACGTCGAGGTTTTCGGATCTCGAGCGGGAGGCGGACGGGTTCTTCGTGAAGGTAGCATACCAGTGGCGCAGGTGATCTGCGCCTCGGGCGAGCTGGAGCGCGTCGTCCCGAGCGAAGCGAAGGATCGTCGGCCTCCAGGTCGCGAGCCCTTGCTCGGGATGGTGAGGATCCTTCCCTTCGTTGCTGGCGCTCCTCGAGGGCAGGTGCCTGACGTGCAGCATGACCACGACGCCGGGGAGCCGACCCTTGCGCCAACCCGGCGGAGCTCAGCTCGCAATGAAGCCAAGGAGTGCCGCGGCGCACGACACCGGTAGCGAGTCGGTAGGCGGAAGCATGGTTCGAGCGACCGCCGCTCCGCCGGCCGCCCCGACTCCCACACACGCCAGGTCGATCATCAACGCAAGCCGGAACGAGAACCGGCGAGCACGAACGGCAAGTTCTAGGAAGCGACGTGACATGGTGTCGAACCTCCAGGGGGAGTTCCGCGAGCCATCGTTAGGTGTACTGCTCGCTCTACCTGAACTGACACCACGCTGTTACGCCGCTGCCGTCTCGTGCGTGCACCAGCGCAGCAGCACCGTCCCCAGCACCAGCGACGGATCCCGCGGAATCACGATCGGCGGATAGTCCGCGTTGAGCGACGCGAGCTCCACGCGCGATCCCGCGATCCCGCCCACGCGCTTCACGACGTAGCCGCCATCGGGCACGCGCGCGACCACCACCGCGTCGGGCACCAGCTCATCGCCGAGCTTCACGAGGATCGTGTCACCGTCATGGAGCAGTGGCACCATGCTGTCGCCAGTCACCCGCAGCGCGACGTACTTCCCATCCGGCGAGCCTTCGGGCAATGGGATCCACCGATCACAGGGCTCATCCCACAGCTCTCGCCCCGCACCGGCGGCCACCGACAGGTCCAGCGCCGGCGCATGACGCGCCCGCGCCGCCGCCGTCAGCACCTGGGCGAGCGTTCCCTCCTCCCACGCCGGGGCGCTCTCGGGTTCGGCCGCCACCTCGCGGACGCGCGAGCGCTGGATCGAGCGGCGCGCACGCACCTCGTGCACGAACCGATCCGCCCCGCGGTCCAGCTTCTGCCGCTCGGCCACCGACAACGTGAGCCGCGCCTCGCGGGCGTACCACTCGAGAAAGCGTGACTCCTGCGGGTCGAGTGGGTCGAGACGGTCCATCGCGCGCTCGCCCGCCACTCGCACGAGCAGATCCTTGGCGCGTTCGATGCCGGTCCGGTCAGTAGCGTTAGGTGTCGTGTCGTCGTGTCTCACTGGTCCTCCTCCTCCTCCTTTCCACTGCTGCGGCCGGGAGACTGCCGGTGATGGTGCGCGCCGTCCCGCGCGCGAGCGGCGTCGAGTGTGCGACGCGCCCGCTCCGACAACCCGCTCCGGCGAAAGAAGTCGTACAACGCCTCGCGCTCGCCCGGATTCCACGGACCGTCGTCGCGGAGCGCTACCTCCAACAGGCGATCACGCAGCCGCAGCACGCGCACGCGCACCGCGTTATGCGTGATGCCGAGCCACTCGGCGATCAACCGCTGCGGAATGGATGCGCTCACCCAGCGCAGGATCTGACGTTCCTCGGGCGTGATCCCGGCGTCCACGATGCGTGAGAGCCGCTCGAGCACTGGCGAAAGCGGCGGTGACTCCGCCGCCGGTCCGGCACTCGCGCGGATTGACGCTTCGGAGCACACCTCGCGAACGACGCGTTCGCCGTGGCCGTGCCACACGGCCGCCTCACCAGCCGCCGCCCGCCGACGCTCAGCGCGCCGGTCGTTCGCCAGGCGATGACGCAGTGCTGCGATGAGATAGCCGGTGACGTTCACCGGAATCGGAACGTTCGCCTGCATGAGATGGATAGCCGAGTCGGCGAGACAGTCGTTGACGACATCGTCACGTAGCGCTGGCTGCACATGCGCTCGGCGCGCCTCCTTCCATAACACCGGCGTGAACCGGTAGTAGAACTCGCGGATCGCGACGGCATCGTCGCGGCGCATCCGCTGCACCAGCTCCTGGTCGCTCCACGCTTCGACGCCTGCCTCGTGCCTTCTCTCGATTCGCATCGCCGTTCATCCGCGTGGGTGTCATTCCGAGCGAGCCTGTCATTCCGAGCGGAGCGCCGAAGGCGCGCAGTCGAGGAATCTCAGCACGTCCCGAACGAGGGCTCGTTGTCCGGACGCCTCGAGATTCCTCGACTACGCGGCCCTCACGGGCCGCTCCGCTCGGAATGACATTTCGCTCGTGTACGACCCCTCGTTCCCGCACCCTGGATGACACCGGGGTGTTACAGCCGCAGATGCCTCGCGTGACGCGCCGCCGTCCATGCGCGGAGCATCCGTTCGACGCGCTCCACCGTGAGCTCCGATGTGTTTGCGTCATTGAGCGCGGCACGAAGCGCTCGCGCTCGTCCAGGCGCGAGCCCCGCACGCGCCGCCTGCGCGAGAACGTCGAGTGCGTCGAGCACGCGGTCGGCTCGACGCTGCAATGACGCCGATTGCGCAGCTGGTGCTTCGGTCGTTAGGCGCTGGCCGCTGGCAGCGGGCGGACCCGACCGGCGCAACTTCTCGACCGCCCTCGCCGCGCGCGCCCGGTTCGCCTTCTCGATCTCCTCACGACTCGGCCGCTGCGGTGATGCAGTGAGGCCGAGGTTCGCGAGCGCGCGCCCGATCGCTGACGTCTCGGTGTTCTCGAGACACGCGACGGTGTTGATGTCTCCGTTGCCGATGCGCTCGGCAGCGAGGCCGGTCGCGGACGGCCGCAGCTCCTGGAGCGTTCGGTACACGTAGGCCTGCACCGTGATCTCCCGAGCGGTGCGCGAGAGCAGGCGGGTGACGATTCGTCCATTCGGAAAGCGCGCGTAGAACAGCGTGATGCGCTCCGCGACCGTCGCGTAGTCGCCCCCGTTCGACACCAGCTCGTACTTCAGCATCGTTCCTCCATCGGGAGACGCCGTCGCCCGGAGGCTCGGCGGGAGGAACACGTTAAACCGAATAAACACCGAAAACAAGTGCTACAGCAGCTTCGTGATCTCGATTCGAGACCGTGCTGTTAGTGGTGATCTGACAATTACTTGGCTACGTCCCAGCAGCGAACGTCAGCGCGCACAAGTGAACCTCGGGGTCGGCGCGAAAGCGAAGCGGCAACGACCCCTGACCGATGCCACGACTGACGACCAACACGCGCTCGCCGGGCGCGCCGAGCTCGAAGACGCCTCCACGGAGATACCGCTGGCTGAGCGGTCCCTTCGACCCGATGAGCGATGTCCCGCCCGGCAGCACGAACTGCCCGCCGTGCACGTGGCCGGTAAAGGCGACGCCAAACGAGGCGTCGCCTAACGCGGTCAGCCCGTCGGGCGAGTGCATGAGCACGAGCCGGCTGCCATCGGCGCCGGCAAGCGCTCGCGTCCCGTCGGGCAGGCCCTGCTCCGTGTTATCGAGGCCGCACACCCAGACGCGATCCCACGGAGCGGCGAGCCGGACGTTCTCGTTCACGAGCGTTCGGACGCCGATGGTCGCGAGCCGACGAACCAGATAGGCATCGTCCGCGATCAGGTCGTGGTTGCCGAGTACGGCCAGCCTGCCTAACGGCGCATCGATCTGCGCGATCGCGCCGAGCACGCCGTCGACGTGCCGGGCGTGAAACGACACGAAGTCTCCGCCGAGGAGAAGGAGGTCCGGCTGTGCGTCGGCGAGGATGCCGCACGCCTTCCGGATCGTCGCCGGATGCGTGCCCGGTCCGCCGTGGAGGTCCGACACGAAGGCGACGCGAAGCGGCGGTGGCGCAGCCCCCGTCGTCGAGATGACGAACTCATGGCGCGCGAGGCGCAACCGACCCTGCAGGCCGAGCGGGCGTGCGAGCCATGATGGCCACCCCCCGGCGTACATGAGATCGTACAGGCGCTCGAGTCGCCGCTTCTTCGCACTGAGGCGCAGCGCCCGACCGAAGCGACGCGGGGGTGGACCAGACTCGGACCCGCGCTCGCTCACGCGATCGACGGGCCGGCGTCCTGTGGGAGGAACGTCCGCCGGATGAACTCACGCGCCGGCACGCGTCGCTGCTCGAGCGCGTCATACAGCGGCGTCGGGTCGTACGGCTCGGCATGCAGCGTGAGCGAGTACGCGCCGCCCTGCTTCACCTCGAGCAGCGCGAACCTGGCGACCGGTTCGACCGAGCATCCCAGGGCGCCTGGATTCACGTAGCGCGTCGTTGCTCCATGAACGTTCCAGGCACGATGGTCATGGCCGAAGAACACGACGGTCGATGCCCGGAGCCCGAACAGCGCGTCAGCCGTCTCCGGTAACGCGACGTCCGTCGGGGCGCGAAACCCGCCCGACGCATTCAACGGGTAGTGGAGGAAGTCGAGTCGAACGCCTTCGACGCGAAGGGACGACGCGTAGGGCCAGGTCGCGACGACCGCTTTGAGCGACGGGTCGAGTTGCTCGTGCACCCAGCGCTGGTGCTCGCGCTCCTCCGCCGGCATGCCCGGCGCCGACTCGTCAGGCAGGCCGAACGCGAACCACGCGTCGTGGTTGCCCATCAGCAGGTTCGTCTTCGGGCGCGACAGCAATCGATCGAGGCACTCGGCCGGGAACGGCCCGATGCCGATCGCGTCACCGGTGTGGTAAACCGCGTCCGCGCCAAGGCGTTCGATCTCGTGAAGGGCGACGTCGAGCGCGGGCAGGTTCGCGTGCACGTCGGTGAGGACGGCGATCCGGGCGACGGTGGTGGCAGCGACAGGGCGGCGGCGGCGCATGCGGTCAGTTTAGGGACTGCCGTCGCGCTTGCGCCACGACGCGCGTCACGAACCGAGTGGCGTTACCACAGCGAAGGCGGCTTGGTTGCGCCCGGCTTCACGCCGTTCGGCGCCCCCTGGCGCGGCACGACGTTCTTCGCCGAATCGGCCTTGATCGAGTCGGCGCGCACCTTCGCGATGGAATCGGCCCGCGCTTTCACTCTCGCCGAGTCGGCAGCGGTGCGTGGCGGCTCCTCGAACTCCTCCTTCGGAATGCGGAACCCCTTCGCAATGGCCGGATCGCCCTCGATGCCCATCACCCGCTTCGCCGTGTATTCGCCGACCATCGGGCCGAACTTGAACCCCTCGGCCGACCCGCCGCCGGCGATCCACACATTCGACCACTCGGGGTGGGTGTCGATGTAGAAGTTGCGCGAGACGGTGAGCTCGTAGTGGCACGAGCGCGTCTCGAGCAAGGGGGCGTCGATGAGCAGCGGGAAGCGGTCCATGAGGAACTGTCGCGGCCGCGTGAAGTTGCTCGGGTCGATCCAGCGCTGGCTCGTGTCCGGGTCGGTCTGCTGTCCGCCGCCGACGCGCACGCGGAAGCCGCGAGCGTCGTTAGGCAGCGCCGGCCATCCGGTGATGCCCGTGAAGTTGAAGCTCGGCAGATGCGGCGCGACGAAGCGGTTGTCGCCGACGGGCGTGCCGTAGTAGAACACGTTCCCCATCGGCGTGCGGAGCCGCGTGCGCAGGAACTCGGGAAAGATCTTCCACAGCCACGGGCCGCACGCGAACACGAACTGGCCAGCCTTGAGCGTGGCGCCGGTCGAGAGGGCGATGTCCTGCAGCCGGCCGCCGGTCGCGAGCGACGGCAACGCCCGCGCGATGGTAACCTGCCCGCCGCTCCGCGCGAACGCCTCGGCCACGGTCTCGCAGGCGCGACGGGCGCGCACGACGCCGGCGTTGGGCTCGTACAGCACGACGCCGATCTCCTTCAGGTCGAAGACCGGGTACTGGGACCGGACGTCGTTAGGCTTGAGGACCTCGTACCTGATCCCCGTCTTGTCCCAGTTCGCTCGCGTGTCCTTGAGGAACGGCTCCCAGTCCTTGCGGAAGATCAGGTCGCCGGTGGTGTGGAACACGCGCATCTGGAACGTGCGCGCGTGCTCCTCGTCCCAGGCCTTCCAGCGCTTGATGGCCTCGTTCGCCCACTGCGCCCATAGCACGCCGTGGTCGCGATCGCCGTACGACGTGCGGACGCCACGCGTCTCGTCGCCGGACGTCGAGCGCGAGTTCCCAGGTCCCCACGTGTCCACCATGGTGACGCGCGCGCCCATCTTCCGGAGGTTGTAGGCGGTCCATCCGCCGAACGCACCCGCGCCAATCACCGCGATGTCGGGGGACCGTTGCGTGACGACCGCCGGCGCTCGACGCGGTCCCGGCGCCGGCTGCTGCTGTTGCGTGACGGCGCCGGCGCCCTGGGCGGCAGCCACCAGCAATCCGGTCTGAGCGCCGGCAATCTTCAGGAACCGGCGCCGGTCGAGGCTGTCGTCGTCCTTCATCGCGAACGGATGGGAGGCCTAACCGCCGACTTAGCGCTTGGCCGAGTGCGAGACCCGAACGTGGGGATGGTAAATCGGAGCGAGCCGAGTCGAACCGGTGGTGGCAACACGACCCGGTGCAGATGCCTTTCCGGCGGACATCAATCCCGGGCTCGACGGCTTCGCCTCGATCTTGATCAGCCGCAGCGCTTCGGGGTCCGCCGGCAGGACCGTGGTGCCGGCCGGCAGGCCATTGATCTTGAAGATGTACGCGATGATGTCCGTGTACTGTTGAGTGGAGAGGCCACCCGGGTTGTCCTCGGGCATCGTCGTCTTGAGCTGGTCGAACAGGTCGAACGCGGTGCGACCGATCCAGTTCTTCGCCCACTTTTCGCCTGTGTAATTCTCGGCCCCGTGGCAGGCGCTGCAGTTCGCCTGGTGCTCAGAGTCGCCTTTCGCGGCCTGCTCCTCGGTAAAGACGCCGGAGAGCACCGATTTCTGACCGGTGGAATCAGCGCTTTGCGCCCGGATCGCGACCGGCGACAACGAGGCGACGAACAAGACGGCGGGAAGGAGCTGGCGGAAATGCATGTGGGCAGGCCGATGGGCAAAGGCGACCGGTCATGTTAAGTGGTCGCGAGCCCCAAGTGAAGTCAAGGCGACAGCTTGGCTACGCCGACTCCTCCGGCGGCCCCCCGCTTCGCGCGACCTGGTCGACCCTGATCCGCGACGCGTCGAACCGGCGGGCCGACCCCAGCATCTTGTCTATCGTCTCGTCGAAATCGGCCGTCGGTTTCCGCTGAAAGCGGAGCGGGTTGATGCGCGCGACCACGAATGCCTTGAGGTACGGGCTTTCCATCCCGCGCTCCTTGAGCGCCGCCACGGCCGCGTTCACCGCCTCGTTCAGCTCGATCAGCTTGTCCGCACGCTCGCGACGCGTCTCGAGCGCCTTCGGGAGCTTGGAGCCGAGGAACTTGTCGCAGCGTTTGAGAATGGGGTGGAACGCGCCGCCGGCGAAGCGACCGTTCAGCTGGTAGCAGAGCCCGAGCGTCACGAGCGCTGCTTCCTCGAACTCGATGGCGAACTCCCGCTCGGGCCGATCATCCATGACCGACAGTGCCTCGGCCAACCTGGCTACCTCGAGCGCGCGTTCGCGGAGGTTGTGCGCCTTCTCGGTGTTGAGCAGCAGGATCCGATGCGCCACCTCGGGTTCCGGCACCACGATGGCGACGATGGACTTGGCGCCGAGCTGTTTCATGGCGCCGAGTCGGTGATAGCCGTTAGGCGACCAGTACTTCCCGCCACCGGCCGGCACGGCGATGACCGGATCGAGGTAGCGATCGAGCTTGTCGATGGCGACGGCAAGGCGCTCGACGTGGGTCTCGGACAGGTCGCGCTGATAGGGTGTGGGCTCGACGCGATCGAGCGGGAGCGACGCGAGGATCTGCCAGTTACCGCCGAGCGGGTCACGGTACGCCGCGAGTGCCGTGCCGCCGTCATCCTCGATCGTCTGCGAGAGCGTGGCGACGCTCGTGGGCGGCGCCGCGCTCGCCAGGCGGCGCGCGTCGAGCCCGCGGGAGGCGGCGGGGACCTCGGCTTTCTTCTTCTTCGCTCGCGGCATACGGTCGATCTCCGCTCGGTGCTTTGGAACGAAAGCAGTACAGCAGGCGGCGGAGACGCAAGGCGATCGGTCGGAAGTCGGGAATCGGGTATCGGGAATCCGGGACCTGGGATCGGGAAGTTGCTGCGAAGGCTCCTCAGGCCGTCGGGTCCCTCGCGCTTGACTGGCCCCAACGCTCAGGGGGATGCGGATGTAACGGATGAAACGGATCGAGCGGATCGGTCCCAGCGGGGGAGGGCTCATCGCGCAACGCGCATGAATCGATGGGAACACCCTCGGGATGCCAGCGTCCCGGAAGGCCGTCACCCTCATCACTTGGCTGGCGTGGGGGCGTGTCCCGGTCACGGAGCGATCCGCATCATCCGCCCGATCCGTTGCATCCGCATCACCCAAAGCGTTGATGCCCGCCTGGCGAGCCGCAGCGAGAATGGTGTCGGGCCCTGTCATGGAATCGGGAGTCGGGAATCGGGAATCGGGGAGGACCGAGGGAACCGCATGGTGCGTCACGCCCCAACTCACATGCGAATACGCCGACCGCCGGAGCGAGGGGTGAAGCTCACGCCCGGAACGACGATGTAGTTCGTCGAGCGCACACCAAGCGCGGATGGGTCGTAGTAGACGCCCACTTCGGGACTCACGTCGATCCCACCAAACCGAATCCGTACGCCGAGGAACCCCCCGGCTGTCGGCTTGTCGTGCACGGCGTTGCGCGACATCGGAATGACCTGCATCGCGCGCACGCCGCCGTAAGGGGTGGCGATGCGTTCACTTGCACTCGAGGCGATGAGCGTTGCTTCCACTTCGGCATGCTCGCCCCAGTTCACGAATCCACCGCCCGTCATCACCGAGAGCGCCGCACTCTCGGCCGCTGACGTTCCGGCGATGCGTCGCTTGTACGTGATGACGGCGCCGCTATAGGCCGGGATCCTCACGCCGATGTCGGACCTGTCGTCGAGGCCGTAGCGAAGCTCGAGGTCCGTGCCGCGAATCGGCGTCGAGATCGAGTCTCCGGAGAGGTCGATCGCGTCGGGGATGAAGTAGACGATCGCGGAACGCGCGGTCTCGCCGCGCGGAAGCGTGTGCGCGGTCGAGCCGACGGTGTACGGGAGACAACCGGTAACGGCGGCGAGCGCCAACGTGGCGGCGATTGATCGAACGGTCATGCGATGCGACTCCGACGAGTGGTGCTGCCATGCTAGGAGCGCTCAACGTCGGCGGGCATACGTCGGGCGACGTAGTCGCTGCGCCCGAGTCTTCCGCCGCCTGCGGCTCGGCGGGACAAAGTTCACGGTTGACAGGAAAGCAGTTCGAGCCTTACCATAGACACACTACATATAGTCTATCTATGGCAAAGGCCTCAGACCGCAGCGAGCTTCTCCCGGGAACGCTCGAGATGTTGATCCTCAAGACGCTCTCCCTCGGATCGATGCACGGGTACGGCATCGCCCACCATATCCAGCAGATCTCGCGGGAGGTGCTGCACGTGGAGGAGGGGTCACTCTACCCGGCGCTCCAGCGCATGCAGCTCAAGGGATGGGTGTCGTCAGAGTGGGGGCAAACGCCGACCAAGCGCCGAGCCAGGTATTACGAGCTCACGCCACTCGGCCAGACGCAACTCGCCCAGGAGGTCGCGGACTTCGACCGCCTGCTCGTCGCGATTCAGCGCGTCATGGGCACTGCCTGACGCGTCACCGCCGATTCTCCCGAGGACTCTTCGCATGCCGGGCCCTATCGAGCAGCTCGCCACCATGTGGCGACGCGTGCGCTTCTACCTCCACCGCGAGCGCTTCGAGCGCGAGCTCGCGGAAGAGATGCGGTTTCACGTGGACATGAAGGCCGAAGCACACGAGGCGGCGGGGATGACGTCCGACGACGCACGCTGGGCAGCGCGCCGGCAGTTCGGCAACGCCTCGCGACTTCGGGAAGAAACCGGCGACGTGATGGCGGTCGGATGGTTCGACGCCGCGGTGCAGGATGCGCGATACGCGATCCGCTCACTCGGGAAATCGCCCGCCTTCACGACGGTCGCCGTACTGTCGCTGGCGTTAGGCATCGGGGCGACCACGGCCGTGTTCACGCTCGCGAACGTCATGCTTCTCCGGCCGCTGCCGTTCCCGAACGCCGATCGCCTCGCCGTCACGTTCCAGACGATTACGCCCGGCGTGTTCTTCGCCGTGGACTCGATGCCATGGTCGTATCAGAAGTACCTGCGGCTGCGAGAAGCGGTACCGGCGTTCGAGGACGCCGCGTTCTCGAGCTGGGAGGAGTACAATCTCCGACGCACCGGCCCTTCGGCCGACGCGGGACGCTCCGCGGAGCGCGTTCGCGCCGAGCTCGTGACCACGAACCTGTTCTCGACGCTCGGCGCACGGCCCATGCTCGGACGCTCCATCGGCCCGGCCGATTCGGTGCCGTCGGCGACCGGCGCGGTGGCGGTGCTCTCTGAATCGCTCTGGCGGCGCTACTTCAACGCCGACTCCGCGGTGATCGGCACGACGGCCGCACTCGATCAGCTCCCCGTGACGATCGTGGGCGTGATGCCGGAGATCTTCACCGGGATCCGCGAAGGCGCCCACATGTGGGTGCCGATGAAGGCCGTGAACGACCTCCAGACCGGTCGCCGCCGGCGGCAGCCCGAGGGCGGCATGGGCACCGTCGTCGCGCGACTCGAGCCTAACGCCACGCTCGCGATCGCGGACGCACAGGTCGCTGCCGCGGCGCGCGAGATCAACGCGGCGATGCCGACTCCACTGTTTGGCTCGGTGAGAGCGAAATGGGGTGGGGGCGTCGTCGGATTCGCCGAGGCGCGGCGTCATCCGCTGATTCGCCCGCTGCTCACGGTCTTGTCGATCGCGGTCGCCGGCGTGCTGCTCATCGTCTGCGCGAACATTGCCGGACTGTTGCTGGCCCGTGCCCGGGCGCGCGAGTCGGAGCTCGGGGTTCGCATCGCACTCGGCGCCGGGCGTGGCCGGCTCGTCAGGCAGATGCTCACCGAGAGTGTCGTGCTCGCGCTGATCGGGGGAATTCCCGGGGTGCTTGTCGCATACGTTGGCGCGACGGTGCTCGCGAGCCTTCGCCCAACGTTGCCGCCCAATTTCATTCTCCTGCGGAGTGTGGATCTCCTGCAAGGCGTTTCGCTGGCGCCGGACTGGCGGGTGCTGACATTCGTGACGGGGCTGACGCTCGCGGTTGGTCTCCTGTTCGGTGCGGCGCCGGCGTGGGCGGCGTCACGCACGAGCATCGCGGAGCTCATCAAGGTGGCGGCGAACCGCGGTGGGACGACGCGAGGGCGGGGGCGGCGACTACTCGTCGTGGCGCAGGTCGGGCTCGCGACGACGCTGCTCGTTGGCGCGGGGCTGATGATCCGCAGTGTGCGTGCGCTCCTGCGAAGTGACATCGGATTCGACGCCAACGGCGTCGTCGTGATGCAGTTATCCGGAGGCGACACGACCGCGGCGATGAAGCTCCGGCGGTCCGAGATGCTCACGCGTATCGCCGCCCTCCCGGGGATGGAGGCGGCGGCGTCGCACAACTGCGTTCCGTTCAACAGCGACTGCGCTCTCGGTCCTCTGTCGAGAATCGACGGCCGCGAGGTCGCGCGGGACGAGTTCCCACCCATCGAGGTGCATGTCGCGTCGCGCGACTACTCGCGCGCGTTGCGGATTCCACTTCGGGCCGGCCGCTGGTTCGACGCGCGCGAGCTGCCCGGTGAACGAACGGCGGCCGTACTGAACGAAACGGCGGCGCGCCTGCTCTGGCGCGGCGAGTCTCCTGTCGGACGTCGGTTGTCGATGTTCGATCCCGACAGCCCGATGGTGGAGGTCGTGGGCGTCGTGGCAGACGTGAAGTACGACGCCATCGATGCGCCGGCGCGTCCCGCGATCTACTTCGATGCGGGGCAGTCAGGGGACATGGGCTCGGTGCTCGTGGCTCGCAGTCGTGGAGATCCGACCCAGGCCATTCCGGCGGTCCGTCGCGTTGTGGCAGAGACCGACCCGATGCTCGCGATTCATGGTGTGACGACGGGAACGGAATTGATCGCGCGGGCGGCGTCGAGCACCCGGTTCGTGACCACGCTGCTGGCGGGGTTCGGCATCGCCGCGGCGCTGCTTGCCGCGTTAGGTGTGTACGGCGTGCTGGCATACCTGGTGTCGCAGCGACGGCGCGAGTTCGGCGTCCGCATGGCGATCGGGGCGCAACCGTCGTCGGTGCTCGCGCTCGTGGTGTGGCAGGGGGTCGGCCTCACGGCGGTCGGCCTCGTGCTCGGCGTGGCGGGCGCGATCGCGGCGACGCGGCTACTCGGCAGCTTCCTCTTCGGCGTCACAGCGGGCGACGTTGCGACGTACGCGGTGATCGTCCTCGTGGTCGGCGTCACGGGCGTGCTCGCGACGCTGGTGCCGGCCCGTCGCGCGACGCGGGTCGATCCGGTCATCGCGTTGCGAGAGTAACTGCTCGCTTACGGCGCTCCGGTCGGATCGACGTCGCGCCCGGGGGGTCGCGTCCACGCCGCGTGGGTACGTTGGCCGAGGTATGGCTCGACACGCCGCGCATCGATGCCCGCGCCACGGGCGTCGGCAGCCAGCGCGGCGATCAGGTCGCGCTCGAGGAGTTGCTGGAGAACAGGGTCGGCGTCGGCGAGGAGCCGCTCCAGCGTGTAGAGGAATCGCGACGTCTCGGCCACGCGTCCTTCGGCGAGGAGGCGAACGACGTGGGCGCGGAGTGATGCGAGAAAGTCGAGGTCCGACGGCGGAGCACCGGGCGAGTACGCACGTCGCTGGGCGTCCCAGTCGGCCGCGAACGACGGGAGCGTGCTCGTGAGTGCGGACTCGAGGAAGCTGCGCGCCACGGTCGCCAGCGCGCTACCTAACGCGGACCGCCGCGTTGGACGTTTCGGGACGGTGACGCGGCAGCGAAAGGGTGAACGTCGATCCGACGCCGACCGTGCTCACGACGGTGAGCTCGCCACCCATTCCTCTGGCGAGGTCGCGGCTGATGGCGAGTCCCAGGCCTGCACCGTCGCGCGGGCTCTGCAACGTTCGGTCGAGCTGAACGAACGGCTCGAAGATCGCTTCCTGGCGATCCGAGGGAATGCCGGGCCCGGTGTCCTCGACCGACAGAGTCACATGGTCGCTATCCCACGCGCACGAGAGTGACACGCGTCCGTCCCGCGGCGTGAACTTCACGGCGTTCGAGAGCAGGTTCAGCAGCACTTGCTCGACCTTCGCCGCGTCGGCCAGCGCAGCAACGAACGGCGGGCACGCGTCGCGGTGGAACTCGAGCGCCTTGGCGGCGGTCTGTGGTGCGATCATCGACACGACGTTGTCCACGACGGCGGCGAGAAAGACCGGCTCGATGGTGTACGTGACCTGACCAGCTTCGAGGTGGCTGAAGTTCAGGATGTCGTTGATGAGACTGAGCAGGTACTGTTGGCTGCGCTGGATCCTCGCGAGGTCGGATCGCTGTGCGTCCGAGATCGCTCCGCGCACGCCGAGCATGAGGAGCTCGACGTATCCGGCGATCGCGTTGAGCGGCGTGCGCAGCTCATGGGACATCGCGGCCAGGAATTCGCTCTTCGTGCGATTCGCCGTTTCCGCTTCGGTGCGGCGGCGTTCCAGCTCGGAGGCCTGATCCTTGACACGCTCGAGTAGCGCCGACAGCTCGCGCGCCCGAAGCTCAGCGGCTTCGCGGTGGGCTTCCTCCATCGCCAGACGCCGTGCATCCTCGACCGCCTGATTCTGCGCCCTTCTGCGCTCGGTGAGATCGCGCGTCACCTTCGCGAACCCGACGAGCTCTCCGTCCGGCGCACGCAGCGCGGTAATCACGACGTTCGCCCAGAACCGCGTCCCATCCTTCCGGATGCGCCAGCCCTCGTCTTCGAAACGCCCGACCTCCGAGGCCACCTTGAGCTCGTACCCGGGCTTGTCGTTCGCGATATCCGAGTCGGGATAGAACGTCGAGAAGTGCCGCCCAATGATTTCCGACGCCTCGTATCCCTTGATCCGCTGCGCGCCCGGGTTCCAGCTCACGACATGGCCGGTCGCGTCGAGGACGAACATCGCGTAGTCCTGAACGCTTTCAACGAGCAAGCTGTAAAGGTCCGAGATCGTGCTCGACGGCTGCATCCGTAGTGATCGAGGTGACGTGCCGGTTACGGTACCCG
>Ga0075420_100001124_pt1 | contig 22397 bp, 29 predicted proteins | sample SoiMetdeltSBSDD4_FD_75296 | JGI IMG/M metagenome (GOLD analysis project Ga0075420, IMG submission 75296) | Bulk soil microbial communities from a Populus tree surrounding site in Tennessee, USA - Soil MetaG P. deltoides SBSDD4 | ecosystem: Environmental > Terrestrial > Soil > Tree plantation...
GCCGGCGATCGTGCCGGCAGCCAGCGTCGCCAGGACGGCACCCATCAGGACGCGCCGCCGCGTCGGCTTCGGAGAATCGGAAGGCTGAGGGCTCTGTGTGATTTCGTTCATGTGGGCTCCTTTCCGGGGATGCGGTCGGCATCGCCCGTCGAGCGCACGTTGCCGCACTCGCGTGAAACGGATATGTCCGGTAGGTAAAGTTGTGTGAAGCTCGATTTGCTAGCATAGCCCTCCCATGGCAGTGACTCCGGACGAGCGCAAGCCGGTCACCGTCCTGTTCGCCGATCTCGTCGGCTCGACGGAGCTTGCGACTCGACGGGACTCCGAGCAGCTTCGCGCCATGCTGGCGGCGTTCTTCGACGAGATGCGCGCGCAGATCGAGGCCTTCGGCGGTTCCGTCGAAAAGTACGCGGGCGATGCCGTCATGGCCGTGTTCGGCGTGCCTCGCGTCAGCGAGACGACGCCGAGCGCGCCGTACGAGCCGCGCTGGCAATGGGTCAGAGTCTGGAGCAGCTGAATCCGCTCTTCGAGGAGAACTACGGCGTGCGGCTCGACCTGCGGGTCGGTGTGGCGACGGGTGAGGCGGTGGCGGCGGCCGGCACCGCCGATCAATTCATGGTGACGGGAGAGGTCGCCAACCTCGCCGCACGCTTGCAGTCAGCGGCCGAGGGCGTCGTCGTGAGCGAGGAGACCTACCGAGCGCTCGATCCGCTGCTCGAGGCCGAGCCGTTGCGCGAGCTCACCCTCAAGGGCTTCTCCGGGCCCGTCTCCGCCTATCGCGTCACCGGGATTCGTACGGCGGGCGGCCGGCCGCGCGGCCTCCCCGGTCGGCGCGAGGCGGAGATGCGCACGTTGCGCGCGTGCATCGACGACCTGCGCCACGGCCGCGGCCAGGTGGTGACGATCGTGGGCGAGCCGGGCATCGGCAAGTCCAGGCTCAAGATCGAGATCCGCGAGACCTTGCCCGACGGTGTGCGCTGGCTCGAGGGACGTCAGGCTCGAGCTGGGTGCGGCGCAGCGCGTGCTCGGGCAGGTGCTGGAGGCCGCTGGCGATCGCGAGCAAGCCGCGGCGGCGCTCGCCCAGAGTCTGCAGACGTTCGAGGAGATCCAGTCGTTGCCGGAACTTGGAAGCTGGACGACGACGCGGCCGAAGGCCGGCGGTTGATCGCCCGCGCGCGCGCCATCTTCGACCGAATCGGGGCGATCGGCTGGGTGACCGAGGCCGACGTCGCGTCCGCGGTACGATGAAGGCAGTCCATGGGCGGGTTCGAATCGGCGGCTCCCGATCTGAAGCCTCTGCTTGGTCAGCGGATCAGCGGGCTCGGGCTCAAGCTCGAGGGGTCACCGATGGAGGGCTACGTCGCCGAGCTGTATCGTGAGCTGGAGGCCAAGGGGCTCAGGCGTTTCCGCCCGCTGACGTACTTCACCGACGAGTGGGGATGTCCGTCCGAGGAGCCCATCATCGGCATCCCGTTCTACCTGGCGGACGCCAACCTGGCGCGCCTCGAGAAGGAGTTCGACGATCTCGAGGATGCTCGCGAGATCCGCATGTACCTGCGCCACGAAGCGGGCCATGCCTTCAACTACGCGTACAAGCTCTACGAGACGCCCGAGTGGCGCGGCCGCTTCGGGCCGTTCACGCGGCCGTACCGCGATCGCTATCGTCCGGTGCCCTTCCATCGGGGGTACGTCCGCCACATGGAAGGGTGGTACGCGCAGAAGCATCCGGACGAGGATTTTGCGGAGACGTTTGCGGTCTGGCTCACGCCGAGGTCGCGGTGGCGGCAGCGCTACCGGGGTTGGCCGGCCATGGAGAAGCTCCGTTACGTCGATCGGGTCGCGCGCGAGCTCGCCGACACGGAGCCCATCGTGCGACTGGCGTCCACCGACATCACGGTCGAAGAGATGAACATGACCGTGGAGGAATTCTTCCGGTCCCAGCGCCCCGAGGCGCCGCCGATCGATGTCGCGCTCGAGCACGACCTGACCGATCTCTTCGTTCGCCGCCGGAAAGGTCTTCGGCCGGCGGCGGAGTTCGTGCAGCAGCACCGGGCCGACCTCATCAACAAGGTCGAGTACTGGACCGGCGTGCGGCGCAGTGTCGTCCGCGCGCTCGTCGACCGCATCATGGAGACCACCGCGCGCCTGCGGCTCGCCGTGCCGGCCGGTGGGGAGGCGGCGGTGCTGGTCGAGCTGACGACATACGCGACCACGCTCAGCATGAACTTCCTCACGCACGGCAGCTTCGTACCCCGGGTACGGCGCCGGCCGCGATTGCGGGCACGCTCTGCCGCCGGCCCGCGATGAAGATCGTCGTCGCGCACGGCGCCGATGAATCCGTCGATCTCCCGAAGGGCCGACGGCCGGCACGCAAGACCGACGTCCAGGAAGTCGCGCAGATCCTGCGCCGGGCCGGTCACGACGTGTCGGGCGTCGCGATCGACGGGACGCCGGAATGCCTGCGCGCGCTGACGCAGCTCAAGCCCGACCTGATCTTCAACCTCGTCGAGTCGTTCGGCGAGGACAATACCAAGGAGCCCCACGTCGCGGCCTATTACGACCTGCTCGACCTCCCGTATACGGGCTCGGGCCCGCGCGGGCTCACGCTGGCCATGGACAAGGCCGTGGCCAAGAAGATTCTCGGCTTTCACAACGTGGCCAGCCCGAAGTTCGCCGTCTTCTGGCGCGGGCGGCTGGACTGGGACGCGCACGACGTGGACTTTCCGGTCATCGTGAAGCCCCTGCGCGAGGACGGCTCCATCGGCATCGGCTTCAACGCGCTCGTCGCGAATATCAAGGAGCTCATGGAACGGATCGACGAGCTCACGCGCGAGTTCAATGGCCCCGTTCTCATCGAGCAGTACATCGACGGACGCGAGATCTACATGGGCGTCATCGGCAACTCGCCACCGGAGGCGCTGCCGGCCGTCGAGCTCGACCTCTCGCACCTGCCGCCCGGAACCCCGCGGATTGCCGGCACGGAAGTGAAGTGGAACGAGGGCACCCGCGCCTACCGCGGCAGCAAGGTCGTCATCCCGAAGCTGCCCACCGCCGTCCGCGAGACGATGGAGCGCTACGCCCTCACCGCCTTTCAGACACTCGGGCTCCGCGATTACGCGCGTATCGACTTCCGCCTCGCCAAGGACACCGTCTATCTGATCGAGGTCAACCCGAATCCGTATCTGCACTCGGGCGCCGAGTTCGTCCGCGGCGCGCGCGCCGCCGGGCGCACGCAGCGGGATGTGATCGCCGAGATCGTCGAGCTCGCCCGGGTGCGATACGCGGTGCGCTCGCGATGAGGCGGATCAGGCGGTTGCCCTTTACAGCCGCGCGATCCTGAGAGCGATGCAGGACCGCCGAGATTTCCTCCGGATTGCCACGTGCGGCGCGGCGCTCGCGCTCGGCGGGCGCGCGCGCGACGCGCGGGCGCAGCCGCCGGCCGGCTCACCGGTGAAGATCGGCATGGTGGGCGCCGGCCGTGAGGGCAGCGCGCTCGGGGCGCTGTTCGTCAAGGCTCGCCACCCCGTCATGTTCTCCTCGCGCCATCCCGAGAACCTCAAAGACCTCGTCGCGCGCCTCGGACCATCCGCGCAGGCCGGGACGGTGGAGCAGGCGATCGACTTCGGCGACGTCGTCGCGATGGTCGTTCCATACATGGCGATCGAGCAGATCGGTAAGACGCACGGCGCCGCGCTCGCCCGGAAGGCGCTCGTGATGGACGTGAGCAATCCGATCGCGCGGCGCGATGGCGAGGAGCTCGTGAAGTGGGTCGGTGAGCAGGGCGGGGCGGGCCTGGCGAGCGCGAAGCTGCTGCCCGGCGCGCGCATCGTGCGCGCCTTCAATGCCATCGGCGCGGGAAGGCTGGCGGACCTCGCGCACCGCGCCGGCGAGCGGGTCGGGGTCCCGATCGCCGGCGACGATCCGAAGGCGATCGCCATGGCCGAGACGCTCATCCGTGCGATCGGGTTCGAGCCCGTGCTCGTGGGCGGACTGCCGATGGGCAAGTATCTCGTGCCCGGAACGCCGCTCGGCGGCGAGCACTCCGCCGCAGAGCTTCGACGGATCGCCGCCGGCCTGCGCTGACCCGCGCGTGACCGACCCGGACGGTCGTCATTCCGCGCGGAACGACGGCGGCAGACGGCGACGCGTGCCGATCGACATCAGGCCGCACGAGCGGCCGCTCGTTGGCTGGTGCTGGCTCTACATCTTTTCCGTGCTGTCGTCGTATTACATCCTGCGGCCCATCCGGGACCAGGCGGGTGTGGCCGGCGGCGTCAACAACCTTCAGTGGCTGTTCACCGCCACGCTGATCGGCATGCTCGTGCTCAACGTCCCGTTCGCCTATCTGGTGAAGACGCTGCCGCGCCGTCGATTCATCCCGATCACGTATCACTTCTTCGTGACCAACATCGTGGGGTTCGCCGTGCTCTTTCACTGGTCCGATGCCGCGCAGGCCGTCTGGATCGGACGGATCTTCTTCGTGTGGGTGTCCGTCTTCAATCTCTTCGTGGTGTCGGTGTTCTGGCAGATGAACGTGGATATCTTCAGCCCCGAGCAGGGCAAGCGGCTGTTCGGCCTCATCGCGGCCGGCGCGACGCTCGGCGCCATCGTCGGCTCGGGCACGACGGCCGTCCTCGCGCGGCACGTGCCGCCGATGGTGCTGCTGCTCGGCTCGGCCCTCTTGCTCGAGATCGCCGTGCTGAGCGCGCGCCGCCTGTCGTTTCTGTCGGCAGCGCTCGACCAGCGGCCAGCGAGCGGAGGGGCCGAGGCGCCCATCGGCGGCAGCGTGCTGGCGGGCATCACACGGGCGCTCGGCTCGCCCTACCTGCTCAACGTGAGCGCGTTTCTCCTGCTCTTCGCCATCACGTCGACCTTCCTCTACTTCGAGCAAGCGGCGATCGTCAGCCGGAGCTTCACCGACCGGGGCGCACAGACCGCATTCTTCGCAACGATCGATCTCCTGGTCAACGTGCTGACACTGATCGTGCAGATCTTCCTGACAGGGCCGCTCGTGCTGGCGCTCGGTGTGACGCTGCCGCTGGCGCTCCTTCCGGCGCTCACCGTGGTGGGATTCGGCGTCCTGGCGCTGGCGCCCGCGCTCATGGCGATCGCCACGCTCCAGGTCGTGCGCCGCGCCGCCGACTATGCGATCACACGGCCGGCCCGCGAGGTCCTCTACACCGTTGTCTCGCGGGAGGACCGGTACAAAACCAAGAGCGTGATCGATACCGTGGTGTATCGCCTTGGCGATCAGCTGGGTGCGTGGTCGGTGGCGGGGCTGCGGGCGGGCGGGCTCGCGGGGTCGCAGATCTCCCTGGTCGTGATCCCGATTGCCGTCGTCTGGCTCCTGAATGCGGTGTGGCTCGGTCGCCGCCAGGCGCGGGCGGAACACGGCCGGCCGTAGCGGCCGGCGCTCGGATCAGTGCGCGACGGTTCGGAAGCCGGCGAAGACGTTGCGCCGGTGGCGCTTGAAGAAGTTTCGCCACGTCGCGCGGATCAGACGCGAGCGCGTGGCCCAGCATCCACCCTTCAGGACCTTCTTGGCGCCGAAGTGCGGCACGGAATACTCCTTGTACGGATCGCACACGAACCCCGGATAGGGCTCGAACGTGTCGGCGACCCACTCCCACACGTTGCCGATCATCTGCCGGCAGCCGAGCGGGCTATCGCCATCGGGGAGGGCGCGCACGTCGAGCGTCCCGCCGACGCGATAGTCGAGATTCGCGCGCTCGCATGTCGGCGGCGCGTCGCCCCAGGGAAACCGCCGCCTGGTTCCCGATGCCGGGTCGAAGGTGGCCGCCATCTCCCATTCCGCTTCGGTCGGCAGCCGCCGGCCGGCCCAGCGACAGAACGCTTCCGCCTCGTACCAGTTCACGTGCACGACCGGGTGCCAGGCCTCGAGTGGCACCAGGAAGTCGAAGCGCCGCTCGAACCAGTCCGCGCCAACGCGCTGCCAGAATAGCGGGTGCTCGACGCCCTCGCGGCGGCGCCAGTCCCAGCCGCGTCGCCCCCAGCACTCGCGGCGTCGATAGCCGCCATCAGCGACGAATGCCTCGAATTCTGCGTTGGTCACCGGGGTCGCCGAGATCCGGAACGGAGCCACCGTGACGGGATGCGCCCACTTCTCGTTGTCGAAGACGAAGGGCTCGTCGTGATCGGCGCCGACCACGAACGTCGCGCCCGGTACGGCGACGTCGTGCCGACGGAACTCCGCATCGACAGGCGGCGGCGCGGACGCGAGCAGGTCTGACGGCCGCGCATAGCCGAGAGTCTGCAGGATCACCGCCAGGTTTTCGGCGTGCATGTCCTCGTGCTGCGCCGCGAGAGTGTAGAAGTAGACTTCTTCGGCGCTGCGCGGCTCGCGCGACTCGAGGCGCGCGACGCTCCGTTGCAGGACGGCCATGATGTACGCGCGAGTGTCCGCGGGGGACGGGAAGCGGTGATCCCACCGGCGCGTATAGGAGACGTTGAACGAATCGTAGATCTCGTCTCCGCCCCGCAGCAGCGGGGCCGCGCCGTCAAGCCGCCGGAGGAGCCAGTATTCCTGGAACCAGCCGACATGGCCCATCTCCCAGATCGGGGGTTCGAGGAAGTGGGCGCGCATGCCCAGGAATTGCGTGTCGCTGAGACCGTCGAGAAGCCCGAGCTCGACGCGCCGCGCATCCAGCAGCGCGCCGACCAATGCCTCTGAGGTGCTCGCGGTCTCCCGCGTCATCATCGGACGTCGCCCGACAAAGTCTAGCGCGACGACACGAGCCCGCAACCTCCGATACGTCGGTGTGCCGCGCGCCGATACCGAGCGGTCGCGTCGCCCCGTTCGAGCGCAGTCGCCCGCCCGGTTCAGCGGAGGATCAAGCCAATCCCGCGCCAGGCCACCGGGATTGGAGCGGTACAAACGCGGAGAGGACGTGGATACTGAACGGCGCTCATGTTCGAGCCCGCCCTCGAGACCGGAACGAAGCAGGCGGCACGGGGCGTGCCGGAATCCCTCCACGCGTGGATGCGGCTGTGTGCCGCCCTGATGCTGTCGGCCATCGGCGGCGTCGGGATGTGGTCGGTGATCGTGGCGCTGCCCGCCGTGCAGGCGGAGTTCGGCGTGGCGCGCTCCGCCGCCTCGTTGCCGTACACGATGACGATGATCTGCTTCGGCTTCGGCGGCATCCTGATGGGACGCCTGTCCGACCGCTTCGGCATCAGGGTCCCGGTCGTGGGGGGCGCCATCTCGCTCGGTGTCGGCTATGTCGTGGCCAGCCAGGCGACGAGCCTCTGGCAGTTCATCCTGGCCCAGGGGCTACTCGTCGGCGTCGCCGGCTCCGCCACGTTCGCGCCGCTCATTGCGGACACGTCGCTGTGGTTCACGCGCCATCGCGGAATGGCCGTGTCGATCATCGCGAGCGGCAGCTATCTCGCAGGAACGGTCTGGCCGCCCGTGGTGCAGCACTTCATCCAGAGCGAGGGCTGGCGCCGGACATACCTCGGCATCGCGGTCTTCTGCGTCGCCTCCATGCTGCCGCTGGCGCAGGCTCTCCGGCGGCGCGCGCCGCTCACGGACACGGTGTCACCGATGTCACGCACCGCGACGCCCTCGGCCCAGCCGCTGGGGATGTCGCCCGCCGCGCTGCAAGCCGTGCTCATCCTCGCCGGCCTGAGCTGCTGCGTCGCGATGTCGATGCCGCAGGTTCACATCGTCGCGTACTCGGGTGACCTCGGCCATGGCGCGGCCCGGGGCGCGGAGATGCTCTCGCTCATGCTGGGGTTCGGCGTGGTGAGCCGTCTGGCGTCGGGCTGGATCTGTGACCGTATCGGCGGCCGGCGCACGTTGCTGCTTGGCTCGAGTCTGCAAGCCCTCGCGCTCGCCCTGTTCCTGCCGTTCAACGGGCTCGCGTCGCTCTACATCGTGTCAGCGCTGTTTGGCCTGTCCCAGGGCGGGATCGTGCCCGCCTACGCCGTCATCGTCCGCGAGTTCTTCCCGCCGGCCGAGGCCGGTGTGCGCGTCGGCACCGTCATCATGGCCACCGTCTTCGGCATGGCGCTTGGCGGCTGGATGTCGGGCGTGATCTTCGACCTCACCGGCTCCTACCAGACCGCGTTCGTCAACGGCATCCTGTGGAACCTGCTGAACGTCGGCATCGCCGTGGCGCTGCTGCGTCGGCGGGGCAGACCGCTGGAGCACGCGCACTCGTAGCGCCGCTCAACCGAGCGGGACGAAGACCGAGACCCGCGGCTCGGGTCCCACCTCGCGGGTGCCGTGTCCCTGGCCGGTCGTATCCTCGGCGATCAAGATGTCGCGGGGTCCGAAGCGACGAACGGTGCCGTCACCGATCTCGATGTCGACAGCGCCGGCCAGCGTGAAGACCGCGACGCGTCCGGGCGCGTGATGCCACGGGTTCGAGCGCTTGGCCTCGAAGCGCCGGATGATGATCCCGCTCCCGGGAATCAGCTCCGCCGTCTCGGACTGATCGCCGCCCGGCTCGAAGCGCGGGATGACCTCTTCGAAGTGCGACCGCCCGTCCTCGCCTGCATAGAGCCGGATGATGGCCATGTGATCCTCCTCTCGTACCGACCGAGATCATGATGCCGTCACCGCCGGCGCGACCGCGGCAAAGCGATAGCGCTCGAACCAGCCCGGGAACGCTCGGATCCACTCACGCCGGCCTTCGAGGACGAGCCCCACCTGCATCGCCTGCCGCAGCGTGAGATCCCCACGCCACCAGCCAGCCAGCGTCCGGCGATCCGCGTACACGGAGCTCTTCGGGGAAGCCAGGGTTGAACGCTCGATCACGCCGGCGTCGACCAGCTCGCGAAGCCGCGCCGAGAGCATCGTCCGGGAGATGCGCGCACGTCGGCGAAGCGAGAGCTTCTCGAGAGCAGCTCACGCACGATCAGGAGCGTCCACCGCTCCCCGAGCAGGTCGAGCGCACGGGCCACCGAGCAGAACTGGCCGTAGCTCTTCATGGCGCCGACCATATCGCGAGCGGCCCCGACTCCGCAGTACGGATTTCGTACCGCAGCCCATCCCGGTGCCCCGGTAGCCTCCGCAGCAGAAGAGACCGAGCCGCGGCCGAGCACGACCGCCGAGGAGGAGCATCATGGGTCCTTCGCTGCGCTGATGCCTCGGGACGTCGTGGTGGAAGCCGTGAAGGCGCGCATCACCGAGGAGTGACCCGCGGCCGGCGGGCGGTGTGAACCGCCCGCCGCGTCAAAGGGCGCCCGGCGGCCACGCGCGCCGACGTTGGTGCGCGGCCCAGTCGGACTGATAGAGTCTCGGCGTGGGACTGCGCGCGCGCCTCATCCTGATCATCACGCTGCCGGCGGTGGTGGCCATCGGCGCCCACGGCGCCGTGCGCGTCGGGCAGGAGGCCGGGCAGGTCCGCCAGGAAGAGACGCAAAGCCTCGGCGTGACGGCCACCGCCGTGCAGATCGCCGTCGAGAACGCGCTCCGGGATCGGCAAACATTCGACGTCCGCCGGCTGCTCTCCGAGATGGTGGACCGGCAGGAGTCGATCGACCGGATCCGCCTGTTCAACCGGCAGCGTGTCACGACCTACGTGGTGGGTCCGCTCACGCTCGGCGATGCCGTGCCGACCGAGGCGCTCGAGCGCGTGATGACGACGGGCGCCGGCGAGGGCAGCTACGAGCGCCGGGGCGCTCGCTCCTACCTGGCGTACATCGTCCCCGTGCGCGGTCGCAGCGGAATCGAGGGCGCGCTCGAGATCGTGCGCCTGGCCACCGCCACCGACCGCAAGGTCCGCGAGTCGATCATCGACATCGTCGTGCGACTCGGACTCCTGCTGATCGTCATCGTCGGCCTCACCGCGCTGGCGCTCCAGCGGCAGGTCATCGGTCCGCTCTCGCGCCTCACCGAAGGCATCCAGAACCTCCGGCGAAGCCAGCCAGGGCCGCCGCTCCCCATCGACCGGCCGGACGAGCTCGGACGCGTGGCCCAGGCGTTCAACGAGATGGCGGATCGGCTGGTGGTCGAGACGGAGCGCGCGATGACGCTCGAGAACGATCTGCGGCGGACGGCCACCGTGGCCGTGGCCGGCAAGCTGGCCGCCAGCCTCGCCCACGAAGTCGGGACACCGCTCAACATCGTGTCCGGGCGCGCTGAGTTCATGCTGAAGTCCGTCCCGCCGGGGGATCCGAAGCGAGAGGACTTGGAAGGCATCGTCGCCCAGATCGATCGGATCTCTCGCATCATCACGTCGCTGCTGGACACCGTGCGCCCGCAGGCGCTGCAGCTCGAGCCCACCGACGTTGCTGCGCTCGTGGACCTCTTGTATCCGCTCCTCCGCCAGGCGGCCCGCCAGCGCGACGTCGCGCTGCTGCGCCGGATTCCCGACGGCCTGCCCGTCCTCCAGGCGGACTGTCATCAGCTGCAGCAGGTCCTCATCAACCTCGTGCTGAACGCCCTCGACGCGACGCCGGCCGGCGGCCGTATCGAGATCTCCGCGATGAGCCTGGACCGCGGCGGTCGACCAGGGATTGCGCTCGTCGTGGCCGATACGGGCGTCGGCATCCCGGCGGAGCTGCTGCCGCGCGTCTTCGACGCGTTTCTCACCACAAAGCCCCGGGGAAAGGGGACCGGCCTCGGGCTCGCCATCTGCCGCGACATCGTGCGCGCGCACGGGGGCGACACCTGGGCGGAGAGCACCGTCGGCGCGGGATCCACCTTCACGGTGTGGCTGCCGCTGGTCCGCGAATGACGCCGCGGGTGCTGATCGTGGACAACGACGCGGCCATGGTCGGCGTGCTGCGTCAGCATCTCGAGGCCGAGGGCCGTTCGGTCCTCGGCGTGACCAGCGGCGCGGCGGCGCTGACGGCGCTGCGGTCGGAAGACGTCGATGTCGTCCTCACGGATCTCGTGATGGACGGCGTCGACGGCATGGCCATCCTGCGCGAGGCGCAGCAGCGCGATCCGCCGCCGCGCGTGATCCTCATGACGGCTTTCGGCAGTCTCGAGACGGCCATCGAAGCGATGCGCTTCGGCGCCTACGACTATCTGACCAAGCCGTTCAAGCTCGCGCAGGTGAGCGTGGCGGTGACGCGCGCTCTCGACGATCGCCGCCTGCGTGACGAGAACCGCCGCCTCCGCGAGCAGGTCGACAAGCACACCGGCCTCGACAGCATCGTCGGCCGCTCCAAGGCCATGCAGGCGCTCTTCGATCAGATCGCGGCCGTGGCCGCCTCCGACGCCACCGTCCTCCTGCTCGGCGAGAGCGGCACCGGCAAGGAGCTCGTGGCGCGGGCCATCCATCGCCGGGGCGCGCGCCGCGACGGCCCGTTCGTGGCCGTGAACTGTGCGGCGATTCCCGAACAGCTGCTCGAATCCGAGCTGTTCGGGCATGAGAAGGGCGCCTTCACCGGGGCCGATCGCCGACGTCGCGGCCTCTTTGCCGAGGCCGACGGCGGCACGCTGTTGCTCGACGAGGTTGGCGATCTCTCCGCCCCCTTGCAGGCAAAGCTGCTGCGCGCCCTACAAGATCGCGCCGTCCGCCCGGTGGGCGCGGGCGAGGACATCCAGCTGAACTTGCGGGTGATCGCCGCCACCCACCGCGATCTCGCGGCGCTCGTGAGAGAGGGCGGCTTCCGCGAGGACCTTTATTATCGGCTCGCCGTCCTCCCGGTGCGGGTGCCGAGCCTGCGCGAGCGTCCCGAGGACATCATGCTGCTGGCCACCCACTTCCTGACGCGCGCGGCGCGCGCGCTCGGCAAATCGCTCGAGGGCTTCGACGAGAGCGCGACGGCGTGGCTGCTCGTCCACCGCTGGCCCGGCAATGTCCGCGAGCTCGAGAATGTCGTCGAGCGGGCGGCCACACTCGCCCGTGGCCCGCAGATCACCCGGGAGAACCTCGGTGTCGAGTTCGCCGCCGATGCCGCCGGCGGGGGGACGCGCCCCACCCTGGCCGACCTCGAGGAGCAGTACATGCGGCGCGTGCTCGACGAGACGAGCGGCGACAAGCGCGCGGCCGCCCGCATCCTGGGCGTGAGCGTGCGCACACTGCAGCGCAAGCTCAAGTCCTAGCCGGCCTCAGGGCGGCGATTGCACCTCGCGCAACCGGCGCTCGAGGAACCGCCGCTCCGGCTCGTTGGTGACGAGCGCAATCGCCGCCGCATAGCTCTTGGCCGCCTCGGCCCGCGCGCCGAGCCGCCTCAGCAGGTCGGCCCGGGCCGCGTGCAACAGGTGATAGCGCTCGAGCCCGCCGCCGGCGGCCAGCGTGTCGATGAGCGCGAGCGCGGGCCGTGGACCTTCCACCATGGCGACCGCGGCCGCGCGGTTCAGCGAGACGATCGGCGACGGCTGGACGCGCTCGAGGGCGTCGTAGAGCCGCACGATCTGACGCCAGTCCGTGTCCTCGGCCCGCGCAGCGCGACAGTGGAGCGCGGCAATCGCGGCCTGCAGCGCATACGGACCGGGAGGGCTTTGCAGCGCCTCCTCCACGAGAGGCAGGGCCTCGGCGATCTGGGCGTGGTTCCAGCGGCGGCGGTCCTGTGCGTCCAGGAGCACGAGATCGCCACTGGCATTCAGTCGCGCCTCGCGCCGCGAGTCCTGCAGCAGCATGAGCGCCAGCAGCGCGGTCGCCTCGGCCCGCGGCGGAGCCAACTGCGCGCGCAGGAGGCGGCCGAGCCGGATGGCCTCGGACGAGAGTTCGCTTCGCACCAGCGCCGCGCCGCGGGTGGCCGCATAGCCTTCGGTGAAGATCAGATAGATGACGGTCAGGACCGCGTCGAGCCGCGCCGGCATCTCCTTCGTATCGGGCACCGCATACGGAATGCGCGCGTCGCGGATCTTGCCCTTCGCGCGCACGAGCCGCTGGGCCATCGTCGGCGTCGGCACCAGAAACGCGCGTGCGATCTCGTCGGTCTCGAGACCGCCGAGCGTGCGAAGCGTGAGCGCGACCTGGGCCTCGAGGGCGAGAGCCGGGTGACAGCAGGTGAACATCAGGCGCAGGCGATCGTCGGGGATCTCGTCGGGATCGAAGTCGACGGCCTCGACGGTCAGGCCGGCGCCGGCGGCGGTGAGCGCATCGACCTTGTCCGTGAACCGCGTTTGGCGCCGGATCCGGCCGATCGCTTTGTGCCGCGCCGTCTGGATGATCCAGGCTCGCGGGAACTGCGGCACGCCCGAGCTGCGCCACTGGTCCACCGCGGCGGAAAACGCTTCCTGCGCAGCCTCTTCGGCGACGTCGAAGTCCCGGACGAGCCGGATCAGCGTGGCGACGATCAGTCCCCAGTCCGACCGATATACGGCTTCGACGGCCGCGTCGGCAGCCCCGGCCATACGCCACCTTAGATAATTCCGGGGCGGCTGTCGAATGGGCGCTCGCGCGTTCGACATACAGGTGGCGGAGATGGTCGTGTCGCCGGCGCGACCGGCTGCGCCCGGAGCGCCGGGCGCACGGCGCGGTAGACTACGGGATCACGACCGCTGCTGAGACACGGAGGATGTGCGAGCAATGAAGGTCTTCTACGGCTGGGTCATCGTCGGCGTCGGGATCGTGGTGACGTGCGTGGGCTTCGGCGCCATGGCGACGCTGAGCGTTTTCCTGCAGCCGATGGCCGAATCCATGGGCTGGTCGCGCACGGGGGTGGCGACGGCGGCGCTGCTCAACTTCCTGTCCATGGGAGCGGGCGCGTTCCTGTGGGGCGCGCTGTCGGACCGTTACGGCACGCGCCTCGTTGTGCTGTGCGGCGGCGCCGTGCTCGGGCTCGGCATGGTGGCGGCCAGCCAGGCCACCACGCTCCTGCAGTTCCAGCTGCTCTTCGGCACCATCGTCGGTGTCGCCGCCGGCAGCTTCTACGCGCCGATGACGGCAGCGACGACGCGCTGGTTCACGCGCAATCGCAGCCTCGCGGTGGCGCTCGTCTCCGCCGGGCTGAGCTTCGGCTCCACGCTGATGGCGCCGCTCGCGCGCTGGTTGATCAGCGCCTACGACTGGCGCATGGCGATGCTCGTGCTGGGCGATCTCGTGTGGCTGATCGTGATTCCGGCGGCGTTCCTCGTGCGGAACCCACCCACCAGCGTCGTTCCGGCCGCGCTCGGCACCACCGCCCGCGATGGCCGCGAGCTCACGATCGGTCAGGTCATGCGCACGCCGCAGTTCGCGGCCATCGCGCTCACGCATTTCGCCTGCTGCGCCGCGCATTCGGGACCGATCTTCCATATGGTCACGCACGCCATCGACCGCGGCGTGCCGACGATGGCCGCCGCCACCGTGCTCAGCGCCGCCGGCCTCGCCTCGCTGAGCGGCAAGATCGTCTGTGGTCTCTTCGCCGACCGCGTTGGCGCCAAGCGCACGCTCGTGACCGGCTTGGCGTTGCAGGCGGTGGCCATCAGCCTCTACCTGTTCACCGGCAGCCTCGGCAGCTTCTATGCGCTCGCGCTCATGTTCGGCTTCGCCTACGGCGGCGTGATGCCGCTCTACGCCATTCTCGTGCGCGAATATTTCGGCGAGCGCATCATGGGATCCGCCTTCGGCGCCGTGTCGGTGGCGGCGACGCTCGGGATGGCGCTCGGGCCCTGGCTCGGCGGCGCCCTCTACGATGCGCTCGGCAGCTACGCCTGGATGTTCGTCGGTTCGTCGGCCATCGGGCTCGGCGCCGTGGCCATCGCCCTCACCTTCCGGCCGTCGCGCGTGCTGGCCACGCCATTGCTCGCGCCGCGGCCCTCGACACCCTGATCCGATTCGGAAGGAGTGACGCATGAGCGGAGTTCGGGTCCTGGTTGGTACGCGCAAGGGCGCCTTCATCTTGACCTCCGACGGGACGCGCGACCGGTGGGAGGTCAGCGGGCCGCACTTCGGCGGCTGGGAGATCTATCACCTCAAGGGCTGTCCCACCGAGCCGAACCGGCTCTACGCCTCGCAGTCGTCCAGCTGGTTCGGGCAGGTGATCCAGCGCTCGGACGACGGCGGCAAGACGTGGGCGCCGGTCGGCAACAAGTTCGTCTACGAAGGCGCGCCCGGCACGCATCTCTGGTACGACGGCACCCCGCGCACGTTCGAGTTCACGCGCGTCTGGCACCTCGAGCCATCGCTGACCGATCCCGACACCGTGTACGCCGGCGTGCAGGATGCCGCCCTGTACCGTTCGGACGACGGCGGTCAGACGTGGCAGGAGCTGCCGGGGCTCCGCCAGCACGAATCGGCGAGATCGTGGCAGCCGGGGGCGGGCGGCATGTGTCTGCATACGGTCGTGCTGGATCCGAGTCGTGCGCAGCGCATCTTCGTCGCGATCTCCGCGGCCGGGGTCTTCCGCAGCGATGACGGCGGCAAGACGTGGCGGCCGATGAACCGCGGCCTGAGATCGGAACAAATCCCCGATCCGACCGCCGAGGTGGGTCACTGCGTGCACCGGATCGCGATGCACCGGTCGCGTCCGAGCGTGCTGTTCATGCAGAAGCACTGGGACGTCATGCGCAGCGACGATGCCGGTGAGTCGTGGCGCGAGATCAGCGGCAACCTGCCGACGGATTTTGGCTTTCCGATCGACGTGCACGCTCACGAGCCAGAGACCATCTACGTCGTTCCGATCAAGAGCGACTCGGAGCACTACCTGCCCGAAGGCAAGCTTCGTGTGTACCGCAGCCGGACGGGCGGCAACGAGTGGGAGGCGCTCACGAGGGGACTGCCGCAGCGCGACTGCTACGTCAACGTGCTGCGCGATGCGATGGCCGTCGACGCGCTCGATCCATGCGGCGTGTACTTCGGCACGACGGGCGGACAGGTGTACGCATCCGCCAGCGCCGGAGACAGCTGGTCGCCGATCGTGCGCGACCTGCCCTCGGTCGTGTCCGTCGAGGTCCAGACGCTGCCATGATCATCAGGGTGGTCCTGCCGGCCAATCTGCGGACGCTCGCGGGGGTCGAGGGCGAGCTGAAGGTCGACGTCGACGGGCCGCCCACCCAGCGCACGGTGCTCGAGGCGCTGGAGGCGGCATATCCGATGCTCCGCGGCACGATTCGCGACCAGGTGACGCACCAGCGGCGGCCGTTCGTCCGGTTCTTCGCGTGCGAGCGCGATCTCTCGCATGAATCGCCGGATGCACGGCTGCCGAATCCGGTCGTCGTCGGCGCGGAGCCGTTCCTGGTCGTCGGCGCCATGGCCGGCGGATGAGCGAGCACACACGGGAGACGGTCGGATGAAATACATGCTCTTGATCTATCTCGACGAGCAGGCGCTGAGCGACGCGGAGCGCGCGCAATGCTATGCCGAATCGCTGGAGCTGGCGCACCAGATCGATTCGGCCGGACAGTATCGCTGGGCGGCGCCGCTCCATCCGACGTCCACCGCGACCAGTGTCCGCGTGCGCGAAGGGAAGCGACTGGTGACCGACGGTCCGTTCGCGGAGACTCGCGAGCAGCTCGGCGGCTTCTTCATGATCGACGCCGACGATCTCGACGAGGCGATCGCCGTGGCCGAACGGATTCCGATGGCGAGCCGTGGAACCATCGAGGTGCGGCCCGTCGTCGAGCTGCCGGGCCTGCCGAAGCCGATACGCGACTAGGAGACAGACTAGGAAGCGGAGGAGACGTACGCCATGACGTATGCGCTCTGGATCATCCAGGTCCTGCTCGCGCTGCTGTTCGTCTTTGCCGGGGGGATGAAGCTCGTGCTGCCTCTCGACCAGCTCGCCGGGCCTTTCCCGCTCCCCGGGCCGTTCCTGCGATTCATCGGCGCGGCCGAGTTGCTGGGCGGTCTCGGTCTGATCCTGCCGGCTGCCCTGCGGATCCGGCCCGGGCTGACGCCGCTGGCCGCCGCCGGGCTCGTCATCATCATGATCGGCGCGACCGTGATCACGCTGCTGGGCCGGGAATTCGGCGGAGCCGCCATCTCGTTCGTGGTCGGGGTCCTCGCCGTCTTCGTCGCCTACGGCCGCTGGCGGCTGGCCCCGATTCGCGGGTCCTCCTCCTCGAAGCTCCAACCCGCCCGCTAGGCCGCGCGTTCCGCAGCCGCGACACCTTGTCGTCGCGGCGTCATCGCTGTCGCGGTCCGGACTGATGCGCGCGCCGTTTCGGCGGTGTTTTCGCCGCTGAAGCGGCTTGGCGGCATCCTTGCTCTGCTGACGCTCGCGGTGATCGAAGCTCGTGTGCACGCACCGGAGGGCGAAGAAATGGTGGCGGACCGATCGACGTGCGAGAGCGCGAACGCCGCCGGCGGACCGGCGGCGCCGGCAGGGCTCAGCGTCGTCGTGGTGGACGACGACACCGCCTGGCTGGCCGATCTCGAGACCTGGCTGGGCCACGAGGGGTTTCACGTCATCGGCATCTCACGCGGCGAGTGGGTGCTCGAGGCCGTGGACTTCCACGAGCCCGATGTCGTCGTCGTCGATCTGCAGCTGCCCGGGATCGACGGGCTCGAAATCCTCGGACAGCTGCGCCGCCGCCGGCCCGCGCTGCCGGTGATCGTCATGACCGCGTTCGGCGGCGCCGACATCGAGCAGCGCGTCCGGCGGGGCGGCGCCGCCGGCTACTTCGACAAGCCGTTCCGGCTCGAAAACCTCGTGGCGGCCATCCGGCTGATCGGTCGGCGAGCGAGTTGAGAATGAGCGCCATCCCCACGATTGTTCGCCTGCCGGAGGCGACATCTCGTCGCCTCCACGACGATCGTGTCGCGACGGGGTGGAGGGCGGAGGTGAATGTGGCGGCTTCACGCGCCGTCGGGCTTTGGCCACGTCCTTGCTGTGTCCGGCGGCGGCGTACGGCGGTGGCGGCCGCGACGCGGGGAGGTGCGGAATGAACCGACTCGTGCTCGGGAGCGGGCTGATCGCCTTGCTCGTCGGCATCGCCGGCGTTCTCGGTTCCGGCTGGCGCACGGGCCAGCTCCGGACGCAGCTACAGGAGGCCCAGGCGAGCGCGGTGCGGTTCGAGCAGCAGGCGGACGAGTTGCGCGCGGAGAAGGATCAGATCGCCGCGCAGCTCAAGGCCGAGCGGGTCAGGGCGGAGTCGACGGAGACGGATCTCCGCCGGGAAAGGGAAATGAACGCGCGACTCCATCTGCTCGTCAGCGAGGGGCGGAAGTGACTCATAACGGGTCGGCAAAGGAGAATCGCATGCGGGCAGTGACCGGTATCGCGCTCACGGGGCTGCTGGTTGCTGGGAGCATCGCGTCAGGCTGTGCCCGGCGGCCGGCGACGACCGCCACCGCCGCGCCTGCGCCCTCTCGCGCCGCGGTGACGGCGCCCGGCGGCGGCACGGCCGGGCCGGCGGATGCGAGCATTCGTCCGGCGGCGAGCACCCCACGCGCGTCGGAGACGGGCCGGTCGGCGATGACGCCGGCGGCCAGCCGGCCGGCGGTGAAGGACTTCGCGGGCGTCGGTGACCTCGTCGACATCTACTTCGATTTCGATAAGTACGACATCCGCCCCGGCGACGCGCGAACGCTCGAGAGCAACGCCCGCTGGCTGCGAGCCAATCGCGACCTCATCCTCATCGAAGGCCATTGCGACGCGCGCGGCACCAACGAGTACAACGTGGCGCTCGGCGAGCGCCGCGCGAAGTCGACGATGGACTATCTCGTCGCGCAGGGCGTGGCGGCCAGCCGGATCACGATCGTGAGCTATGGCGAAGAGCGGCCGCAGTGCGTCGAAAACAACGAGGCGTGCTGGAGCAAGAACCGCCGCGCCCGCTTCCTGGTGAAGTCGCAATAGTGGGCCGCCATGCGGGGCGACCAGCAGAACCTCACGGTGGCCATGTACATGCTGCTGATCACACTCGTCGTTCTCGTGATCGCCAAGGTCCTGTTGTGATCTTGGCACAGAGGGATGCCGGGAAGGTGACAGGGGAACGAGCAGGCTCCTGACCATAAGCCGCGCCATGCCCCGGCAGCTGCGAGCGCATCACCCCCGGCTCGTGGCCCTCCAGCGTGGCGCGGCAACTGCTCATTACCAGCACAAGGAGGTCGTCAATGTTCGGCTTCGGAAAAGTGACCTGTATCCTCTGCGACCAGCGCGTCACGCGCAAGGACGCGCTCGCGGTCCGCGACCGCAAGGGCTTCGCGGTGTGCCGCCACTGCGTCGACCGCTGGCAGGCCAACGGCGGCACGTGTCCTCAATGCAAGTCGCCTCTGCGTGGACCGCAGGAGGCGGGGATCTTTCTGGAGGGCAAGCGCAGCTTCGGCCACGCCGACTGCGGCGCCCTACGTCTGGCCGGGTAGTTTCGCGCGCACCTCGACTCCGGCCCACTGCTCGTAGATTTTCGTCACGCCGGCCATGTCGAGGTTGTCCAGCCCGTGTGTGGCCGCCGCCTCGTAGATCTGGCGCACGGCCGTCGTCGCGCGCATCGGCACGCCCAGGCTCTCGGCCATCTGCAACGCCAGCGAGAGGTCCTTGCGGGACAACGCGATGCTGAAGTGCGGCGTGAAGTCGCCCGCCAGCACGTTCGGGAACCGTTTCAGGAAGTGATGCGAGCGGCCGCCGCTGGTCGATAGGACGTCGAACAGACGCTGCGGATCCATGCCCGCCCGGACGCCGAGCACCATCGCCTCCGCCGCAACGGCCACGTTGCACATCGACATCACGTTGTTGACCAGCTTCACGATGTGACCCGCGCCAAGCGGGCCGAGGTGATGGATCTCCGAGCCGAGTATCTCGAGCACCGACCGACAGCGCTCGAGCACCGCCGCCTCGCCCCCGACGAGGAAGACGAGCCGGCCGCTGCCCGCCTCCGCCGGCCCACCGCTCACCGGCGCGCCGAGCGCCTCGGCTCCGCGTTCAGCCGCAGCGTCGGCGACGTCGCGCCAGGTGTTCGGATCGATCGTGCTCATGTCGACGACGATCGCGCCCCGTCGCAGCGCCGGCACGACACTGTTCGACCCGAGATAGGCGTCGCGGACAGCCGCGGGATTCGGCAGGCTCGATATCACGACGTCGGCCGTTTCCGCCGCCATCGCCGCCGACTTCGCCAGGAGGACGCCCTCGCTTGCCGCCGCAGCGCTCCGCGCCGCATTGATGTCGTAGCCGGTGACGCTGAAGTCGTTCTGCGCGAGGCGCCGTGCCATCGGCCCGCCCATCGCACCCATCCCGAGGAACCCGATACGAGGTTTGGTCATCAGCTCGGACGCGCCCACCAGCCGGGTCAGGCGGCGTCGCGATAATGTGCGGCGGCGCGCTCGAGGACGGCGTCGGCGAGCCGCGTATCGAGGTTGCGCAGCGCAAACAGTGCGCCCTGCGCGCTGGGCATCGCCGTCGCATCGGGAAGCTGACGCACGAACAGATCACGCAGGAGCCGCGTGTCGCCGTAGATCCCGAAAACCTCCACGAACGCGCGGTCGATGGCGCCCTCGAGGCGGTCGGGATCCTCCACCGGCATTAGATGCGAGTGCGCATGACCGATGCTGGGCAGCGCCGCCTTGTACTGGCTCCGATCGAACGGATTCAGGACGTCCACCATCTCGTCGAAGGCGCGCACCTTGGGATAGCCGGCGCTCCGCACAGACGTCAGCGCCGTGATCATGGCCGTTCGCATTCCCGTGCGGTCGGGCATGCCGTCGGCCATGAGAGTCGCGCCTCGATCATGCGCGAGTGTGGAGCGGTGGTGATCGCCACCACGCCCTCACCCTCGGCAACGCCGCGCTCGATGAAGCGCGCCACCGTGGAGATCAGCGCCTCGTCACTGGTGTGCAGCTGGACCAGGTGGTCACACGGCGCCGGCGCCGCCAGTAGCGCGTCCCAGGAAGACACTAGCTTCATGACGTCGACTCCCCCGCTCATTCTACTCGCGAATGCGAAGCGTCGAGCCAACACGTGGAGCGGGCGCGTGAGAAAAAATTTTCCTACAACGCGCTTACCTTTCTTCTAGCCCGAGACGCCCGAGCGCACGGCGGACAATCTCGTGCGTGGTGGAAGCGTTGGTCTGCACCGGCCGAAATTCCGTCTCGCAGTCGACGCAGGCCCAGTAGCGGTCGTTCACCCGTCGCTGGACGAGCCAGTGTTCGCACTCCTCCGTCATGCTCTCCTCCTCTGACCGTGGAAACGATCCGCGTGTGGGACGGTTCCATGTCCACCGCCATTCGGAGGTCGCGCAGAAACATCGCTGGCATTCGCCGTGCACTCCACCGCGCGTTCCCCGTATCCTGTCGGCCGGGCGACATGCCCCACGGAGGATGTGATGGCCGACAGCGACAATCAGCGACGCGGAGCCGCGGTGCGCCGGCAGCTACAGGGCGAGGCCTGGATCGAGCAAGCGTCGCGCACGACCTACGCCGATCCGGTCATGCGAACGTTCATCGACGTGGTCACCGAAACGGTATTCGGCGCGTTATGGACGCGCCCGGGACTGGATCTCAGGACCCGCACGCTGATCTGCGTCGTCTCCGACGCCGCCACCGGGCACGACGCCGAGCTCGCAATCCACCTGCGCATGGCGCTCCGCCAGGGCTGGACCGAGGACGAGCTCACCGAGACGCTGCTTCATCTGCTCGGCTACGTCGGCGCGCCCTCGACCCGCGACGCGATGCTCGTCGCCTCGCGCGTGTTCGCCGAGGTCAGGAAGGAGCGCTAAATCGGATGGCGGACGAGCGCCGGGGCTGCGCCGAGGCGCTCGGAGCGTTGGGGGGCTTGGGGGCGAGGTCGGGGCCCCCATCGAGAATCACGAGCTCGACCGGAAAGACTCCCGCGGCAACGGCGTCCAGCACGACGGCGACGCCGCGTGAGACATCGAGGATCCGGCCGGGGATGAACGGGCCGCGATCGTTGACGCGGACGTCGACGGCCCGGCCGTTCGCGAGATTCGTCACGCGGAGCCGGGTGCCGAGCGGCAGTGTCCGATGCGCGGCGGTGAGCGCACGCATATCGAAGATCTCGCCGCTCGCGGTGCGCCGCCCGTGATGGAACGCGCCGTACCACGACGCCTTGCCGACGATGGGCACGGGCGTCGGCCGATCGACGCTTCGAGCGGGCGTCGGCTCCGCCGTTTTCGGCGGAGGCGTGCACGCGCTCACGCACAGCATGAGGGCGACGAGCAGCCGTGCGGCCATACGGTCGTGGTGCGGCAACGGCCATGCCGCCGACTTTCAGCGTCGCAGCCAGTCGCGGAAGCGGTACCACCAGTCCTGGACGCGATCGCCCAGGCCGCCGTGCTCGCGGCACGGCTCGGGCTCGGTGCCCGCGACGAACACCTCCTTGCCGATCCGCGGGCAGAAACGATTTGCAAGCTTGCCGGTGTCGAGGTCGATGTCCGAGAAGAGGACACCGGACGGCACGGTGAAGCCTTGCGGGGCGTACGCTTCCAGCGCCGGCCGCATGAACTCCGCCCAGATCGGCAGCGCGGCCTGCGCGCCGCTCAACCCGTGAGGCTCGTTGCTGTCGAAGCCGACCCACACCGCCGTCAACAGCCCGGGCGAGTAGCCGACGAACCAGGCGTCGCGCCCGTCATTCGTGGTCCCCGTCTTGCCGGCGAT
>Ga0075420_100001127_pt1 | contig 22363 bp, 22 predicted proteins | sample SoiMetdeltSBSDD4_FD_75296 | JGI IMG/M metagenome (GOLD analysis project Ga0075420, IMG submission 75296) | Bulk soil microbial communities from a Populus tree surrounding site in Tennessee, USA - Soil MetaG P. deltoides SBSDD4 | ecosystem: Environmental > Terrestrial > Soil > Tree plantation...
AGGTCGCCATCACCGCGGCCATGCGCAAGCTGCTCACCATCCTGAACGCGATGCTTCGCGATCGCCGCCCATGGCAACCCGCTTGACTCGCAACACAGTCGCTCTGGGGGATGGGGGGCCCGAGCGAGCCGAGCCCGGAGCGAGTTACGGCGACAGGCGAGCCATGCCGGCGCGCCCGCGGCCACCGCGTCCGGCTCCGCCGTCGCCGCGGTCCACGCGACTCAGTGCATCAGGCCTTTCTCCGCCATCCACTTCTGGATCATTCCGGCGATCTGGTCGGAGTTCTTGTCCATCATCAGCATGTGGGTGTTGCCGGCCACGCCCATCTTGGGCAGGTCCCACCAGTCGGCGGTGCCGCCGGCGGCGCGCAGCGCGTCGGCGTAGCCCTTCGACGCCGGGACGAAGCGCGTCCACACCGGGCTCTGGGCGATGAAGTCGCCCCACACGACGAGATGCGGGACGCCCTTGAGCGTGCCGGCCGCCGCCACCTCCGGCTTCGGCGCACCCGAGGGCTCGATGGCGATCAGCGCCTTGACCTTGTCGGGCGCGGTGAGCGCCGCGTTGAAGCCGAAGTTCCCGCTCTGGCTGTGCACGACGATCACGCAGGGGCACACCTTCTGCACGAGCTGGTGGTAGGCGGCCTGGATCTGGGCGTCGGTCGTCGACCACCGCGGGACGCCCTGCTTCATGAACTGATCGAACGCGTCGACGGGGAAGAGCTGGCCCGGCAACGCGGTGCGCTCGGTCGCGCTGAGCTTGTAGCTGCCCGGCGCGCCGATTCGGAAGTCCTCCCACGCCTGCTTCTTGGTGCGGAACAGCGGCTCGCCCTGGAAGACCTCGGGATACCGCGCCCAGGAGGCGCGGCCGCGCTCGACCGCGTCGGAGACGTAGACGTCGTGGCCCGCCCGCAGGAAGAAGAGCTGCCAGCCCGGCTTGCCGTCCGGCTTCGTCTCCCAGGTGACGCCGGTGAGGCCGCCGCCGTGCCAGAGGAGCAGCGGGTAGCGCGCCTTCGGCTTGGCGAGCTTCACGTACTGCACGTACATCTGCTCGACCTCGAAGTCGCCGTTGGGGTCGACCTTGATGGGCGCCGAGCCGGCCGTGAACACGACGTCGCGGGTGGGCAGGCCCGACAGGGAGACGGGCCGACCACCGACGTGGAAGCTGCCGACCTCGGCGACGGAGAGGGTGTCGGCGCCGGCGGCGGTGGCCACGAGGATGGCGGCGAGCGTGAATCCCAGGGCGGTGATGCGCATGGGGGCCTCCTTTGGCGTGGCCGTCGTACCGCACGGTGTCGGGGCTGTCAAGGCTCGCCGCGCCCGCGGGGGCGAGTACAATCCCGCATGATCCAGACCCAAGGGAGACCGTCATGGCGACCGTGAAGCTCATCGAGTACGCGCAGGCCAGCGCCGAGGTGCGGGCGGTCTACGACGACATCATGGCCACCCGCAAGGTCGACTGGATCAACAACTTCTGGAAGGCGCTGGCCAACCATCCCCCGACGCTCCGGCGTACCTGGGAGAGCGTCAAGCAGGTGATGGCGCCCGGGGGCGCGCTCGATCCGCTCACCAAGGAGATGGTCTACCTGGCGGTGAGCGCCACCAACGGCTGCGACTACTGCATCGCCGCCCACACCGCCTCCGCGCGGAAGCACGGCATGACCGACGACATGCTCGGCGAGCTGATGGCCGTGGTCGGCATGGCCAACGAGACCAACCGGCTCGCCGACGGCTACCAGGTCGAGGTGGACGAGGCCTTCCGCGCGTGACGCGGCACTGGCTCGGGATCGACATCGGAGGGACGTTCACCGACTTCGCCTGCTTCGACACGCAGACCGGCGAGGTGATCGGGCTCAAGGTGCCCTCGACCCCGCCCGACTTCGCCGAGGCGGTGCGGACCGGTCTGCAGCGCCTCGCCGACGAGCACGGCGTGAACCTGGCGGAGATCGGCACCGTCGTGCACGGCACCACCATCGCCGTGAACACGCTGATCCAGCGGACGGGGGCCCGGCTCGGGCTGCTCGTGACCGAGGGCTTCCGCGACGTGCTCGAGCTGCAGCGCCTGCGGCTGCCGAACCCGTTCGACCTCGACGGCGGGCGCCCGCTGCCGCTGATCCCCCGCGCGCGCGTCGCCGAGGTGCGCGAGCGGCTTCGGGCCGACGGCCGCGTCGACACGCCCCTCGACGCGGCCAGCGTGCGCGACGCGGTGGCGCGGCTGGCCGCGCAGGACGTGGAGGGGCTCGTGGTCTCGCTGCTGCACGCCTACCGCAATCCGGCCCACGAGCGCGAGGTGCGCAGCATCGCCGCGTCGACGGCGCCCGCGCTGCCGACGAGCGTGTCGTCCGACGTCTGGCCGCAGGCGCGCGAGTACGAGCGCACCGCCCTGGCGGCGCTGGACGCGTACGTGCAGCCGAAGGTGCGCCGGTACCTGGAGGGCTTCGAGGCCGCGCTGGCCGCGCGCGGGGTGCCGGCGGCGCCGTACGTGACCAAGTCGAACGGCGGCATCATGCCCGTCGCCGCCGCCCGCGCCCAGACGGTGGCCACGCTGCTCTCGGGCCCGGCCTCGGGGGTGATCGGCGCCGCCTATGTCGCCGGCCACGCCGGCTGGCCCAACGTCATCACGCTGGACGTCGGCGGCACCAGCGCCGACATCGCGGTGGTCGAGCAGGGTCGGCCGCGCTGGAGCACGAGCGAGCACGTGGGCGGCGTGCCGGTGATGATGCCGGTCGTCGGCGTGACGGCCATCGGCGCCGGCGGCGGCTCGATCGCCTGGGTGGACGAGGTCGGCCTGCCGAAGGTGGGGCCCCAGAGCACCGGCGCCCAGCCGGGCCCGGCCTGCTACGGGCGCGGCGGGAAGGAGGCCACCCTCACCGACGCCTTCGTCGTCTGCGGCTTCCTCGACCCCGAGCGGTTCCTCGGCGGTCGGATGCCCCTGCAGCGCGAGCTGGCCGAGGACGCCCTCGCCCGCTTCGCCGGGCCGCTGGCGATGAGCCCGGATGAGGCGGCCGAGAGCGTCGTGCGCGTCGCCGTCTCCACCATGTACGCCGAGTTCACCAAGATCCTCTCCCGCGCCGCCGTCGACCCGCGCGACTTCGCCTTGGTCGCCTTCGGCGGCGCCGGCCCGGTCGTCGGCGCGCTCGTGGCGCGCGAGGTCGGCATCCCGACGGTCTTCGTCCCGCGCTCGCCGGGGACGCTGTGCGCGCTGGGCGCGATCAGCGCCGACGTCGTCAACGACGCCGTCCGCACCGTGCACGCGCGGCTGGACGCCGCCCCGCTGGAGGCGCTGCGCGGGGCGTACGACGCCCTCCGCACCGAGCTGGCGGACTGGCTCGCCCGCCACGGCGCCGACGCCGGTCCCGCCACCTTCCACCCGACGGCCGACATGCGGTACGTCGGGCAGTCGTACGAGATCGAGGTGCCCGTCGAGCCCGCCTGGCTCGCCGCCGGCGGCGGCGAGGCCATCCGCGCCGCCTTTCACCGAGCGCACGAGCGCGCCTTCGGCCACGCCGACCGCGAGGCGCCGGCCGAGATCGTCAACCTGCGCGTGCAGCTGCGCGCGGCGCGGCCGCCGGTGCCGCTGGGCGAGGTGGCGCCCGGCCCCACCGCGCCGGTGGCCCGCGCCACCCGACGCATCTGGCTCGACGGCCGCCGCGTCGAGGCGCGCGTCTACGACCGGGCCACGCTCGGTCGCGGCGCGCAGCTCGTCGGCCCCGCGATCGTCGAGCAGCCCGACACGACCGTGCTCGTCCCCGGCGGGCACACCGGCGACGTCGATCGCTTCGGCAACCTCATCCTCCGGAGGCACGACTGATGCGCCTGGACCCGCTCACGGTGGAGATCCTTCGGAACTACCTGCAGGGCGCCGTCGAGGAGATGGCCTACGTCGTGGAGCGCACCGCCTACACGACGTTCGTGAAGGAGACGGCCGACTTCACCTGCGGCCTGCTCACGCCCTCGGGCGAGTTCTTCGCCTACCCGGTCGAGCTCGGCGTGGCCAGCTTCGGCGGCATCAGCTACGCGCACACCCTCGAGTCGGTCGGGCCGCTCGAGCCGGGCGACGTGGTGATCACCAACGACCCGTACGGCTCGGCGGCGGCGGCGACGCACCTGCCCGACATCCACCTGATCCGGCCGATCTTCTGGGAGGGACGCCTGGTCGCCTACGGCGCCGGCTTCCTGCACAGCTCCGACGTGGGCGGCATGGTCCCGGCGTCGATCTCGCCCCGCGCCTCGGAGATCTTCCAGGAGGGCCTGCGGCTGCCGCCCAAGAAGCTGTTCGTGCGCGGCGAGGTGAACCGCGACCTGCTCGACGTGATCCTCGCCAACTGCCGGATCCCCGAGCAGAACTGGGGCGACCTGCAGGCGCTGGTCGCCGGGCTCACCACCGGCGAGCGCCGGCTGCACGAGCTGATCCGCCGCTTCGGCTCCGACACCGTCGACAAGGCGATGGACGACCTCATCGACTACGCGAGCCGGAAGGTCGAGGCGCTCATCCGCCGCATGCCGGCCGGGCGCTACGAGTTCTCGGACTACATCGAGGACGACGTGGTGACCGACATCCCGATCCGGCTGAAGGTCGCGCTGACCATCGGCGACGGCGAGATCCACCTCGACTTCACGGGGAGCGACGTGCAGGTGGGCTCGGCCCTCAACGTGCCGACGGCCGGACGCGTCCACCCGTTCATGTCGATCGCGCTCGTGAACTACTTCGTCACGCGCGACCGGACGATCCCGCTCAACGCGGGCGTCCTCCGGCGCGTGCGCATGACGCTGCCCGAGGGCTCCGTCGTCAACCCGCGGTTCCCGGCGGCGTGCGGCGTCCGCTACGCCACCGTGCTGCGGATCTACGACGCGGTGCTGGGGGCGCTGGCCCGCGCGGTCCCCGCGCACATCCCGGCCGCCAGCGGCGGCCAGGGCTGCATGGTCGCGCTCGCGCTGCCGGATCCCGAGGCGGGACGCCGCCACGTCACGGTGATCGAGCCGATGATCGGCGGCGGCGGCGGCCGCCCCGGCCGCGACGGCGTCGACGGCTGCGACGCCTCGCTCGGCTTCCTCAAGACGACGCCGGCGGAGACGCTCGAGGCCGAGGTGCCGATCGTGGTCCGCCGATTCCACCTCGTGCCGGACTCGGCCGGTCCCGGCCGCCACCGCGGCGGCTTCGCCGTGCGCCTGGACTTCCAGGTGTTCCGGCCCGAGGGGCTCGTGACCGCGCGCGGCATGGAGCGGCTGCGGTTCGCGCCGTGGGGCGTGGCCGGCGGCCAGGCCGGCGCGACCGGCAGCGTGGTGCTGAACCCGGACACCGCCGGCGAGCGCCCGCTGACGAAGATCGACGTCCTGGCCCTCGAGCCCGGCGACGTGCTGAGCGTGCGGACGCCCGGCGGCGGCGGCCACGGCCCGCGCCTGCAGCGGCCGCCGGCGCAAGTCGTCGCCGACGTCGCGGCGGGGCTCGTCTCGCCCGAGCACGCGCGCGAGGCGTACGGCGTCGTCCTCGCCGGCGCCGCCGTCGACGAGCCCGCGACCGCCGCGCTGCGGGCCGCCCGCGCCGGTGAGGCCACCGAGATGCCGTTCGACTTCGGGCCGGCGCGCCGCGAGCACGAGCGTCGCTGGCCACCGGCGCTGCAGGACGCGTTCATCGCGCTATTGATGAGCCTGCCCGCCCCCTACCGCGCGTACGTGAGGCGCACGCTCTACCCGCGCGTCGAGGCCATCGCCGCCCAGCGGCCGGTGACCCCCGACGATCTCCACCGTCTGGTGCGGGAGCTGAGCGCCGCGCTCACGTAGCCTCAAGGAGGATCGCATGAGCACCGTGGACTGGAGCTACCACCGCAACGGCTGAATGACCTGCGCCAAGACGCAAGGGTTCCTTGCGCGGAACAAGGTCACCGTCGGCACGCAGGCCGATGCGAAGAAGGCCACCGTCAAGGGCGACGCCGCGCTCGGCGTCCTGAAGGGCGTCGACGAGCTCTACGTCGCCAAGGGTAAGCGGGTCGTGCACGTCGACCTCCGGCAGGACAAGCCCCCGCGCGCGGAGCTGCTGGCGCTGCTGCTGGGCCCGACGGGGAACCTGCGCGCGCCCACGCTCAGGAAGGGCCGCACGCTGATCGTCGGCTTCGACGAGGCCACGTACAAGCAGCTGCTGACCTGAGGGCCCGCCGGCGCATGGACGGGCCGGGGACGGCCGTGCGGGTCGCGGGGAGTCGTGGCCAGGCCGACGAGTGGGCGGTCGTGCTGGCCTCCGCCGGCATCCCCCACTGGCTCCGACACCGGCTCGACGGGTGGGCGCTGCTCGTGGCGCCCGACGACGCGGCCGTCGCGCTGCAGACCCTCGCGGCCTACGATCAGGAGAGCGCCCGCGCGCCCGCCACGGAGACCGCAGCCGAGCGCCCGTTCACGATCGTCGGCCTCGTCGTCGCGCTGCTGCTGGTGGGCTTCTTCGCGATCACGGGTCCCCGCGAGGGGCGTAGCGAGTGGTTCGAGCGCGGCAGCTCCGACGCCGCGCGGGTGATGGCCGGGGAGTGGTGGCGCACCATCACCGCGCTCACCCTCCACGCAGACGCGCCGCACGTGGCCGGCAACGCCATCGCGCTCGCCGTGCTGATGACCGCGGTGTGCTGGCACCTCGGGCCCGGCGTCGGCGCGTGGCTGTTGCTGCTGGCCGGCGCTGGCGGCAACGCGCTCACGGCCGCCGTGCACAGCGAGCACCACGTCTCCGTGGGCGCCTCCACCGCCGTCTTCGCGGCGATCGGCATCCTCGCGGCGCTCCGGATCGTCGCGCGCGCCCGCGGCGCGCCGGGCGCGCGCAAGGCGTGGGTCGTCGTCGCGGCCGGCCTGGCCCTCCTCGCCCTGCTCGGCACCGGCCCCCACGCCGACCTCCTCGCCCACGCCTTCGGCCTCCTCCTCGGCGCCGCCCTCGGCCTCCTCACGGCCCTCGCGCTGCGACGCGTGCCGTCGGCCTGGGTCCAGTGGCCGCTCGCAATTGCCGCCGCCGCCGCCGTCATCGGCGCCTGGTGGGTGAGTTGAGCAACGAACGCGCCACTAGGCTGCGCAAAAAGGTCCAGATGCGAGGCGCCGACGAGCGACGACTGAGGCGTGGGCAGCCCACGCCGCAGGGAGGAGCGAGGAGGCAACGAAGCAGATGGGCCTTTTTCCGCAGCCTACCCGCGGATGAGCAGGGCGGCCCCCGTCGCGACCAGGATGAGGCTCACGAGGCGGACGAACTCGCGCTGGCTCAGGCCCGTGTGGACGCGGCCGCCGACGTAGAGGCCGGCCGCCACCAGCGGGAGCGCCGCGAGCACCCAGAGCAGCGTCGTCAGGGTCAGCAGGCCGGCCAGCGCGTAGCCGACCAGGCGCACGCCGCCGTCGATGAGGAAGTTGGTGGCGAACGTCGCGCGGAACTCGCTCTTGTCGAGCCCGCGCAGGTTGAAGTAGATCGCGTAGAAGGGGCCGCCGGTCCCGAAGAGCGTGCCCACCACCCCGCCGAAGAACCCGCACCAGACGGCCGCGACGCGCGAGCCGCGCAGCGGGGGCAGCGGCAGGAGCTGGTAGATCGCGTACAGGATCACGAAGGCGCCGAGGACGCGGCTCAGCACCCCCGACGGCACGCCGCGCAGCACGACGAGGCCCGCCGCCACGCCCACGAGCGTGAACGGGATGAGCACCAGCTGGTCGGCCCACACGACGCGGCGGGCGTTGCGGATCCCCTGCCCGGCCGACCCGATGTAGTCGAGCGAGACGACGACGGGCACGACCTGCGCGACGGAGCCGACGATCGAGAGCAGCGGAACCGCGATCAGGCCGGAGCCGAAGCCGGCGACCCCGCGGACGAGATACGCGACGAAGAGGACGAAGGCGACGTAGGCGGCGAGCCACGGGTCGAGGCTCGCGAGCGGGGTCACGTCGCGGTCGGCTTCCCCCGCGCCTTGTGGAAGGCCCGTTCGAAGCCGGGGAGCGCACGCGCCACGGTCTCGCGCTCCACCGTCAGCGATATGCGGATGTGGCCCGGCATGCCGAAGCCGGACCCGGGTACGGTGAGCACGCCCTCCTCGGCCAGCAGGCGGACGAACGCGACGTCGTCGTCGATGGGCGTGCGGGGGAACACGTAGAACGCGCCCTGGGGTTTCACGCACTCGTAGCCGATGCGGGTCAGCCCCTCGTACATGAGATCGCGCTTCTCACGGTAGGGCCCCACGTCGATCGTGAGGTCCCCGACCTCGGCGACGACCCACTGCCAGAGGGCCGGCGCGTTCACGAAGCCGAGAACCCGGCTGGTGAACGTGCACGCCTCGAACAGGTCGGCCGCCTCGGGCATCCGCGGCGAGAAGGCGAGGTAGCCGATGCGCTCGCCGGGGAGGGCCAGCGACTTGGACCACGACGTGGCGACGACGGTGCGCGTCACCAGGGGCGGCACGTGGGGGACCGTCACGTCGTCGAAGACGAGCGAGCGGTACGGCTCGTCACTGATGACCACGATGGGCTGGGCGACGCGGCCCAGCATCGCCTCGATCTCGACGAACGACGCCGCCGGATAGACGACGCCGCTCGGGTTGTTCGGCGAGTTGAGGATGATGGCGCGCGTGCGCGGGGTCACGGCGGCCTCGAGCCGGGCGACGTCGGGCGTGAGGTCCGCGCGGGGCGGCACCACGACCAGGCGCCCCCCGTAGTTCTCCGCGTAGAACCGGTACTCGACGAAGAACGGCGCGACCGTGAGCACCTCGTCGCCCGGGTTGAGCAGCGCCTTGAGCACGGTGTTGAGCGCGGCCCCGGCCCCCACGGTCATCAGCACGTGGTTGGCCGTGTACGGCAGCCCGGTCGCCGCCCGCAGCCGCCCGGCCACCGCCTCCCGCACGCGCGGGTGCCCGGCGTTGGGCATGTAGGCGTGCAGGTGCGGGGCGTCGCTGTCGAGCACGCGCCGGGCGGCGGCCAGCACGGCCGGCGGCGGCTCGATCTCGGGGTTGCCCAGCGTGAAGTCGAAGACCTTGTCGGCGCCCCGCTCCTGCTTGAGGCGGGCGCCCTCCTCGAACATGCGGCGGATCCAGGATGCCTTGGCGAGGTTGTCGGCGACGGCCCGGGAGACGATCACGGGGGGCAGTATAATCCGGCCGCGCCCCGACATGACGAAGCCGGCCGGAATCCCCCTCACCCTCGCCCGTCTCCGCACGCGCGACGGCGTCTGGCTCGACGGCGTCGTGGCCGAGCCGCGGGGGCGCCGCCGGGCCGCGCTCGTCTGGGTCCACGGCCTCGGCTCGGTCTTCTCGTCGGGGCAGCCGCTCATCCGGGAGCTGTCGAGCCGGCTCACCGACGCCGGCCTGGGCTACTTCAAGTTCAACACGCGCGGCCACGACGTCGTGGCGGGACGGGGCGCGCGGCTCGCCGGCGCGGCGTTCGAGCGCTTCCCCCGCAGCGTCGAGGACCTCCGCACGGTGATCGCCTTCGCGGCCCGCCGCGGGTTCCGCCGCATCGTCCTCGCCGGCCATTCCACGGGCGCCAACAAGGCGCTCTACTACGCCGCGCGGGCCCGCGACCGCCGCGTGATCGCCCTCGCCCTGCTCGGACCGGTCTCGGACATCGCGGGCGAGGCCCAGCGCATCGGCGCGGCCGAGCTGCGGCGGCGCGTAGCCCTCGCCGAGCGGCTGGCCCGGCGCGACCCGCGCGCGCTCGTGCCGCGGGCCTGGGGCTTCTGGGGCGCCGCGCGCTACGTGAGCCTCTACAAGCCGGGCCAGGCCGAGGACGTCTTTCCGTACTATCGGCCCCACGCCCGCTGGACCGCGCTGCGCGCCGTGCGCGTGCCGCTCGCCGTGATCGTCGGCGGGCGCGACGAGTTCCTCGATCGACCGGCCGCCGCCCTGCTCGCGGCCTTCGAGGTGAACGCGCCGCGGACCCGGTCGTTCACGGCGACGGTCGTCCGCGGCGCCAACCACAGCTTCGTCGGCCACGAGCGCGCGCTGGCCGAGGGCATCGTACGCTGGATCGCGAGGGAGGCTCGATGAACTTCGGTATCTGGATTCCCAACTGCCGGCACCTGGCCACGCCTGAGATCATCCGGGCCACGGCGGTGCGCGCCGAGCAGCTCGGCTACGACTCCATCTGGGTCAGCGACCACGTCGTGGTGCCGCACGCCAACGTCGTGAACTTCGGCGAGCGCATCTTCGACCCGCTCGTCACGCTCGGCGTGCTGGCGGGGGCGACGAGCCGGGTCCGGCTGGGGACGACCGTGCTCATCGTGCCGTACCGCAACGCGGTCGTGACGGCCAAGATGATCTCGTCACTCGACGCGCTGAGCGGCGGCCGCGTCGTCTTCGGCGTGGGCGCCGGCTGGGTGGCCGCCGAGAGCGCCGCGCTGGGGGTCCCCTTCGCCGAGCGCGGCGCCATGACCGACGAGTACCTGCTCGCGATGCAGGAGCTGTGGACGAGCGCCGCGCCCTCGTTCGACGGCAAGTACACGCAGTTCGGCGGCCTCGTGTTCGAGCCCAAGCCCGTGCAGAAGCCCCACCCGCCGATCTGGGTGGGCGGCCACAGCAAGGCCGCGCTGCGCCGGACGGCCCAGTTCGGAGCGGCCTGGCATCCGATCAACCGCGCGCCGGACGAGCTGCGGGCGGGACGCGCCGAGCTCGCCCGGCTCAGCGCGGCCCGCGGCCGCGCGACGCCGCCGGCGACGACCCTGCGCAACGACATCCGGATCCTGCGCCCCGGCGAGACGCCGCCGACGGTGGTGCGGGGCGGCCGCGTGCTCGCCGGCGAGCCGGCGGCCCTCATCGACCAGATCGCCGAGCTGGCCGACTGCGGCGTCGAGCACCTCGTCCTCGAGTTCCTGTCGGCCGACGGCCGCGAGCTCGACGCGCAGCTCGCGACCTTCGCGGAGCGGATCCGGCCCCGGTTCGCGTGAGCGCCTCCACCGACGTCGCGCCCCGGATGGCCGTGCGCCGGCTCGGCCACGGCCCTGACCTCGTCCTCCTCCACGGCGGGATGGGGTCGTGGAAGCACTGGATCCGCAACGTCGAGCCGCTGGCCGCGCGCTTCACCGTGCACGCGCTCGACCACCCGTCGTACGGCGCCTCGGCCTCGGTGCCGCGCGACACCACCGGGGCCGCGTACCTCGACCTCGTGCACGCGCTGCTCGTCGAGCTGCTGCCCGGCGACGCCCCGCTGCGCCTGGCCGGCTTCTCGTTCGGCGGCGCCATCGCCGCGAACCTGGCCCGCCGGCTCGGCCCGCGCGTGACGCACCTGGCCCTCGTGTCGCCCGGGGGCTTCCCCAGCCGGCGCTTCGGCGATCGGCCGATCCGCAGCTACAAAGAGGCGGGCGGCGACGAGCGGCTCTTCCGCGAGATCTGCCGCCACAACCTGCTCGTCAACATGCTGAGCGACCCGGCCAGCGTCACCGAGGAGACGGTGGACATCCAGGTCGAGTCCGTGCGGCGCACGCGCTTCGACAGCCGCAAGGTCAGCGGGGGCGGCACGCTCCTCGGCGACCTCGCGTCGCTCGAGTGTCGGATCCGGCTGCTGTGGGGCGAGCGCGACGACTCGCCCTTCCGCCCCGCCGACCTGCTGATCGGCGAGGTCCGCCAGGCCGTCGGCACGCTCGACCTGCACCGCATCCCGCGCGCCGGCCACTGGTCGGCCTACGAGAACGCCGCCGAGGTGAACCGTCTGCTGCTGGAGTTCTTCGCGAGCTGAGGGAGACGCCATGAAGGTCAAGCGCGTGGAGCACATCGCCATCGCCGTGAATGCACTGGGGCCGTCCATCGACCTGCTGCGCAACACCTTCGGGCTGACGCTGGAGTACGAGGAGCAGATCGGCCAGACCCGCCTGGCGATGCTCCCGGTGGGCGAGACCTACATCGAGCTGCTGGAGGGCCAGGGACCCGAGTCTGGCGTGACGCGCTGGATCGGCGAGAAGGGCCCGGGACTCTTTCACATCTGCTTCGAGGTCGAGGACATCGACGCCGCCCTCGCCGAGCTCAAGCAGAAGGGCGTCGGCCTCCGCGACGAGACGCCGCGCATCGGCCACGGCGGCGCCCGCATCGCGTTCCTCGACCCAGCGTCGACCGGCAACGTCTTGATCGAGCTGGCCGAGCTGCCCGCCTCACACGGCCACCCCGCCTGAGCGGAGGCCGCGGACCAGCGCCACGCCGCGTCGCCGCTCGGCCGCGGGTAGCCCGGCGAGCCAGATCCCCGCGAGGGCGACCGGCAGCAGCAGCGTCGTTTGCGCGATGAACACCGCCAAGCTCGGCGCCGGCCACAGCCGCTCGACGAGCCACGTGGCGCCGGCGAAGGGCAGCGTCGCCAGCACGGGGCGACCCCAGGCCGCCACGGCGTAGGCGCGGAGGCCGACGCCGAAGCTCCCGCGCAGCAGCCACGGCCAGACGACGAGCGCGGAGGCCGCGGTCGGGGCGGCGGTCGCCCACGCGACGCCGGTCACGCCGGACGCTCGCACGAGCATCAGCATCGCCGTGACGGCCACCGCGGCCTCGGCGACGAGCAGGCCGGCCACGGCGCGCTCGCGCCCGGCGCCCAGCATCACGTTCGCGGCCGCGCCCGTCGAGCCCATGGCGACGAGGCGCACGGCCAGCACCGCCAGTACCGCGCCCGACGGCCCCGCGTACGGAGCGCCCATCCACAGGCCGATGAAGGACCCGCCGCGGAGCACGAAGGTCGCCGCGATGGGCAGGGCGAGCAGGGTGCAGTACCGCGCGCCCTGCAGCGCGAGGTCGGCCAGCGCGTCACGCCGGCCGCCTCCCTCGAGCGCGCTCGCCCGTGGCGCCAGCGTCGTGCGGATGCCGCCGACGAGTGCGCGGGCGTAGTCGACGAGCCCGGCGGCGATGGCGAACACGGTCACCGCGGTCATGGGCAGGAAGGCGCCGAGCACGAGCACGCCCGCGCGGTCGACGAGCGAGGCCGCGAGCTGCGCGACGAACGTGGTACCGCCGTAGGTGACGAGCCGCCGGAGATGCTCGGCGTTCGGGGTGGGACGGCGCCGCAGCGCGGGATAGACCCGGAGCCCGAGCACGGCGGTGAGGAGGACGCCGACCAGCGACGCCGCGAGCTGCGCCACGGCCAGGGCCACCAGCCCGCCGCCGGCGGCGATGATGCCGACCACGAGGGCGGCGCGCACGAGCGTCGCGCTCACCTCGGCGACGCCCACGAGGTCGAAGCGCTGCAGCCCCACCAGCACGCCTCCGACGGCGCCGTTCACGAGCGCGACCCCGGTGGCCGCGCCGATCAGCGCGGCGACGATCGCCGTCGCGGCGTGGTACTCGGCGGGGATGTGGAACAGGTTCGGCGCGAGGAGCCCGAGCGCCGCCGAGAGCAGCGTCGCCAGCCCGGCCAGCGCCGCGAAGACGACGAGCGCGGTTCCCACGAGCGGCGTGGCTGTCTCGCGCTCGCCCCGGCCCTCGCTGCGCGCCACGTAGCGGGTCACCGCGCTGCGGATGCCGAGGTCGAGCAGGCCCAGGAAGGCCGTCAGAGTTCCCAGCAGCGTCCAGACGCCGTAGGCCGACGGGCCGAGGTGGTGGACGACCAGCGGGCTCAGGACGAAGTTGACGAGCACGCCGACGACGTAGCCCGTCCAGTTGGCCAGCACGTTCGCCGGCAGCGACCGGGCCACCGCCACCGTCAGCCTCGAGCGAGCAGTCGACCGATCGGGCGGCCGGCGACGGGCGGCAGCTCGACGCCGAGCAGGCGGGCCAGGGTGGGCGCGAAGTCCATGATCGAGACCGACTCGGTCAGGCGCCCGGGCCGGAGCGTCGGGCCGACCGCGACGAAGAGGCCGCCCCGCCGGTGATCGCCGCTGCGACAGTAGGCGTTCGTCCCCTCGACGGTGCCGATCCGGTCGGAGGCCAGTCGCACGAGCGCGCCGCGGCCCGTCCCGACGGTCGCGCTGCCGAGCGCGCGCTCCTCGCTCCACTCGACCAGGAGGTCGGGCAACCGCGGACGCGACGGGCCGCCGCCGAGGTCGTCCGTGCGCAGCACGCGCGCGACGGCCGGACGGCCCGAGTCGGCGTCGAGCACGGCGAGCAGGTCGCGCGTGAGCGCCTCGCAGAAGTCGGGCGCCGCGGCCGGCGCCAGCGTCCCGTCCGGCTCCCGCCCGTGCAGGTTCAGGCGGATGCCGCCCACGACGAGGCCGTTGTCGACCACGAAGCAGCGTCCCGCCCGCGACTCGGCGGGGAGCGGCCGGGGCCAGGCCCGCTCGTCGCGCCAGCGCCGGACGCGCGCGTGCACGCGACGCACGGGCGCGCGCGCGACCTCCGGGGTCCAGGCCCAGCCGCGCGCCAGCGTCGCCGCCAGTGGCCCCGCCCCGTTGACCGGCGCCGGCGGTGGCGGCGCCGCTGCCGCGAGGCGGACGAGCACGTCGCGCAGCAGGAACTGGGCGCCGACCCGGTGGGCCATGCCGTGGCTGGCGAGCACGAGCACCAGCGTCTCGCGGCCGACGTCGGCCAGGATCGACGCGATGGCCTCGTCGATCGCGACGTAGACGTCGCGGAGCGGATCGCCGGTGGCGGCGACCGTCGCCGCGTCCCAGCCCGGCGCGCGCCGATCGTGCAGGTGCCAGCACTGGTGCCCGGCGCAGTGGCCCTCCGTGAAGACCTGCACGAAGAGGTCCCACTCGTCGCGCGCCAGGTAGTGGCGCGTGAGCGCCGCCTTGCGGCGGACGCCGTCGACGAGCCGCCGCGTGAAGTCGACGAATTGCGCCGGCGTCCGGTGGTCGCGGTCGCAGCTCTCGGTCAGCGGGTGAGCGCCGAAGCGCGTCGTCACCTCGCGCGCCAGGCCGCGGGGCCACGTGCGGAACCCGCCGGTGGCGTCGTGCGAGCCCCACTCGACCATCTGGATGCCGTTCAGGTCGCGCGCGACGGACGTCAAAGGGACGTCGAGCACGGCGACGCGCCGGCCCGCCCGGCTCAGGTGGGTCCAGACCGGCTCCGGTCCGTCGAACGGCCGCGCGAACGTGCGGTCGAGCTCGTAGGTCCCGGGGCGGAGCTGGACCAGGCTGTGGATGCCGTGCTCTGCGGGCGAGGCACCGGTGGCGAACGACGGCCACGTGGAGCCGACGAAGAAGCCTTCCACGCTCTCGGTGGGCCCCACCACGCCGCGCGCCATCAGGCCGCGGAGGGTCGGCAGCACGCCCTCCGCCGCCCACGCCTCGAGCAGCGGCCGGCTGCCCGCGTCGATCCCGAGCACGAGGACGCGTGCGCTCACGTCGTGCTCGTGCCGGGTCGCCAGCCGACGGCGGCGAGCAGCAGGTTCACGCCGTACGGCAGGTAGCGCCAGCCGGAGGGATGGGCGAGGGTCTTGAGGTGCCACGACCAGGCCGCGCGATAGTGGCCGTTGTCCAGCTCGAACGCGGACGCGCTGTGATGGTCGTCCGCAAGGCGGGCGCGCAGGCGGGCGCGGATCGCCGGGGGCAGCGGCAGCTCGAGCATCCGGCCGATGGCCGGCGGGCCGCCCAGACAGTACGCGCGCGACTTCGAGAGCGAGTCGGGGGTGTCGGTGCGGTAGACGAAGGTCGGATGCGCGACGAAGCGGATCCGCCGCGTGAGGGCCAGCCGCAGCGCGAGGTACGTCCACTCGCGATAGGCGGGGACGTCGTCGAAGTAGTCCGCGGTGACGGCCTCGGTGCGGAAGAGGCCGGCGCACGGCGGCAGCCAGTGCTGCACGAGCAGCATGTCCAGCGGATCGGCCTCGACATCGCGGAAGTCGACGATGTTGAGCTTGCGCCGGTCGCGGCCCTCGAGGAAGCCGCTCGTGACGACGACGTCGGCGTCCGGCCCGTCCTCCAGGGCGTCGAGGCGCGCGCGCAACGCGTCCGGCAACAGCTCGTCGTCGTCGTCGAGCACCGCAAAGTACGGGGTGTCGACCAGCGCGCGGCCGGCCCGGAGGGCCCGCGGCAGGTGCGCCTCCTCCAGGACCGTGAGCCGGATGTCCGGGCGCCGGCGGAGATACTCGAGCAGGTCCGGCGCGCCGGCGTCGCCGTTCACGACGACGAGCGGCACCCCGCGCGCCCCCGTCTGGGAGATGACGGTGTCGATCGCCCGCAGGAGGCTCGTCGCCCGCTCCCGGCGCGCCATGGTCGGCATGATGATCGCGACATCCCGTCCCCGGGAGCTCATGGTCGCCGCGACCTTTCTCTCAGATCCCGCCGCGCGGAGTCAAAGAATGTCCTCACGGCGCGGCGAGGCCGGGGCGCCCGAGTATGCTAGGCCCCTCATGGAAATCGACGCCCGCACGCTCGGGACCCCCGAGATCGACGCCGACGTGTGTGTCGTCGGCGCCGGCCCGGCCGGGCTGACGGTCGCGCGCGAGCTCGCCGCGCGGGGGCGGCGCGTCGTGATCCTCGAGAGCGGCGGCCGGAACGCCGACCCGCAGGCCCAGGCCCTGAACGCGGGGAGCACGACGGGGGACGCGTACGACGGCCCCGGCGCGACCCGTCACCGGCAAGCGGGCGGATCGACGCGCGTCTGGAACACCTGGTTCGGCGACGAGGTGGGCGCGAAGTACGTGCCGCTGGATGCGGTGGACTTCGAGGCGCGCCCGTGGTGGCCGCTGAGCGGGTGGCCGTTCGATCGCGCGGCGCTCGATCCCTACTACACCCGCGCCCACGCGCTCTGCGACCTCGGCCGCCCGGCGCACGCGGGCGAGGGGTGGGAGAGCGCCGACCGTCCGTGCCTGCCGCTGTCACCCGGGCCGCTGACGACCGGCGTCTATCACTTCGGCACCGCGCGGCCCTTCGCCGACGCGCTCCTCGAGGAGCTCCGGCACGGCAGGAACGCGCTGCTGTGTCTGAACGCCACCGCGATCGCGCTCGAGCGCGACGGCGAGGTGCGCGCCGTCACCCGCGTGCGGGCGGCCAGCCCGACCGGGCGGACGCTCCGGGTGCGGGCGCGACTGGTCGTGCTCGCCGCGGGCGGCATCGAGAACGCCCGGCTGCTGCTCCTCACCGACGTCGCAGACGAGTCCGGTCTGGTGGGCGGCTGCTTCATGGAGCATCCCCGCGACCGCTCCCGCCGCTTCGTGCCGGCCGACCGTGCGCTGTTCGCCCGCTGCGGCCTCTACGACCTCCACCGCAGCACAGACGGAGTCGTCGTGGGCCGCCTGACGTTCACCGACGAGGCGCGACGCCGCCTGGAGCTACCGGCGATGTCGATCACGCTCCAGCCCCTCGCTCGCGCGCTCCGCCCGCCGCTGGCCGAGTCGCTCCGCACGCGGCTGCTCGGGCCGCGCGAACAACCGCGCGCCGGCTGGTCGCAGGCCCGGGGCGCGATGCGGCGCTACGAGGCCTTCGAGCTGTTGATCAACCTCGAGCAGGCGCCCGATCCGGACAACCGGGTCACGCTCGGCGACGCGCGCGACCGCTTCGGCCTGCCGGTGCCGGCGATCCACTGGCGCTGGCGCGCGATCGACCAGCGCGGCCTGGCTCGCGTGCACGCGATCCTCGCCGAGGAGATCGAGCGGTGCGGGCTCGGGCGTGTGGAGGCCGGCCCGGAGGCGCCGCCCGATCCGAACGCGCATCACCACATGGGGACGACGCGCATGCACCGCGACCCGCGCCGCGGCGTCGTGGACGAGCACGCCCGCGTGCACGGGATGGCCAACCTGTTCGTCGCCGGCAGCGCGGTGTTCCCGACGAGCGGCTTCGCCAATCCGACGCTGACCATCGTGGCCCTGGCGCTGCGCCTCGCCGAGCACCTCGACAAGCAGCTCCGGTAGCGCCGCGAGCGAGTCCGGCTTGGGGTATAGTCCATAGGTGACCAATCGCTCGCTCTTCTACGGCTGGTGGGTCGTCGCCGCCTTCTCCGTCACGACGTTCATCTCCACGGGGGTTCGCCACGCGGTTGGGCCGTTCCTCAAGCCGATCGTGGAAGACCTCGGCCTCGACCGCGCGAGCTTCTCCGCGGTCATCGCGCTGAGCCTGCTCCTCTACGGCGTCTTCATGCCGCTCGCGGGGATGGCGCTCGATCGGTTCAGCGTGCGCGTCGTGACCTCGGTGGGCACCGTGCTCCTCGTCGGCTCGCTCGTGCTGACGTCCATGGTGCGCAGCTACTGGGAGTTCGCCGTCGTCTACGGCGTCCTCGTCCCGCTCGGGCTGGCGGGCACCGGCCCGGTGATCGCCTCCGGCGTCGTCGCGCGGTGGTTCAGCCGGCGCCGCGGCACCGCGCTCTCCGTGCTCGGCAGCGCCTCGATGACGGGCATGAGCCTGCTCGTGCCCGCCGTGACCTGGCTCATCCTCACGACCGGGTGGCGCACGACGTACACGCTGATCGCCGCCGCCATTCTGGTCCTCGTGCTGCCCCTCTGCCTGTGGGTCGTGCGCGACTCGCCGGAGTCCGTGGGCCTCACCCCCGACGGCGCGCCGGCGAAGCCCGGCACCGCGGCGGGGCCGATCGAGCGCGTCACCGCCTCCGAGGCGCTGCAGACCCTGGCCTTCTGGCAGCTCGCCGGCTCGTTCTTCACCTGCGGCTTCTCGATGAGCCTGCTGTCGGCCCACGGCATCCCGATGCTCACCGACCACGGCTACTCGCCGATGTTCGCCTCCTGGGCGCTGGGGGTGCTGGGCGGCTCGAGCATCGGCTTCACGGTGATGCTCGGCGCGCTGGGGGATCGCTTCGGGCGGCGCCCGGTGCTCGCGACGATCTACGCCGGTCGGATCCTGATCTTCGCCGGCCTGTTCCTGATCCGCGACAACCCGGCCGCGATCCTGGCGGTGGCCGTCCTCGGTGGGATCACGATGGCGGGAACGGGCTCGATGACCTCCGCGCTCACCGCCGACATCTACGGGCGCTTCTCCGTGAGCTCGGTCTTCGGTCTGATCTTCCTCGTGCACCAGACCGGCTCCGCCCTCGGCTCGTGGCTGGCCGGCGCGCTCTTCGAGACGACGGGCGGCTACGGCGCGGCCTACGCGCTGGCGTGCCTGTTCCTGGCGGCGGCGGCCATCGTCGCCCTCAAGATCGACAAGGGCGCGCGGCGCATCTGGCGGGCCGCCACCGCCTCAGCGTCGAACTGACCGGCCCCCTCAGCCCTTCTCGAGCGTCTTCTTCATCGTCGCCAGGCCCTGCTCGATGAGGCCGGCGATGGTGCTCGCCAGCTCGTTCGGGAGCAGGTCCGCGATCCACACCACCCGGCTGCGCCCGCCCTCGTCGAACACCTGCATGGACGCGTTGTGGTGCGTGAGCCGCCCGCCGACCACCGCCCAGACGAGCCGGCGGGCCTCGTCGTCGACGTCAACGATCAGCTCGCGCGCCACGAGCCCGTTGGCGAACGTGACGATCCGGGCTCCCTCCTCCATGCGTGTGTCGACCAGGAAGCCCGGCGCCAGCCGCGTGTGCGGCGCCCCGACGTCACGCACGGCGTCCCAGACCCGCTTGGGGTCCGCGTCGACCACGATCTCCTGGCGAATGGAAGCCATGGGGTTCTCCTCTCAGTACGTGAGAACCCCGATCGAGCGCGTGTGTGAAACGGGACGTCACGCCATGGGCGCCAGCGGCGGGAGGCCGAGCTCGGCGGTGCACTCGGCGAACCACTGCAGCACCTCCTTGTGCAGCGGGATGCCGTGGGCGCGGCGCTCCTTCAGCTCCTCGGCCTCGGAGAGACCCGGGTAGAGGACGCGCTCCTGTCCCGGCGCCGGCGGGGCCGTGCGCAGCGTCCGGAGCATCGCGTCCATCGTGTCCTTGAACTGCTCGACGTCGGTGAACGCCGCGATGTCGTAGGCCGCGAAGTGGGTCTTGGAGCCGCTGCCCGGCACCAGCATCGTGGGGACGGCGCCGGCCAGCACCGTGGACAGCACCTCGGCCATCAGCGCGAAGCCGTAACCCTTGTGCGAGCCCTGCTCCCGGGTGCCGCCCAGCGGCGCCTGGTAGAACTCGTCGCGGTCGAAGACGGGCTTCTCCTCCATGATCGGCGTGCCGTCCTTGTCGGTCACCCACCCCGGCAGCAGCGGCGAGGCGACGCGGATCGCCAGGCGGATCTTGTTGCCGGCGATCGCCGAGGTCGCGGCGTCGAAGAGCATCGGCGCCTCCTCTCGGGCTGGGGCCGCCAGCGCGATGGGATTGGTGCCGATCATCGGCTTCGACGCGAAGGTCGGCACCACGCTGAGACCTGCGCCGGTGAAGCAGACGCCCACCATGTCCTGGGCCGCGGCCTGCATCGCGTAGTGGCCGATGGCGCCGAAGTGGCCGCTGTTGAACACGGTCACCACGCCGACGCCGACGGCGCGGGCCTTGGCCACGGCCAGGCGCATGGCGCGCGGCCCCACGATGACGCCCAGCCGCCGCTCGGCGTCGACCACCGCGGTGCCGGGCGACTCGCGCACCAGGCGCCAGCCCGGGCGCGGGTCGAGCTTGCCCGCCTTGTAGTCGCGGACGTACATCCGGAGCATGTTCGACACGCCGTGCGTCTCGACGCCGCGCAGGTCGGTCATCGTCAGCACGTCGGCGGCCTCGGCGGCCTCCTCCGCGCTCACGCCGAGCTTCTCGAAGATCTGCGCCACCGTGCGGCGCAGCGCCGCCTCCGCCACACGCACCTCGTCCTTCGCGGGGACCTTGAACCGTTCGAGGATCATGGCGTGCGGAACGCGTTCATGGCGGTGACCAGGGCCGGCGTACCGCCGAAGAGGTAGGTCACCTCGACCGCCTCCTGGATCTCGGCCTCGGAGGCGCCGGCGGCGCGGGCGCGGTTGGCGATGGTGGCCACGCCGTCCGGGTGCGACTGCAGCGCGTCCACCATCATCGTCATCAGGTGCTTGTACTTGGCGGGGATGGCGCCGTCGCGCATGATCCGCTCGCGCTGGGCCATGTACGAGGCGACGAACTCGGGATCGCGCTGCTGCAGCGCGGTGATCCACGGCGGCAACGTCGGCTGAGCCATCACGGCCTCCTCTGTGCGGGGTGCGCGCCGAAGGTACCACCACGCGGCCGCCTTGACCACGCGCCGGGCTCGGGCTAGGGTCGGGCCCACCTGACCGCGGGAGGCCCGTCATGAACAGACTCGCAGGCAAGGTCGCGCTGATCAGCGGCGGCGCGCGCGGCCAGGGCGCCGCCGAGGGCCGCCTGTTCGTCCGCGAGGGGGCCGCCGTGGTCCTCGGCGACGTGCTCGACGACGAGGGCAAGAAGCTCGAGGCGGAGATCCGCGCCAACGGCGGCCGGGCGACGTACGTGCATCTCGACGTCACCCGCGAGACCGACTGGCAGGCAGCGGTGGCCACGACCGTGCAGACCTACGGCGCGCTGAACGTGCTGGTCAACAACGCCGGCGTCCTCTTCCGGGCCAAGATCGAGAATACGAGTGAGGCCGACTGGGACCGCATCATGGCGATCAACGTCAAGGGCGTGTTCCTGGGGACGAAGCACGCCATTCCGGCGATGCGGCAGGCCGGCGGCGGCTCGATCATCAACATCTCGTCCACGGCGGGACTGGTCGGGAGCCCGGGCGAGACGGCCGCCTACACCGCGACCAAGGGCGCGGTGCGGCTCTTCACCAAGGCGACGGCCATCCAGCACGCGCGCGACAAGATCCGCTGCAACTCCGTCCACCCGGGCCCCATCGTGACCGACATGATCAAGGACATGCTCGAGAACCCGGCGGCGTGGGAGCAGCGGATGCGACGGCTGCCGATGGGGCGGCCCGGCACGCCCGACGAGGTCGCGTACGGCGTGCTCTACCTGGCGTCCGACGAGTCGTCGTACGTGACGGGCAGCGAGCTGGTGATCGACGGCGGGACGACGGCCGAGTAGCGCGCGGCCACACTCACGGAGAGGAGACCATCACATGTCGCTGACGCTGGCAGACGCAAACCGGGTCGTGCAGGCCGCCATCGAGCGGGCCAAGGAAATGAACATCCGCATCAGCGTCGCGGTCTGTGACGCCGGCGGCCGACTGATGGCGTTCAACCGCATGGACGGCGCCATCTGGGGCAGCGTCTACGGCTGTCAGGGCAAGGCCATCGCGTCGGTCGCCTTCGGTCGCGCGAGCGGCGAGCTCGCCGAGCGCGCCGGCAGCCCGATCATCCAGGGCATCGCCGCCGCCGAGGGCGGGCACATGATCCCCAGCCAGGGTGCGGTGCCCATCATGCGCGACGGGGTCGCCGTCGGCGCCTGCGGAGTCGGCGGCGGTACCGCCCAGCAAGACGAGGACTGCGCCCGCGCCGGCGTCGCGAAGCTGTAGCGGAGTCTCGCGGGAGGCGCCGACCCCCGGGGCCGGCCGACGTGTCGTCCCCGCGGCCGCGCGCATGACTCGCCTGTCGCCGTAACTCGCTCCGGGCCCGGCACGCTCGGGCCCCCCATCCCCCAGAGCGACTGTGTTGCGAGTCAAGCGGGTTGCCATGGGCGGCGATCGCGAAGCATCGCGTTCAGGATGGTGAGCAGCTTGCGCATGGCCGCGGTGAT
>Ga0075420_100001128_pt1 | contig 22359 bp, 14 predicted proteins | sample SoiMetdeltSBSDD4_FD_75296 | JGI IMG/M metagenome (GOLD analysis project Ga0075420, IMG submission 75296) | Bulk soil microbial communities from a Populus tree surrounding site in Tennessee, USA - Soil MetaG P. deltoides SBSDD4 | ecosystem: Environmental > Terrestrial > Soil > Tree plantation...
ACGCCCAGGACTACGCCCAGCTCGGCCGTCAACTCGCGGCCGGGCGCGGCCCGACCACGCGTTACATGCCCTGGAACGGCCTGGACTACCTGACCCGGCGCGGAGCGCTCCCCACGGACGGCGATGGCGCACCGCTCTGGCCGAATGTCGTCCGCTTCCCGCTGACGCCGGCCCTGATGGCTCTTAGCTTCGTGGCGCTCGGCCCCAGCGACGAAGCCGTGCACCTGCCGGCCGGGCTGGCGTTCATCCTGACGGCCGGCTGCACGGGCCTGCTCGGCGCCAGGGTCTACGGTGCCTGGGCCGGACTCACGGCCGGTCTCACCGCCGCGTTCCTGCCGCTGCTCGTCAACTACAGCCTGACCGGCCTGACCGAGCCGCTGCTCGGGCTGCTGATACTCGGCGTGCTGGCATGCCTATCCCCCTCCCCCGCGCACGGGGGAGGGGCTAGGGGAGGGGGGCTCCTCCTCGCCGGCATCCTCCTCGGCCTGGCCATCCTCAATCGCTACGACACCGCCCTTCTTGCTCTGCCGATCCTCGCCCTCTGGCTGCTGCCGCGCCCCGACCGACTCCGTGCAGCTGCCCTCTTCCTCGGCGCAGCCCTGGTCGTGGTGGTCCCGTGGGCCACGTTCCTCACCCTCACGGCGGGGACACCCCTCTTCAACCTCCAGCCGGCCTCGATCGCCGCTCAGGCGAGCGGACGGGCGGACGGCCTCGGCTGGTACCTCCCCGAGTACGTGCCGCCGGCCGAGGCCTGGTCGCGCGACCCGTCCCGAGCGGTCCGGATCGCCCGGGAGGAACTCGTGGCAACGCCGGACCATCTGCGCAAGCTGATCGGCTGGCCGTGGCTCATCGCCGGCGCCGTGGCCTGCCTCCTCTCCCTCTCCTGCGCGCGGGGGAAGGGGGTGGGAGGTGGGGGCCTGCGCCTCGTCGCGTTCCTGCTGGCCGCGATCCTCCTCCGCGCCGCCCTCGCCTCGACCCTCGGCCTCAACCTCCAACGCCACTTCGTGCCGCTGGTGCCCCTGCTGCTGGTGATCGTGGCCGGCGAGGCGACGTGGCTCGTCGGCTTACTGCCCTCGCGCATCCTCCGTGTCCCGGCCCGCGTCGCCGTCGCCCTCCTTCTGGTCCTGCCCGGCCTCTGGACGATCTGGCCGTTCCTGATCCAGCCTCCTCAGGCGCCCGGCCCGCCTACCCGGACCGGCGAGGTCGAGGCCCGGCCGGAGAACCTGGCGCGCCTCGCCGAGCTGGTCGGACCGGGCCAGGTCGTCGCCTCGAACGTGCCGTGGAGCGTCGCCTGGCAGGCCGACCGCCGCGCCGTCCCGCTCCCGCCGACCGTCGATGCGACACCCGACCTGGAGCGTCGCCTCGGGATCGGCGTCGACGCGATCTACGTCGCCGGGCAGGTCACAATCGCCGATGCCCCCCGGAGCTGGCGTGCCTGGGACGACCTCCGGCGTAGAGGCACACCCCCGCCCGGCTACGTGCTGGCCGACTCGTTCGCCAACGGCGGTCGGCTGTTCGTCAAGGCGCGCTGAGCCAGCCGCCGCGTGCCCACCCAGATGAGGCGTGCGCCCCACCCGACCGCCAACCCGCCCAGCAACAGGCCCAGCGTGGCGGTCGGGATGAAGTAGTGGTCGAGCACGTAGCCCAGGCCAACGGTCACCCCGCCGAAGAACCCGAGCACCCAGAGCAGCAGGAGCCCTTCGGCGCCGGGCTGAAGCCGGACGGCCCGGACCAGCAGCCAGGCGAAGCCGACCACCGCCAGCAGGGCCTCCAGCGGCCAGCGCAACCGGGTGTGCGCCCAGGTGTCCTCGATCAGGCTGTACTTCCAGACCAGTCGGGCGCGCTCCGTCAGACTCGTGACCGCCCGCGACGAGTCAAGCTCGGCCTGCGCAGCCATCTCGGCCTGCCGATTCGCGAATAGCAGCCATGAGCGACCGATCGGATCGTGGTAGAGGAACGGATTGGTCACCGCGAACGTGAGGAGGGCTACGGCGACCACGCCGATCGACCAGAGCAGCCAGCGTCTCCCGGAGGCATGGTCCCTGACCGTCGACACGCGACGCGCCACGACGCCCCCGACCGCCGCCCACACGCCCCAGAGCACCACCGCCGCGATCGCGATGACCGCCGTCAGCTTCGAGGAGAACGCCAGCCCGAGCAGGACGCCCACCAGTACGCCCAGCCCGACCCTCGGTCCGCGCGCAGCACCGTGCCTGACGGCGACCAGGCTCACCAACAGCGTCGCCAGCAGGAACGTCACGAATGGCGGCTCGCCCATCGCGCGGACCAGGTGCAGCGGCACGTACGAGCTGCCGCAGATCAGCAGCGCCGCCGCCGCCCCGCCGGCCGGTCCGGCCAGCACTCGCACGACGCCGTAGAGCAGCACCGCCGCGACCACCGCGAGCGCGCGCATCGGGATCCGTGCCTCGGTCAGGATCGCCTCGGTCGGCGCCTTGCCCTCGCGCTCGTTGGTGAACCACTTCTTGGTGTGGTCGAAGCTCGGGTCCAGCCACTCGAAGTCATAGCCACGCGCCCAGAGCCAGCCGCCCATGATGTAGCGCGGCACCATCGGCTGGGTGCGGGTCCAGTAGCTGTCCGGCCACGCCTCGGCCGAGAGGTCGTGCCGCACGAACAGCACCAGGAAGTAGCGGGCCGTGCCGAGCCAGTTCGCCTCGTCGCCGGCCTGCTTGGCGGGCGCCCGCGCGAACACGGACACCGCCACGACGGCGATGGCCAGCACGAGCACCGCCTCACCCGCGATCCGCCACCATCGCCCGCGCATCGACGTGCTCTCCCGGTTACCGCGTCCATTCCATCGTCACGCGGCCAGGATACGAGCGCCCATCTCTTCGAGTCAACAGCGCTACGGCTCGAGCAGCACCTTCATCTCGTCGCGCGAGTCGCGCAGCCGCTGGTAGCCGTCCACCACCGCGTCCTCCAGCGGGACCGTCCGCGTCACCAGGCCATCCACGTTCAGCGCCCCGCTGCCCAGCAGGCTGAGCGCCGTCGCCATGTCGCGCGACTCGTAGACTCGCGAGCCGACCAGCGTCAGCTCCTTGAACACCACGTTCGCCAGGTCGACCGGCGACGGCGCCCCGCCGATCCCGCCGACCAGGATCCGGCCCCGCACCCGGCAGGCCGCCACCACCTGCGCCACGGTGGCCGGGTGCCCGACCGCCTCCACCACCACGTCGGCGCCCTCGCCGTCGGTCAGGTCGCGGATCACCTGGACAGCGTCGGCCTGGGTGGCGTCGATCGTCTCGATGCCGGCCTTCTCGCAGAGCGCGAGCCGCGACTGGCTGACCTCCGAGACCAGCACCCGTCGCGCCCCCGCCGCCCGTGCGACGCTCGCCACCAGGAAGCCGATCGGGCCGCCCCCGAGCACCAGCACCGTGTCGCCGAGCTCGACGCCGGCCCGCCGCACCATGTGGACGGCCACCGAGGCCGGCTCAGTGCAGGCCGCCGCCTCCCATGAAAGGCCGTCCTGAATCGGGTGGAGCCGCTCGGTCGGGGTGGCGAGGAATTCAGCCGCGCCGCCGTTCGCGTGGACGCCCTGGACCCGCAGGCTCCGGCAGACGTGGGACGCCCCCTCCCGGCACGCCCGACACACCCCACAGACCAGCAGCGGCTCGACGGCGACGCGCTGCCCGGCCGCGAGCCGCCCCGTCGTGTCCTCCAGCACCTCGCCCACCAGCTCGTGCCCGACCACGACCGGCGGCCGGACCGCCGACATCTCGCCGTGCCAGAGGTGGAGGTCGGTGCCGCAGATGCCGGCGTAGCGGATCTTCACCAGTGCCTCGCCGGGCTCCGGGACCGGCCGCGCCATCTCCTCCAGCTCGAGCTGCTCAGGCCCGATGTAGACCAGCGCTCGCATCAGCCGAGCCCTCCCGTGCAGTCCATCTCCAGGTTGCCCGCGACCCGTTCGGCAGCAGCCAGCCCGCTCGCCACCGTCTCGGCGATGGCCGCTGGCGTCAGGCCGTACTTCGCCAGCAGGTACTCCAGCGAGCCGGCGACCGGGAACTGGTCCTGGACACCCAGCATCGTCAGCCGCGTTCCCGAGCCGGCCCCGGCCAGCGCCTCCGCCACGGCGCTCCCGAGCCCGCCGACCACCGTGCCATTCTCGATGCTGAACAGGACCGGCACCCGGGCGGCCAGCGCCCGGACGGCCGGCGTGTCGAACGGCTTGAGGGAGCTTGCGTGGAGCACCGCCGCCCGGATCCCGCGCCGATCGAGGAGGTCGGCCGCCTGGAGGGCGCGCTCGGTCATGATCCCGGCCGAGACCAGCCCGACGTGCCGGCCGTCCCGCAGCAGCCGCGCCTTCCCGATCTCGAACCTGTACTCGGCCGGAAGCACGATCGGCACGATGCCGCGCAGCCCGCGCACGTAGGCCGGGCCGTCGTGCGCCGCGACCGCCTGGACCACCTGCATCAGCTCGCGGGCGTCGGCCGGGTCGATCACCGTCATGTTCGGCAGCGTCCGCATCAGCGCCACGTCCTCGATCGCCTGGTGGGTCGGGCCGCCGGGGGTGGTCAGGCCCGGCAGGAACGCGAAGATCTTGACGTTCTGCCGGCCCAAAGCTATCGCCATCGCCACCTGGTCGAACGCCCGTCGACTGGCGAAGACGCCGTACGTCGTCACGAACGGCGTGTACCCGACCCGTGCCAGCCCGGCCGCGATCCCCATCATGTTCGCCTCGGCCATGCCGGTCTGGAAGAAACGGGCGGGGAACGCCTCGGCGAACGGCCCGATGTCCGTGTACTTCGAGAGGTCGGCCGAGAGCCCGACGACGTCGGCGCGGGCCTCGCCCAGCGCCAGCAGCGCCCGCCCGAATGGCGCGTCGACGGCCTGAACCTCGGCCGCCACGGTGCCCATCATCGCGGCGTCGATCATCGCCATCGTGCGGCCTCCTGCTCTAGCTCCTCCACCAGCCCGTCGAGCTCCCCGGGGTCGCGCGGGCGGACGTAGTGGACCTTCTCGCGCTGCTCCACGCTCGGGACGCCCTTGCCAGGAAGGGTGTCGCAGACGATGGCGCTCGGCTGCCCCTTCACCCGGCGGGCGTCGGCGAAGGCGGCCAGCAGCGCGTCGAGGTCGTTGCCGTCGATCCGGCTGACGTTCCAGCCGAACGCGCGCAGCTTCTCGTGGACCGGCTCGATCGCCATCACCTGCGAGGGCGGGCCGTCGGCCTGGAGCTTGTTCAGGTCGAACAGGGCGACCAGGTTGTCGAGGCGGTAATGGGCCGCCGCCATGATCGCCTCCCAGACCTGGCCCTCCTGGAGCTCGCCGTCCGAGACCAGCGCGTAGACCCGGAACGGCCGCCGGCCATCGTACTCGTTGAGCCGCGCGCCGAGCGCCATCCCGATCGCCTGCGAGAGCCCCTGGCCGAGCGAGCCGCCCGTCACCTCGAAGCCTCTCGCGAACTCCGTGGCGTTCTGCTCGACGTCGCTGCCGTCCTGGCCGTACGTCTGAAGCTCCGCGTCGGTGTAGACGCCAAGCTCGGCCAGCGTCGCGAACAGCCCGATCGCGTAGTGCCCGACCGAGAGCACGAAGCGGTCGCGATCCGGATCGGCGAGCCAGGCGTCGACCGGCTGGTCCGGGTCGCGCTCCAGCTCGTGGAAGTAGAGCGCGGTGAAGATGTCGCTCGCGCCGAGCCCCTGGCCCAGGTAGCCGTGGCCGAGCGCCCGGACCATCTGGATCACTCGGCGCCGGACCGCCACGGCACGCTCCCGCAGCGCGTCGACGGTGGCTGCTTGCACGGCTCGCTGCCCTCCCGGCGGATGCATCGGTCCGCATCCGCCGGGATTGTGGCCCGGACGGCCACCCGGTTACGAGGACACCACGGTGTAGGGGCAGGTTTCCGACAGACGATCCGGTCAGGTCACAATCCTGACCTGCCCCTTCTCGGCGACCGTCCAGGTGTGTCAGGGAAAGACGCGGCCGGCGGAGCCGGCGGAACAGGCGCACGTTCTCGATCGCGATGTTCGGCGCCCGACGTTGCTCGGCGCTCAAATCGAGGCGCCCCGGCCAGAAAAGGCCGGGGCGCCGCTGCGTGGCGTGGGGCAGGGGACGGGACACACCGATGTTCCGGCGGCAGCCCGTGGCGAGTGGGCTGCCGTTGCCCCACGCTCGTGGCCTTGGGGACGATCATCTACGTCCCGCTCCACTATGGACGTCGGCGCGGCGCGAGACTGTGTCCGGCGTCACGGTATTCGTGTGTTCCTGCCGACATTTGCCGCCAACACACGCCTGGGCGGTCGGGTCGCCTCACCGGCCCGTCGGGGACGCGCGGCGGCGGGAGGCCCCCGGTCGGGCCTCGGGATCTCCCACTGAATCGCGGCGCAATTGATCCGACCGTCCCCGATTCGCGCTCGGATCACGTTTCCTGGCCATGACCCGCGTGCTCGTCGTCGACGATTCTGCCCAGATCCGCCGCATGGTCCGCGCCACCGTCGAGCGCCGGGGGCTCCGCGTGATCGAAGCGGAGGATGGCCTGGTCGCGTGGCGACTGATGGCGGAGGAGCGGCCGGACGTAGTCATCCTGGACGTCATGATGCCCGGCCCGACCGGGCTCGAGCTCTGCCGGGCCATCCGCGCCGATCCCGCGCTGAGCGGCGTCCCGGTCGTGATCCTGACCGCCGACGGCCTCGAGGCTACGGAGGCCGACGCGCGCGCGGCCGGCGCCTCCGCCTTCGTGACCAAGCCGTTCCTGCCGTCGACCCTCCGTGCCCTGGTGGAGTCCCTGGTCGACAGGTAGGCCAGCCCGTCGATCGCGGCCGCGTCAGGCCTTCCAGCACCGTCCTGACCCTGCCGTGGCCAGAATCACTACCGGCATCCCTCTTTCACGGGATGTGCCCTTCCTGGGCTCGGCCGCACACTGAAGGTGAGCCCGGCGGATCGCGCCGTCTCAGAGTGCCTGCAGCACACCGAAAGGGAACCGACAATGAAGCGCGCCCTGTTCCTCGCTGCGCTGGCCATGATGGCCCTCGTGCCGACCTCCGTAGCCGCGGCCCCCGCCGCACCAACCGCGCAATGCTTGCCCGGCGCCACCACCCAGTTCGACATGGCCGGCACCTACCGCGCCACGAACATGCACGTCGAGGTGTTCCCCTGCGGCGGCATCTACGTCGAGTGGACCAATTCCGCTGGCACGCACGCCGCGGGGTACGGCACGGGGGCGCACGCGTCCGATGGGGTGGTCGCCACTCTGATCACCGAGGACGGCCTCGACGGCCAGCCCGGTCTGGTCATCAAGGCCGCCGAGCCCGGCTACGTCCAGGTCGCCACCGTCGACGCTTCGTTCAACATCGTCCGGATCTACCGTCTGCGCAAGACCGCCTAAGCCGGCGTGACGGGCCACCCCCGACTGCAGGGGGTGGCCGGCACGCGCGCACGATCGCACGCCTGTCGCCGATGGCCCGCACTGAGCGCCGGCCGGGACGACCGGGAGACGACCAGCCGCGCGGTGACGCGCGATTAGTCGTTGTTCGGCTTACGCCCGGGCCTGCCCGGGAGGCCTGGAATCGAGACGCCCGGCAGCGACGGCGGCGGCGAGAAGCGCGATCCCGGCGTCGCCCGGCTCGGCGGGGGCGGGGCGGCGGCCGGCTCGGTCGCGATCGGCTCGCCCGTACCCTCGTCACCCGCGCCCGCGCCCTCGGTCACTGCCGGGTCGGCGGCGTCGGGGTTCGCCTCGCCCTCCACTCCATCGGTCGCGGTGCCGGTGTCGGTCGGCGCGCTCGGGTCGGCGGACGGGTCGTCGGACGGGTCGGCGGATGCCGACCCGCCGTCCTGCGGCGTGGTGTCCGCACCGCTCGTGGAGGGAGGAGACGTTGGCGTCGGCGTGGCGGAGCTGCCGGGCGCGCCGCCCAGGGTCGAGGCGGCGCCCGGCTCGCCCGCCGCGCCAGCGACCGCCCCGGCCGCGGCCGTCCCGACCGGCCTGGTTGCGCCCACCGGTGTCGCGGTGGCGGCCGGCACCTGGGACGGGGGTGCTGCCGTCGTCGGGGCCGGCGGCGCCGTCGGCGGGTTGGGCGGCGGCGACGCGGCCACGACAGCCGTCGGAGCGACCAGCCCCGGGATGCCCGTCGCGACGGGCGGCGGCACGGTGGCGGCCGGTGCGGCTTGCGCGGACATGGTTGGGGTCGCACCCGACTTGCTCGCGGGCACCTCGGTGGCACGCGACGGCTCCTGCTCACCGGCCATGCGCGGCCCCAGCAGCGTCAACAGCACCAGCCCGGCCGCCAGGCCGAACGCCGCCAGCGCGCCGGCCAGCCAGCGACCGCGTCCGTGCCGCGCGGAGACGGGAGCCGCGCCGCGCGGCGTCCCGGATTTGCGGGAGAGCACGACCGGTGCGCCGACCGGCGGCGCACTCAAGGCGCCGGCGGCCGGGTTTCGGAGCGTCGGCGCGGTCGACAGGTCCGCCGGCGGCTCGACCATGCGCGGCGTGAGGGCGTCCGCGATCGGCGCCACCACCGTCTGGGTCGTGCTCGCGGCCGCCGCCGCTCCGCCGACCGTCGTGATCGCCGCCGTCACCACCGTCACGTTGTCCGGCGCGCCACGCTGGTTCGCCAGGTTCACCAGCTGGTCGGCCGCCGCCTGGGGCGCGTACCGGCTGGCGTACTCGCCGATTTCGGCGTCGTCGACCACCCCGGTCAGACCATCCGAGCAGAGCAGCAGGACGTCGCCGGCCTGAAGCTGGTGCTGCCCGAGCTCGACCTCGACGGAAGGCTGGCGCCCGAGCGCCCGCATCAGCAGGCTGCGGTTGGGGTGGTGCTCGGCCTGCTCGGGCGTCAGCACCCCCTCCGCGACCTGCATCGCCACCCAGGAGTGATCGCGCGTGATCTGGTGCGCCCGGCCGCTTCGGATCAAGTAGCCCCGGCTGTCGCCGACGTGGCCGACCGTCAGGCTGCTGCCCTGGACGACCATCACGACGACGGTGCAGCCCATGCCCGTGTAGGTCGCGTTCTGCTCGGCGTTGTCGAAGATGGCGCTGTTCGCCGAGGCGATGGCGCTCCGGATCGCCTCGGCGGTGGACGGGCTGCGATCGTCGCGGTAGTAGCCGGCCTTGATCGTCTCGACGGCCAGGTTGCTGGCGACTTCGCCTGCCGCATGGCCGCCCATGCCGTCCGAGACGATCAGCAGGGTGCCGTGCGCCTTCGCCAGCGCCGAGGTCGGCGGCTCTAGCCCGAAGGCGTCCTCGTTGCCGGGCCGGACCCGCCCCTTGTCCGTGCGCCCGGCGACCTCCACCGCGAGTGTCGCCGGGGCTCGGAGCTGGCCGGTCGGCGCGTCCGAGAGGCCGGCATCGCGCAGCGGTCCCATCCGGCGCGTATCGTCGTTCATCTGCTTGTCGGACCTGGGGCGGGATGGCTCACGGCCGGCTTTCCCGTGGCGACTCTCGGCGCGATGGGCTCACTGTAACACGAGCGCGCTTCCGAGAAAGCTCGCTGGGGAACAGTTCCCGTGTTGGAGAGATGACGACCTCCGACGGCGTCTCCGGCCGAGGCTGATCGTCCCGGTCCGCCGGCTACCCGTGGTATCCTTGGCCGCACCGTGCGTTCTCGATCATTGCGAACCGGGCTGCTCGTCGCCGCCATCACGGTGCTGCTCGGGGTGGGCCTGGCCGAGGCAGCCGTTCGCCGGCTGCAGCCCGTTCCGGAGACGGAGCTGCTGCCGTTCCCGTTCCACCCGCTCGCCGTCGAGCGGCTCGACGCCGGCGACTCGTACCTGCGCTTTGACCCGGACCTGGGCTGGTCGCAGCGGCCGGGCGCGCGCGCCGTCGACGACGGCATCGTCTACCAGGCGAACGGCGGCGGTTTCCGGTCCGATCGCGAATACAGCCCGGAGCCGCCACCCGGCGTGCGGCGGCTGGCCGCGTTCGGCGACTCGTTCACCCACTGCGATGAGGTCAGCCTCCAGGACTGCTGGACGGCTCGCCTGGAGGCCACCTGGGAGCGCTCCGAGGTGCTGAACTTTGGCATCCAGGCGTCGGCCCCGGACCAGGGGTGGCTGCGCTACCAGCGCGACGGCAGGCCGTACCGCCCGTGCGCCGTCCTGATCGGCTTCCAGGTCGAGAACGTCAACCGCGTCGTCAATCGGTACCGGCCGTTCTACGCGCCCCAGAGCGGCGTGGCGTTCAGCAAGCCCCGCTTCGTGCTGGAGGGGGACGGCCTGCGCCTGCTGCCCAACCCGGCCTCCGGCTCCGGCCAGCTCGACGATCCGGCCTGGGTGGAGCGCGAGCTAGGACCGAACGACTTCTGGTACTTCTCGGGGATGTTCGCGCCGCGCCCGCTGGACAGCCTGATGCTGGCGCGCCTGGGCCGCTCCGCGCTCTACCGCCAGCACCGGAGCACCATCGAAGGCTCCAAGAGCGACGAGCGCCCGAACGGCAACGCCTACACGCCGGAGGACGAGCGGTTCCGGGTTTCCGGCCGGCTCCTGGTGCAGTTCGCCAGCGAGGTCCGGGCGGACGGCGCCACCCCGGTGGTGCTCTTCTTCGGCCAGCGCGACGAGGTGGTCAGCGTCCGCCACCGCCAGCCGAAGGAGTATCAGCCGCTCCTGGACTGGCTCGCCGCCGAGCAGATCCCAACCGTCGACGTCACGGACGACCTGGCCCGCGAGGCGAACCGCGTCGGCGCGGACACCCTGTTCGCGCGGAATGGCCACTACAGCCGGCGTGGCAACCAGGCGGTCAGCGTCGCGCTGGCGCAGCGGCTGCCGCGCCTGACCGCCCCGACCTGCGGCTAACCCTCCTCCCCCTCTCCGGCGCGGAGAGGGGGAGGAGGGTGAGGTCGTTAGCTGGCGGTGGTCTCGACCGGCGCCGGCGCGCCGTCCGTCGTGCCCCAGTCCAGCGCCACGTCGCCCGTCAGGAAGTGCTCGGCGTCCAGCGCCGACCGACAGCCGTCGCCTGCGGCAGTGACCGCCTGGCGGTACCGATGGTCCGAGACGTCGCCGGCCGCGAAGACGCCCGGCACGCTGGTCTGGGTGTGGTCGAGCTGGAGGATGTACCCCTGATCGTCCATGTCGATCTGGCCGCGGAACAGCTCCGTGTTCGGCCTGTGGCCGATCGCGACGAACAGCCCGTCCGTCTTCACGTCGTGCTCGGCGCCGGTCTTGACGTTCTTCAGCCGGACCCCCTCGACGCCAGTCTCGCCGAGCACGTCGGTGACGACCGTGTCCCAGACGAAGCTGATCTTCGGGTTGTTGAAGGCGCGGTCCTGCATGATCTTCGAGGCCCGCAGCTCGTCGCGCCGATGCACGACCGAGACCTTGTTGGCGTAGCGGGTCAGGAAGGTCGCCTCCTCCATCGCCGTGTCGCCGCCGCCGACCACCACCACGTCCTTGTCGCGGAAGAAGAAACCGTCGCAGGTGGCGCAGGCCGAGACGCCGCGCCCCTGGAGCCGCTTCTCGGCGTCGAGGCCGAGCCAGATCGCCGAGGCGCCCGTGGCGATGATGACGGCCCGGCCCCGGTACGCCTCGTCGCCGACGGTCAGCGTGAACGGCCGCTTCGAGAAGTCGACCGTCGTCACGTCGTCCTCGACCAGCTCCGTCCCGAAGCGGAGCGCCTGCTCGCGCATCTGGTCCATCAGCTCGGGGCCCATGATGCCGTCGCGGAAGCCGGGGTAGTTCTCGACCTCCGTCGTCAGCATCAACTGGCCGCCCGGCAGCCCGCCCGCCTCCAGACCGGTGAACATGAGCGTCTTGAGGCTGGCCCGCGCGGCGTAGATCGCCGCCGTCCAGCCGGCCGGCCCGGACCCGATAATCATGACGTCCCAGAGGACGGAGGTGTTGTCGTCAGCCATCAGTGTCGCTCACTCCGCTGCTCGCGATTCCGCTGCTCGATTGGGTACGTGTCTGAATCCCTGAACGAGTGATTGTGCGGCGCGGCAGCGTCCTTCTACCAAAGAGAACGCCCGGGCGCCTCGCACTATTCCGTGCGATGACGTCCGGGCATCTCGCGTGCCAGCCTCATCCGCTCAGGAATACGACGGCCGCGACGTCCTCAAACTCGCGAGCCATCACGTGATGTGATGAACTGCATCGACGCTCCAACGTTCACGGGCCAGAGAGTTCAGAGCACAGGCAGCGCGAGGACGTCGCGGAGGATGGCGTCGATCGCTCGTGCATCCTCCTGAAGGACGCAGAACCCCGCCAGGTGCCCCCAGACAGTGTCGATGACCCGCAGCTCCGCGCCCGGGATCATCGCCGCATCCTGGCGGCAATCGTCGAGCGGGAAGAACATGTCCGTCGAGATGGCGCCGACGATCGTTCGCGCGGTAATCCGCCCGAGCGCCGCGCCGAGATCGCCGTTTGTGTGGAGGCTGACGTCTGCGCGGCGCCACTTCGACGACTGGCAGAGCAGATTGTTCGGGTCCATCGGCAGGAAGTACGCCTCCAGGAAGCCGCGCTTGAAATCTTCCAGCGAGGCGAAGCCGGCCCCGCGCCACGCCTCCTCCTGGTAGAAGGCCGGGCACATGCCGGTGAGCCCAAAGGCAAGGGCGTGACGGCGCAGCCCCAGGGCGACGTCGCTCGAGTCGTCGTAGAAGCCGTTCTGCCAGGCCGGATCAGACGTCAGGAGCGTCTCAGCCACGTCGACGAGCAGCGTGTTGTACGCCGGCGTGCGCGCGTTGGCCGCGAACGGCGCTGCGCGCTTGACCATCGACGGGTAACGAACGGCCCACTCGTACGTCTGCTGCCCCCCCATTGAGAGCCCCGTCACCAGTTGAAGCTCCTGGATGCCGAGGTGCTCGGTGAGGAGGCGATGCTGGGCGCGTACGTCGTCCCCGATGGAGACCGGCGGGAATGCGCCCTGATTGAACGGCGGCGGCGTGTTGCTTGGCGACGACGAGAACCCGCCCCCGAACTGCCCGGGCACCACAATGAAGTACCGCGACGGATCGAGCGTGCGCCCCTCGCCGATCCATAGCTCCATCGTCGCCGAGGTGGCGGAATACCAGTGCGGGACCAGGATGACGTTGTCCTTCGCGGCGCTCAGCGTACCGTGCGTCTTGTACGCGAGCTTCGCGCCGCGCAGGGTGTACCCGGAGTCCAGCACGAAGTCGCTCAGCTCGAAGTATTGATGCGCTCCGTGGATCTCCTCGGAGTAGTAGGCGCTCGCCATCATGGTGCGTCCCTCCTCATGAATGCACGGCTCTCAACAGCCTACGAGTATGTGACGATCGCGACACAGATCCGCAGAACCTCCCCAGAGGCCCTGTCGCTACGAGGATGGGTGCCCCGAGGTCGATTCCTGGCTCCAGCGCGGTGGAAGTCAGCCGGAAGAAGCCCCTACCCCCCAACCCCCTCCCCCAGCCGTGGGGGAGGGGGAGATCGGAAGCGTGCTCCGCTCCCCCGCGCACGGGGGAGGGGGTCGAGGGTAGGGGCTTCCTCGGCGTCGTTCGCGTCTGACCAGGAAACCGGGCGGTGTCGGCGATGCTGGTCTAGCCCCAGCGCGGGCTCTCCCCGAGGTTCCCGAGCGCCGTCTTCCCGACGATCTCGTGCACCAGCATCGAGTTGGCCGGGTGGATCGTCGCGGCGCGGACGTCGCGATAGATCCGCTCGATCTCCTGACGCTTGAACATCCCGCTGCCGCCGATCACGTCGTACGCGCGGTCCACGATCTTCTTGGCGGCCTCGACGGCGTGGTACTTCGCCGAAACCAGCTTCGAGGGCCAGAGCCCGCCGTGATCGACGCCGTTCGACCAGTCATCCGCGACCCGCTCGACGTGGGCGCTCGCGCCGTCCAGGGCCAGCACCATCTCGGCGACGTTGTGCTGGACCTCCGGGTGGTACGCCATCGAGCGGCTCATCCCTGCGATCGACTTCTTGTTCTGGACGCTGGCGACGGCCAGGTCGAGCGCCCGCTGGGCCAGCCCCAGGTAGATGCTGCCGAACGTCGGCTCGGCCCAGACGAAGACCGCCAGCACGAACAGGTCCGCCCCTGCGAAGTCGGGCGGCACGACCCGGGCGACGTACTGGTCCGGCACGAACGCCCCCTCCAGCACGGTGTCGTGGCTGGCGGTCGCCCGCATGCCGACGGTGTCCCAGACGTCGTCGATGCGGTAGCCGGGCGTGTCGCGCGGCATGAAGACGTGCACGACCTTCGGGTTCTCGGGATCCGCATTGTCCTGGGCGTGGACCCCGAGCCTGGTCCAGACGGGCGAGAGGCTGCCGAACGACTTGCGGCCCGTGATCTTGTAGCCGCCGTCGACGCGCTCGGCCTTCGCGGTGGAGTAGAGCAGCGGCAGGTCGTTGCCCGGCTCGCCGTGCCCGGCCGCGAAGACCTCGCCCCGGGCGCCTTCCTCCAGCATCCACTTCAGCGAGGTGTCGCCCAGGCGGTACAGGTCGGCCGCGACGCCCATCCAGTACAGGTGCATGTTCGTCGCCAGGGCGGTGGCCGGCGCGCGGTAGGCCAGCTTGCGCTGCTCGCGGCAGACCTCGGCCAGCGACATCCCCAGCCCGCCGATCTCGCGCGGGATCGGCATCTGGAGGTAGCCGGCCTGCTTCAGCTCGTCGAAGTCCTCCTGGAAGAAGCGGTTCTCACGATCGTAGGTGGCGGCGCGCTCCCCGCAGCGCGCGAGCAGCTCGTCGTTCAACACTGACGACACGGGAGCGGTGGCAGTCATCGATCTCCTCCTCGGACTCGCGGTCCACACTCCGATCGTAAGCCCCAGATCCTTACGGCGCGCCTACAGATCTGTACATAGGGGTGTGGATCTTCGGGGCGGCGAGATGTACATGCGCATGTACATCCCCAGTAAACGCCATGTTCCCCTGCTTTCTTTCCGTACACGGCGAGGTCAGCCGAGGGCTGTGATCTGGGTCACACCGCATACCGAATCCGGGTCACGACCTGGAGGAATGGGGGTCAGAGCAGGCCGTGCTCGGCGGCCCAGACCGCGACCTGCGCCCGCGAGCCGAACTCCAGCTTGCCCAGGATGTGCACGACATGATTGGCGGCCGTGCCCTCCGTGATGACCAGTGCTTCCGCGATCTGGCGGTTGGTCAGCCCCCGCGCTATCAGCACGGCCACCTCCTGCTCCCGGCGCGTCAGGACTGAAGCAGCGCCGCGCGGCAGGACCGGCCCGGTCGGTGCGTCCTCCGGGGGTGGTGGCGCCTCGGCGACGGTCAACGCGGCGGCGACCGCTTCGTCGAGGGAGAGCGACCGTCCAGACTGCATCGCCCTGGCGGCCTCCTCCTCCCCGAGCGCCTGCCGGGCCGGCTCCAGGATCTGATCGAGTCTGTGCTGTCCCCGGCGTGAGCGTGCCGAGGCGGCCCGCTCGCGCAACCCCTGGGCGGCGCCCGCCAGGTGGAGCGCGACGTCGTGCTGGCCTCGCGCCGCTGCCAGCTCCACGAATCGCTCGAGCACCTGGGCTACCCCGGCCGCGTCGCCGTGCTCCTGGCAGATCGTGATGCTTTCCCGGAGATGGAGGCGCGCGGTGGCCTGGTCGCCGCGCGCCAGCGCAACGCCGCCGAGCGTCGCTATGGGCATCGCTTCGAGATGCCGCATCCCTATCCGGCGGCACATCTCCAACGTCTGCATCGCGGTCCGCTCGGCCTCGTCGTACTCGCCACGCTCCTGGAGAATGAGGGCGAGCGAGAGGATAATCCCTGCCAGGGGGACGGTCTCGGAGACCTGCGCGGCGGCCTCCCTGAAGTAGACATGCGCGACGTCCAGCTCGCCGAGCTCGTAGCTCACGTTGCCCAGCGTATTGAGCACCATCGTGTGACCGCGCACGTCGCCCAGCTCGCGTGCGTGGGCCAGGGCCTCTTCGAGGTAGCGACGAGCCGCGTTGTAGTCGCCCTGGAGCCAGGCAACCGTCCCCAGGTTCTCCAGCGCGGCGAACACGCCGGCGACGTCTCCAGACGCCCGTCGAATCGCCAGCCCCTCCTCGCCGAGGTCTCGCCCGGCCTCGTAGTTACCCTGGAACGCGGCCAGCATGCTGGCCCCGAGCAATGCCCGAGCGCGAAGCTCGGCTCGCCGGCTGGACGCCGTCAACGGAAACCGCGCCAGGATACTCCCCAGGCGCTCCCGTCCCTCGGTGACGTGGCCGTGGACGGACCAGAACCACCAGAGCGCAATCGCCAGGCGGTAGGCCGGCTCGGCGTATCCACGGTCCTCGCACCAGTCAAGCGCGGCCCGCAGGTTGTCGTGCGCCTGCTCCACCCGCGCGAACCACGGCGACTGGTCGGCCCCGTAGAGCGCCGTCTCAGCCTCCTCCGCGAACTGCATCACGCGCAGCGAATGCCGTCGATGCACCGCGTCGGCCTCGCCGCTCTCCTCCAGCCGCTCCAGCGCGTACTCGCGGACCGTCTCCAGCATCACGTACCAGGGCTGCCCGTCCGCCCGTGCGTCCTGGCGCAGCAGGCTCTTCTCGGCCAGCGACTCCAGGCCATCGAGGACGTCGATCTCCAGCGGCGGCACCGCCACCGACGTCGCGCCGGGCCGAGCCGGCTCCCCCGCGCAGACCGCCTCGGCGCCCTCCAGCGAGCAGCCCCGGAAGACGGCGAGGCGGCGGAACAGCGCCTGCTCCTCGGGATCGAGCAGGTCGTAGCTCCAGGCGATGGCGTCCCTGAGGGTCCGCTGGCGGGCCGGCAGGTCGCGGGCGCCCCCGGTCAGCAGCGGCAGCCGGCGCTCCATCCGCTGAAGCAGCGCGTTCGGCGGCAACACCCGGGTTCGCGCGGCGGCCAGCTCGATCGCCAGCGGCAGTCCATCCAGCCGGTGGCAGATCTCGGCCACGTCGGCGGCATTCGTATCGTCCAGCGCGAACTCCGGCCGGGCGGCCTGGGCCCGGCCGACGAACAGCCGCACGGCCTCGAACTGCGCCAGGTGCTCGGCCGACGGCGCCGCGCGGCGGTCCGGCAGGGCCAGCGGCGGCACCGGGTACTCGCGCTCGCCGTACAGGCGCAGGACCGCCCGGCTGGTGACGAGCACCCGGAGGCCGGGCACCGCCCCGATCAGCTCGGCGACCGTCGGGGCAGCTTCGATGACCTGCTCGAAGTTGTCCAGCACCAGGAGGATCTGCTTCCGACGCAGCAGCTCGCGGAGCGACTCCAGGAACGGCCATCCGGACGCGTCCCGGACGTCGAGCGCCTGCGCGATGGCTGAGATGACCAGGTCCGGATCGGTGACGGACGCCAGCGGGACGAAGAAGACGCCGTCCGGGAAGCTGTCCAGGAGGTCGGCAGCCGCCTGCAACGCCAGGCGCGTCTTGCCGGTGCCGCCGGGGCCGGTCAGCGTCAAGAGGCGGGTGTCGGGGTGCACGAGCATCTCGCGGACCGCCCGGAGTTGATGCTCCCGCCCGACGAACGGCGTCACCTGCAGCGGCAGGTTGTTGGGGATCGCCGTCAGCGTCCGGAGCGGCGGGTGGTCCCTGGGAAGCTCGGACGCCACGAGCTGGTAGATCCGCTCGGCGTGGGCGAGGTCGCGCAGCCGGTGCTCGCCGAGATCGTCGAGGCCGACCCCGGGTCGGAGGCCGTGCTGCACGAGCGACGCCGTGGCGGCCGAGAGCAGCACCTGGCCGCCGTGGCCGCTCGCCATCAGGCGGGCGCAGCGGTGCAGGGTCAGCCCGAAGTACTGCCCGCCCTGAAGCTCGGCCTCGCCGGAGTGGAGCCCCATCCGGACCTTCAGCGACTCGGCCAGATCCCAGGGCTCGCGGAGGAGCGCGAGCTGCCCGTCCAGCGCCGCCCCCACGGCCTCGACCGGGCTGGTGAAGGCGGCCGAGAACGAGTCGCCCGCCCGCTGGAAGATCGCCCCGCCGTGGTCGGCGATGACCTGGGCGAGCAGGGCATCATGGCGCGCGAGCGCGGCACGATACGCCTCCTGTTCGGCTTCGAGGAGGCGCGTGCTGCCCTCGATGTCCGTGAACAGGAACGTCACCGTCCCCGTCGGCAAGGCGCTCACGGCCCGCGTCCGGTTCTGGAGGTCTGGCTAGTCGAACTCTTCGACTTCGAAGATGTCGTCCGGCATCTGGCCGTGCGCCTCGCGGTGAACGGCCAGCGCGGCCTCCTTGCTGGGGGCATCCGAGAGGCAGAAGACGCGACCCGTCGCGGCGTCATACCAGTACTTCACGTACCGGACGCCGTGCTTGTGCTGGACGGCGAGGTCCAGCTGGTGCGCCTGCGCCAGGATCTCCGGCGTGACCTCTCCTGGCGGCACGATGTGCATGTCGAGGAATCGAGGCACCTGGCCCTCCGTGCAGGCGTGATGTCCGAGTATCGGGCGTGCCGCCCCCGGCACACCAGAAGCATGATCTCATATCAAGCCCGCCCTCACCCGAGCGGGCTTCCCCGTAGCCCGGCCCTTAACGTTCGGGCCGATCCGCCAGCAGGTCGTGCTCGGCGGCCCAGACGGCGACCTGGGTGCGCGAACTGTAGCCGAGCTTGTTCAGGATATGCACGACGTGGTTGGCGGCTGTGCCCTCGGTGATGACCAGGTGCTCGGCGATCTGACGATTGGTCAGCCCCCGGGCGATCAGCGCGGCCACCTCCTGCTCCCGCCGGGTCAGGATCGACGGCCCCGCGCCGGGCTGCTCGACTCGCTCGGGAGTCGCGGCCGGCGCCCCGGATGACGGGCCGAGCTCGGTGATCGCCAGGGCCGCCGCGATCGCCTCGTCCACCCCGAGCGCCTGCCCGGCCTGCCACGCCAGATCCGCTGCCTCAGCGCTGAGAGCCTGGCGGGCCACCTCCAGGATCGGGTCGAGCTTCAGTTGCCCCCGGCGCGAGCGCGGCGCGCCGGCCCGCTCGCGCAGCGCCGTGGCCGCCGCCACCAGGCGGATCGCGCCCTCCGGTCGGCCCTGCGCCACGGCCAGCTCCGCGAACCGCTCCAGCACCTGGCCGACGCCGGCCACGTCGCCGACGTCTTGCTGGGTGGCGATGCTGGCGCTCAGATGGTCGTGGGCCGAGGCGAGGCGGCCCCGCGCCAGCGCGATGCCGCCAAGGGTCGCGAGCGCGAGCGCCTCGAGGCGACGATTGTTCGAGCGGCGATAGTGCGCCAGCCCTCGCGAGGCGGCCACTTCGGCACCGTCGTACTCCCCAAGGTCATGCGCCACCAGCGCCAGGGCGAGGTCGGTGCCGATGGCACGGTAGCCGTCCTCATGCCCGTCCAGCAGGGCATTGACCGCCACGTAATAGGTCCGCGCAACGTCCAGGTCGCCGGCCTCATAGGCGACGTTGCCAAGGTTCGAGAGGATCGTCGATTCGGCGATGTGGTCGTCCTCGTCGCGGGCAATGGCCAGGGCTTCTTCGAGGCAGCGGCGGGCGACGGCGTGCTCGCCCTGGAGGCTGGCGACCGTGCCGATGCCCTCCAGCGAGGCGCGTACGCCGCCGCGGTCGCCGATTGCACGCCGGAGCGCCAGCCCCTCCTCGTAGAGGGCCCGACTTCGGCCGAGGTCGCCCTGGATCGTGGCAAGCGTCGCCGCGGCGAACAGCGCACGAGCCCCGAGCTCAGCCCGGGGGCTCGACGCCCTGGGCGGAAACCGGGCCAGCAGCGCCGTCAGTCGCTCGCTGCCCTCGCTGACGTGGCCGTGCGCCGCCCAGAACGACCAGAGCGCAACGGCGAGCCGCAGGGCCGGCTCGGCGTACCCCCGCTCCGTGCACCAGCGCAGGGCGCCGCGCAGGTTGTCGTGCTCCTGCTCCAGCCGGGCCAGCGACCGTGCCTGCTCCAGGCCGTCCAGCTCGGGCTCCAGCGACTCGGCCAGCCGGAGCGCCGCCAGGGCGTGCCGGCGGTAGGCGGCGCCGGCCTCGCCGCTCTCCTCCAGCCGCTCCAGGGCGTACTCGCGGACCGTCTCCAGCATCACGTACCAGGGCTGGCCGTCGGATGCCTCTTCCTGGCGCAGGAGGCTCTTCTCGACCAGCGAGGCGACGCCGTCCAGGATGTCCAGGTCCAGGAGCGGGAGCGCCACCGAGGTCGAGCCGGGGCGGGGCGGCTCGCCGACGCAGACTGTCTCGGCCGTCTCCAGGGTGCAGCCCCGGAAGACGGCCAGCCGCCGGAACAGGGTCTGCTCGCCGGGATCGAGCAAGTCGTAGCTCCACGCGATGGCGTCTCTGAGGGTCCGCTGGCGGGCCGGCAGGTCGCGCGCGCCGCCTGTCAGCAGCGGCAGCCGCCGCTCCATCCGTTGGAGCAGCGCGCCCGGCGGCAGCGCGCGGATCCGCGCGGCGGCCAGCTCGATCGCCAGCGGCAGCCCGTCCAGGCGATGGCAGATATCGGCCACGTCGGGGGCGGTGCGATCGTCCAGCACGAACTCCGGCCTGGCGGCCTTCGCCCGGCTGACGAAGAGGCGGACCGCCTCGAAGTGGGCCAGGTGATCCGCCGAGGGCGCCGCCCGCCGATCCGGCAGCGCGAGCGGCGGAACCGGGCACTCCTGCTCGCCGTACAGGCGGAGCGCCGCGCGGCTCGTGACCACGATCTTGAGCCCGGCCGGGGTCGCCAGCAGCTCCGCGACGACCGGCGCCGCCTCCACGACTTGCTCGAAGTTGTCCAGGACCAGCAGCAGACGGCGAGGCCGCAGGAACTCTCGCAGCGACTCCAAGATCGACCGGCCGGCCGCCTCCCGGACGTCGAGCGCCTGGGCAATGGCGGACGGCACCAGGGCCGGGTCCGTCACCGAGGCCAGCGCCACGAAGAAGACGCCGTCCGGGAACGCATCCAGCAGGTCGGCGGCGACCTGGAGCGCGAGGCGCGTCTTGCCGGTGCCGCCCGGCCCCGTCAGCGTCAGCAGGCGGACGTCCGGCTGGAGGACGGTCGCGCGGACGGCCTCGATCTGCCGCTCGCGCCCCACGAAGGTGGTCGCCTGGCGCGGGAGGTTGTTCGGGAAGGCGGTCGGCGTCAGCAGGCGCGGGAAGCTCGGCGTCAGGCCCGGCCCGGCAAGCTGGAAGATCCGCTCGGGCTGGGCCAGATCCTTCAGGTGATGCTCGCCGAGATCCACCAGGTGGACCTCCGGCGGCAGGCTCTCGCGCACCAGGCCGGCCGTGGCCGACGAGAGCAGCACCTGGCCGCCGTGGGCGCTCGCCATCAGGCGGGCGCAGCGGTGGAGCGTCAGCCCGAAGTACTGCCCGCCCTGGACCTCGACCTCGCCGGTGTGGACCCCGACCCGCACCCGGAGCGTGCCGCCCTCGCTCCACGGCTCCCGGTGCAGCGCGCGTTGCCCGGCAAGCGCCGCCTGCACGGCCCCCAGCGGGCTGGTGAACGCCGCGGCGAACGAGTCGCCCGCCCGCTCGAAGACCAGGCCGCCGTGCGCCTCGATCGCCCGGGTCAGGATCGCATCGTGGCGGGCGAGCGCGGCTCGGTACGCCTCGGGCCTCGCCTCCAGCAGCCGGGTGCTGCCCTCAATGTCCGTGAACAGGAACGTGACGGTCCCCGTTGGCAGTGCAGTCATACGCTCGCCACGATGCCGGTCGGTCCTCCGAATCCTCGCCGGCGAGGCTACCATGCACCCGGGGGCGGGTCAACACGACCCGCCCCAAACGTGACGGCGCTTTCAGGATATCATCTGCCCGCTTGCGTTCGATCAGCGGACCTGATATACGACCGCGCCTACCAGGAAGCGGGACACATAGGGAGCAGGTCATGTCGAATTCCGAGACGTCGACGGCCGGGGCCGTCCGGGCGACCTCCAGCCAGCTCACGCGCCGCCGATTCCTGACCCTCGCCGCCGCGACGTCGAGCGCGGCCCTGCTGGCCGCCTGCCAGAGCGCGCCGGCCGCGGCCCCGAAACCGACCGAGGCAGCGAAGCCGGCTGCCGTCGCCACCCAGGTGCCGCCCACCGCTGTGCCAGCCGCCTCGCCGGCTGGCTCCCCCGCAGCCGCGGCATCGCCGGCCGCCTCCCCGGCTGCGTCGCCGGCCGCCAGCCCATCTCCCGCCGCCGCGACCTCGTCGGCGCCGTCCGCCTCGGCCGGGTCCGCGCCGGCGCCCGCCGCTGCCGTCGCCAGCAAGCCCGGCGGCAAGAAAATCTACAAGCTGGCCGTTCCTGGGGACGTCTCGACGATGGACCCGGCGATCATGAACTCGCAGATCGACTTCCAGATCGCCGAGGCGATCCTCAACTTCATGGGCCGGTACACCTACGACCCGCCGCTCGGGAACGCGATCACCCCCGAGCTGGCCGAGAAGTGGGAAGTCTCGCCGGACGCGAAGTCCTGGACGTTCCATCTTCGCAAGGGCGTCAAGTTCCACAAGGGGTATGGCGACCTGACCGCCGAGGACGTCAAGTTCAACTGGGAGCGGATCAAGGACCCGAAGACGGCCTCGCCGTTCAAGGCCGAGTTTGACGGCTCGACCATCACCGTGCTCGATCCGCACACGATCAAGATCGAGTTCGACCGACAGAACCCGGCGTTCGTCTCGACGTCGCTCGCGTTCCGGCCCGGCTTCGT
>Ga0075420_100001129_pt1 | contig 22346 bp, 15 predicted proteins | sample SoiMetdeltSBSDD4_FD_75296 | JGI IMG/M metagenome (GOLD analysis project Ga0075420, IMG submission 75296) | Bulk soil microbial communities from a Populus tree surrounding site in Tennessee, USA - Soil MetaG P. deltoides SBSDD4 | ecosystem: Environmental > Terrestrial > Soil > Tree plantation...
CCTGGGACTGAGACCCGAGGACATCAAACCGTGGGCTGCCGAGTTAGCGAAGCAACGCGCCGATGCCCCGCTGGTCAATGACCAGATAGGGACCTGTCTGCCGGAAGGCCCACGCTTCAATCATTGGCTGGCGTATCCGAAAAAGATCATCCAGACACCACGGGTGTTGGTAATTCTGGGCGAGGACCTTACCTATCGGCAAATCTTTCTTGATGGGCGGGCGCTGCCCGCTGTGACCACGCCGAGTTTCATGGGCTATTCCGTGGGCCATTGGGAAGGCGACACGCTGGTGGTCGAGACGATTGGCTACAAGGATGCGACTCGGCTGGATTGGATCGGGCATCCGCACACAGAAAACCTCCGGCTCACGGAGCGATGGCGTCGTCGGGATTTCGGGCACATCGAGATTCAAGAGACACTTGAGGACCCGGACATCTACAGCCGGCCCTTGAGCGTGACTGTCAAGGTCACGCTGGTGCCGGATACGGAATTGCTCGAGTACGTGTGTGTCGAAAATGAGAAGGACCGGGCTCAACTCGTCGGGACGGTCAGCCAGGACATGAAAGCGGCGACACCGATTAAAGTTGCCCCCGCCATTCTCGAGCAATACGTGGGCACCTATGACTTCAGGTGGCCTGAGAATCCGGCGGTGTCCTCACCGTGGCCGGTCACGATAGCCAATGGGGACCTGCTGATGTTCGGCGTCCCGATGGTCCCGCTGTCCGAAACGAAGTTTCTGTGGGCCGCGACGGCCAACCCCATCGAGTTCGTCAAGGACGCGCAGGGTCACGTGACTCATGCAATCTTCACGTCCGTGGAAGGGGACACCGTCGTCAAGAAACTGAAGTAACCGTGCGGGACGCTCAGTGAAGATCCGCATTCAATCGTCGCCGACATCTTGACGCGCGAGCAGGACATCCTCACTCGTTATCCAGAACATCAAGCCCACCGCTACCTGAGATTCACACCCCGAGCGTGGAGTTCCGGAAGGGCCCCGCCCCTTCGGCACGCACCCCCAGCGCCCGGCCGCCCGGCCGGGCCCTTGATCTAGAATGTGTCCACATACCGCGCCATCTGCAGCAAATTCCGATGGCAATACCACAACGTACGCAGGTCACGAGCCTGCTTCTCGATTGGCGGCGCGGTGACGCTGCTGCGCTCGAGCGGCTCATCCCCCTTGTCTACGACGAGCTGCGCCGCGTCGCGAGGGCACATCTCCGGCGAGAGCCTGCGGATCGAACGTTACAGACCACGGCCCTCGTGCATGAAGTGTATCTACGGCTCGTCGACCTGAACGAACTGACGCTCCACGACCGTACACACTTTTTCGCCGTTGCGGCCAGGCTGATGCGGCAGATTCTCGTCGACCATGCTCGCCGAAAGCGCGCCGGCAAGCGTGGGGGTGGAGTTGCGGCTGTCAGTCTCGCCGATACACTGGTCGGCGCGGAGCGAGCCAGCGTCGATGTCCTTGCGCTCGACGAAGCGCTCGACAAACTGAGTGTGTTCGATCCGAGGCAGTGCCGTGTCGTCGAACTGAGGTTCTTCGCGGGGCTCACCGTCGAAGAAGTCGCCGATGCCCTCGGGATCTCGCGCGCAACGGCAGAGCGCGAGTGGGCCATGGCGAAAGCGTGGCTCTATGATCGCTTGACGGCGTCGGTATGAACCGATCACCGGAGTCGTCGCGTGTCCCCAGTGTCGAACATTGGGAGCGACTGCGGCAGCTTTTCCATGGCGCCCTTGGCCGGCCCGCCAGCGACCGGGACGCTTACCTCAAGGATGCCTGCGCGACCGATCCGACGCTCCTGGCTGACGTGAACCGCCTTTTCAAGGCGCATGACGAAGCTGGCTCGTTTCTCGAGTCACCCGTTGTCGAGCTCCTCCCTTCGGACGATCTCGCACACTCGGACCAACACGCGATGTCTCTCGCGCCCGGCGCTCGTCTTGGTGTCTACGAAGTGGTTTCGCGGATCGGGATCGGCGGGATGGGCGAAGTGTATCGCGCCTGCGATGTGCGCTTGGATCGGCCTGTGGCCGTCAAGATTCTACGTCCCGAGATCACAAGCGATCAGGAACGCAAGCAGCGGTTCATTCACGAAGCGAAGGCCGCATCCGCCCTCAACCACCCCAACATTGTCACCGTTTACGACATCGGCGAGACCGACGGGACCGACTTCATCGTAATGGAGTACGTAGAAGGCAAAACGCTCGGCGAGCTGATCGGAAAGAAGGGGTTGCCGGCGGAAGAGGCGATGCGCTGCACGGTGCAGATCGCCGATGCCCTCGGGAAGGCGCACGCGGCGGGCATCGTCCACCGCGACATCAAGCCCTCGAATGTCATGATCACGCACGCCGGACTCGCGAAGGTGCTCGATTTCGGGCTGGCGAAGCCGTTTGCGGCCGACATTGCAGACCTCGACTCTCGGATCTCGACGATTGCGCTCGATGCGACGCGTGAAAGCATGCTCGCCGGCACGGCCGCTTATATGTCGCCGGAACAGGCGCGGGGTGACCGCGTCGGACCCGCCTCGGATGTCTTCTCACTTGGCTCGCTGCTGTACGAAATGATTACCGGACGACGCGCCTTCGCCAGGGACACGACGGTCGCGACACTTGCGGCCGTCTTGCGCGACGAGCCGATTCCGATCCACGAGATTACGGCCGATGTGCCACTCGACGTCGAAAAGTTCGTCGGCCGCTGCCTGCGCAAAGATCCGAACCGGCGCTTCCATCACATGATGGACGTGAAGCTGCGTCTGGAAGAGATCCTGGCCGACTTGCAGTCCGCTGTTGCACGACCTGTTCGCCCCGTCGTCGCCAGCGCGCGAGCGGACGTGCCTGCCAGCGTGGCCGTCTTGCCGTTTACCGATCTCAGCCAGCGACGGGATCAGGATTACTTCTGCGACGGTCTCGCCGAAGAGCTCATCAACGCCTTGAGCAAGGTGAAAGGTCTGCGGGTTGCCTCGCGGACGTCGTCCTTCCGGTTCAGAGGCCAAGCGGGAGATATTCGGGAAATCGGGACGCGCCTCGGCGTCAACCATGTGCTCGAAGGCAGCGTGCGGCGCGAGAGCGACCATCTGCGCGTGACGGCGCAACTGGTCAATTCCGCTGACGGCTATCATCTATGGTCCGACCGTTATGACCGCGAGCTGAAAGACATCTTCGCCGTGCAGGACGAGATCGCACAGGCAGTGGTGTCTGCGCTGCGTCAGAAGCTGGTAGGCGCACCTGCCGGTCAGCTGGTGACCCGTGCGACGGAGAACCCCGAGGCGTATGACCTCTATCTGAAGGGGCGGTACCACTGGAATCGCTGGCGTGCCGACGCCATGGCCACGGCGGCCGATCTCTTCGAACGCGCGATCGCCAAGGACCCCACATACGCCGCCGCGTGGGCCGGGCTTGCCGATGCATCTGCCCTGCTGTGTCATTGGACCGTGGCGCCGCGCGAGATGTGGGGGAAGGCCAAGCGAGCGGCGCTCAAAGCGCTGGAGCTAGACCCCGACCTCCCCGAAGGCCACAGCGCGCTCGGCCTGATTCTTTCGTTTCACGAGTGGGACTGGCAGGGAGCAGAGCGTGCGCTGCGTCGCGCCATCGAGCTCAATCCGGCGTATGCCGTCGCCCGTACTTTGTACGGCGCTCATCTGACTGCGCTCGGGTCCCTTGACGAGTCACGCGTGCACTACCAGCAGGCGGCAGCAATCGATCCGCTCGCGATCTTCAGCAATGGACCTCTCGCAGTCACGTACTACTATCTGCGTGACTACGAGCGAGCGATCCGCGAGCTCGAGATGACTCTCGATTTCGATCCGACTCACCCGCAAGCGTATATGTATCTTGGCCGATCGTATCTTGCAGCGCGCAGGCTCGACGAGGCAGTGAAGGTGCTCGAACGTGGCACGGGATTACCCGCTGCCGACATCCGCATGCGCGGCATCCTCGGGTGCGCCTATGCGATCATGGGCAAGCACGCCGACGCACACCGGCTCCTTGATGAGATCGACGTAGGTTCGAAGTCTCGTCATCCCTCTCTCGGACTCTTCAGCGCCACGTTCGTCCACGTCGGCCTCGGTCAGTACGATCAGGCGCTCGACGGCCTCGAGCGACTCTGCGCCGATCGCTCCACGCTCCTCCACTGGATAAAGGTCGATCCCCTCTACGACCCTCTGCGCTCCAACCCCCGATTTGAGAACATCCTGCGCCGGATGGGATTATCCACGTAGACGGCTGTACCGTTTCGGTGGTGCCAGCGCGGCTTGCGCGACCCGCGGGACGGGCCGTTCGACGACCGAGACGATCTGCGGCATCTCGAGAAGCATGGACTGATGGGCGCACGCCGCTCGACGGGCGCGCCCGCGCCGCCCTGCTCATCGAACAGGACCGTAGCCTCGTCGAGGCGCACCGGCGAGGGTACAGCTCGACCGCGAGCTGTCGCCACTTCTTTCCGGCGCGCCGCTCGAGTGCCGCAGTCCCGCAGGTCGCTCTCTCGCGCCTGGTGAAAAGTCAGCTCTCTTCGCCTCCAGCGATGCGGAACATGCCCGCATCGGCCGAGGCGAGCAATGAGCGGGCTCGAGCGGCGTCACTCTCCGCAACCATGATCTCCACGGCGCCGAGCCCGTCGACTGTCAGGCCGTGCGTGTGGCGCAGCGCCTCGCCGCGTTCCGAGGTGGGGATCCCGGCGGCTTCGAGAAACGCGCGGACCTGCTGCGCGTGGAGCTCGCCGTTGGCGACGAAGACGCGGCGCAGTGGGTGGTCCATGTGATTCTCAAGGCGGGTCTAAAGACCCGCCTCTACCTCGTTCTGTCGATGTTCTTCAAGCCGTATAGCCGTCATTTGCTCGATCCCCCCGCCGCCTTCTCTTCGGCCCTCGCGGCAGTGAGGATGTTGCGAAGCCCGTAGTTGCCCTCGTGACACGCGTACTCGAACGGCGGCTGGCTCGGGTCTTCCGTCAGGTTCATCGTGAACGTCCACGGTGTTGCCCACGTATGCGGATCGTCGAGCGTCACCGCCCACTCAACGGTGTCGGGACCGATCGGCGTGAACTTCTCGATGATCTTCAATTGGTCGCTCGAGCCGCGATACGGTGTCTTGTCGGTGAAGTTTGTCGTTTCGACGACGAGCGTGTTGCCTTCCCAGTGACCGCGGCCATCGCCGACATACTGACGGATCGACGAAGCGATGTGCGGACGAGAGTCGAGCGGAATCACACGAGTGTCGTGGACCATCTCGTACGTGATCGTCACGAATCCCGGACCCTGATGGATGTGGTACGAGTTGCCGTAAATGGCCGGCATCATCGATCCGGGAATGCCGCGAGTGATGCAGCGGTCGTAGAGGCTGCGGTCCTCCCACGAATCGGCCGGACCTCGCCCCTTCCTGGCTGCCTGCCGCGCCGCTTGCCGCTGCCGTGCTTCTGCTGTCTGAGCCGGCACCTTGCCGTCCGCCGGACTAGTGACCAGCCAGGGTCGGCTGTTGGCGGCATAGTAGTTCTCGAACCAGTGCATCGGGCTCGTCGCTCCCGGGAACTCGCTCAGGCCGGGAGTGCGCTCGATCGTCTGCTGCTGCCGCTGCGCGACCATCTTCGCGAGTTCCTCCGGCGTGAAGGAGTCGATCGCGCGGCCGGCGTATTCGTCAGGCCGCTCGAACGGAATGCCGCTCTCGTCGCTGTTGTTGTAATCGCCGGTGATATCCGGATCGCCCCACGGCGTCTTCGCCGGGACGTAGGTGCCGCGCTTCGGAATCGGCGCCACCTTCTTTCGCTGCGGAACCTCGCCTGCCTTGATAGGCTGTGCTCTTTGCGGCGCCGGCGTCTGCGCGATGAGGCCGGTCGAGCCGATAGCGATGGATGTGGCAACGATGATGACGCGAAGATTCGGGATCGACATTTAGGGTGCACCCAGTTCCTTGAGCAGCTTTGCCGTGCGCTCGTACACCGGCGGTGGCCCGCCCGCGCGGCCGCGTCCTCCAACGCCCATCGCCATGTCGACGGGCGTGCGGCCTCGCTTGTCTTTCACGTCGAGACGCGCGCCTGCCTTGGCCAGCACCGTGATAATCGAATCCAGGCCGCCCTGTGCCGCCAGATGAATCGCCGTGATGCCATCGTCGGTTGAGGCGTTGACGTCGACGTTGCGCTCGACGAGCAGTTCCACGGCCTGGCGCAAGTCGGCCTCGGTGCCGTAATCCTTTGCGAACACCCCGAGCCCGCGTCCGAGCCCTGATGCCATCATCAACGCGGTCGTGCCGCGTGGTTGCTTCAGTGTCGGATCCGCCCCGGCCGCGAGCAGGATCTTCATCGCGGCGTAGTCGCCATTTCTGGCCGCGCGCATCAGCGGCGTCGTCCCGGCACCGAGCTGTCCTTCGCCGGGCGTGTGATTCCGCTGCAGGGTGGCGGACGTCAGGCGCGCGTCGACGACGGCTCCCTTCGCGATGAGCCGTGAAATCAAATCAGCGGGCTTGAGTGTGTCGTTGACCTTGCGCGGTGGCATGCCGTAGACCTCGCCGAGCGAGCTCATGTCCACCGCCGCGTAGAGTGCCGCCATGCCGGCCTTGTCGACGATATTGGGATCGGCGCCGGCCTCGAGGATGGCGTTGGCCGTGTCGTAATGCGCGTTCATGATCGCGAAGATCAACGCCGTTGTGCCGTCCGGATCCGTTGCATTGATATCCGCGCCTGCCTTTGCGAGCGCGCGTGCGGCATCGACACCACCGTCACGCGCCGCGTACATCAACGGCGACCAGTTCCCATGCGGAAGAATCGTGAGCACGCCTTCGAGGCCGAAGCGATCTTTCGGGAACTGGATCGTCGACGATCGTGCGTTGACATCAGCGCCTCGACTCGCCAACAGCGTCACCACTTCGGCGTGGTTTTCGGAAGCTGCCCACATCAACGCTGTTTCGCCGAGTTGGGATTCGCGGGCGTTGACGTCGGCGCCGCCTTCGATGAGGACGCGCACGGCCGCGGGATTCCCGGTCCTGGCCGCCGTCATCAGCACGGTCTGCCCCTTGGACACGATGCTGTTCGCGCTGGCACCAGCGGAGAGGAGCGCCTCGATCAGCGCGACATTGCCGTTGACGGCCGCCAGCGAAAGCGGGGTCACGCCGTATCGGTTCGCGGCGCTGGCATTGGCGCCGGCCTTGAGCAGTGCCTTCGACGTCTCCACGTCGTCGGCGCGCACCGCCCAATGCAGCGGGGTCGTGCCGTCGGCCTCGGCCGCCTTGACGGCAGCCGGGTCCTTCAGCAGCTTTTGAATCTCCTCGCGGTTGCCGGCCTGAATGGCTTCAGACAGCGGCGACTCGCTTCGTCCGGCGCTGAGCGACGCGACCGACAGGAGGGCGACGAGGGCAATCCGGGATGTGTATCGCATCGTGGGTCACGTCAGCCGAAGAGATCTTCGACGCGTCCGTTGCTGTCGCCGAACGTGTCGATCTGACTGCCGAAACGATTGGCGACGGCGAGCCAGAGATTGCCGACGGGTGTCTGCGGCTTCAGCTTGATGTGGCGATGGCCCTTTCCGACGCCACCGCCGACGGCGATGACGGGAAGCGGATCGCTGGCGTGTCCGTTCGGGTTCCCCATGCCGCCGCCGTAGAAGATGAGCGAGTGGTCGAGCAGTGACCCGTCGCCATCTGGTGTCGCGCGCAGCTTCTCGAGGAACTTCGCGAACAGGCCCATGTGATAGGTGTTCACCTTGACGTTCTGCGCGATCTTCTGCGCGTCGTTGCCGTGATGCGAGACCGAGTGGTGCTGCTCGGTGACACCGATGTTTGGATACGTGCGCTGGCTCAACTCGCGCGACAGCATGAAGGTGAAGACGCGCGTCACGTCGGCCTGATAGGCGACGGCCAGCAATTCGTACATGAGCCCGACGTGCTCTTCGAACGAGTCGGGTACTCCGACGGGTACGTCCATCTTGACGTCGACGCGATTCTGCGCTTCAGCACGCTGGATGCGACGCTCGATCTCGCGCAGATTGTCGAGGTAGTCGGTGACACGGCGGCGATCGCGCACACCGAGCCCACGCTGTAACTTGCGAGCCTCGTCTGCCACCGAGTCGAGCATGCTGCGGTCGTCACGAATGCGCGCCGCGCGCTCGGCCGGACTGCCGCCCTGTCCGAACATCCGTTCGAACACGACACGGGGATTGATGTCCATCGGCAGCGGCGTCGACGGTGTGCTCCACGACACGGTGTTCAGGTAGGCGCAATTGAAGCCGGGTGAGCAGGCGCCGACGTACCCGGTGAAGTCTTCGGTGGCAACTTCAAGCGAAGGGAATGGCGTCTCCTGACCGATCTGCTGCGCCACGACCTGATCGATCGTGGTGTTGGCGAGTACGTCTTCCGCCTCAGTGCGCTTCGGCCATACGCCCGTGAGAAATCCAGCGGCACTCACGGCGTGATCGCCGACCTGGCTGCCTGGATGCGACCGTGTCAGGTTGGTGACGAGGATGAGTTGGTCCTTGAACGAATCGATCGGTTTGAGAATTGGTTGGATATCGAAGCCCGGACCGACGATCTCCGGGATCCACTGCTCCATGATCGCGCCGTTGGGAATGTAGATCGCGCCGAACCGGGTGCGAGGACGCGCCTGCGCGCGCGCGAGTGGCGTTAACGCGGGCACCATCGCGTCGAGGAACGGAAGCGCCACCGCCGCGCCTACACCTCTCAGGAACGTCCGCCGAGGTAGTGCGATCTTGGATACGAACATGTCAACTCCCAATCACCAGCTCTCAACTTCGCGCGGGCTGAAGCCCGCGCTCTACGATGACGCGCTGCCCACCGACTACTGCTGCGACGACGACGCGGGCTGCTCAGGTACGGGCTTCATCCGCATCTGAAACGGCACGCTCTTCACGATTCCGAGCACGAGCGATGAGAAGCGGTAGTCGTTCGCACTCGCGTCGCGGAGAATGCGGCGGACGCTCGGCATATCTTCTGGACCAACGCCGCGGCCGAGCGCGTACGTCATCAGCTTCTCGGTCATCGTGCCGACAAAGAGCTCGGGTCGATCGAGGATCGCCTTCCGCAGCGTGACGGCGCCGTCCACGGCCGTGCCGTCGGCAAGTTGGCCGGACGCATCGATCGGTCCGCCGGCCTCGGTGGTGCGCCATGCCCCGACGGCATCAAAGTTCTCGAGCGCCAGGCCGACGGGATCCATGACCTTGTGGCACGTCGCACACGTAGGGTTGGTGCGATGCTCCGCCATCTGCTCGCGAAGGGTCTTCGGTTTCTGACCTTCCTCGGCGGGCTTCAGTTGCGGCACGTCCGGCGGTGGCGGCGGCACGGGAAGCCCCACGATGTTCTCGAGCACCCACTTGCCGCGAAGCACCGGCGATGTTCGCTCGGCGTGAGAGGTCACCGCCAGCATGCTGCCCTTACCGAGCAGCCCCTTTCGCGCCTCGTCGGTGACCGGCACTCGCCGGAAGCGGCTGCCATACACGTCGGGAATGCCGTAATGGCGCGCGAGGCGCTCGTTGACGAAGGTGTAGTCGGCGCGCAGGAGATCCAAGACGTTGCGATCTTCGCGAATGATGCTTTCGAACAGGAGTTCCGTCTCGCGCCTGAAGGCCTGACGCAGGTTGTCGTCGAAGTCCGGGAACTCGTCGGAGTTCGGCAGCACGCTGCGGACATTTCGCAGCTGAAGCCACTGGCCCGCGAAGTTATCGACAATCGCGCTCGATCGAGGATCGGCCAGCATCCGCCGAACCTGTTGCTCGAGCACGGCGGGATCCTTCAGCCGCCCACGGCTCGCCACCTCGAGAAGCGCCTCGTCGGGAATACTGCTCCACAAAAAGAACGACAGCCGCGAGGCCAGCTCGATGTCCGAGACGCGAGACGGTGTGCCCGGAGCGACCGAATCAGGATCGCGCTCGACGCGGAACGCGAAGCGCGGGCTGGCCAGGATCCGTTCGAGTCCACGCTGGATACCGCCGTCGAAGCCTCTCTGACGACGGCCAGCGTCGTAGAAATCGAGGATCGGCTCGAGCTCCGCCTTCGAAACCGGTTGGCGATAGGCGCGCCGGGCCAGGCGGCCCAAGATCTGCGAGGCGCAGTCGCGCTCACGTCGCGGGGTGGCCCCTCGACTTGGCTCGGGGCCACCCTGAGCTTGTCGAAGGGTGGAGGGACGGCACGTGAAGACCTCGCGACGGCTGGCGGTGTCGCCAACCCCCGTGGGATCGAACGGGCCCGTGATCGCGAACGTTTGAATGTGCGGCCGTCCCGCCCAGTCGAAGTTGTCCGCTGAACTCCGCAGGAACGGCTGCAATCGCACCGTGTCCTTCACGGCCAGGTTTTCGATAAAGGTGGCCGTGACTTGATGCGGCCCCGAGGTGACGGGCACGCGAACACGCATCCGCAGCTCCACCGCGTCGCCCGTGTCGGTCGGCTTGTCGAACATCGCTGCGAGGTCGGCGTGGCCCCCGATGGTCACGTGATGCACCCGGCGGCCGTCGATCGAGATCTCGAATTCACTCGGATACTGAAGTCCGCGAACGATGTTCAGGTTGGTGCGATAGAGCTGCGTGCGGAACTCGTACTCGGCGTCGAGCGGGAACGCGTGTGTGACCTGCAAACCGCCAACGGTCCCGAGCGGAAGACCTTCGATGTGCTGGTTCTGCGATAAATCCTGCGGGACCCGGTAGGTGTCGCTGCCGGGACGCATCGACAGATCACCGACCGCGAGCCGGCTGATGCGGCTGGCAGCTGTCAGGTACCGCTCCTGCAACGACGGTGAAACACCAAGGACGTCAGAGATGTTGTCGAAGCCGTAGGCCGAGTCGTCTGGTGGCAGCAATGTCGCCACGTCGACATCGAGGGCGAGGAGATCGCGAATGGCGTTCTTGTACTCGGCGCGATTGAGGCGATGGATCAGCGGGCGCCCTGGGTTGGGTCGCGCATCGGCGGCCTGATCCAGGCTTGCTTCGAGCGAACTGATGAGCGCGTGCATCGAGGCGGCGTCGGGGCGGCGCGCGCCCTGAGGCGGCATGACCCCGGCCCGCAGTTTGCGGACGACTTTTTCCCAGAGCTCGACGTCGTTTCCAACGTGGGCGGTGTCGGCGTTCTCCAGCACGAGCCCGCCCGATTTCAGCCGGGCGCTGTGACACGTCACGCAGTACTGATCGATCAGGGCGCGTGGCTCAGCACTCGGCGGTCGGGGTTCGGCACCTGGTTGAGCCGGCCCCTGCGCCTCGGCGACAAGGGCAGCGCAAGCCATCCAGGAGCAGGAGGCGAGGAACAACAGTCTTCTGATCATCTCGATCCGAGCACCCTCCAATATGCCAGATTCTGGGCCAGTTTTGGCAGGCTCAGCCACCCCCGCGATCGGGGGATGGGGCCGCGATCCCCCAGCAGTTTTTCGCGTAATATCTCGAGACCGCCTGTTCCGGCGGCTTACTGCGAAGGACCGATATGCGGAAGAGATTCAGCGCATTCGTTGCTGCGGTGCTCCTCGCGGCCGGTGTGTTCGTATTCGTATCCCCGACTGCGGCTCAGCAAGCGCGTCCCGCTGGAGGTGCCGTGACCTCGTTCTACGACTTGCAGGCCATGTCTCTCGATGGGAAACCGGGCAATCTCGCGCAGTACAAAGGCAACGTGAGCCTGGTCGTCAACGTCGCCAGCAAGTGCGGGTTCACGCCCCAGTACGAAGGGCTCGAGAAACTGCAGCGTGAGATGAAGGGCAAGGGGTTCAACGTCCTCGGCTTCCCGAGCAACGACTTCGGCGGTCAGGAGCCGGGTACGGCGCAGGAAATTGCGACCTTCTGCAAGCTGACCTACGAGGTGACGTTCCCGATGTTCGAGAAGGTCGTCACGAAGAAAGGTGCCGGGCAGTCTCCCGTTTATGCCTTCCTCGGACAGTCGGGCAACTTGCCCGCCTGGAATTTCAGCAAGTACGTCGTCGACAAGAACGGCAAGGTGGTCGCGTTCTTCGAGAGCGCAGTGACGCCGGAGGATCCAGCGCTGCGCGCCGCGATCACGAAGGCGCTGACGGGCAGCTAGTTTGGCCCACGTTATGAAGCCGCGGCGGGTCTCGCGGACCCGTCTGATGAATCCGCTTACTGCGCCTGATCCCCGCGCTGCTCGAGCGCGGTGATCCGGCGCTCGTGATCTTGAACGACGGTTCGCACGAAATCGGGCAGGCCCTTGAGCGGCTCGATATCCTTCGCGATTTGGCTCAGCAGCCGTGAATGCTGTTCGAGTATCGTTCCGTGGTGCGACTGGACCTCAGCAATCAACTTAATCTGGCTCTTATTCTCCTCGCCGAGTATTTGTAGTTTGCGTGTCTCATCCTCCAGCGTGCTGACTCGACCGGTCAGGCCTTTTACATCGGTACGCAATCCGTCGACGTCGGTACGCAATCCGTCGACGTCGGTTCGCAATCCGACGACGTCGGTTCGCAATCCGACGACGTCGGTTCGCAATCCGTCGACGTCGGTTCGCAATCCGTCGACGTCGGTTCGCAATCCGTCAACGTCGGTTCGCAATCCGCCGACGTCAGTTCGCAATCCGTCGACGTCGGTACGTAATTCGTCGACATCGGTACGCAATCCGACGACGTCGGTTCGCAATCCGACGACGTCGGTTCGCAATCCATTAACGTCAACCCGCAGTCCCGCAATCACACCGTCCACGTTTGCGAGCCTGCCTTCTACCTTTTCGAGTCTCTCACCTGTGTCTGTCATCTCGATCCTCCGCTCGACACAAGTGCGAGATGCCATGCTGAAATTGTTCGAGAAGTGTCACCGAGCTCTCCGAATCCTTGCTGTTTCTGCGCGGTCGATCGATTCGAGCCGCTGCAAATTCTTCGCTTGCCTCTCTGGTGACAGCGAACTTGCTCGAAGAGGACGACGATGCCATCGTCGAATGGCGAAGTCAATCGCAACATCGCAACATCGCAACATCGCGACTTCTCGCGTGCGATCTTCTCGCGACCTTCTCGTGTGCAGGACCCTTGCGAGTTGGGAGTTGGTTCTTTGGGAGTTGATGCTATGCCGCCTGCCGCGCGGGTTCCAGAACCGCGCGCAGATCGAGTCCATCCGGCGCTGGCAGGCTCTGCGTGATGTGACGCGCGTAGCCGCCCGACGACTCGCGCTCCGACGTGTCGACCTGACGAGTGGGTTTGTAGGTGTCCTCGTCGATCAACGCGAGCATCGGATGCAGTGGCTCGCGCCCGTTCGTTTGCACGACCAGCCCCAACTCATTGCGATTGGTGCGCACCACCGAGCCCACGGGGAAGAAGGTGATGGTGCTCACGAATTTCTTCACCAGGCCGGTGTTCAGCTTTTCGCCTGCCATGCGCGCCAGGATCAGGCACGCCCGTTCCGGCGGCGTCGGTGCCTGGTAGGTCCGCGCTCCCGTGATGGCTTCGTAGATATCGGCCACTGACACGATCTGGCTCATCGGGTGGGGGATCGCTTCGCCGAGGTCGGGATACCCGCCGCCTTTCACGCTGCGGTGATGTTCGAGCGCCACGGTTGGCGTGAGTGGCTGCAGTCCTTCCGTCTGGATCAGAATCTCGGCACCAAGCGTCGTGTGCGCCTCGATCATCCGGCGCTCGCCCTTGTCCAATGCTCCGGGCTTTCTCACGATGTCCAACGGGATCTGGGTCTTGCCGACGTCATGCAGGAGCGCCGCTTCGACCAGTGCCGCCAGCTTCAGTTCGTCGAGCCCCACCTGCTTGCCCAGCAGCAGGCTGAGCATCGCGACGTTGACGGAGTGACAGTATGTGAGGTTCTCGTATTGCTTGACCGCGAGGATCTGCCCGAGAGCGGCGTTGCTGCGCGCGACCTTGTAGATCAGGAGCTGTACCAGATCGCGCACGGTGACGACGTCGAGCGGCTTGCCCGACGCGGTGTTCTCCCACGTCTGCTGCGCCATCATGAGCGATTCGGCATAGTCGGGATCGAGCGGACCGGTGGGTGCGTCGGCCCACTGCTGCGCACGCCAACGCGTATCGAGCGGCAGCAATCGGCCGAGGCTGATGTGCTGAACATTTCGGGCGGCAAGCTGCGAAGCCATCGAGTCACTGGACTCGGTGTATTGCCACAGGAACTCGGCGACGGCGAGGAGCTCGTCGCGCTGCACGCCTTCATGGACGTGAATGCTGTCGATCCCGAGCGCCGAGAGCTGTGACAGCAACTGCTGGTTGGCGTGGTGTTCGCTGGTTGACGCCACGCCGTCGAGGAAGATGTCGCCGCGGATGACGTCGATGCGAATGGGGCTGCCCGAACGGAGGAGCACGGCGATCCCTTCGTCGAGCTCTCGCAGCTTCTGCGCGATCATCGGATGCCCGGCCGGATACGATCCCGTCAGCTTGCGCAAGCTGGCGAGGCCGCGAAGAACGGCAAGCGGATCGAGCGGCGATGCGTGTGGCGGCGTGCTCATCGCGCGCGATGCTCCCTGGCCTTGAGCGCCACCTGGACGAGGCTTGGTTTCCAGAATCTGAATCGAAGCCCTTCGAGCTTGGTGAGCGCGTCGTCGAGCCCCTGCACGCGCGACTGCGTGGCGCGATCGATGAGCCGAGCCGCGGTCTGGGGATGACTGAAGACGAACTCGCGCGAGCGCAGGAGCTCACGCACTTGGGTCGCGGTCTGGGCCGGCGGGAAATGCCAGAGGGCGTCTTCGGCGGCCGTGTGCCGATCGTCTCGCATCTCTCGAATCTGGCGCGCGACCAGGGTCGCCGCGGTGGGTGTGCCGATACGCGCGAGTGCGCGCATCGCTTCGCGTGACACTTGCACGTCGTTGTGCTCGGCGAGCCGGCCAACCGGTGCTTCATGGCCCGCTCCTGCATAACCGAGGATCTTGACAATCACACGAGCGGCCGTGGGTCCACAGGAGTCGAGCTCCGCGATCAGGGCGGGGGCCAGTGTCGGCGCCATGTCGCAGATCACCGGCACGAGCGCCCGCGCCTTGACCTCGTGTGCCGATCGATTCATCAACTCGGTCAATCCCGGCGCGAGCGCGTTACCGAATGCGGCCAGCATCTGGCGAGCGATCACGCGGCCCTCGTCATCGCGTTCGTGCATCGTGGCGATCGACAGCAGGCGCGTCGGAGTGCAGTAATCGCTCATCGCCTTGGCGATCACGTCGGCAACATCGGGCCGCCGGGACCTCATTTCGTCGCCGAGACGATGGTATCCCTCGACTGTGGAAATCACGTCATTCCACCGTCCGGCGCGTTCGAGGGTGGTCATCAAATCGAAGGCCCGGCGCAGGAAGGCTTCCACCAGGTTGGGATTTCGCTCGATGCGCACGAGCTGTGACGCGCAGAGCAACTGGGCCATCGGCACGTCGGTTGCCGCGATACCGCCGTGGACATCGGAGACCGCGACATCGGCCTGCGCGTCCATCGAGAGATCGAATGCCGCGAACTCGGAGAAGTCGTTCTCGCGCGTCGCATCAACGCGAATGAGCTGGCGCGCGTGGCGTTCGACGCCGGAGGATCCAAGGCTGACGTCGTCGGCATCGCCGTCGTGCGCCCTGCGCATGCGCTCTTCGATGAGTGGCACCAGCGCCGCGCGTCGATCGGTCGACAGATCGAGGCGGTTGAGCGCCGCGGACAGTACTTCGGGCGCGGCAGTCTCGAGGTCCAACAGGAGGCAGATCGACTCGGCGAGATCCATATCCGGGAAGTCGCGCAAGACTCTGCCGTTGGCGTCGCCGTCGAGCAGGCCCGGAAGGATCGTTCGCTGCAACAGGTTGTTACGGCGGTCCGCGTCGAGATTCAGCACCGCTCGAGCGAGCTTGCCGAACATGACTTGCGCCAGTCGGGGGTCGAGGGCGGAGAACAGCCGAGTGACGTCGCTGTACTTCCGCTCTAGCGCTGTCTGCTTTGCGTCTGGTCCGCTGACTTCATCGTCGGTGAGGCGCACCAGCATCGTCGCGATGTCGGCGGGATCGTCGACGAGCACGACGAGATCGAGGAGTGAGACCTGCGAGAGTCCCTTCTGCGACGGATCGGTGCGGACCCATCCGCGATCGGGCGGATAGAGATAGCTGACAGGCGCATCAGGCTGCGCCAGTTCGAGCTGCCTCTGGCGTTCGTGATTCAGCAGGTCTGTCGTATGCGCGGCGGGAACGCCGACCTCCATCACGACCGGACGCTGAGCCATCTCGGGAACGATGGCGCCAACACCATGTTCGGCGAGGCGTTCAGCGAAGGTGACGTCCGACGCCTGCGAGTCCTCCGATTCGACGAGATCGATACAGAAGCGCGAGAGGTCGCGCGGCGAGGCACCGCATTCGATTTCGAGCGCCGCCACTCGCAGCTTGAACAGCCGCCGCGTCAACTCGTGCTCCACGACAGTGCCCGCGCCGATGTGCGCCTCGTCAACGATCAAGTGTTGTGGCGCCACACGCGATGCCACGCGATCGCGGTGCTGGATGGACTTGAGCGCCTCGTGACAGGCCATGACCGCGTCGATACAGAGCGGACTCGTCGATGGGTAGGTGTGAAATTGACGGACCGCGCGAGCGAGCAGCTGCAGCGCGCCCTCAACCGCAGTCAGATCCGCGGTGCCCGTCTTTCTCTTCTGGGTTGGCTTCTCGGTCGACAAGCTGGATCTGTTATCGGCCCGACGTTGTCCAGCCTGACACCCTATCTCACGTTTTTCGAAGACGGTGGCGAAGTGTTACTTAGTGCAATTCAGTGCGGAATGGTGACTACCCGGGTATGCCGACGGATTGGGCAAATCCGAGCGGCCTGTCCTCGCCGCCCCGGTCCCGCCTATTTGCCCGCTGGCTCGTCCTGGGTCGGACCGGCGTCGAACGAGGACCCCGCGAATACCTGACGGCCGTCGGGAAGCTTCACGGTTCTGGCGTTGGCGACGCGCGGCGCGAGCTTCGACAGAAAGCCTTCGATCGTGACAACGTGACCTTGCCGCAACGAATTCCGGTTCCATCCGCGTCGCATCAACCCATTTGGCGGCCCGAGCTCGAAGTCCCAATTGACGACGTTCCCCTTTTCGTCCTTGACGTCGATGTAAATGCGCGCGTGCGGGTTCGTCCATTCCAGCTTGGTCACCGTGCCGGTCAACGTGATCGGCTTGTCGCGATCGTATTCAGCGGCGAACGAATGGTGAGCACTCGCTGGGGCTGCTGCAGTGATCACTGCGACGCTGGCAACAAGAAGAAGAGTTCTCATGAACGCATCCCTGCCTTACTGCGGTTCCAAGTTCCTAGTTCCAGGTTCGTGTTCAGCGTTCGCGTTCGTTGTTCACGGTTCCATGTTCGCGTTCTGAGTTCACCCGTATGGTTCCGCCCTGCTACTAGAACGCTGAACCTCGAACCCGGAACCCGAACCTCGAACAAGAACCCGGAACTCGGAACGCGGAACCGGGAACTTCTTGAGTGGCAGATGATACTCTGATGCCCTCATTGCGTGGAATCAGCGGAGGCTGATGTGAAGTCCTTCATCCCGGTTGTTGTACTCGTAGCAGTGATCGTGGCCTCGCCGTCGCTCGTGGCTCAGTGGGACGTCCGCATGCCTCCGAACGTTCCGCGCAATGCCAAAGGAGAGCCCGATCTCAACGGACCGGTGCCCAAAACCGCCGATGGCAAGCCCGACTTGTCAGGAGTGTGGCAGGGCATGGGCGCCCTCGGCGGTGGGCAGGCTGCCCCGGCCGAGCCGCCGCCCGGCCCCCCAGTCGCGGCATTTCGCGACGTCGCGCAGAACCTCAAGGAAGGCCTGCCGCTCAAGCCCGAGGGTGCGGCGGTCCTCAAAGAGCGGCGGGACAACAACAGCAAGGACAACCCGGAGGCGCATTGCCTGCCGATGGGCATCATGCAGTTCCACACGCAGGGCGCTCCGCGGAAGTTCATTCAGACGCCAGGCATCCTCGTGATCCTCTATGAAGCGAGCTCCGGTCTCCGCCAGATCTTCACCGACGGCCGGGCGCTGCCCAATAACGATCCGCAGCCGTGGTGGTACGGCTACTCGGTCGGTAAATGGGAAGGCGACATGCTGGTCGTAGAGACGACGGGTTTCAGGGATGGCGGATGGCTGGACATCAACGGCACACCGCTGAGCGACCGCGCGAAGCTCACGGAACGATTCCGTCGCGTGAGCTACGGCCGGCTTGAAATCGACATCACCGTCGATGATGAGAAGTTCTATACGCGACCGTGGACCGTCCGCGTGAACCAGCGGATCATGCCGGACCAGGAGCTGATCGAGTTCATCTGCCTCGAGAATCAGCGATTCTCCCCGCAGTAGCATTCCGCCCGCGGCGCTACCAGTGCGCGGGCTTGTCAACTCCCAACCCCCAACATCCAATTCCCAAGAATTCCGGTTTGGGAGTTGGGAGTTCGAGGTTGGGCGTTAGTTACGATTTCTCCACGTTGATGTAATAGAGGTCGGTCGCGACCTCCATCGCCTCTTTCCCAAGCGGCGTCTGCATGATTTTCCAATCGGTCGTCGGCTCGATGATCGTCCAGTCACCTGGACGGCCGACGCGCACCGGCATGGCGAACGCGCGCTCATCGGTCTTCCAGCGATAGGCCATGCTCCCCGGTTCGTTGAAGGCAAGCTGCAGCGTCGGCAGCGCAGAGCGCCGGAGGTATTGATCGAAGATCGGGGTCCACTCGTGTGCCGTGCGCGAGTTGAAGAAGCGCACGATGTCCTCGGTCATGATGTTCCGGTATTTGAACTGCTGATACACGTCGCGCACCAGCCCCCACCAGATCGCATCGTCGTTCACGACGCTGCGCAGCGTGTTCAGGAACAACGTGCCCTTGAAATACATGTCTTGCTGGGGCTGGCGATGGATCCCGCGCTGCGTGACGATCGGCTCCCGGTTCTGGACCTTCGACTTGTAGCTGTTGACGTAACGGATGGCATCATCGTGACCGAACAGCTTCTCGACATAGAGGCTTTCGAGGTAGGTCGTCCATCCCTCGTGGATCCACATGTCGGACACATCCGCGGCCGAGACCGCGTTGCCAAACCATTCGTGGCCGCTCTCGTGAACGATGATGAAATCGAACTTGAGACTGATGCCGATACCGGTCCAGTCGCGATTGAGATATCCGTTGACGAAGCCGTTGCCGTAGGTGACCGCGCTCTGATGCTCCATGCCCGAGTACGGCACTTCGATCAATTTGAAGCCGTCTTTCTCGAAGGGGTACTCGCCGAAGTAGCTGCGAAACGCTTCGAGCATGGGCTTCGCCTGCGCAAACTGGACCTTCGCCTTGTCCAGGTTCTGCGGCAGCACATAGAAATCGAGCGGCAGGTCGCCGAGCTTGTCGGAAAAATGCTCGTAGCGAGCGATGTTCAGCGAGACATTGTAGTTATTGATCGGGTATTGAACGAGCCAGTCCCAGCGCGTGTAGCCGTCGCCGAGATCGGCCTTGCCCATGAAGCGGCCGTTCGACACGTCCATGAGATCGTTCGGTACGGCGACGCTGATCTGCATGCGCTCCACTTCGTCGCGCCACTGATCCTTGTTGGGCCACCAGACCCTCGCGCCTTCGTCTTCGCACGCGGTTGTGATCCAGTGATGTCCCGCGCTGTCGGTGCGGAAGGCCATGCCGCCAAAGCGGCCCTGTTCCTGCGGCAGGCCGGAGTAGTGGAAGTCGATCGTGTATTCGCGTCCCGAGCGCAGCGTGGATGGAAAGTCGACGTAGACCGTGTCGAGATCGCGCTCGTACTTCAGCGGCGTCGATTCGTGCAGGATTCGATCGATGGCGAGACTCGCCGCGAGATCGAGCTGGATGCGTGTGTCATCAGCGAGCATCCGGAAGCGAATCGTGTTCTTGCCGGAAATCGATTTCTTTTCAGGATCCACCCGGATGTCGAGGTGGTAAAAGAGCAGATCGTTGTTTGCGCGGTAACGTCCGTACTGCCCGCGCAACAGGTCCGCACGGGTCGGCGGCCCTTGAGTGGACGGTGGTGTCGGCGGCGCTTGTGCCTGCTGACCGCGGATATCCGCTGTCCACAGCGGCAGCGTGAGCGCAAGCATCAGAACGGCAGCGGCGGGAATTCGACACAACGACACGCCACAATCATGCCTCAACCGAGGTCCGAGTAGCCGCTGACATACAATCCGCCTAACGGAGGGTGCGATGGCTGACGCGTTCGCCGGGTTTCCACGCGCGGCGACTGAGTTCTTCCGTGAGCTCGCGCGCAACAACAACCGCGACTGGTTTCAGGCCCACAAGGACGTCTACGAACAGTCATGTCGTGAACCGTTGAAGGCCCTCGTCGCGGAGCTCGATCCAGTCGGCACGCCGCAGATCTCGCGCATCAATCGCGACATGCGCTTCTCTCGAGACGGAGCGCCGTACAAGACGCACATCGCTGCCGGTGTGCTGGGAACGTACATCAATCTGTCAGCCGAGGGTCTCTATGTCGGGACCGGAATGTATCGACCCGAGCCCGCAGTGCTTCAGAAGTTCCGCTCCGCGATCGATGCGGACCAATCAGGACGTGAGCTCGCCAAGGTGGTGAGCACCATCCGCCGGAAAGGCTACATGGTCGGCACGCACGAGTCGGTCAACTCGGCGCCTCGCGGGTATGCCGCCGACCATCCGCGGATCGAGCTCCTGCGCATGAAGGACATCCACGCGGGGAAGACGATCGAACCGGGTCCGGTGCTGGCGTCGAGGAAGGCTGTTGCCGCGGTAAAGAAGGTGATGGACGACGTGCGCCCGTTGGCCGCGTGGATCGGTCGATATGTATAAAGGGTCAGACCCCTTGAGTGAAACCGTATCAAGGGGTCTGACCCCACCGTCACCCGGTGTTCCGCATCCCCGCCGCAATTCCATTGACGGTCACCACGAAGGCGTCGTGTAGCCGCGGGTCGTGGTCTCCCTGACGAAGGCGACGCACCATTTCGATCTGCACCAGGTTGATCGGATCCACGTACGGATTCCGCACGTCAATCGAGCGCCGCAACACAGGGTTTCCCTCCAGGAGATAGTGATGCCCCGTGACATGTAGAAGCGCGGATGCCGCGCGCGCCAGCCGGTCGCGAAGCTCCTCCCCGAGCGGACGAAGCGCGTCGGCCACGAGCTGGCGATCGTACTCGGCCGCGATGCGGGCGTCGGCTTTGGCAAGCACCATCTCGAACAGGTCCATCGCCGATCTGAAGTGCGGCCACTCGCGATACATCGTCTGCAGCAGTTCGATCTCCCCGCGCTCGAACGCACGATCCAGCGCCTCTTCCAAGCCGAGCCATGAGGCGAGCAACAGGCGTGTCTGCGTCCACGCGAACTGCCAGGGAATGGCGCGCAACCCCTCGAGCCCGGTGCCGTTCTGTCTGCGCGCCGGCCGGCTCCCGATGTTGACCTCTTCGAGCTCGGCTTGCGGCGTCGACGCGCGAAAGTACTCGATGAAGGACGGATGCTCGGCGACGATGCGCCGATAGGCGGCGCAGGCGTCACTCGAAAGTCGCTCCATGCACTCGCGCCATTGCGAGAGTGGCGCTGACGAAGGGGCCAACCAGGACTCGAGCGTACCGCTGGTGTAGACCTCGAGTGTCCGGTGCGCGATCTCGGGTAAGCCGAAGAGCGCCTGAATCATTTCGCCTTGCTCGGTCACGCGAAGCCGCCCGTCTATCGTGCCGGAGGGCTGCGATTGCAACGCGAGATACGTCGGCCCGCCGCCGCGACCAACGCTGCCGCCACGGCCGTGAAAGAGCAACGGGCGGATGCCGTGTCGACGACAGGAATTGACGATGGCTTCCTGGGCTTTGAAAAGCTCCCAGCCCGCGCTCAGCCTGCCGACGTCCTTGGCGGAGTCCGAGTAGCCGACCATGACCTCCTGCTGTCCGTGAATGCGCTCGCGATACCACTCGATCGCGAATAGCCGGTCGAGAATCTGCGGCGCTCGTCGGAGATCGGCGCCCGTCTCGAGCAATGGAACAACGCGCAACGGGCGCGTCACGCCGAGAACCTTCTGCAGCAACTCGACGGCGAGGACATCTGACGCGTTGTGCGTCATCGTCACGACATAGCTGCCAAGAGACTCGGGGGGCGTGAGCGCGATCATGCGGAAGGTATCGAGCACGTCCGCGACGCCGCGCGACGCGGCCAGGTTCATCGGAACGAGCGGCCGCGGATTTGGCAGCTCACGGATCAGGAACTCGAGGCGTCGTGCTTCGTCCCAATCCGCGTACGATCCAATGCCGATGGCTTGCGTGATGGTGTCGAGCGCGTCCGTGTGGCGGTCCGACGCTTGTCGAATATCGAGTCGCGCCAGCGTCACCCCGAAGGTGGCGACACGTCGCAGAACATCCGTCAACCGGCCGCCGGCAATCAGTTCGTTCCCAGTCTCGACGAGCGAGGCGTAGCAAAGCTGCAGCGGCTCGGCCAGTTGCGTTTTCTCCAGCAAGACATTGGACCCCGGATCCCGAGTCCCGGAT